>OFET01000248.1_pt1 | contig 51713 bp, 41 predicted proteins | sample 1521211 | NCBI WGS metagenome assembly OFET01 (sample SAMN03766358, study PRJEB24113) | microbial mat metagenome | isolation source: enrichment culture HLUCC-A from microbial mat sample contains cyanobacterium...
GGGCGTCGCGCCGCTCGTGAGGGCCTGCACAACCCTCAACCGGTCCTCACGACCGGCCCACGACCCCCAAAGCCCGCCGCTCAGACGTATTCGGTGAATACTGCGGGCTGAGGAGTGATGCTTCTTTTGGGGGATAACGGCGAAACTCGACGGCCGGAATCGCCTGCCGGAGGTCATCAGCGGGGTTGAGTTCCGCAACGGCGTCCGCCATCTTCAAACTGCCGCCTGACTAGGCGTCACCAACTTTCGCGCCCATCTCGGCGGTAACGAGGAACACGCCTATGCCCTTGATGAATAACCACCAATTCGAGACCAGGACCGGCCTCTCCGGCCAGTGGAAGTACGGCAACAAGATCGCCGCGGTGTGGGCGGCGCTCAAGGACTACGACGAGGTGCGGCACAGCCCCGACGAGGGCAAGCAGCTCGCGGCGCTGCGGATGGTGGCCAAGTCCGCCGCGTGGTGGCTGGCGAACAAGAAGACGAAGGAGAAGGACCAGACTAAGGCGCGCAAGAAGGTCATCGAGGATCTGCTCGACCAGGCGATCGCCGAAATCGGCGCGATCGACGAGGCGGAGGCCCTGTATGCCCGCCGCAAATGCGAGGCGCTCAAGAAGAACTGGGTGCACGCGATCATCGAGAAACCGCTTATCGGGCGCGTCAAGATCCGCAGCGTCACCGCGGATGACAGTCCTTATCGCGTGAACGTCAAGGGCGGCTATGCCCACGAGCGGACCGACTACCTCAAGAAGATGAAGAAATCGAACCCGCTCTCCGGCACGAAGATGCATGGCGCCTTCAAGAGTTCCGCGTACAAAGGCAAGGACGCGGACTGGGAAAAGATCAAGTACGGAGAATTCAGGAAGCTCGTCGAAATCTATCAGAAGAACAAAAATGGACGGAACACGAACGCGCTGGTGGAATACTACAAGCGCGAGGATCGTCTGAAATGGCTGCTCTCCTGCGATGAAGGGGTATATTGCTACCTGTCGGGCCAGAGCCTCGTGGACGAGCAGAAAGGCAACAAGGATCAGGAAGACTCGAGCCTTTACAAGTATCCGATGATGTACGCGATGGACCGCTACGGAAATCTCTATGCCCGGGATTTCCTTCGCGCGAAGAAGGACACGGACACGAACCAGTTCAATCACACGAGTTTCTGCGCGGGGAATGAAGTCGTCTGCGCCGGGAGCATCCTGTTCAACGACAAGGGCCATCTCGTCTATATCTCGAACTACAGCGGGCATTATATCCCTGGCGAAGACGCGCTGCGCCAGTCGCTGAGATTCATCGCGAAAGACGGCGTCGACCTGTCGAAGGTGTGCATCGGGCTTTACGGCGACGATGGAAAGTATGTCGCGAAAGACTTCAAGGAAGGGACGAAGGTTCCCTGGGACCCGAAGCTGAACAAGGGTCTTCAGATGTCCGACGCCGTCGGCGGGTAAGGGCTTGCGTCCGGCGGCGCGCCGGCCCGTCCCCGGTCAACCGGGAGCGTTCCGGGGCCGCCTCGAAACGGCCTGGTCGGACAGATCCCGCCGCGAACACTGGTGCCGGTCCGCGCCGGGATCCGCACGCGGGCGGGCCGGAAGGCCGGCCCTGGCCCGCCCCCCGTCGCACGTCCCCATTCCGAGTCGCCGGCGCCTCGTGTGGCCCGGCCCTCGCCGGAGGCCACCACCAAACCCCTTGTTCCGAACGGGCCGGGTGTGGAAGCCTGCGGCGGACTGGGATCCGCAAGGGAAGGCGACGATGAACGCGATCACGCTCAACACCAGGGAGATGCAGCTCCTCGAGCAGGCGCAGTACGACGGGCTCGTGCGCGGCATGACGGCGCTCTCGACGCTGACCTTCCGCTGGCAGGACCTCGCGCTGCAGTCGCTGCAGCTGGGCACCTCGGCCGGGGGCGAGGTCTACGGCTTCGTCGCCGAGTCGCCGGCCGACACGGTGGCGGGCCGGATCTCCGGCAGTTCGCGCGACGCCGCCGGCGACGCCATCGCCTTCCTGCTGTCGAAGGTCTGGAAGAAGGTCGAGGCGAAGGTCGCGCAGAACCAGACGCTGCAGGACGTCTGCCGGCTGCTCAAGATCGGGCTCGACTCGCTCCTGATGGTGCTCAAGAAATTCCTCGTCTCCAGGGAGGTGCTCGGCCAGCTCATCCCGCTCTACAATGTGGTGAAGGGCTCGTGGGGGGGCATCCAGCTCGCGATCGAGGCGCATGGCCACCGCACCGCCTTCGAGAGCCTCAAGGACGCCGCGCCGCTGGTGGGCAGCGGCTTCCCCAGGGTGGCGCTGTCGGGGTTCCGCACCTACACGATGACGGAGACCATCCGCGCCGGCGTGAAGTCCGCCTATACCTTCGCGAAGACGATCGGGTCGCTGCTGGCGCAGATCTTCTCGGCCGGCGTCTCCTCGGTCCTCAGTTTCGTCGCGGCCCTTGTGGAGGCGATCACCTCCTGGGCCTATTCCGTCATCCAGGCCGTCCTGTTCGACAAGGCGACGAAGGCCTGCGGCACGGCGATGGCCTCGCGCGAGGGGCTGTCGGTGGAGGAGTTCCGCGGGATCATCAAGGGCTGCCCCTTCTTCGGCTGCTTCGTCTTCGGGGCAGCCAACTATATCGGCCATTTCAACCTGACGGCGCTGCTGTCGAACCCCGACAACGCGATCTCCTCGAACCAGCTCTCGGCCAGTGTCGCGACCATCGGCGAGGTGCAGAAATCGGCCTGCAAATACATCGCCGCCTCCCATTTCGAGGTGGGCTTCCGCGACAAGGCGAGCGAGGCCCAGTACGGCTGGATCCTGAAGATGATGCAGGGCTACGCCAGCGACGCGCCGAAGAGCGAGTTCCTGACCTCGGACGCGACGAAGTGGCAGCGCTTCAAGCACAAGGCGAAGAAGTTCAAGCGCAAGCACTTCTAGCCCTGGACGGGTCTGCGCGGGGCGGGGCGGGCGCGGATCAGCCCCCCGACGCCGCGATCGCCGGTTTCTGGACGGCGACGGCGTGGCACAGCACCGGGTCCTGGAACTCGTGGCGGATGACATCCTGAAAGAAGATGCGCGGCGGCAGGAACCCGGCCGCGCTCAGTTGCTCACGCACGTAGTCCGCGCCATGGGCGTGGCGGCCCGACGGCCCGAGCCGGAAGCCGGCGGCGGGCGCCTTGTCCGCCGCATCCTCGAGGGTGAAGACGAGCCATCCGCCCGGTGCGAGCCGGCGGTAGATGTTGCCCAGCACGCCGTCGAGCGCGCCGAAATAGCACATCACGTCCGACGACACGACGAGGTCGAACACGCCCTCGGGCCACGTATGGATCTCCCCCAGATCGGTGCGGGCGAGGTAGTCGTACAGCGCCTTGTCCTTCGCGATCTCCAGCATGGGGATCGAGATGTCCACGCCCTGAAGAACTCTGGCGTAGGGCCGCAGGAAAGGCGCGCACAGCCCGGTGCCGCAGCCCGCGTCCAGAATGGCGCGGCTGCCGTCCTTCGGCAGGCCGACCTGGTCCAGGATCTGCGCCATCAGCTTCGGACCGTTGTTGCGGATCATGGTCAGGACGGTGTCGTAGCTCTCGGCGAAGGCATCGAACACGTCGATCGCCATCGCATTCTGCTCCACCGTCATCGGCTTGCCCCGCAGCGCCGCCTCGACATACTCGAAGGTGATGCCCAGATGCTCGCGGTAGGGGGCGGCGAGGGCGAGCAGGGCTTCGGCTTCCTCGGTCGCCTCGAAATGGGCCATCGCCTTGGCGAGGCTCAGCGCCACCTCCCCGGGCAAGGCGCTGGCCTCCACGACGCCGCGCAGCATCGGCAGCGCCTCCGCGGTGCGGCGGCGCTGGGCCATCGTCACGGCGTAGGGCATGGCGGGGCGATGCTCGGCGGGGTTCAGGGTCAGGGCGCGTTCGAGGAACGGCAGCGCGTCGTCGTCGTAGTCGAGGTTCGACAGGAGCATGCCCGTCTCGGCCTGCCGCAGGGCGTCCTCGGGCGCCTCCTCGGCGGCGGCTATGGCGCGCGCGCGGGTCGCCTCGGCGATCTGCTTCGCCGCGGTCTGCTGCCCGCACCGCTCGAGCACCTTGCCGAGTTGCAGGCCGGCGACGAGGGGCAATTCGCCCTGCGCGATCGTATCCTTGCAGCGCGCCAGCGCGCCGGCCCGGTCGCCGGCATCGAGGGCGGACTGCGCCTCGTCCAGCAGCTGGACCCAGAGCGGCTCGGGCGCGTCGGCGGCCTCGGGCGGCGGCGTTGTCCCGTCGGGGGCCCCGGCGTGCAGACCGGGTTCTTCCTGCGGCATGACCGGCGCTCCTCGTCCTGCGTGATATCGAGGCGGACCGTAGCGCACGGGGGCGGCGCGATCCATCGCCGGATGCGCGCTTGACCTTCCGTGCCCGTCCCGTCTTGATGGGGCCGATCGGGTGGGGAGGCAAGCCGTTGGGACATCTTGATCGCGTGGCAGCCGTTGCGGCTCTGGGCCTCGCGCTCGGCCTGTCCGGGCCGGCGGGCGCCCAGTCTGCCGCCGACGGGCGGCTGACGGTGGAGCTGAACAAGCTGGAGGACGGCGAGACCGGCGCCTGCCGCGCCTTCTTCCTCTTCCGCAACCACGCCGACACGCCCTTCGAGGGCTTCGAGATGTCGCTCGCCATCCTCGACACCGACGGCGTCATCGACAGGCTTTTGACGATCGACGCCGCGCCCCTGCCGATGGACCGCACGACGCTGAAGCTGTTCGAGATCCCCGAGACCGACTGCGCCGCCGTTGGCGAAGTATTGCTGCACGACCTGCCCGTCTGCCGGCCCCAGAATGCCGAGGCGATGGACTGCTTTCCGATTCTGGAGCTCGTCAGCCGCGCCGACGCGCCGCTCGTGAAGTAGCGCGATGGGCGGCGGCGCGCTGGAGGTGCTGGCGAGCGGCGGGCCGGTGCTCGCCCTGTTGCTCGCGATCTCGGTCGTCTCCATCGCCCTCATCGTCGCGAAGGCGCTCGAGTTGCGCGGCGTTCTGTCGGGTGCCGACCGATGCGCCGAGGCGCTCTCGGCCTGGCAGCGGGGCGACCGGCACAGCGCGCTGAAGACTGTGGAGGAGGGCCCGACGCCGGTGGACCGCATCCTGTCGGCCGCGATGTCGGGCCTCATCGCCGGGCGCCCGCGCGCCGCGCTGGAGAAGGACCTCGAATGGCGCGGCAACGCCGAGATCGCCGAGCTGTCGCGCCGCATCCGCCTTCTCGAACTCGTGGCGATGATCAGCCCGTTGCTCGGCCTGCTCGGCACCGTGCTCGGCATGATCCAGGCCTTCCGCGAGCTTTCGCTCGCCGGGGGCGCGGCGAACGCCTCGATCCTCGCCTCGGGCATCTGGCAGGCCCTGCTGACCACCGCGGCGGGCCTCGTCGTCGCCATTCCCGCCGCCGTGGCCGCGGCGCTGCTCGCCGCGCGGGTAGAGCGGGCGGGGCAGGCGATGGAATCGGCCGTGGGCGCGCTGGTGACGCTGGAGGACCAGCGCCGCTGAGCGCGGGGAGGGAGTGATGCATCTCAGGCGCGCCCGCCCGATCCGGCCCCTCATCTCGCTGGTCTCGATGGTCGACGTGCTGCTGATCATGCTGGTCTTCTTCATGGTCACCTCCACCTATCTCGACCTCGACATGCTGGAGCTCGCCGAGCCCGCCGAAGAGGGCGGTGGCGGCGCGGCCGGGCCCGCCGACACGGTGCTCGTCAGCATCGGCGGCGACGGGCAGGCCCGGCTCGGCGGCGCCGCGCTCTCCCCCGCCGCGCTGACCACGGCTCTGTCCGACAGGCTCGCCGCGTCGCCAGGGATGCAGGTGCTCCTGCTCCCGTCGGCGCTGGCGGACACCCAGGCGCTCGTGCGCGTGATGGACGCCGCCGCGCAGGCGGGGGCGACGCGGCTGCGCATCGTTCAGCTCGAGCCGCAGCGATGAAGCTGCGCCGGCCGGAGACGCGCACTCCGCCAGAGACGATCGTCGCGCTGATCGACGTGGTCTTCTTCCTTCTCGTCTTCTTCATGCTCGTGGGCCGCATGGACGCCACCGCGCCCTTCGAGGTCCAGCCGCCCCTGTCCGAGGGCGGCGCCGACCTGCCCGGCGGCGGGGCCACCGTGTCGATCGGCCTGGACGAGGAGCTCGCCCTCGAAGGCACGCTCGTCTCGCGGGCGGGCCTTCTGGCCCGGCTGGAGGAACGGCTCGCGGCCGAGCCCGCTCTCCCGGTCCGCCTCAACGCCCATGGCGGCGCGCCGTTGCGCGCGCTCCTTCCGCTGGCCGCCGAGATCGAGGCGCTCGGAGCGCAGGACATCGTGCTCATCGTCACGCGCGAGGGCGGCGGATGAGCGCGGGGCGCGCCCGCTGGCCCCTTGCGGTCGTCCTGTCGACCGCGGCGAACGCGGCGCTCGTGGCCGGGCTGGCGCTCGCGGTGCGCCCCGGGCCGCCGCCGCCGCCAGACCCGATGCCCGAGACCCGGCTCGACATCGCGCGCACGGAGGTCGCCGAGACGAGCGCGCAGGCCGCGCCCGCCCGCGGCGAGACTGGACAGGTGGCCGCCGCGGCGGGCCAGCCCGCGCTCGCGGGCGCCGTGCCGACCTCCCGCGCCGGGGCGCTCGCCCCGGAGGCGGACACCATCGCGGCCGCTCGGGCCGCGGGCCAATCCGCCCGTGCCGCGACGGCGGACGGGCTCGCCCTCGCACCCGGCCCCACCGGAGCCACGGCCCCGCCGCAGGCGGCACGCGCGCCGTCCGCCGCCGCGGCGCCACTGCTTTCCCCCACGGGCGACAGCGCCGAGCCCGTCTCCCCGGACGCCGCCCGCCTCGCCGCCGGCGCGCCGCCCCAGAGCGCCGCGCGGCCGCTCTCACCCGGGACCGGCGCGGCCTCCCCGGCCCCGCTGCCGGCCTCCGACATCGCCGTGTCTGCAACGGCGCCGGCCGGCGCGGCCGCGCCGTCGGCGCAGCCCGCCGCGTCCCGTGTCGCCGCCGCCACGGCGCCGGGGGCGCGCCTCCGCGAGGCCCCGCCACCGGACGCCCGCGCCGCGCGGCCGCCGCAGGAGGCCGACGCCCCCGCCCTCGCCGCCGTGCTGTCCGCCCCCGCCAAGGCGCAGACGGTCCCCCTGCCCGCCGAGACGCTCGCGGATGCGCGGCCGGACGCCACCGGCCTCGTCGCCAGCACCGCTGCCGAAGCGGGCTCCGCCGCCCCCGCCGCACTTCCCTCCCAGGCGCTCGGCGACGCATCGGTGGAGGCGACCGCGACCGTCGCCGCCGCCGCGCTCACCCCGGAGGCGGCGCGCGACACGGAACCCGCCGCCCCGTCCCTTGCCGCGTCCCCGGCCGGGACGGGGCCGACCCTCGCTGCGCTGCCGGCCGGGCCCGCGGCGCTCGACCTGCGTGCGGGCCGCGTCCCCGCCACCGACGCGCCCGTCGACACGCCGCGCGGCGAGGGCGTGGCCCCACGCGCCGCCGAAGGCACCGCGCTGCAGCCGCAGGACGCCGCGCCCGACCGCGCCACCGCCGCCCTGGCCTGGACGGGCGGCGCCGAGGCGCGCATCGACCCCGCCGCGCTGGAGGCCATCGCTGCCTACATGCAGCCCGGCGACGCCGCGGCGTCCGCCGGCGCGTCCCTGCAGGACTCCATCGCCGGCCTGCTCGCCTCCGTCTCCTGCGCGCGCCTGCGCACGCGGCTCAAGCCCGAGACCGGGGAACTGGAGCTTGCCGGGCACATCCCCGACACGGGCCTGCGCGCGCCCGTCCTCACCGCGCTCGAAGGGGCGGTGGGCGACGCGCTGCCCGTCACCGACCGGCTGCTGATCCTGCCGCGCCCCCAATGCGGTGCGCTGGCCGGCATGGAGCGCGTCGGCCTGCCGCAATCCACCGATCAGGCGGAGACAGTGCGCACCATCGGCGCGACGATCCAGGCGCGGACGTTCCGGTTCGTGGAGGAGGAGCGGCTCGTCCTCGAGTTCGAGGCCCCCGATTACCCGGCCTTCGTCTATGTCGACTTCTACACCGCCGACGGCCGCGTCCTGCATCTGGTCCCGAACGCGCACCTCCCCCTTCGCCGCCATGCGCCGGCGGAGGTCGTGCAGATCGGCGCCCGCAAGGGCGAAGAGGGCCTCGCGCTCATCGTCGAGCCGCCCTTCGGCACCGAGATCGCCGTCGCCTTCGCGGCCTCCCATCCGCTCTACGAGGGGCTGCGGCCGGTCTCCGAGGCCGCCGACGCCTATCTGCGCGACCTTGCCGCCCTCGTCGACGCGGCGCGCGCGCGCCACGAGGACTTCCGAGGCGAATGGGTCTACTTCTTCGTCGAGACCGGACCGGCCTGACCCTGGGATGGACGAGCTTCACACGCCCGAAACCCTCCGCCTCGCCGAGGCCTTGCGTGCCGTCCTCGCCGGAACGCGTTCGGCCGCCGAGCGGATCGGGGAGACCCTCGCGGACACCCCGCCCCGCGACACGGCCGCGATCGAGGCGGGTCTGCGCGAGGCGACGCGACTCAGCCGCGAGTTCTCCGCCCTCCATCCCCGGCTCATGGCATCGCTGGGGGCTGAGCAGAGCGCATACCAGGCGGCGCGGGGCGGTCCGCCGCCGCAAGCCTGGTACGACCTGCAGACGGAGTTCGAACGCGCCCGCCTGTCGATGAACGCGCTGCCGCGCGTCCGGGACCTCGTTCTGGCACAGGCCGCGCCGCCGCGCCGTCCGCTCCTGCCCGATCCCGCCGCGCGGGCCGCCGCGCTGCACACCCACCACGCGGCCACCGACGCGCTGCTCGACCGCCTGCACGCGTTGATCACCACGCCTGCGCAGCATGCCTCGGCGGCGGAGGCCGGCTGCCGCGGCGACGAGCCCCTGCCGATGTCGCAGTTCGTGGCGCTGGCGCATGCCGCGTTCCGGGCGCATCTCGCCCGGCGGCTGGAGCCGCGGCCGATCCGCTTTCTCGACGTGGGCTGCGGCGCGGGACTGAAGCTCCTGTGCGCCGAGCGCTTCTTCGGCAGCTGCCACGGCATCGAGCTCGACCCGGGCGTGGCGCAGGCCGCACGCGGTCTTCTCGCCGCGGCGGAGGCCGGCCAGTGCGAGATCCTGGACGGCGATGCTCGGGATTTCGCGAGCTACGACTGGTTCGACGTCATCTTTCTCTACGAGCCGATGACGGACCCGGGCGCCACGGCGGACCTCGAGCGGCACGTCGTCTCCCGCATGGCCCGGGGCGCGCTTCTGATCGCGCCGAATCGCGGCTTTGCGACCCGGGCCGGCGATCTGGGCCTGGCCCGGGTCGCCGGCGAGCTGTGGCAGGCCGGCGTCTCACACCGGGCGGCCCGGGCGCTGCGCCGCGCGGCGGAATTCACGGGCCTCGACATCCCTTCACCCGCAGGCCGCCCTCTCGGCCTCTGGGCGCCGGTCCTCGTGGCGAGCCGCGCCAACGGCTTCGCCGCAATTGTTTGATTTCGGGGACAGACGCGCAGGAAGGGATGGATTTGCGTCCCGGTTCTGGTAGCGTCAAACGGAGTGGACGCGCATCTGGGAGTTCGTGTTGGCGCTCGTACCTGCAAGTTTCGGCGAGGAGTCGCCCTCAGGGGAAAACCTGGAGTACGAATCCGTCTTCATCACGATGGAAAAGGCGGCACAGCCTGTCGAGGAGCGGCAGATGGGCGAGGCCGTCCTCGAAGGCGCCGAGCCCGATTACAAGGCCGTGATCGCCGCGGCGAGCGAGATCCTCGAGCGCAGCCACGACATCCGCGCCGCGGTCCATCTCGCCACCGCGCGCGCCCGGCTGGAAGGGTTTGCCGGCTACGCCGAAGCGGTCGGCTATATCCGCGACTGTCTCGAGCAGTTCTGGGAGACGTGCCACCCCCAGCTCGACGCCGATGACGACGACGACCCGACCATGCGGGTCAACGCCGTCTACGCGCTCACCGACCCGGAGGCAGCGCTGCGGGCGGTGCGGCTCGCACCCCTCGCCGCGAGTCCCCAGCTCGGCCATTATTCGCTGCGCGACATCGACATCGCCACCGGCGCGATCGCCGCCCCGGCCGACATGGATCCGCTGCCCGACGAGACGCGGATCGCCGCCGCGTTCCAGGACACCCCGGACGAGGTGCTCAAGGCCACCCTCGAGGCGGCGCGGAACGCGCTCGGGGCAGTGCAGGGCATCGACGCCGTCTTCAACGAGCGTCTGCCCGGCGAGGGGCCGGAACTCGGCGCCCTCCTGCGCGAGCTGCGCGCTGCGGTCAGGCGCCTGTCGGACGAGGTCGGCGAGCCGGACCCGGAGCCGGCCGAAGACGGCGCCCCGGCGGAGGACGGCGCGGCGGCGGGCGCCGCCCCCGCGGCCCCGAAGGCCACCGTCCCGGGCGCCATCAGCTCGCCGCGCGACGTCGAAGCCGCGATCGACCGGATCATCGACTACTACCTGAAGAACGAGCCGTCCTCGCCGGTTCCGATCGTGCTGCGACGCGCAAAGCGCCTCGTGGGCGCCGATTTCATGACCATCCTGGGAGACATGGCGCCCGGCGGGATCGACAACGTGAACAAGGCCGGATGGTTCGACAATGACAGCGAGTAGGACTGAGGCGGCCTTCGCAGACGAGGCAGCGCAACGGACAGGGAGACAGGACCCATGGGAAGTTCACAGAAATTCATCGGCAGAAACCGCGCGCCGCGGGTACAGATCGAGTATGACGTCGAGGTCTACGGGGCCGAGAAGAAGGTCCAGCTGCCCTTCGTGATGGGCGTGATGGCCGATCTGGCCGGCAAGTCGGAGGTGGAACAGCCCGGTGTCTCCGACCGCAAGTTCCTGGAGATCGACGTCGACAATTTCGACGACCGGATGAAGGCGATGAAGCCGCGCGTGGCCTTCCAGGTGCCCAACACGCTGACGGGCGAGGGCAACATGTCCGTCGACATCTCCTTCGAGAGCATGGACGACTTCTCGCCCGCCGCCATCGCCCGCAAGGTCGAGCCGCTGCGCAGGCTGCTCGAGGCCCGCCAGCAGCTCGCCAACCTGATGACGTACATGGACGGCAAGCCCGGCGCCGAGGACCTTCTGTCGAAGGTGATGGCCGATCCCGAGCTGATGAAGACCCTCGCCGCGCAGCCTGCCCCCGAGGACGAGACCGGCACCGAAAAGAGTGAGACCTGACCATGGCTGATGACGCGACCCAATCCGCCGGAGCGGCGGCCGAAGCAGAGGTTCAGGAAAGCGACTTCACGAGCCTCCTGCAGAAGGAATTCAAGCCGCGCACCGACACCGCGAAGACCGCCGTGGAATCGGCAGTCAAGACGCTCGCGGAGCAGGCGCTGGAAAACACCGCGCTGATCTCGGAGGACGTGCTCCACTCCGTGGAGTCGATCATCGCCGAGATCGACCGCAAGCTGACCGACCAGATCAACCAGATCCTCCACCACGAGGAATACCAGAAGCTCGAAAGTTCCTGGCGCGGCCTGCATTATCTCGTCAACAACACCGAGACCGACGAGATGCTGAAGATCAAGGTGCTGCCCATCTCCAAGAAGGAGCTGCACAAGAACCTGCGCAAGTTCAAGGGCACCGCCTGGGACCAGTCGCCGATCTTCAAGAAGCTCTACGAGGAAGAGTACGACAAGCTCGGCGGTCATCCCTACAGCTGCATTGTCGGCGACTACCACTTCGACCACAGCCCGCCCGACGTGGAGCTGCTGGGCGAGATGGCCAAGATCGCCGCCGCAGCGCACGCGCCGTTCATCGCCGGGGCCGATCCGGCGCTGCTGCAGTTCGACAGCTGGCAGGAAATGGCCAATCCCCGGTCGCTGACCAAGATCATGGACACGCCGGAATACGCCGCCTGGAACTCCCTGCGTGACAGCGAGGACAGCAAGTATATCGGCCTCGCCATGCCTCGCTTCCTCGGCCGGCGCCCGTACGGCGCCAAGAGCGACCCGGTGGAGGAATTCGCCTTCGAGGAGGATACCGGCCAGGGCGAGAGCGAGAACTTCGCCTGGGTGAACGCCGCCTACGGCATGGCGCGCAACATCACCCGCTCGTTCAAGATGTACGGCTGGTGCTCGCGCATCCGCGGCGTGGAATCCGGCGGCACGCTGGACGAGCTGCCGACGCACACCTTCCCCACCACGGATGGCGGCGTCGACATGAAGTGCCCGACCGAGATCGCCATCTCGGACCGGCGCGAGGGCGAGCTGTCCAAGCTCGGCCTTCTGCCGCTGATCCACCGCAAGAACACCGACATGGCGACGTTCCTCGGCGCCCAGTCGCTGCACCGGCCGGCGGAATACGACGACCCCGACGCCACGGCCAACGCCAACCTCGCCGCCCGCCTGCCCTATCTCTTCGCGACGACGCGCTTCGCCCACTACCTGAAGTGCATGGTTCGCGACAAGGTCGGCTCCTTCAAGGGGCCCGACGAGATGCAGCGCTGGCTCAAGGGCTGGATCGACCAGTATGTCGACTACAACTCGGCCACATCCACGGAAGCCACCAAGGCGATGAAGCCGCTTACCGAAGCGGAAGTCATCATCGAGGAAGTCGAGGGGAATCCCGGCTATTATGCGTCGAAGTTCTTCCTCAAGCCGCAATACCAGCTCGAGGGGCTGACCGTCTCTCTCCGGCTGGTGTCGAAACTGCCGTCGCAGAAATCCTGATCGCGCATCGCCGATCCTCGCGGCCGGCGCGGTAGCCCGCGCCGGCGCACCCCGGTTCGCACGTATTCAACCTTGGAAAGGGAGAGTTGAAAATGGCCGTCGACATGTTCCTCGTCATCGAGGGCGAGATCTCAGGTGAAACGAAAGATGCCAAGTACGAAGGTGAAGGCGGCATCGACCTCCTGGCCTGGAGCTGGGGGATGAGCCAGGCCGGCTCGTTCCATGCGGGCGGGGGCGGCGGTGCCGGCAAGGCCAATTTCCAGGACATCAGCTGCACGAAGTACGTCGACAAGTCCTCCCCCGTCCTGATGCAGTACTGCGCGAACGGCGACCACTTCGCGAAGGCGAAGATCGTGTGCCGCAAGGCCGGCAAGACCCCGCTGGAATACCTGACGATCAAGATGGACAAGGTGCTCATCACCTCCGTCTCCACCGGGGGGTCCGGCGGCGAGGACCGGCTGACCGAGAACGTCACGCTCAATTTCGCCGAAGTCGAGGTGTACTACATCGAGCAGACCGACGAGGGCGGCGAGGGCGCCAAGCCCGAGTTCAAGTGGAACATCCGCTCGAACGAACCCAAGTGAGCCGCTGAAAGCAAACGGCCGCCGCCCCTGTTCGGCGGCGGCCCTTCGGCGGCCGGGGCGACGATGCCGCCATGGGTCCGCCCCCCGCTCGGACAAGAATTCGGAACGGATCAGAATGAACGCGCACGAACTCCTGCAGGCCGGCGATTTCGCCGGAGCGCTGGCCGCCCTCCAGGGTCAGATCAAGGCCACGCCCGCCGATCCCCGCCTGCGCGTGTTCCTGTTCCAGATGCTCTGCATCTCCGGCGACTGGAAGCGCGCGGTGACGCAACTGAAACTCTGTGCCGAGCTCGACCCGGAGGCGGAGAACATGGCGCGCACCTACCGCGAGGCGATCGCCTGCGAGGTGTTTCGCGAGCGTGTCTTCGCCGGCGCGAAGGAGCCGCTCGTCTTCGGCCAGCCGCAGGAATGGGTGGCACTGCTCATCCAGGCGCTGCAGGCGCTGGCCCGCGGCGAGGCCGCCGCGGCGGCCGACCTGCGCGGCCGCGCCTTCGAGGCCGCCGAGGCGACGCCGGGCGAGGTGATCTCGGGCGAGAACGACCCGGCGCCCTTCGACTGGGTCGCCGATGCCGACATGCGGCTCGGCCCGGTGCTGGAAGTGGTCGTGAACGGCCGCTATTTCTGGATGCCGTTCAACGCGATCGCCACGCTCCGGCTTGACCCGCCCGAGGACCTGCGCGACGCGGTGTGGATGCCGGCGAACCTGACCCTGCGCAACGGCGGCGAGTTCGTCGCCCTGATCCCGACGCGCTATGCCGGCACGACGGAGCGGGGCACGGACGCCCAGAAGCTCTCCCGCGCCACCGCATGGGAGGATGCCGGCGCCGAGACCTGGGTGGGCCTCGGCCAGCGCCTGCTGACGACGGAGGGAGGCGACATCGCGGTCATGGACCTGCGCAGCCTGCAGTTCGACGATGGCTGACCGCCTCATCCAGGAGCGTCTGCAGCCCTCCCTGCTCGACCGGCTGACGGACGACCAGCCCGACCAGAAGACCGAACCCCGCAACGCCCGCGTCATCGACATGCGCCGCCTGCGCGACATCATCCGCCGCGACCTGTCGGACCTGCTGAACGCCGGCAATCTCGAAAGCGTCGACGACATCGACAGCTACCCCCACGTCCAGCGCTCGGTGCTGAACTATGGGGTGGAGAAGGTCGCCGGCGAGTTTTCCACCGAGGAGCGGGCGCTGCTCATCCGCCGGGCGATGCGCGACGCGATCGAGCGCTTCGAGCCGCGGATCAACCGCAGCACGCTGGAGATCCTCGTGCGCGAGAAGCAGGACCGGGCGCACGGCGCCACGATCACCTTCGACATCCGCGCCGAGATGTGGGCCCAGCCCGTGCCGCTGGAGCTCTATCTGCGCTCGGAGGTCGACCTGACCTCGGGCAAGCTGTCGCTGAACGAGGCCCGCTGAGCCGCCATGGACCCGCGCCTTCTGCGCCATTACGAGACGGAGCTGTCCTATCTCAGGGAGATGGGCGCCGATTTCGCCGACGCCTTCCCCAAGATCGCCGCGCGCCTCGGCATCGACGGGCTGGAGGTGCTCGACCCGTTCGTGGAGCGCCTGATCGAGAGCGCGGCGTTCCTCGCCGCCCGGGTGCAGCTGGAGCTCGAGCAGCAATACCCCAACTTCACCTCGCATCTGCTGGAGGTGATCTACCCGCATTACCAGTCCCCGATCCCGTCGATGATGATCGCCGAGTTGCAGCCGGACATGGCCAATGGGGCGCTGGCCGCGGGCGTCGTGCTGGAACGGGGCACGGAGCTGCGCTCGACCCATGTCGCGGGCACGCAGACGGCCTGCCGCTTCAGGACCGCCTCGGAGCTGACGCTCTGGCCGCTGGAGATCGCCGAGGCGGAGTATGTCGAGGGGCGCGGGGATCTCGTCGCCGCCGGCGTGGCCCGGCCGGGGATCGAGGCGCGGGCCGGCCTCCGCCTGCGCCTGCGGCGGGGCGATGGCGGGCCGCTCTCGGAACTGCCGCTCGAGGCGCTCACCGTGTTCATCGACGGCAAGGAGCCGCTCGGCTGGCGCCTGCACGCGGTGCTGGCCACCGAGACGACGGCTCTCGTCGCCCGCTCCACCGACCGGCGCGACGACTGGGTGCTGCCGCTCCGGGGGGGCGTCGTCCCGCGCGGCTTCTCGACCGCGGAGTCCGCGCTTCCCACGCCGCCCGCCGCCTTCGACGGCTACCGCCTGTTGCAGGAATACTTCACTCTGCCCCACCGCTTCCTGTTTCTCGACCTCACGGGCCTGTCACCCGCCCTGATCCGCGCGCCGGGCTCGGAGGTCGACCTCTACATCCTGCTGGAGGGCGGCAATCCGGACTTCGCCGGCGCCGTCCGTCCCGAACACGTCCGGCTGAACTGCGTGCCGGCCGCCAACCTGTTCGAGCGCCGCTGCGACCGCGCGCCGATCACGCTGACCGATACAGAGCAGCACGTCGTCGTCGACCGCACCGCGCCGCTGGACTACGAGGTGCACACGCTCCTCTCCGTCACCGGGATCAGCGGAGAGGGGCAGGACGACGTGGCCTTCCTGCCGTTCTATGCCCTGTCCCAGGAGGCCGTGCAGTCCGGCGCCGGGCAGGCCTATTTCACCCAGCGCCGCAAGCACCGCCAGCGCACGGAGCGGGAGCGCCAGCGCGGCACACGGTCCGACTATCTCGGCTCGGAGACCTTCGTCTCCCTCGTCGATGCCGACGCCGCCCCCTGGCGCGCCGACCTCGCCCAGCTCGCCGTGCGCGCGCTCGTGACCAACCGGGACCTCCCGCTCCTGCTCACCACGGGCGCCGCCGACATCTTCCACCTGCCGGAGGGCGGGCCCGTCACCTCGATCCGCACGCCCGTGGCGCCGACAGCCCCGCGCCCCGCTGTCGCCCAGGGCGAGATGGCCTGGCGGCTGATCTCGCATCTGTCGCTCAACTACCTGTCGATCGCCGATACCGACGGCGGCAGCGGGGCCGCCGCCCTGAAGGAGCTCCTGCGGCTCTACGTTCCGGCCGGGGACAGGGTCGCCGCGCGGCAGGTCGACGGCGTGAGCGCGGTGTCGAGCCGGCCGGTCGTCCGGCGGATCACCGACGGGGGTCTCTCGGCTGCCGTGCGCGGCCTGCTGATCGAGATCACGGTGGACGAGCGGAGCTTCGAAGGCACCAGCGCCTATCACCTCGGCGCGGTCCTGGCGCACTTCTTCCGCAAATACGTGACAGTCAACAGCTTCACCGAGACGGTGCTCGTCTCGGAGCAGCGAGGGGAGATCGCGCGATGGGCGCCGACGCCGGGGCTCGACCGACTGACATGAGCCTCTACGAGCGTTTCCAGCGCGAGCCGCGCGCCTTGCATGTCTTCCTGGCGCTGCGGATCCTCGAGGCCGAGTTCCGCGAGGCCCCCCGCCACGGCGACGCCCGCCGCCCGGACGAGGAGCCGGTGCGCCTCGGCCAGGAGCCCGACGTCGCCTTCGCGCGGACGACGATCCTCGATTACGCCGCGCCCGAGGACGACGCGCCGGGGCGGATGACGAACCTGTTCTTCGGCGTCTTCGGGCCCAACGGCCCGCTGCCCCTGCATCTCACCGAATACGCCCGGGAACGGAAGCGCACCCACCGCGACCCCACGCTCGTCGCCTTCGCCGACATGCTCACGCAGCGCTTCTTCACGCTGCTGTACAAGGCGTGGCGCTCCGGCCAGCCGACGGCCAGCTTCGACCGCGGACCGGGCGGGCCGCTGGAGCAGCAGGTGGCGGCGTTCTCCGGCCTCGCCGGGCCGGCCTTCCGGCGGCGCGACGCGCTGCCCGACGTCGCCAAGCGCCATTTCGCCGGGCATCTTGGCCCCGGCCCGCGCCACCCGCAGGGCCTCGTCGCCATCGTCTCGACCTTCTTCCGCGCGCCGGTCTCGGTGCAGGAATTCGTCGGCTCCTGGCTGGCGGTGGAGGAGTGGGACCGCTGGCGCCTGGGCTCCGGCGCGCTGGGGCAGACGATGCTCGGCGCGCGCGCCTGGAGCCGCCAGGCCAAGCTGCGGCTGCGGATCGGCCCGCTCAGCATGGCCCAATATGTCGCCCTCCTGCCCGGCGGCACGGCCGGGCGGCGGCTCGTCGCCATCCTGCGCGGCTATCTCGGCGACGAGTTCGACTGGGACGTGAACCTCGTCCTGCGCGCCGACGACGTGCCCGCCGCCATGCTCGGCGCCGACACGAGGCTCGGTCAGACCGCCTGGCTCGGCGGCCGCCCGCAGGGCGGCGACGCGGACGACCTGTTTCTCAACCGCGAGGCCCTGGACACACCAAGCAAAGGACGCCCGACATGACAGAGATCAGCCGCGTCGCTCTCTTCGGAAAGCTCAACCCCCTGGCTTACAAGGCGGTCGAGGGCGCCACCGTCTTCTGCAAGATGCGCGGCAACCCCTATGTCGAGATCGTGCACTGGCTGGCGCAGCTCCTGCAGGTGCAGGACAGCGACCTGATCCGCATCATCCGCCACTACGAGCTCGACGCCTCGAAGCTGTCGGCCGACATGACGCGCGCGCTCGACGCCCTGCCCCGCGGCGCCAGCGCCATCTCCGATCTCTCGGCACACCTGGAGGACGCGGTGGAGCGCGCCTGGGTCTATGGCTCGCTGCTCTACTCCGCGAGCCAGGTCCGCACCGGCCACCTGGTGCTCGGCATGCTCAAGACACCCGGCCTGCGCAACGTCTTTACCGGCATCTCAAGGGAGTTCGAGAAGATCAAGACCGACGATCTGGCCGAGAACTTCCACAAGATCACCGACGGCTCGCCCGAGGAGGATCTCGGCCCGCAGGACGGCTCCGCCACGGGCGGCGGCGCGGTGCCCGGCGAGGCGTCCGGCGCCATGGCGCCGGGGGCGATGGGCAAGGGCGAGGCGCTGGCAAAGTTCTGTACCGACCTCACGCAGGAGGCGCGTGACGGCAAGATCGACCCCATCGTCGGCCGCGACGAGGAGATCCGGCAGATCATCGACGTGCTGATGCGGCGGCGCCAGAACAACCCGATCCTGACCGGCGAGGCGGGGGTGGGCAAGACGGCCGTGGTCGAGGGCTTCGCCCTGCGCATCGCGCGCGGCGACGTTCCACCCTCACTGAAGGACGTGCGCGTGCTGGCGCTCGACGTCGGGCTCTTGCAGGCCGGCGCCTCGATGAAGGGCGAGTTCGAGAACCGGCTGCGCCAGGTCATCGACGAGGTGCAGGCCTCGCAAAAGCCCATCGTGATGTTCGTCGACGAGACGCACACGCTGATCGGCGCGGGCGGGGCGGCCGGGACGGGCGACGCTGCCAACCTGCTCAAGCCGGCGCTCGCCCGCGGCACCCTGCGCACCATTGGCGCGACGACCTGGGCCGAGTACAAGAAGTACATCGAGAAGGACCCGGCGCTGACCCGGCGCTTCCAGGTCGTGCAGGTGGACGAACCTTCTGTGCCGCGCGCGGTGATGATGATGCGCGGCATCGCCTCGATGCTGGAGACGCACCACGAGGTGCAGATCCTCGACGAGGGGATCGAGGCCGCGGTCTCGCTCTCGGCGCGCTACATCCCGGCCCGGCAATTGCCCGACAAGTCGGTCTCGGTGCTCGACACCGCCTGCGCCCGGGTCGCCGTCAGCCAGCACGCGGTGCCGGCGAAGGTGGACGACGCGCGCAAGCGGATCGACGCGCTGACCACCGAGCTGGAAATCATCGCCCGCGACGAGAATGCCGGCGCCGAGGTCGCCGACCGCCGCGAGGCGGTGAGCGAGGCGCTCGCGGCGCAGGAGGAGCGCCTCGCCGAGCTGACCGAACGGTGGGAGAGCGAGCAGGCCATCGTCAGCGAGATCCTCGCCCTGCGCAAGCGCCTGCGCGAGGGCGGTGCGCCGGTCGACGCGCCGGATGCCGACAGCCCCGAGGCGGCCGAAGCCAGCGAGCTCGACGAGGAGACGCGCGCGGCGCTCCTCGGCGAGCTGAAGGAGAAGAACGCCGCGCTCCTGGAGCTGCAGGGCGACAGCCCGCTCATCCTGCCCATCGTCGACGCCAAGGCCGTGGCGAGCGTTGTCGGCGACTGGACGGGCATTCCCGTGGGCCGGATGGTGCGCGACGAGATCGAGACGGTGCTCAACCTGCCCGAACGCCTCGCCGCCCGCGTCATCGGGCAGGACCACGCCATGGAGATGATCGCCAAGCGCGTGCAGACCTCCCGCGCCGGGCTCGACAACCCCTCCAAGCCGGTGGGCGTGTTCCTGCTGGCGGGCACCTCGGGCGTCGGCAAGACGGAGACGGCGCTCGCGCTCGCCGAGATCCTCTATGGCGGCGAGAACAACCTCATCACCATCAACATGAGCGAATACCAGGAGGCGCATACCGTCTCCTCGCTGAAGGGCGCGCCGCCGGGCTACGTGGGCTATGGCGAGGGCGGCGTGCTGACGGAGGCGGTGCGGCGGCGCCCCTACTCCGTCGTCCTGCTCGACGAGGTCGAGAAGGCGCATCCGGACGTGCACGAGCTGTTCTTCCAGGTGTTCGACAAGGGCCAGATGGAGGACGGCGAGGGGCGGATGATCGACTTCCGCAACACGCTGATCCTGCTGACGTCCAATGTCGGCTCCGAGCTCATCATGGACATGTGCGCCGACCCCGAGCTGATGCCCGAGCCCGAGGGCATCGCGAAGGCCCTGCGCGATCCGCTCCTGAAGGTCTTCCCCGCCGCGCTGCTCGGCCGGCTGGTGACGATCCCCTACTACCCGCTCAGCCCCGAGATGATCGGCGCGATCACACGCCTTCAGCTCGACCGCATCGTCAAGCGCGTCGCCGAGGCCCACCGCGTGCCGCTGAGCTACAGCGACGACGTCGTCGACACGATCGTCTCCCGCTGCCAGGAGCTGGAATCGGGCGGGCGGATGATCGACGCCATCGTCACCAACACGATGCTGCCCACCATTTCGGGCGAAGTGCTTCGCCGGATGATGGAAGGCCGCGAGATCGAGTCCATCGGCATCGGCGTGGAGGACGGAGAATTCGCTTATAGCTTTGACACTTAACCCCAGTAAGGTAACGTGAGCGGGGGGTCTGCCTCATGCCTGTTGGTCCAAGTTCTCTCTCCCTTCCGATCCGCATGTCGACGGATTTCGACGCCCTCGACCCGGTGCTCCTGCGTGCCCGGATCGACGAGTCGCTGGGCGCCATCGCCACGGCGCGGATCGACTTCGCGGGGCCCCGGCTCGGGATGCCGATGGAGGACGTGCTCGGCAAGGTCATCACCCTCGAGATGGATGCCGGCGCCGCCGAGACGCGCAGCTGGCATCTGCACTGCACCGCCCTCGAATGCCTCGGGCGGCAAGGCGGACACATGCTCTACACCGCCGAGCTGCATTCATGGCTCTGGTTCCTCACGCGCCGGCGCAACATGCGCATCTTCAAGGACATGAGCGTCCCCGACATCGTCGAGCAGGTGATCGAGGATTACGGCTTCTCCGGCTTCATCCGCCGCCAGCTGACCGAGGCGCACGAGGCGCGCGTCTTCACCGTCCAGTACCGCGAGACCGATCTGGATTTCATCTTCCGCCTGATGGAGGAGGAGGGCATTCACCACGCCACCGTGCATGCCGACGGCGAGCAGCGGCTCTACATGGCCGACTACAACGCGGGCTATCCGGCGATGACCGGCAGCAGCGTGATCGAGTACTATGATCGCACTGCAGGCTCGGCGCCCTTCGCCCAGTACGTCTATGCGATGCAGGAGCGGAAGTCCGTGACGACGGGCAAGGTCCGGCTCGACGATTACGACTTCAAGAGCCCCTCGGCGAACAACGAGGTGAAGCTCGAGATCTCGGAAAGCCACCCCCAGGCCACGCTCGAGGATTACGACTACCCGGCCCTGCCGCGGAGCGACGCCGGGGGCAAGTTCAGCGGGGCCGACACGGTCCTTCGCGCGCGGATGGAGGAGCACGCCGCGCGGCACCAGCGCTGGCTGGGGCTCGCCAACCACCCCCACATCGGCCTCGGCGGCGCCTTCACCCTGCGCGAGCACCCGATCATCGCGGCCGATACCGGCCTTCTGCCGATCCGGATCAGCCACCAGCTTCGCCTGCTGGAGGAAGACCTCTCGGACCCGATGCTGTTCGAGAACTGGGGCACCCAGCTCGATTTCGGGGAGGACAGCGAAGAACGCTATCGCGCCGAATTCGAGGTGCAGGACGAAAAGGTGCCCTACCGTCCGCCCCGCGCGACGCCCAGGCCCGTCGTGGCCGGGCTGCACACCGCCGTGGTCACCGGACAGGAGGGCGAGGAGATCGACACCGACGAGTTCGGCCGCATCCTCGTGAAGTTCAACTGGCAGAAGGATGTCCCCTCCTGCCGCGTCCGCGTGATGACGCCCTGGGCCAGCGCCGGCTTCGGCATGATCGTCATCCCCCGCATCGGCGACGAGGTCGCCATCGTCTTCGAGGAGGGCGACCCCGATCGCCCGCTCTGCATCGGCTCGCTCTACAACGGCGCCAACAAGGTGCCCTACAAGCTGCCCGAGAACATGACGCAGACGGGCATCAGGACGAACTCGTCGAAGGGTGGCGGCGGCTTCAACGAACTCAGGTTCGAGGACAAGAAGGGCGCGGAAGAGGTCCATTTCCAGGCCGAGAAGGACTACACCCAGGTCGTCAAGAACGACGCCAAGATCACCGTCGGGCTGGAGAAGAAGGACAAGGGCGACATGGACGTGACCGTCCACCGCAACCTCAGCGAAACGGTCAAGACGGGCGATCACACCCACCGCGTCGAGTCCGGCAACCAGACGCTTTACGTCAAGAAGAACAAGGCCGAGACGATCGAGGGCAAGTCCGACCTGACCGTCACCGGAAACGTCACCGAGACGATCAAGCAGGGCAATCACAAGCGCACCCTGAACATGGGCAACGAGACGGTGAACCTGAAGCTCGGCAACCGCACGGTGAAGGTCGATCTCGGCAAGATCTCCGAACAGGCGATGACGGGCATCGAGTTCAAGTGCGGGATGAGTACCATCAAGATGACACCCGCGAGCATCGAGATCAAAAGCCTGATGGTAAAGATCGAGGGCACGGCGATGACGCAGGTGAAGGCGCCGATGACAAAGGTCGACGGCACCGCGATGCTGATGCTCAAGGGCGGCATCACGCTGATCAACTAGGGACAGAATCCATGGCCGACCGCTTCAGCGACCTCAGGAAGATCCCGCGGCAGCCCGCCGCGCGGCTCCTTGCGGCCGCGAACACGAAGTTGACGGCCGAGATCGCCGCACCGGCCGCCGCGCCCGTCGAGGCCGTGCTTGCCGAACTCGCGGAGCGCGGCGAGCGGATCGACATGCTGCGCCTGCTCGCAGCCGCCCTGCCCGCGCGCGAGGCGATCTGGTGGGGCTGCCTCGCCGCCCGCGACGCCGTGACCGAGGGCGCGCCGGTGCCGCCGCCGCTCGCCGCGGCGGAGATCTGGGTGTTCAAGCCCGGCGACGAGACGCGCGCTGCGGCGGCAGCGACCATCGAGGCCGCGGAGCCGGACGACGACACGACGCTTCTTGCCCGCGCCGTCGCCATGCACGACGGCAAGCTCGGCCTGGGCGAGATGCAGGCGCACGAGGCCCCGCCCGGCGCCGTCCCGGCCTTCGTGTTCGGCATGGTGACGATCGCGATCGGCGCGATGGAGGATCGGGCGGAGCCCTACATGGACACGCTCGCCGACCGCGCGCTCGACATCGCCCGCGGCGGCGACGGACGCCTGCCGGTGCCGCCTGCCCCGCCCTCGCCGCAGGAGCAGGCGTTCGCCGAGGCCGGGATCGATCCGGCGCAGGCAGTGGAGGAGTGACATGCTGCAGGCGCGTCTGACAGACCCGCATGTAGGCGCTTGTACCCGCGGCAGCCCCACGCCGATTACCGGGATCTGCGCCGTCCCGGTTCTGGTAATGGGCCTGCCGGCGGCGCGAATTACCGATTTCGCCCTTGGCGTCGTCCCGCCGCCGCCGGCGCCGCATCCCATCGCGGTGGGATCGTTCACGGTGCTGATTCAAGGCCTGCCGGCGGCGCGCCTCGGCAGCGCCTGCGGCTGCGGCGGGGTAGTCGTCTTCGGGGCGCCCACGGTCATCACGGGAGGCTGACGCGACATGGGCGTGACGCTTCACTTCCAGTCGACGGGCAGCGTGCCGGGGCGCGCCACGCCGACCGAAATGCGCGGGCCCAGCCTCACTATCGGGCGCGCCGACGACAACGACCTCGTCCTGCCCGATCCCGACCGAACCGTGTCCAAGCGCCACGCCGTGATCGAGGATCATGACGGCGAGATCTTGGTGCGCGACCATTCCTCCAACGGCACCTTCCTCAATTACGGCAAGACACCCCTCGGCGCGGCGCCCACGCCCCTGAACGACGGCGACATCCTTACCATCGGCCCCTACGAGCTGATGGTGCAGATCCTGCGCGCTCCGGCCGGCGGCGGCATCGCCGACCCTCTGGCGGAGGAGGCCGTCTCGCCCGGCGATGCCAGCCGGGTGTCGACGGCGGATCTGCTCGACGACCCCGGCGGCGGCGGCGATTTCCTCGACGAGCTGCTGGGCGAGGCGCCGAAGGGCCATACCGGCGTCCGCCGCCCCGATCTGGGCGATGACGGCGTCCTGCCGCCGCTCGCCGACGATGATCTGCTTCCGCCCTCGGGCGAGCCCGTGCATGAAGGGCCGAGCTTCTCATCGCACAACGCCGCGCTTGAAGATCACGTCGCGATCGGGGCGCCGCAGACCGTCGAGATCCCCGACGACTGGGACGACCTGCTCGAAGGCATCGGCCCGGACGACGACGCGCCCGCCGGCACGCCCTTCGCAGAACCACCCCCCGAGACGCCCCTGCCCGGCCCTGCGGCGGAGGAGGAGGCGCCGCCCGCCCCGGGCCGCGTCGGCATCGCGGTGGAGGGGCCGGAAACGCCCATGTCGCCGCACCCGCCTGCCCCGCCGGATCCGCTCGCGGACGCGCCGCCCGGACCCGGCGACGGGCCGGAGCAGACCGCTTCTGCCGGCGCCTGGCTGGAGACGCCCGCCGTCACGAGCCGCCCCGGCCCCGCCCCAGCCGAACCCAAGGCGCCGCCCGCCGCGCCCCGGCCCGCGGCCCGGCCCGCCGAGGCGCGGGCGGGGCCAGCGCCGGACGCGGCCCAGGCCGCCGTCGCCGCCTATCTCGACGCGCTCGGCGTCGGCAGCGGCGCCGTGACGGAGGAGGAGCTCGCCGCCGTGATGTCGCGCATGGGGCACATGACGCGCATCATGGTGCAGGGCCTGCGCGAGGTGCTGATGACGCGCACCGACATCAAGGACGAGTTCGGCATCCAGCGCACGCGGCTCGCCTCGGGCGGCAACAGCCCGCTGAAATGGTCGGTGAGCGCCGAGCAGGCGGTGTCGGTCATGGTGCGCAACGAGCCGGGCTATCTCGACGCCGTCGAGGCCGCCGACCAGGCCATCGCCGACATCAAGGCGCACGAGGTCGCCATGGTCACCGGCCTGCAGGCGGCGATGCGCGGTCTGCTCGAGCGCCTCGCCCCGGAGAAGCTCGAGGCCGCGATCGAGGGCAGGTCGGGCGGCCTCGGCGGCATGTTCAAGGGCCGCAAGGCGCTGTCGTGGGAGGCCTACACCCAGGCCTACGCCGCGCTCGCCGACGAGGCCGAGGCGGATTTCCGCGACCTTTTCCGGCGCGAATTCGCGCGCGCCTACCAGGATCAACTCGAAAGGCTGAAATGACCGAGTCGCAGATCTGCGGGGGCCCCGCCCGATGAGCTGGGAGAGCAAGGTTCTCTGGACGGAGGGCCTGTTCCTGCAGCCCCACCACTTTCAGCAGGCAGACCGGTATGCCGAGGCGCTCGTGGCGGGTCTCGCCGCGCGCATCGCGCCCTATGCCTGGGGCGTGGACCGGCTGGAGATCGACCAGGAGACGCTGAAGGTCGGCCAGTTCGCCCTGCGCAGCGCCTCCGGGCTGACACCCGACGGCACGGTCTTCCGCCTGCCGGAAGTGGAGGATCACCCCCCCGCGCTGGAAGTGCCCTCCAACATCAAGGACTGCATTGTCCACCTCACCGTGCCGCAGCGACGGCAGGGCGCCCCGGAGGTCGACCTTTCGGGCGCCGAGCTGTCCGCCGCGCGGCTGCGCGCCGCCGAGCTCGAGGTGACGGACACGATGGGCACGGGCCGCGCCGCAACGACGCTGGCGGTGGGCAAGCTGCGCCTGCAATTCGCGCTCGACGTCGACGATCTCGCCGACCGGCTGGTGATCCCGGTCGCGCGGATCATCGAGGTGCGCGCCGACAATGAGGTGGTGCTCGACAGTGCCTTCATGGCCACCTGCCTCGACGTGCGCGCCGCCCCGCCGCTCGCCGCCTTCCTCGACGAGCTCGAGGGCCTGCTGGAGCATCGCATGACCGCGCTCGCCGGGCGGCTCACCCAGACCGGCGGCGCCAGGGGCGCGGCCGAGATCCAGGATTTCCTGCTGCTGCAGGCGATCAACCGGGCGCTGCCGCTGGTACGCCACCTGCGGCAGGTGGAGAACGTGCACCCGGAGGCGATCTACCGCGTCTGCGCCTCGCTCGCAGGCGAACTGGCCACGTTCATGGCACCGGAGAAGACGGCGCCGCGCTGGCCGAGCTACCAGCACCACAACCTCACCGCCTCCTTCCAGCCCGTGATCCGCGACCTGCGCGCCTACCTGTCCGCGGTGCTGGAGCAGACGGCGGTGGCGATCCCGCTGGAGCTGCGCAAGCACGGCATCCACGTGGGCGTCATCGCCGACCGCAAGCTTCTGGGCAACGCGAGCTTCGTGCTCGCAGTGTCGAGCGACGTGGCGGCCGAGACGGTGCGGCGCCACTTCGCCGGCCAGGCCAAGATCGGCCCGGTGGAGGAGATCCGCCAGCTCGTCAACTCCGCCTTGCCGGGCATCCCGATGCGGCCCATGCCGGTGGCGCCGCGCCAGATCCCGTACAACGCGAACGTGGTATATTTCGAGCTGGACTCGGCGAATCCCTACTGGGGCAAGATGCGCACCTCGGGCGGGATCGCGGTGCATGTGGCGGGCGACTATCCGGGCCTCCAGCTGGAGCTCTGGGCGATCCGCCAGGGCTGAGCCGGGGGCTGCGCGCGCAAGGGAGACACCATGTCCGACAACGATCCTTTCGCCGAGCCGGAAGACACGGACAAGACCGTCGTGCGCCCCCGGCCCGCCGGTCGGCCCGCCGCGCTCGGCACGCCCGCGCCGTCCGCGCCCGCGCCCCCGCCGCGGCAGCCCGCGCCCGAACCGGCCGTCGAGCCCACGGGCGACGCGGCGCTCCTGTCGGCCGGGCGCACCGGGCCGAACCCGCTCGTGGCCGAGGCCTCGACCCTGTTCTCGCTGATCTCGCGCACGCGCAATCGCGCCCAGCACCCCGACCCGGAGGCGCTGCGCCGCTCCGTCGTGGCCGAGGTGCGCCAGTTCGAGAGCCGCGCGCTCGCTGCCGGCATCGACCCACAGCAGATCAAGATCGCCCGCTACGCCATCTGCGCCACGATCGACGACGTCGTGCTCAACACCCCCTGGGGCGGCGCCTCGGTCTGGGCGCAGCAGAGCATGGTGGCGACCTTCCACCGCGAGACGGTGGGCGGCGACCGCTTCTATGACCTGCTCGCCCGGCTGGAGCAGGATCCCGGGCGCAACATCGACCTGCTGGAATTCCTCTATCTCTGCCTTTCGCTCGGCTTCGAGGGCCGCCTGCGGGTCGATCCGAATGGCGCCGAGAAGCACATGGAGATCCGCTCGGGGCTGGCGCGGATCATCCGCGCCCAGCGCGGCGACGTGGAGCGCGACATCTCCCCCCGCTGGAAGGGGGTGAACCGCCCGCACAAGCCGCTCTCGGCCTGGAAGCCGGTGTGGATTGCCATCGGTGCCACCGCCGCGGTCCTGCTCGTCACCTTCATGACGCTGAACATCCTGCTCGCCCGCTCCACCGACCGGCTCGCGGGCCAGTTCGCCGCGCTCGCCTCCGAGGCGCCGGCCGCGCTGGAGCGGCGCGCCCCGGCGGTGGAGATCCCGCCGGTGACCGAGCCCGACGCGGTCGCCCGCGTCTCGGGTTTTCTGACCGAGGAGATCGAGGCCGGCCTCGTCGAGGTGGACCAGGACGGCAACGTGATCCGCATCCGCATCAAGGGCTCGGGGATGTTCGGCTCGGGTTCGGACTCGCTGCAATCCGCCTTCGACGAGCCCCTGACCCGTGTTGCCAACGCGCTCGACGACAAGGACGGCGGGCAGGGCCCGGTGATCGTCGTCGGACACACCGACAGCATCCCGATCAACACCGCGCGCTTCCCCTCCAACCGCCACCTCTCTCTCGCCCGGGCCGATAGCGTGAAGCAGAAGCTCGCGAGCCTGATGGACGACCCCTCGCGGCTGTCGGCCGAGGGACGTGCCGACGCCGAGCCGATCGGCGACAACGCCACGCCCGAGGGCCGCGCGCTCAACCGCCGGATCGAGATCCTGTTCGTGCGGGAGGAGGAGGGATGAAGGCCGTGCTGCGTTTCCTCACCTCCGGCATCGGCGTCACGATCATCGTCGGCATCGTGCTGTCGGCCGCCCTGTGGCTGGTCGGCGGCTTCATCGGCTTCGGCGACGCTCGGCCCTTCGCGACGGTGTTCGGCCGCCTCGTGGGGCTCGCCGTGCTGTGGCTCCTGTTGCTGCTGATCATCCTGCTGATACTGCTGCGCGGCAACCGCAAGGACGAGGCGCTGGCCGAGGATGTCGTCGCCGCCCCCGCCGCGGGCGGGGCCGAGGACGAGGCGGTGACGGAGGAGCTCTCGGAGCTGCGCGGGAAGCTGCGCGCGGCGCTGAAGATGCTCCGCCGCTCCAAGCGCGGGCGCGTGCATCTGTACGAGCTGCCGTGGTACATCATCGTCGGCCCCCCGGGCGCCGGCAAGACGACCGCCATCGTCAATTCCGGCCTGCATTTCCCGCTGGCCGACGAGATGGGCACCGAGTCGCTCGCGGGCGTCGGCGGCACGCGCAACTGCGACTGGTGGTTCACCGACGAGGCCGTGCTGGTCGATACTGCGGGCCGCTACACCACGCAGGAAAGCGATGCCGAGCTCGACAACGCAGCGTGGCTCGGCTTCCTGTCGATCCTCAAGAAGCATCGCCGCCGCCAGCCGATCAACGGCGCCGTGGTGGCGATCAGCCTGTCGGACCTCTCCAACAGCGACGAGATCACCCAGATGGGCCATGCCCGCGCGGTCCGCCGCCGGCTGGGCGAGCTGCGCGAGAAGCTGGGCATCCGCTTCCCCGTCTACGTGATGTTCACCAAGGCCGACCTCGTCGCCGGCTTCACCGAGTTCTTCGATCATCTCGGCAAGGAGGAGCGCGGGCAGGTCTGGGGCTTCACCCTGCCGCTGATCAAGGGCCGGGCGACGGAATCTCCCGTGGCGAGCTTCGACGCCGAGTTCGACGCCCTGCTGGAGCGGCTGAACGCCCAGATGCTCGAGCGCCTTCAATCGGAGACCGACCCGGGGCGCCGCGCGCTCATCGCCGGCTTCCCGGCGCAGGTTGCCTCGCTCCGCCCCGTGGCCAGGGCGTTCCTCGAGGAGCTGTTCCAGGAGAGCCGGTTCGAGCACCGCCAGTTCCTGCGCGGCGTCTACTTCACCTCAGGCACGCAAGAGGGAGCGCCCATCGACCGGCTGATGATGGGCATGGCGCGCACCTTCGGCATCGGCCGGCAGGCCATCGGCACGGGCCGCGGCACGGGGCGCTCCTACTTCCTGACGCGGCTCTTCACCGGCGTGATGTTCCCCGAGGCCGGCCTCGTCTCCGCCGACGACCGGGTGGAACGGCGCGTGCGCTGGACACGGCGGGGCGCCTATGCCGCCGCGCTCGCCGCCGTCGCGGCCATGGGCACGGTCTGGACCATGAGCTACCTCAACAACCGGGCCATGGCCGCCGAGGTCTCCGACGGGCTGCGCGCCTACCGCGAGACCGCCGAGGCGATCCCGCCGAGCCCCGTGGCCGACAGCGACGTGACGCTCGTCGTGCCCGCCCTCAACACGCTGCGCGACCTGCCCGCCGGCCCCGCCTCCGCCGACGAGGGGGTGCCGGACGGCCATGGCTGGGGCCTCTACCAGGGCCGCGTGCTGGCCGACGAGGCGCGCATCACCTACCGCGAGGCGCTCAACCAGCACTTCCTGCCGCGACTGCTGTGGCGGCTGGAAGACCAGATGCAGGGCAGCGTCAACCACCCCGAACTGCTCTACGAAGCGCTGAAGATCTACCTCATGCTCGGCCTGGCCGGGCCGATGAACACCGCCCAGGTCAAGGACTGGATGGCGGCCGACTGGGCCTATTTCTACCCCGGGGCGAGCCGCGCCGACCTGCGCGCCGATCTCGAGATCCATCTCGACGCGCTGCTGTCGCAGCCGATGGAGAAGATCGCCCTCAACGCCGATCTCGTCGACAAGGTGCGCGAGGTGCTCACCCAGATGCCGCAGGCGCAGCGCGTCTATACCGGCATCACCGAGAGCACGGCGGCCCGCAGCGTGCCGACCTGGCGGCTGGATGACGTCATCACCGTCGACAACACTATCGTGCGCTCCTCGGGCCGGCCGCTCAGCGAGGGGGTGCCGGGCATCTATACCTTCACAGGCTTCCACGACGTGTTCCTGCCCGAGGCGGAGCAGGTCGCTGCCCGGCTGCAGCGCGACAGCTGGGTCCTCGGCCCGGATTACGAGATCGAGGCCGGCAGCGCCGAACTCGACGCGCTGACGGAGGATGTCCTCGGCCTCTACTATACCGACTACATACGCCACTATCAGGAGATCCTCGGCGATCTCGACGTCATCCCGATGGACAGCCTCGGCAACGCGGCGACGGTGACGAACGCGCTCGCGGGGCCGAATTCCCCCATCGTCGCCGTGCTGGAGGAGGTCGCCGCGCAGACCTCGCTCACCCGCCTTCCCGAGCCGGCGGAGGCCGAGGACGGCGGCGACAGCGCCGTCGGCACGGCGCTGGAGCGTCAGGCGACGCAGGCGGCCGGACGCGTCGGCGGCAACCTGGGGCGGGCGGCCCTCCGCGACGCGCAGCGGCGCGCCGACGGGGGCGGCCCGGCCCCGACGCTGCCGGGAGAGCCGGTGGAGCAGCGTTTCGCATGGCTGCACGACCTCGTGGCCTCGGAAGGCGACCGGCCGTCGCGCCTGGGCGCCGTGGTCGCCCGCCTGCAGGACGTCGCGCGCGAGCTCAACGCGCTCAGCATCCAGCGCTCGCCGACGCCGGGGCCGGAACTCGCCGCCACGCTCGCGGCCTTCAAGGACGCCGCATCGCAGGAGGAGGGGCCGCTCCAGCGCTGGGCCGCGCAGATCGTGCAGGGCGCCTCCGGCATCTCGGCCGAAGGCACCCGCGCCTCGATCAACGCCGCCTGGCGCGAGACCGGCGCCTTCTGCGCGCAGGCGACAGATGGCCGCTTCCCGTTCGACCGCCGCTCCAAGGCCGACATCCCGATCGCCGATTTCGGCGAGCTTTTCGGCTTCGGCGGCCGGATCGACCGCTTCATCGACGAGACCCTCGCCGAGCACGTCAACATGGGCACCACGCCGTGGCGCTGGCAGAGCGCGGGCGAGACCGACCTCGGCATCTCCGACGCCGTACTCCTGCAGATGCAGCGGGCGCGCGAGATCCGCGACACGTTTTTCCGCGGGGGCACCACCCCGGACGTCACCTTCGAGATCGTCGACGGGCTGATCCCCCGCGACGCCGACGCGGTGGAGCTGGAGATCCACGGCCAGACAGTCTCCATGAGTCCGCGGCGCAAGCCCGAGGGCCGCATCACCTGGCCCGGCAGCGTCGGGGTCTCGCAGGTGGCCTTTTCCCCGCTGCTGCAGAACTCCGAAAGCGTGCTGCGCTACGATGGCGCCTGGGCATGGTTCCGGATGATGGACGCCGCCCGCATCAATCGGGGCTCGGCGCCGGACCGTCGCCGCCTGCTGTTCCAGGTGGGCCCGCGGGCCGCCGTCTTCGAAATGCAGCTCGGCTCCGTCCGCAACCCGTTCGCCCTGGAGGCGCTGGAGCAATTCAGCTGCCCGCAAACCTTCTGACATGGACGTCACACAGGAGCGCGCGCCCTTCGGCGCCTACGGAAAGATCCCCGCCCTGGGGGATTTCTTCCAGCTGTCCCTGCCCCGCAGCTTCGTCGCCCCGTGGGACGACTGGCTGCAGGAGACGCTCACGCGGGCCCGCAGCGCCCTCGGCCCGCGCTGGCAGGACTGCTACCTCACGGCCCCCGTCTGGCGCTTCACCCTTTCGGCGGGTCTCGCAGGGCCGGCTTCGGTTGTGGGCGTGCTCATGCCGTCGGTCGACACTGTCGGGCGCCTGTTCCCGCTGACGCTCGCCGCGCCGCTGGGCGGGGCCGCGCCGGCCGCGCTGCACGGCGCCTGGGAGGGGTTCGACCGGCTGGAGACCCTCGCCCGCGCCATGCTGGAGGAGGGCGCGACGAAGGCGGCGCTGGCCCACGGGCTCGCCGGCGTGACGCTGCCCGGCCCGGTCCGGGCGCCCCTGCGCAGCGCCGCGACGGGGATGCGGCTGGTGCGCGCCCCCGGCGTCACCTCCGGCCTCTGCGCCCTCGGCGCGGCCGAGTTCTGCGCCGGATTCGCGGCGCCCTCGGTGTGGAGCACCGCGACCGAGGACGGCGCGCGCCACCTCGCGGCCGACGGCCTGCCCGGGCCGCAGGCCGCCGCCGCGCTCTTCGATCCGGCCGCCGAGCTCTGGCCCGGCACCCCGGCCGGGGCCGCACCGTGAGAAGAGCCCCGCGCCACAATTCCCGCACCCATGTGGGCCTCCTGCGCAAGGTCAACGAGGATGCCGTCCTCGCCCTGCCCGAGCTGAGCATCTGGATGGTGTCCGACGGGATGGGTGGCCACGATGCCGGGGATCTGGCCTCCCAGACCGTCGTCGAGCATGTCGCGGCGCTCCCGCCGACGCAGGCGCCGGCGCAGCGGATGCACGACCTGCGCCACGCGATCCTCTCCGCCCATGCCGCGCTCATCGCCGAAGCCCGGCGCCGGGGCGGCGCCACGATCGGCGCGACCGTGGTCGCCCTGCTGCTCACCGATGGCCACTTCGTCGCCTTCTGGGCGGGCGACAGCCGCCTCTACCGGCTCCGCGCCGGCCGGATCGAGCTGCTCACCTTCGACCATTCGGTCGTGGGCGAACTCGTCGCCGCAGGACAGCTCACCTGGGACGAGGCGGACGCGCATCCCGGTTCCAACGCGATCACCCGCGCGGTCGGAGTGGGCGAGGTGCTGGAACTCGACAAGGTGCGCGGCGACCTGCTGCCGGGAGACCGGTTCCTGCTCTGCTCGGACGGGCTGACGCGCTACGCCGATTTCGCGACGCTGGGCGCGGTGCTCGCCTCCGCCCCGCTCGAAACGGTGACGGAGCGGCTGCTCTCCATCGCGCTCGCCGGAGGCGGGGCCGACAACATCTCCATCATCGTGGTGGATTGCCCCTGAGAGAGAGCACGCATCACCGCTGCGGCGCCGTCGCCAGGATCCGGCTGTCGAGCCTCTGGATCGGCCCGCTGCGCTCCTGCAGCGCCTCGGCGAAACTCGCAACCGACTCGATCGGCCGCATCCCGTCGAAGATCTGCGTGTCGGAATGGATGACGAGGATCGCGTTGCGCCCGAACAGCGCCGGGTCCACCTCCACGACGGGCATCTCGACGGTGACGGCGCCCTCCCGCCCGTCGCGCAGGGCCGCGACGGCGTTATCCCGCGGGATCGACGGATTGGGCAGCAGCGGCAGCACCTGCTCGGTGACGGAGATCGCCACCACGAAGATGTAGCCGTCCACGATCTCCGGCGGCAGCGTCACCGTGATCGTGATGCTCTCCCCCGGGATGAACGGGCCGCCTTCGGGCGCGCCGTCGCCCCCGTCGAAGCCGATATCGATGCCGCCCGACGGTGCCGAGGGAAGCGCGGCGTCGATCTTGCACAGCACGGGGTTGAGGATGTCGAGGTCGAGCGCGACGCGCCGGTCGCCGATGCGCGCGGCGAGCGCATCCTCCAGATCGGCCGCCGTCTCCGGGCTCGACACCGCCCCGGCGACGGCGATGCGGTCTCCGAAGGAATAGCCGACCGCGGGCGGATCGACGAGGGCGAGCGGGCCGCAATCGGCCAGATCCTCCAGCACCGGGCGGAGGCGGCTCGGCGGCAACAGGCGCGGGCCGAGCACGATCTCGACATCGCCGCGCACGCCGCCCGTCCCGAGCTGTTCGGCCACGGCCACGTCGACGGCCTCACGCATGGCGGGGTCTTCCGTCAGTCCGGTGACGGTGGCGGCATTGTCCGACAGCGCGACGCGCCATTCCTGCAGCGGCTCTAGGCTGTCCAGCAGGAACAGCACCTCGTCGTCCCACGTCTCGGCGATGTTTCCGCTGGCGAGCGACAGCTCCGCCGTCCCGTCCGCCGCGGCGGCGCGCTCGGACAGGGCGGCGCGCATCTCCTCGGAGGTGACGTAGCCTGCGACGGTGACGCGCCCGTCCTCCGGGTGCACGATCTCGAGGGTGAAGGGATCCGCCAGCGGCGCGCCGAGTAGCGGATCGAAGAGACCTGCATACCAGGCCCCGCCCCCCGCCGCGGCGAGCGCCGCGAGCCCCGCGAGGGCCGGCCATGCGCCCCGGCGCTTCGGCGTCTCCGCCGCGCCGCCAGCCCAGGCCCCCGGGGGCGAAGACGTCACCGGCGCCCCCCGAGCCCCGGCGGCGGCTGGCGCCGTCGAGGCGGTGCCACCCGGCCGGGAGCCGGCCGGCACGATGACGGTCGCATCCTCCGAGGCCGGCGCCGCAAGGCTCGCCGCCGGGTTCCGGATCGCCGCGATAATCTCATCGGCGCTCTGGAAGCGGTCCTCCGGGTCGGGCGCCGTCATCCGGTCGATGATCGATTTCAGCGGCTCGGGCACCCCCGCCGTGTCCAGCGGCCGCTTCTTGCGCTCCACCACCTCCAGCAGGTTGCGCCCGGCCTCGGCCGGTGCGCCGCGGAACACCTGCAACAGCAGCGCCCCAAGCGCGTAGATATCGGCGCGGGAATCGCTCTGCCCATGCAACTGCTCGGGCGCGGCATAGGCGTATTTCCCGGCGAATTCACTGCCCACGATCGTCTCGGCGCCGGGGCGGACGTCCTTGGCGATGCCGAAATCGATGATGACGGGCCGGGCCGGGTCGCCGTCGCGCAGGATGATGTTGTCGGGCGACAGGTCACGGTGGACGATCCCGTAGGCGTGTGCCGCGGCGAGGCCACCCGCCACCTTCTCGGCGACGGTCAGCACCTCGTCGGCGCGCATCCCGCCGCCCTTGAGCCGGTCCTCCAGCCGCACGCCGTCGACATAGTCCATCACCAGGAAGACGACGCCGTCGGCTGTGCGCTGGTTGTGGTGATAGCGCACGATGGCGGGGTGTGAGATCTCGCGGATCTCCTCCTCCCGCCGCAGCAGGGTGACGTAGTCCTCGTTACTGGCGAATTCCGAGCGCAGCGCCTTCAGCGCGACGAGCTTGCCGGTGATCTCGCTGCGCGCACGATACACCTCCGACGTCCCGCCCTGACCGAGCGCCGCCTCGATGCGGTAGGTGTTGTTGAGCAGTTCGCCGGTACTGAAGATGGCCGACGACCCATTCATTCCGCGGCCCCCCCGATCCGGCCGGGCACCGCGTCAACTCGACGCCCGGGCCTGGAGTTCCACGCGGCGATTCTCGGACGCGTTGGGATCCGACCCGGGAAGGGGCGCCTGCTCGCCCACGCCGACCGCCTCGATCTGCTCCGACGCGAAGCCGCAATTGTCCACCATGTAGCGCTTCACCTCCTGGGCGCGCAGGAGCGACAGCCGCTCGTTGTAGCTCGCATCGCCCAGTGCGTCGGTGTGGCCGATCACGACGAACTCCTCCGCCGTCTCCGCCTCGCGCATGCCCTCGCACATCCGGTCGATCTTCGGCCGTTGGTCCGCGCGGATCGCCGCCGAATCGAGGTCGAACGCGATGGCGGAGAAGACGGCCATCTCGTCATCGTAGGTCGAGTAGTCGAGCGAGGCGCCGGTCTCCTGCTGATCGGTCCCAACCTCGCCCTCAGACACGCCGAGGCGCAGCCCGCGCGTCTTGCCGGTCATGACCTGCTGGTCGAGCCGGCTGCCGATCTCGCCGGCCTCCATCGCCCCGGCATCCTGCGCGGCCGCGAGTGACGGCGTGACGAGCAGGCAGGCGAGTGCCAAGGGTAGCATGCGCTTGGGAATGGATGTCATGGCGAAGTCTCCTCGAGATGCCGGTATCGCGGGATGCGCTTCGGGACAGACGCTGCTCGATTGCGTGCATCTGCACGACGTGTACAGTGGTTCCTGTCGTTATGCATCGGTCCCATGCGCGCTGTCCACATCGTCATCGCTGCCATCGTTGTTCTCGCGTTGCCCCTCGTCGGGCTCGGCGTCGTCGCCCTGTTGCCGGAGCGCGACAGGGGGCCCGCCCGCACGCCCGAGGAACTCGCCCGCACCGTCTACGACGCCGAGATCGCCCGCGAGCTTCTGATCGCCCGCGTCGACGATCTCGAGGCCGGCGCGACGGAGGGGCAGGGCCTTTCGGAGCGGGTCGCCTCTCTCGAGGGCCAGGTTACGGCCCTTTCCAACGAGATCACCGAGTTGCGCCGCGAGCTGGCCGCGGTTCCCTCGGGCGGCGGCTACGCCCCCGGCAGCCCGGACACGGACGGCACCACCGGCCGCGACGTGGTGCCCGTATCCCTCGATATCTGCAACACCGAGGAATTCATCATCCCCGAGCGGGCGCGCGACACCGGCCTCACCACGCCCAGCTCCAGCGACATGGTCCGCATTCTCGGCCGCCCCCGAGACTCGATCGACCAGACCTGCCGCCCGATGACGAACCCGCGCCTGAAGGACATGCTGCGCACCGAGCAGGTCGGCCCCGTCCGCGTGACGATGCTGGAACCGGCGATGGAGAGCTTCAAGCGCGTCATGGCGCGGATCGAGGCGGCCGAGCCTGCGCTCCACGCCAAGCTCGGCACCGCCGGCGGGCTCTGCGTGCGGGCGACGCGCGGATCGTCGAGCTTCTCCTCCCACTCCTTCGGCCTCGCCATCGACCTCAAGATCGACGGCGAACTCGACGCATTCCGCGACGGGGCCACGCAATGCGCGCTGATCTTCGTGGCCGACTTCTTCCTGGAGGAAGGCTGGGTCTGGGGCGCCCACTGGCGCAGCGTGGAGGATTCCATGCACTTCCAGGTAAGCGAGGAAAAGCTCGAGGAATGGAGCGCCGAGGGCCGCTTCTGAGCGGCCTGCCTACTCCGCCGACCGCGTAAGCAGGTGGATCTGCGCCAGCTCGCCCACGGTCGCACCCGGCCCCTCCGGCGCGTCGGATGTGCGCGGGTCGTCCACGTAGCGGCGCAGCACCTCGTCTACCCCGTCGGCCTTCAGTTCCGCGAGGCTTGCCAGCAGGTTGGCCACGTCGTTGCCGTACTCCGTCGCGGCGATCTTCTCCGCCAGCCTCTCCAGCGCGCCGGTCTCGCCGAGACTCGCCAGATAGAGGTAGTAGTGCCACGTCGCCGCGTTCCGCCGCGGATGGGTGAAGGACCAGTCCTCCGTCACGCGGGGTTTCAGATGCGCGCGCAGGTCGATCCCCGTCGCCCGCAGCCCCGCGAAATAGGAGGGGGCGTAGGCGTCGCGGTAGGGAATGCGCCGGTAGGCGGCGCGGACGCGTCCCAGCGCCCCCTCGGGAAGGAAGCGCGCATAGGTCGCGACGGAGGAACAGAAATCGTCGATCACCAGCGGGTGGCTCCGTGCGGTGAGCCGCTCCGCCACGGCCGGCACCGCGGCGGCCTGGCACTCCAGCTCGGCCATGCTCGCGATCCACGAGAACAGCATCGCGTTCTCCGATGAGCCGAGATCGGCCGTCTCGATCCGTTCGATGACGGCGGGAGGACAGGTATCGAGAATGACCATGGCTCAGCTCCTGCTTGCGGCCCTCCACTGCAGATAGCGCAGTGGCTTCCGGTTCGGCCGGTCGTGCCAGTATCCCATCAGATTGGCCGGGTCGTTCTGCATCACGTTGCCGTGGGCGCCCGGCCTCGGCGGCGCCCGGCCTGCGACGGCGTTCTCCGTATTCGTCGCGGGCCAGGACGGGACCGTGCCGCCGAGCGAGCCGATGCAGTGGACGGGATATTGCGGCCCGGCCGACGGATCGCTGGGATGGCGCAGGCCGAGGCAATGGCCGAATTCGTGCGCGGCGGAGTTCCGGCTGGTCCCGCCATCGGCGCGGAAGACGAAGCCCACGTTGCTGCCGATGTTGATGACGGTGCCGAGGATGGAGCAACCCGCCGTCGGCACGTACCAGTAAAGCCGGTAGGCGCCCGTGCGCGGCAGCGGCCCTTTCGTGCGCGCCGCAAGCCGCGAATTCGCCGCGGCGTGGAGCGCGGTGATCACCTGCACCTTGCTGTCGTAGGGCCGGGGCGAGCCGGACTTGTCCAGGAACCGTCCGGCCGTGCCCGTGGGCGGATAGCCGTTCGCCTCCACCGCCGCGACGGTCGGGTGGGTGCCCACCTCGATCTGCCCGAGATCCACCATGTCGATGCGCATCGCCGCCTGCCGGTAGATGTCGGCGAAGTGGTAGTGCAACGCGCTCAGGTCGTAGCCGCTCGCCGGTGCGCGCGCGGTCACGAGGTTGGCCACGTCGATCCGGATCACCGCCTCGTTCTCGCACCAGATGTGGAACCAGCCGATATCGTGGCCATCGCAATGGCCCCTGAGCGTCGCCTCGCCCGGCGCCTTGCCCTTGATGACGAAGGCCGCCGTCCTGCGCCCGATCTGCCTGGTCACCACCTCGGCCACGCTGCCGGGCGACACCTCGAACTTGGTGTTCGGGATGCAGGGCAGGCACTCGGTATCCTTGAAGTCGAAGGTGATCTCCAACGCCACCTCCTCGCCCACGGCCACCGAGACCCAGCGCGCGCCGTCCCGGCTCATCCGGTCGCCGGGCACCGAGAGCGCGCCGTGGTCGGGAACCGGCTCCCAGTAGGCGTCGGTCGGGCTGCCGCGGGGGACCATGTCCGTCTTGTGGTCGAAGCCGAAATAGTCCCAGCGCGCGGTCGGCCCCTCCCAGGTGCAGACATGGGCGCATTGCGGATGCTGGATCAGGTCCACCCGTGTGCGGCTGCCGTCGGGCACCGACACGTCGACCTTCCGGTCGGCCTCGATCGGGCCGGACCGTTCTGTGGAATGGCCCAGCTTCTCGGCGGTGATCGTGTAGGTGCCGGGCCGGACCCTGCCGTAATCGGCGATGCCGTTCGCATCGGTCTGCATGCGGCCGAGGGCGCCCGCCGTCACCTCCGCCTCCTCGACGGGCTCGCCGTCGCAATCCTTCACGGTGACGACGAGCTTTGCCGTCTTCGTCGCCGCGGGCGGCGGGGGCGCGGGCGGCGGCGGCTCCGCGCCGGGCGTCTCCGGGTCGTCCGCCACCGTGCCGGGCGCGCGCACGGGCAGCCGGCGCAGGGCGATCAGCTCGCGGACGAGCGCGTCGGCGAGCGCCGGCGTCAGGGAGCGCGGGCGCGGGCCGAGCAGGTCAGCCTCAACCGCCCAGCGCCGCAGCGCCGCCAGCCGCGCCGGGTCGGCCGCGCCGTCGCGCAGAAGGCGCTCTGCGGCGTCGCGGTCGCGCAGGCGCAGAGGCGGGCCCGCCTCCCGCTCACCCGCGCGCGCCAGGCTGTGTCGGCCGCTCCTGCCCCGCAATCTCTGCGCCATGCGCCCCGTCCGCCTCTTGTCCGCTGCCCGAGCCTACCGGCGCGCGACCGCGCCTGACAACGGCCCGGAGCGGCGCCGCCCGCTCAGCTGCCCAGAACGCTCGCATCGAAGCCACCGTTGCGCCACGCCTTCAGGGCGCGCTCGAACTGCCGGCCGGCGATCCCGTCCAAGGCGCCGACGTAGTAGCCGGCCTCCTTCAGCCGCGACTGCACGGCGCGGATCGTCGCCGGGTCCCACCCGGCGGCGTTCTCGGTGAGCAGCGATATCACCTCGCCGCTGTCGGACGCGGCCCCGCGCAGGAGCATGTTGGCCGCCTCGTCGGGGTCGGCCGGCACGCCCTCGCCCCGGTCCAGCAGGACGGCCGCGGCGAGGTAGCTGCGCGGCTCTCCCAGCCGGGCGGCCTGGCGCAGCAGCGGCAAGGCCTCGGCACGCCCGTCCTCGCCCAGCGCCCCGTCCTTGGCGAGGATGCCAAGGTTGTAGGTGGCGATGGCCGATCCCTGCTCGGACGCCTGCCGAAACAGCCGGACCGCCCGCTGCGGATCGGCGGGCACGCTCTCGCCCTGGAACAGGGCGACGGCGAGGTTGATGGCGCCGTCGGTGCTGCCGCCCTCGGCGGCGCGCTCGAACAGCTCCAGCGCGCGCTGCGGATCGCGCGGCACGCCGCCCTCGCCCTGCTCCATCAGCAGACCGAGGCTGACCATCGCGCGCAGATCGCCCCGTCCGGCGGCCTCGCGGTAGAGGGCGAGCGCTTCCTCCGTCCGGCCAGCGGCCGCGGTGGCCCGCGCCAGCAGGGCGACGAAATGCGGCGCCTCGGGGTATTGCTCCACCGCGCCGGCGCAGACCTCCACCGCGCGCCCGGCGTTGCGCTGCAATATGGAGAAGGGCACGCCCGCCGTGTTCGCCGTGGCGTCGCGCGGATGGGTGGCGAGCTCCTCGCAGAGCCGCCCGTTGCCGAGGTCGATCTCCTCGGGCAGGTTGTTGGCCATCGCCAGGGCCGCCTCGCGGTGGCGGCCGTCGGGGTAGAGCTCCAGGTAATATTCCGCGATGCGCCGCAGCCGGGTGCGCTGCGCCAGAAGCCAGAGCTGATCGCCCTCCGGGTCGGCCCCGGCGAGCGAACGCTGGCCGGTCGCCGTCTCCGGCTCGGGGACGCCCTGCAGGAACCCGGAGACGTCGCCCGCATGGGCGCCCTCGGGGTAGCGGTCCAGGTAGAGGGCCATCAGGTCGCGGTTGCCCGTCCGCGCGGCGACCTGATAGAGGAGCGTCTCCGGCGAGGTGGCGGGCAGCCCCTCGCGGAACTCGAAGCGCCGGGTGAGCGAGGAATCCTCCCACGGGATCTGCTGGCCCCCCGTCGCCGCGATGACGTCGCGCCGCACCTTGATCATCAGCTCCGTCAGCGTCTGGCCGGGCGTGTGGATGTGGCTGAGAAGCGACGCGGTGAAGGTGCCGTTTCGCCCCTCGCCGTCGAAGGCCACCGCGCCCGGCTGCGTCGCGTAGGACACGAAGCGATCCGCCCCGCCGCCGATGCGCGCAAGGCCCTCCTGGAACAGGCCCAGCGGATTGTCGCGGCAGGCGTCGAGGAACACCAGCTTCAGCCCGCCCGCCTGGTCGAGCGCCTCCATCACGCGGTCGAGCGGCAGCGTATCCTCCAGGATCTCCTCGGGCGCGCCGGTCTCGAGGTCCACGGGGACGAGCTGATTCTGCCCGCCCACCTGGAAGGCGTGGCCAGCATAGTAGAACAGAGCCACGTCGGAGGCGCGCACCGCGCCGGCGAAGTCCTCGAGGCGGGCCTCCATCCCGGCCTTCGTCGCGTTGAGTTCGGTGAAGACCTGGAAGCCGAGGCTTTCGAGCGCGTCGGAAATGTCCCGGGCGTCGTTGACGGGATTGGCCAGGCCAGGGACGCTCTCGTACTCGGCATTGCCGATCACCAGCGCCACCCGGCTCGCCGCGAGGGCCGGCCAGGCCGCGACGACCACCACCAAGGACAGGGCAACCACGCGGAGGGCGTGCGGCATTCAGAATCCCATGCTTTCTCTTCCCGTCACCCCTCCTATCACAGTCCCACCGCCCGCTGCAGTTCAAGATCGACGGAAGAGACGGCCGTGAGCACTTCCTCGCCCTGCGCCCGGAACACGCCCTCCAGTTCCGGATCGTCGGCGCGGATCAGGGTGATCGCCGCCGAGATCTCGGCCGACGCGTCGGCGAGCGCGGCGCGCGCCTCGCCGACCGCCTCGCGCTCGATCTGGCGCCGCTCCGCCGGATCCGTGGTCCCGGCGAGACGCCGCGTCGCCAGGGCGCGCGCCGCGTCGATCCGCTGGCGCGCGACGATCACCGCCGAGGACACGTTCGACAGCTCCGGCGCGAGGTCGAGCTGCGCCGGGTCGAGCGTCGCCGAGAAGGCATCGAGCGCGTCGCTGATGCAGCCGAGGAAGTCGGTGACCTGTCCCTCCGTTTCGCGGCACACCGCCGCCGTGACGCTGAGGCTGTCCGACGCGCGGGTGATGACTGCAAGCGCGCTCTCTGCGACCTGCAGCGATTGCGGACTCGTCCCGCCGCCGCCATCGGCGCCCGCAGTGGCGCGTCCTGCGGCCGCGCCCGACGTCGACTCGGCGAGACCGACGAGGATCGCGTCCGGATTGGTGAAGGACGGAAGGCCGGGCAGCTGCGGCGGGATGATGACGTCTGGCACGTCCTCGTTGTCGATCCCCTCCTGCCCGGTCACCGTGAAGGTCCCGATGCCGGTGGCGATCTCGTAATTCGCCAGCCCGCGCCCCTGCGGATTGGCCGCGAAGATCGGGAAGGGCGAGCCCGCTTCCGTCCCGCCGATCCCCGCCGCCTCGCTCGTCAGCTCCACGGAAGTCACCGCGTCGTCGTTGACTGGACGCAGGCCGTCGGTGGTGAATTCCGTGCCCTCGAACGCAAAGTCCGCGCCTTCGGGCTTGGTCTGGTCGAGCGGGATGATCGTCAGCGGCGCCCGGTTCACCGCCAGCGTCCCCGCCCGGAAGACCGGCACATAATTGTCGAGCCCGGTGCCGACCGGCGCGGAAGGCACGATGTCGTAGCCCCCCACCGGCGCGGACAGCGCGGCCCCGTCGCTCGACAGGGTCACGTTGTCGACGCTGTCGCCCGCCACGAGACCGGAGACGGAGAAGGCGCCCTGGTCGAGGCTGAAATCGGGCGCCCCGTACACTTTCTGCTGGTCGCCCGCCGCGATGATCAGTTCTCCCGGCGTCACCGTCAGAACGCCGCTCTCGGAGGTGACGGCGTAATTCTCCAGCCCGGTGCCGACCGGCGCAGAGGGCACGATGTCGTAGCCCCCCACCGGCGCGGACAGCGCGGCCCCGTCGCTCGACAGGGTCACGTTGTCGACGCTGTCGCCCGCCACGAGACCGGAGACGGAGAAGGCGCCCTGGTCGAGGCTGAAATCGGGCGCCCCGTACACTTTCTGCTGGTCGCCCGCCGCGATGATCAGTTCTCCCGGCGTCACCGTCAGAACGCCGCTCTCGTAGGTGACGCGGTAGTTCTCCAGCCCCGTGCCGGCGGCCGCTGAGGGCACGATGTCGTAGCCCCCCACCGGCGCGCCCACGGCCTCGCCGTCGCTCGTCAGCATGACCGATTCGACGCTGTCGCCCTCGCGCAGACCGTCGACGCTGAAGGCCGCCGGATCGAGGGCGAAGGCGGTGTCGTTGTAGACCTTGCTCTGGTCCCCGGCCGTGATGGTCAGCGGGAAGCCGTTGATCGTCAGCACGCCCGAGACGTAGGTGATCGCATAGTTCGGGTCGCCCCCGGCGCCCAGAAGGCCCGCGCCAGTCGCGTTCGAGGGCAATATCTCGTAGGTGCCGGGCGCGGTGCCGTCGCTCGCCAGCTGCACCACGTCGACGCTGTCGCCCGGGCGCAGGCCGTCCACCGTGAAGGCCGTCGTGCCGAGGTCGATGCCGTCGGGCTGCGGGTCGGCGGTCTGGTCGTTTGCGCTCACCGTCAGCGGCGCGGGCGTCACGGTCAGGAAGCCGTTCTCGAAGGTGATCTCGTAATTGTCGAGGCCGACGCCGTCCGCCCCGCTGATCGTGATGGTGTAGATGCCGACATCGGCGCCGAAGGCCTCGCCGGGGCTCGACAGCGACACGGACTCGACGCTGTCGCCCGCTTCCAGCCCGCTGATCGAGAAGGCCGTCTCGTCCAGCACAAAGCCGTCTTCCTTGTAGGTCTTGGTCTGGTCGAGCGCGACGAGCGTCAGCGTGATCGCATCCACCGTCAGGGTGCCCGGCACGAAGCTGATCGCGTAGTTCGCGAGGCCGAGTCCGCTGATACCGGCGCTCTCGATTCGATAGGCCCCGCGCGCCGCGCCGGGCGCCGCGCCGGCGCTCGTCAGGTCCACCGCGTCGACGGAATCGCCCGCCACCAGCGTGCCGGAGGTGATGTCCCATGCCTCCGGGCGCGCCTCGTCGAGCACGAAGGTATCGTCGTTCCCCTGCTTCGTCTGGTCGAAGGCGGTGATCTCCAGCGGGCGCAGGTCGATCCGCAGGCCCCGGCCGGTCAGCGCGTCGGCGGTGGCATCGATCGTCTCGATGGCATAGTTGTTCAGGCCGGTGCCGGTCACGCTCTCGATGACGATGTCGTAAAGCCCGACATCGGCCCCGGGCGCCTCGCCGGCGCTCACGAGATCCACCGCGTCGATACTGTCGCCCGCAACGAGCGTGCCCGCGGTCAGCTCCCAGCCGGTGCCCTGCGTCTCGTCGAGCACCACGTCGCCATACATCATCGTCTGGTCGAGCGCGGTGATCTCCAGCGGCAGCGGTGTCACCTCGAACGCCTCGGGGGCGTGGATCACCTGGTAGTTGACCGAGCCCGCATCGGCCGTGGAGGAGCCGCCGAAGGCGTAGATACCCGCATCCGTGGCCGGAGGGGCCAGGCCGGCGAAGACGGTCGCGGCGTCGAGCGTGTCGCCGGCATCGCCGAACACGTAGAGTGGCGGGCCGCCCGCGAAGGTGCCCGTGAACGGGGTCGGATTCTCCCCGTAGGGTACCGTCACCGGGTCCGGCGTGGCGAAGACGACCGGGTCGATCGTGTAGATCTGGGGGTAGATCCCGCCGCCGTCGGTCGTCCCGGGCGCCCAGACATTGGCGAAATCGAACGGCGCGAGGCCGAGGAAGGTGGCGGTGTCCTGCACCTCCGCCGTGGTCAGCCCTTCCGCGACGTCGAGGCCGGTGCCGTCGCTCGCCGCCTGGCCCGTCGTGTCGATGTCCCAGAAATTGCCGGTGAAGCCGAACGGCCCGGTGCCCTCGGTCGTGTCCACCGCCCGTCCGGTATGGCCGCCGACATTGCCCGGCAAGCCGGACTGCGTGGCCGACACTGCGCCCGAGGCGAAGGTGTTGGTGATGATCCCCTCGAACATCACCCCAAGCAATCCACCGGCGTAGGAAAAGGCGTCGCTCGACGCCGTGACGGCGCCGGTCGCGTAGGCGTCGGTCACGTCGCCGGTATTCTGGCCCACGAGGCCGCCGACATAGGCGCTGTTGTTGGCGCCCGTGGCGTTTCCGGTCACGTTTCCCCGGGCCGATGCCCGGGTGATCGTACCGTCGTTGATGCCGGCGAGGCCGCCGGCCCAAAGGCGCTGCTGCGCGTTGATCGTGACTTGCACGTCGGCATAGGAATCCGTGATGTCGGAGACGAAATCGCCGGCGACGTTCAGGCCCACGAGCCCGCCGACCATACCCTGGAAATGATCCGGGCCGACCGTCACGTCCACCGAGCCTTCGGCGAAGGACTCGGAGATGTCGGCGTAATTCAGCCCCACCAGCCCGCCCGCGTGCATGGTATCGCCCTGGATATCCGGAGTGACGACAACGTCGCCAATGAAGGACGACTGCGTGATCGCGCCGAAGTTTTCTCCGACGAGGCCTCCGGCCGGGCCGCCGAAGCCCGACATGGCGGTCACCGTACCGCTGGCCGCCACGCCGTCGACCCCCCCGAAATTCGAGGCCGCGAGGGCCCCGGCGCCACTCACGCCGATACCCCCTTCGCCGGTCATCGACACGTCGGCGTTCGCCACGGCCAGATCCTGGACGCTGCCGTCGACGCCGATCGCCCCGAACAGTCCGGCCGCGCCCGGCGCCCTGACGGTGAGGCCGGAGATCACGTTGCCGTTGCCGTTCAACGTGCCGTTGAAGGCCGAATCCAGACCGATCGGCACGAAGCCCTCCGGCCCGCTGCCGAAATCGTTCCAGTTCACGGTGCCGCTGGCGTCGATGTCGGTGCCGAGCACCCAGTCGAAGCCCGGCCCCATCGACGAGGCCATGCCCTGCAGGCCGTAGACGTCGGTCACCACGAGGGGCTCGGAGCCCAGCGGCTCCGCCGTCTCGACGCGGAAGAAATCCGTGCCCGGCGCGATGCGGAAATCCGCGGCCCGGAAGTCGGGATTGACGGTGCCGTTGAGCTGACGCCACGATCCGTCGGAGAGGCGGAACGTCCCGACATTCACGTCGCCCGTGGGCGATGTGCCGATCTCCTGCGCGGCGCTCAATTCGAGCGTGCCGTTCGGCATCGAGATTGGCGCGTTGATCTGGATGTTCTCGTCGGCAGAGAACTGGAGCGTTCCGGTTCCGCCCGAGACGATCGGGCTCGATACGGTGATGCGCCCGCTGTCGCCCGTCACCTCACCGGACGACGTGTCCACCGTGGCGATGCTGCCCGAGTCGATGATCGAGGTGAGCGAGACGGGCGTGACCTGCGAGCCGCCCCCACCGCACTCGCCCGGCGCGCAGATCTCGAAGGTCTCCGGGTCCAGCCAGAGCGTCCCGCCCGGCCCCATCTGCACCTCGGCGCTGTCGAAGGTCAGACGTTTCGCACTCGATACCTCGACGAAGCCGCCCGGCGCGCCTTCCGCGCCGCGCGCGTCGATGGCGCCGAAAAAGCGTGTCTGCACGTCGGACCAGATCGCGGCCTCGCCGCCCGCCCCGGCGCCGGTGGCGGAGACGTCGATGCGGCTGGCCGCGTCGACGGTGACGGTCTCCGCGCGGGGCAACTCGCCCCCACCCGCGAAGTCGCCACCGATGCGCACCGAGCCGCCGCCCTCGCGGGTGGCGTCGATCTCGGCCCCGGCAAGTTCGACGGCGCGCCCGGTGATCTCCACGCTTGGGCGCGGGGCCGGCCGCGCACTCCGCTCAACCAGCGTCGCCGAGGGGCGCGGCGCGGTGCTGACCCGCCCGGTCACGCGGACCGTGCCGCCCGCCCCGCCGCCGAGCACGATGCGCCCGTCCCGGCCCGAGACGGAGCGCGCCTCGGTCACGCCGGAGAGGTTCACCACGCGCCGCGCCGCCTCCCGCGCCGTCGCCGCCCCGATCTCGACGACCCCGCCATCGGCGGAGACGCGGCCCGCCTGCTCGATGAGCATCTCCTCGTCGGTGTCCGAGGGCATGGCGATCTGCAGGAACCGGTCGCCCGACAGGTCCAGCACCGCGCGTTCGCCCGCGCCGAAGCCGATCCGCCCCATCGGCGCGACGATCGTGCCGGTATTGACGACCTCGCCGCCCAGAAGCGCGGCGTAGCCGCCATGGCCCACGCTGATCGCGCCGTGGTTCTCCACGGCCGCCGAGGCGCCCGTGCCGGAAAAGCGCAGATCGCCCCCCATGAAATCGTCGTCATCGATCTGCAGCGACGAGGCGACGAAGCCCTGCGCGTCCACCCGCCCGGTCGGCCCCACGACGACGCCGCTGGGGTTCACCAGATAGACATGCCCGTTGGCCGCGACGCTGCCGTCGATTCGGCTGCCGAGGCCGCCGGTCACGCGGTTCAGCACGGCGGCGTCGCGGCCCGGCTGGTTGAAGCGCACCTCCGCGTCCTGCCCCACGGAAAAGCTCTGCCAGTCGACGACCGCGCGCTGGCTGGTCTGGTCCACCTGCATGTGCTGCGGGCCGGGGGCGGAAATCGTGGCCGCCCCTGCTGCGACCGAACCGCCGGTCGGCAGGTCCTGCCCCGCGGCGGCCACGGGACAGAGCGCAACCACGAGAGGGGCCAGCCAGACCGGCGAGGCCGCGGTCGTCGACAAGGCGCGTGTCCAGATCGCTCCGGCGCGCATACTAGAACCGGTAGCTTCCCTGGACGGAGAGTTTCGTGCCGTCGTCCTGGTCGTCATCGCGGATCGCCCTTCCAAGTTCGAGCCTGAGCGACGCGTTCGAGAACCGGTCGTCGAACGGGTAGAACACGTCGACGCCGAGCCCGTAGGCATTGGCGGAGATCGCGTCGTCCTCGTCCTCGACCGGCTGCTCGCGATAGACGGCGCCGGTGGCGGCGAAGGCAAAGGGCGACAGCGTCCAGCCCTGCGGGCCGCCCTCCAGATCGAAGGGCCGCGAGAGCTCGCCCCGCACGACCCAGCCGCCATCCCCGGTCAGCGTGCCGGAGTCGAGCGGCGAGAGCTCCCGCGAGGAGGCGACGCCGAACTGCTCCGACAGGATCAGCGGATCGCCGAAGGAGGTCTGCGCCCGCCCGTTGACCGTGGCCAGCAGCGTGTCGCCAAAGGCATGGCGGTACCGCGCGCTGACCGAGAGCTTGGTGAAATCGGCATCCGCGCCGGGCCGCGACAGGGGCGTGCCGCCCTTGGCGTCCTCCGCCGTGCGCGCGCCGAACGCGTCGATCCCGAAGGAAAGCTGGGCGCCGAGCTCCACCGCCGCGCCGCTGTCCATCAGCCGGAAGGAATCGACCGAGGCGCGCAGCACCCGAACCGAATCCTCGTAGACGGGCAGCCCGCCCGCGGGCGTGTCCACGTCCAGACGGTCCTCCTGGACGTCGAAGGCGAGCTGCGTCGTCAGGTTGAAGTTGCGCGAGCGCACCCAGGGGTAGAACAGGCGCGCCGAGTACCGCTCGAAGTCGGACGGTACATCCGGCCCGCTGCCCTGCGAATTCGTCTGCGAGAACGCGGCCTCGAGATTGAAGGTCAGCCCCTCTCTTCCAACCGGAACGACCGTGCCGAGCGAGATCGTGCGCAGCGTCGGATCGTCGATTACCTCGGCGTCAGGGTGGGCGCCGATCCGGGCATAGATCGACTCGCCGTAGCCCAGAAGGCCGTTCAACTCGATCCCGGCGTCGATTTTCCAGTCCCCGAGACTGTCTGAGACGGAATTGTCGGCGCCGACGAATCCGGTCACCCCGCGATATTCCGGGTCGAGGATGATCACGGTGCCGCCCGGCGTCGCGCCCGCCTGCAACGCGGAGCCCAGCGCGACGCCATAGGTGTCGCCAGCCAGAAGGATTCGCCGCTCCAGCTCCGACAGCGTCAGGCCGCGCTGTCCCATCAGCGGCTCGGTGAGCACCTGCATGCGCGTCCGCACCTCTTCGGGCACGGCGGAGTAATCGATCCGTTCGACGAAACCGTCAACGACGGCGATCCGCAGCGTGCCGCCGTCGCGCAGTTCCTGCGCGGGAAGGACGACGCGGGCCAGCGGATAGCCGGAATTGACGTAGGCCTGTTCCAGCTCCGCGGCGGCCTCGAACAGCTCCGACGCCGGGATCACCCCCCGCGTCAGCCGCTGCCGCAGGGTCGCGGTCTCCGCCTCGAGCCCGGGCAGGGTGCCCTCGATCACGACGTCGTTCAGCGTGATCGACAGCCGCTCCGCGCCCTCGGGCGCCGCCAGACCGGGCTCACCGGAAAAGACGAGGGCTCCCTGCAGCCGCTGCTGCGGCGGCGCGAAGCTCTCCGCCGTGATCTGCGATGCGGTCTGCGCGAAGGCATGGGGCACGAAGACTGTGCCGGCGGCCGGCAGGAGGCTTGCCAGGGCGAGCGCGGCTGTCGCGCGCCGTGGCGTGGCCGCCCTGCGGACGGCACGGATCGTCTTCAACTTCAACATGGGGCGCGATCATGATCCCCAACTGGAATCGCGAAATCCGGCAAGTTCATCATCGGGGAGACGCTAGCAGATGGTTGACGACATGGAAGCGCCAGCGCCGCGGTGGCGGCAATTGCCGCTCCGACGCGCGACGCTTCGGCCACAGCACGCCTGTCGAGCCCGCACGCGCCCCGCCGCCCGCCGGCCCCTCGAGGCGGCGACGCACCGGCGGACGATTGCGCGCCAGGCTGTCCTCTTCCGACAGCGGCGGCGGGGGTCACTCGGGAAAGGCGGTCGAGCGGAAGCTCTTCCAGCTCTCGAGCTCCGTGCCGCCGCCGTCCGAGCCCGCCCCCCCGACGTGCCGCCGCAGCGGCGTGAGACTGGCGGTGGAGAGGTCGTCCACGACAGCGGCGGGCATGAGCGAGAGTCATCGGCGTGCGGCGCCAATTCAACATCTCGCGCGACAGCGTTACAGAGCGGGTTGGGGTAGACTGGCGGGGACACCAGAGGACGCGCCCGATGCACGAGCAGCCTGCCCTTCCCGGCCACCGCAACAACGCGATTAAGAAGACGCGGCCACGGCGGGAGCATGTCAATCCCGGAGCAAAATGGGCCAACTCACCGGAGAGATATTCCCGGTTGGGTCGTGTAGCCTGCGCCTTGGCGCGCGTGGCGTCCACATGCCTGACGCGGGCCAAGGCGCTCTGGCCGCAGGCCAGTTCATGGGACCGCGGTGGCTTGATGTCAGGATTTCGTCTCGCGGCTCTGGTGGAGCCTGAGGCTCTCGCCGTTCATCTCGAGGATGTGGACGTGGTGGGTCAGGCGGTCGAGGATGGCGCCGGTCAGGCGTTCCCGGCCGAAGACCTCGGTCCACTCGTCGAAGGGGAGGTTCGAGGTGATGATCATGGAGCCGCGCTCGTAGCGCTGGGAGATCACCTCGAAGAGCAGCTCGGCGCCGGTCTTGCCCAGGGCAACGACGCCCAACTCGTCGATGATCAAGAGATCATGGGCGGCGAGGCCCTTCTGCAGGCACTGGAGCCGGCGGTCGTCGGCCGCCTCGATCAGCTCCTGGACGAGAGCTGCGGCGGTGGTGAAGCGCACCTTGCACCCCTTCTGGCAGGCGGCAAGGCCGAGGCCGAGGGCGACGTGCGTCTTTCCCGTCCCTGGCGCACGGCCCCGTGGACATGCTCCATCTCGAAGGTCTCGAGGAGCCGCAGGACCTGGACGTATCCCCGCTTGCCGGGCATGGCCATCAGGGCCTCGAGCAGGCGATGCAGCGGGGCGAACTCCGGCGGGAGGTCCCAGCCCTGGAGCGGTGCGGCCACCTTTTTTCCGATACGCCGCGTCTGGGAAGCGTTCCCTGTCTTGGAATGGGGGTGGAGCCTTTCCATGGGTAAGACCGTATGTCCTTCTTTGGCTGGCCTGTGACTGGGTGGTTCGCCCTACACTGGCGGCGTTCAACGAGGGTTGCTCGGACGAGCAGCGCCTCAAGCCAGGAGGGCGAACCGTGGTCGAGGATAGCGAACTTTTCATCGGATTGGACGTCTCGAAGGACAGCCACGCGGTTGCTGTCGCGGAGGGCGGGCGCGACGGCGAGGTCCGGTCGCATGGCGAGATCGGGTCGGACGCGGCCAGCGTGCGACGCTTCGTGCGCAAGCTGGACCGTCCGGGCCTGCGCCTGCGTTTCTGCTACGAGGCGGGGCCGACGGGCTATGGACTGAAGCGCCTGATCGAGGAGATGGGGCACGAATGCGCGGTGATCGCGCCATCGCTGATCCCGCGGCGCCCCGGCGAGCGGGTCAAGACGAACCGCCGGGATGCGGTCAAGCTGGCGCGCCTGTACCGTGCCGGAGAGCTCACCGAGATCTGGACGCCGGACGAGGCTCACGAGGCGATGCGCGATCTCGTGCGCGCCCGCGAGGCGGCGGTGAAGGATCGGACCCGCAAGCGGCAGGAGAGGGGAACTCCCGTTCGCGCTTTGTGGCCGGCACCGCCGACGCCCGTTGTAAGAGAGGACCAGCCCCGGACGAATTCATGGACATGCGGTTCCGACCCGCGCATCAGAGCTTGTTCACCAACGTCCCGGACCGCGTCCCCACCCCTATGCGCCTCTGACAGGCAGGCGGCTTGCACCGCCTGACGGATCGGCACGTCCTATCCCCTTGACGAAGGACATCAGAGCGCGACGCGGCTCCCCTCCTGCCGCCGGCGCTCTGACCCGGGCATTCTCCGCGCGCACGAGCGCCGGAGGTGAGACTTGGAACGAGACGGCAAAGTGGGCGTCCATTTGGACGGCTCGACGGCGGTGAGGTTTCGCGGCTGGAGGTGATCGAGGGGCCGACCGGGCGGCGGCGTCGCACGAAGGCGGAGCGGGCGCGGATCGCGGCGGAGGGCCTGATGCCCGGGGTGACGGTCGCGGATGTCGCGCGACGGCACGGGACGACGCGCTGGCAGGTCTACGACTGGAGGAGGAAGCTCCGTGCGGGGCAGCTGAGGGTGCCCGAGAGCGTGGCAGGCTTGCCGACGTTCGCGGAACTGGTGGTTGAGGACCCTGCGGAGGAGGCGCCGGCGTCGCAGACCGCGCCCGCGCTGGAGATCGGCGTCGGCGATGTCGTGATCCGCGCCAGCACCGACGCCGACGAGGAACTGCTGACGCGGACGAACCGGGCGGCGCGGGCGTCGACGCCATGATGCTCGGCCAGGGCGGACCGGCGAAGGTCTATGTTGCGACGCGCCCGGTGGACTTCCGCAAGGGGATCGACGGGCTGGCGCTGGCGGTGCAGGAGATGCTCGGGCTCGACCCGTTCTGCGGGGCGGTCTTCGTGTTCCGGGCAAAGCGTGCGGACCGCATCAAGCTCCTGGTCGGGGACCAGACCGGGATGGTACTCGTTCACAAGCGGCTGGAGGGGTGAGGCATGCCCCGCCACTGATGAGGTGGACGGCTCCCGCTCCCGGCATCGCAATGTGCCATATTGGGGTGCT
>OFET01000249.1_pt1 | contig 51711 bp, 60 predicted proteins | sample 1521211 | NCBI WGS metagenome assembly OFET01 (sample SAMN03766358, study PRJEB24113) | microbial mat metagenome | isolation source: enrichment culture HLUCC-A from microbial mat sample contains cyanobacterium...
ATAGATCAGACATGTTCACCGCTCGTTTTTCGAACCGTGAATCACGCCTCTGCACAGAAATCAATGGGTCCTGACCCTAGCGCCGAGGGGACACGCGGACAGGGGCACTCAAGGAGGTGTGAGGGTGGGGTGAGGTGGGTAGGGCAGCGCCCGGCCCGAGGGGTGGGTGCTGAAAGCGCCCGCCCCTGGGGGGCAGACTGGATGCCTCCCCCTAGATTAGGCATATCTGAAATACTGTAAATGTTTGGGTGAGCAGCGTTGATCTGGTTCAAAAAGGGGGAACTTAACTAGCTTGATCGACTTCTACCTTGCGTTTTTCATAGATTGTTACGCCAAATATCACTTGCTACGCTTTGCTCAAGCGATGTGAGAGGAAGATTCGATGGTTTACTTGTTCGTCGGCTTAGGTTGCAGCGGGATATTGGCGCGCCTCCACCTACTCATGGCGCGCGGTGGTTGGCTTCATCAGGACAATATGAGAAAGCCAGGAGCCCAGGTTCTTTTTGAGCTTGCCGGATCACTTTCTGGAATCGCATCGTTTATCCTATCCTTTTTTCTTTTTTCTTGGTGGATACCACTGGCGGCTCTCGCATTGGGCTATTGGATAATAGCTCCGATTGTAGTCACACGGGACAGCTTTGTTACCGTTTATACAATGAGCTTCGCTCTGGCTCTAGTGTCGCTCGCTTGTTCAGTTTTGATTATCTACACTTATCTAAATCAGTAGTTAAAATAGGTCCGGATACCTAAACATGACCTCATCAACTATTTCGTCTATGTTTTTTCCATTTGCGTGAAGGGAATTTATGAAATCCCCAGCAATTGTGTAGGCATTGTCTGCCACTTCATACGACACGCCACGCCGACCGAATTCGTTATAGAGCTTTGTTCTGAATTGGGTGAACTTAACGAAAAGAAACCCTAGATAAAGAACCACTGAGGCTCCTATTATTGCCAATATCTCAACCACCGCTTCCTCTTTCTCTTTAGATACAAACGGCCTTCAAGCTTGCATTGCTTTCGCTAAAGAAACCCTACTCCGCCGCCGCCCCGGCGCGTCGGCCAATAGCGCTGAGACCGAGATGTCCTCGTCCAGCGTCTCCCAATGCAGGCCGAAGGGGGAAATCTGCACTGCCGTGCGGGCCGCCTCTGAGGTGTTTAGAATTCGCGGGAACCAGGCCAAGGGCACACCGATGGTGCGGACATCGGCAAGCCCGACCCACATGTTGTCTTCATCGAACCGAACAGTGGTTGCGCGACAGTTCATTTGGAAATGAAACCGGGCAAGGCGCAGCGTGTCAACGTTCTAGCCGGGATGCCGGGCTGAAGCCCGGCCTACGGTAGGCTTAGCTATCCATCTTCAACGCACTGATAAACGCCTCTTGCGGGATATCCACCTTCCCGAACTGGCGCATCTTCTTCTTGCCCGCCTTCTGCTTGTCGAGCAATTTCCGCTTTCGCGTCGCATCCCCCCCATAGCACTTGGCGGTCACGTCCTTGCGCAGGGCCGAAAGAGTCTCGCGCGCGATCACCTTGCCGCCGATGGCCGCCTGGATCGGGATCTTGAACATGTGGCGGGGGATCAGGTCCTTCAACTTCTCGCACATCGCCCGGCCGCGCAGCTCGGCCCGGTCGCGGTGGACCATCATCGACAGGGCGTCGACCGGTTCGTCGTTCACCAGGACCTGCATCTTGACCAGGTTGTCCTGGCGATAACCGGTCAGCGCGTAATCGAAACTGGCATAGCCCTTGGTCACCGATTTCAGGCGGTCGTAGAAATCGAACACCACCTCGTTCAGCGGCAGGTCATAGACCACCAGCGGCCGCGAGCCGGCATAGGTCAGTTCGAGCTGGATGCCGCGACGGTCCTGGCAGAGCTTCAGCACGTCGCCGAGGAATTCGTCCGGCACCAGGATCGTCGCCTTGATCCGCGGCTCCTCGATATGGGCGACATGGGTCAGGTCGGGCATGTCGGCGGGGTTGTGCAGTTCCTGCATGGACCCGTCGCGCATGTAGACGTGATAGACCACCGAGGGCGCGGTGGTGATCAGGTCGATATCGTATTCCCGCTCGATCCGGTCGCGCACGACCTCCAGATGCAGCAGGCCGAGAAAGCCGCAGCGAAAGCCGAAGCCGAGCGCGGCCGAGGTCTCCATCTCGTAGCTGAACGAGGCGTCGTTGAGGGCGAGCTTTTCGATCGCGTCGCGCAGATCCTCGAATTCGGCGCTGTCGACCGGAAACAGGCCGCAGAACACCACCGGCTGCGAGGGTTTGAAGCCCGGCAGGGGGGTCTCGACACCCTTCTTTTCGGTGGTGATCGTGTCGCCGACCTTGGTGTCGCGGACCTGCTTGATCGAGGCGGTGAGAAAGCCGATCTCTCCGGGGCCGAGTTCGTCGATCCGGGCCATCTGCGGCCGGAAGACGCCGATACGGTCGACCGGGTAGACCGCGCCGGTCTGCATCATCTTGATCCGGTCGCCCTTTTTCAACACGCCGTCCATGATCCGGACCAGCACGACCACGCCCAGATAGGGGTCGTACCAGCTGTCCACCAGCATCGCCTTGAGCGGCGCGTCGCGGGTGCCCTGCGGGGCGGGCAGGTGGTGGACGATGGCCTCCAGCACCTCGCGGATGCCTTCGCCGGTCTTGGCGCTGACCGGGATCGCCCCCGAGGCGTCGATGCCGATCACGTCCTCGACCTGTTCGGCGACGCGGCTGACATCCGAGGCCGGCAGGTCGATCTTGTTGAAGACCGGCACGATCTCGTGATCCGCGTCGATCGCCTGATAGACATTGGCCAGCGTCTGCGCCTCGACCCCCTGGGTGCTGTCGACCACCAGAAGCGAGCCTTCGACGGCGCGCATCGAGCGGGACACCTCGTAGGCGAAATCCACATGGCCGGGGGTGTCGATCAGGTTCAACACGTAATGTTCGCCGTTCAGCGCCTCGTAATCGATGCGCACGGTGTTGGCCTTGATGGTGATGCCGCGCTCGCGCTCGATATCCATCGCGTCCAGAAGCTGCTCCTTCATGTCGCGATCGGCCACGGTGTTGGTGGCCTGGATCAGCCGGTCGGCCAGGGTGGATTTCCCGTGGTCGATATGGGCGACGATGGAGAAGTTGCGGATATGGGACAGGTCTGTGCTCATGGCCGGGATATGCGGGGGATTGCGCGCTTTGGCAATGGGGATCAGCCCGCGCCGCGCCCCTGCGTCGCAATTGCCAAACACCGGTCGCTGGCCCATAATGGCGCCCGAGCAACCCGCCCGAAGGCCCGAAAACAGGGCCGGGCCCGACACGAGGCAAAGACGATGCGGCGCATCCTGATCCTGGCGGCATTGATCCCCCTGGCGGCCTGCGGTGGCGGCCGATCCACCGGCAGCGCGACCGGAGAGATCAGCCGCGCCTGCCTGGCCGCCGACCGCGCGGCGGCGAGCCCGGTGCTGTGCGGCTGCGTGCAGGGCGTGGCGAACCGCATGCTCAGCAGCGCCGATCGCGACCGGGCGGCCGACTTCTTTGCCGATCCGGATTATGCCCATGCGATCCGGTTTTCCGACCTGCCACGCAACGAAGCGTTCTGGGACCGCTACCGGGAATTCATCACGACGGCCGAGCGTACATGCGGCTGAGCCCCCGGGCGCAGGTTTCGATCAGGTCCAGGCAGCCCTCGAAATCGCGGGTGAAATAGGGGTCCGGCACCGCCGAGCCGTCGGCCGGCCCGTAATCGGTGAACAGCGTGATCGGCGTGGCATTGCCCGGCGGGCGGAGCGTTTCAAGGTCGGCGCGGTTCTGGCCGTCCATCGCCACGATCAGGTCGAAGCGGTCGAAATCCCCGGCCTGCACCTGGCGCGCGCGCAGGCCGGACAGGTCATAGCCGCGGCGCCTGGCCACCGCCTGCATCGGGCCATAGGGGGCGGCGCCGATATGCCAGCTGCCGGTGCCGGCGCTGTCCAGTATCAGCCCCGGGACCAGGTGCCGCACGACACCTTCGGCGGCGGGGGACCGGCAGATATTGCCGAGGCAGACAAAGAGGATAGCATCCATGCCATCAAGGCTAACAACGGAGCGGGCGGATGAACATCGTGATCCTGACCGGGGCGGGGATTTCAGCCGAAAGCGGTCTGGGCACGTTCCGCGACAAGGGCGGGCTGTGGGAGACCGCCGATTGGCGCGATCTGGCCACGCCCGAAGGTTTTTCCCGCGATCCGGGCCTGGTGCATGATTTCTACAACATGCGCCGCGCCCGGGTGCGCGCCGCCCGGCCCAATGCGGCCCATGCGGCGCTGGCCCGGCTGCAGGCCGATGGCCGCCACGCGGTGACGCTGGTGACGCAGAACGTGGACGACCTGCATGAACGCGCCGGCGCGGCCGGGGTGATCCACATGCATGGCACGCATCTGGTCGCGCTGTGTGCCGCTTGTGCCCATCGCTGGCCGGCGCCGGATCAGATGGCGCCCGCCGATACCTGCCCCGAATGCCGCGGCACCGCCCGGCCCGATGTGGTCTGGTTCGGCGAACAGCCCTATCACATGGACATGATCGTCAGCGCCCTGGCGGGTTGTGACCTGTTCGTCGCGATCGGCACCTCCGGCGTGGTCTATCCGGCGGCGGGTTTCGTCGAGATCGCCACCCGCACCGGCGCCGATACGCTGGAACTGAACCTGGAGCCCGGCGAACGTGCCAGCGATTTCGCCGCCGGGCGGTTCGGCCCGGCGACGCAGGTGGTGCCCGCCTGGGTGGACGAGATGCTGGCCTGAGAACCGCAGAGGGGCCCGCGATGCGCGCGGCATCGGGGCCCCGGGATCAGGCGGGGGTCGGGTGGGCTCAGTTCCCGTGATCCATGCCGTCGTGATCCATGCTTCCGTGATCCATGCCCTGCATGGTCATGTCCTGGCGTTCCAGGTCGACGGGGATTTCCACCACCCTTTCGCCGGCCTGTTCGAAGGTCAGGGTGACGCTCAGGGTGTTGCCCTGTTCGAACGGGTCGAGCAGGCCCATGAACATCACGTGCTTGCCGCCCCGACGCAGCAGCGCCTCGCCGCCGGCGGGGATCTCGAAGCCCTCTTCGACCTCGACCATGCGCATCACGCCGTTGTCGTCTTCGATATGGGTGTGCAGTTCGGTCCGGCGCGAGACCTCGGGGGCCGAGGCGGCGATCAGCCGATCATCGGTCTCGCCGGTATTGCGGATGACCATGAAGGCGGCGCCGGCCTGGGCGGACATGCCGCTGGCGATGGCATAGGCATCGTCGATCTCGATGGTGTCGGCGACGGCGGGAAGGCCGAGGGCGGCCGCAAGGGCGGCGCCCAGAAGATGTGTCCGGATAGACATGGTTTTTCTCCTGAAGGTTGAATAACGGAACGGTGAAATTCAGGAGTGTTGCGGCGGCCCTCGTGCCTTCTGCTCGATGTGGGCAAGTTGCGCCTCGTCTTGCGGCAGAACCGGTTGCGTGGCGCGGCTGATGTGGACAAAGGGCGGATCGACCCGCGGTGTCAGGGTCGCCGTGGCGACGAAATTGCTGACGCCGTCAGGGCAGAAATGTGCAGGTCCGGTGGGGTTGCCGTTGGCGTCCAGGGTGATCGTGACCAGCCCGCCGCCGGTGCACAGCACCACCTGCTGGCCGACATGGCCGCGGGCGGCGGCCAGCTGCTGGCCGGTGATCGCCACCAGAAAGGCCAGAAGGAATGCGAACAGGCGGGCGGTGCGGGTCATCGCCGCAATCGGTAGCAGCCTGGACCGCCGACGACAATCGACAGAGCGTCGTGCTCCGAGGGGCCCAACAAAATTACGTAATTTTGTTGGGCCGCCGAACGGCAAAGGGCCCGCAGCGACAGCCCCGGGCCCTTGCGCGTCGAATCGGGTCGAGGTCAGGCGCTGGCCTGGACCTTGGCGATCTCTTTCTTGACCTTGAGCGCGGCATCGGACAGTTCGGCATCCTTGGCCTTGGCCATGAAGGCATCCAGCCCGCCGCGGTGGTCCACGGTGCGCAGCGCCGCCGACGAGACGCGGAACCTGAAGCTGCGGCCCAGAAGGTCGGATTGCAGGGTCACGTCCTGGAGATTCGGCAGGAAGCGGCGCTTGGTCTTGTTGTTGGCATGGCTGACATTGTTGCCAGACATCGGGCCCTTACCGGTCAGTTCGCAGCGGCGCGACATGGTGTCATCCTCGTGTCTTCGCCCCGCGGTCGGAGGGGGCGCGTGTCGTGATCTCGAACGGAAACGGCCCCGCTTGGGGCAGGGCCTCGAATTCGGTTCGCGGGGGATAGGCGGATTCCGGGCGCGCGTCAAGCCTGCCGGTCGGCGTGTCGTGCATGGCAGGCGGCCAATTGTCCCAGCGCATGGGCGGCGACGCCCGGGCGGGTCCGCGCCGTGGCCCGGGCCAGCGCCCGCCAATAGCTGGTCGAGACCCGCCTGGCCCGGCGGTGCGCCTCGGTCAGGGCGGCGGCCGAGGGCGCGCCGGTCTGGGCCTGGCGCTGCGGCGTCCAGCCGATCCCGGCATCCGACAGCACCGCCGTGGCCGGGTGTCCGCCGAACGCCGCCCGCGCCAGCCCCACCGCCGGATAGAGCGCCTGAAGCGACAGCGCGTTCCACAGGTCGAGCCGGTTGAACGGGTCGACCAGGATCGCACCGGTGACGCTGTCCAGGGGCGTCAACCCCCCCAGGGCGGCGTCGAAGCCCCGCGCCTCGGCCCGAAAGCGCCGGTCCCAGGGCACCAGGGCCGGGTCGATCGAGACCTGCGGGCTGACCGCGACGATCCGGGTGATGCCCAGCGCCGGGGCAAAGCGGAAGGCGCCGTAACCGCCCATGGAATAGCCGATCGCGTGCACCGCCTGATAGCGGCCGGCCAGCCCGGCCAGCACCCGTTCCAGCGCCAGGGTATCGGGATTGACGAACCAGTCGTTGCGGGCCGATTTGATCGACAACTGGGCAAATCCGTTCCGGGCGAAATTGCGGCTGGGGGTGAAGGGCGCGAAGCCCGCGCGACCCGACATCCGGTAATCCAGCGTCACCATCAGCCGCCGCGCATCCGCGTTCACCAGCACCGCGCGCAGGTGGGTGCCATCGAACACCGGTTCGGGCGTCATGCGTCCTCGCCAAAGAGCGGCGCCACCGCCTGCCGCGCGGCCAGCGCCGGAGACAGGCGGCCATCGGCCACCGCCTGTTCCAGCCGCGCCAGCCGGTCGGCGGTGCCGGGATCGGCGCGCAGCCGCGCCAGCAGGGCCTGGCGGACTTCTTCGTGGAACCAGAACCGGTTCTGTTCGACCCGGCGGGTGTCATGGATGCCGGTGTCGCGGCGCCATCCGGCCAGCGCGCGGATTTCGGCCCAGGCCTGGTCCAGCCCGTCTTCGGTCAGGGCCGAGACCGGCAGCGCCTTGGGAAAGCCCTGCGGATCGCGGGCGCGTTTGCGCAGCAGCCGCAGGGCGCCGGCATAATCGGCGCAGGTGCGCAGGGCCTGGGCGCGCAGGTCGCCATCGGCCTTGTTGACCAGGATCAGGTCGCAGGTTTCCATGATGCCGCGCTTGACGCCCTGCAATTCGTCGCCACCCGCCGGCGCCAGCAGCAGGCAGAAGACATCCGACATCTCGGCCACCGCGGTCTCGGACTGGCCGACGCCCACGGTTTCGATCAGCACCACGTCGAAGCCGGCGGCCTCGCACAGCGCGATCGCCTCGCGGGTGCGGCGGGCGACGCCGCCCAGTTCCGATTGCGCCGGCGAGGGGCGGATGAAGGCGTTCGGATCGCGGCTGAGGCGTTCCATCCGGGTCTTGTCGCCCAGGATCGAACCGCCCGAGCGGGCGCTGGACGGATCGACCGCCAGCACCGCCACCCGCAGGCCCTGCCCGGTCAACATGCAGCCGAAGGCCTCGATGAAGGTCGATTTGCCGACGCCCGGCGTGCCCGACAGCCCGATCCGCAGCGCCTGGCGGCCGGTGCCCAGGGCGGTAAGCAAATCGGTCGCCCGGGCGCGGTGATCGGCCCGGCCGCTTTCGACCAGGGTGATCGCCCGCGCCAGGGCCCGGCGATTGCCCGCCGCCACGTCGCGGGCCAGATCTTCGACCACGCCCCGGCCCTTGCCTGCCATCAAGCTCTCCTTGTGCCCGCGCCGCAGCGCCCCCGCGCCCGGTCGCCGCCGGTTGTGCCCCGCGCTTTCGTCGCTTGTCCAGCGGATCAGAGCATTTTTCGCCAACCCGGCGCGACGTCCCGCCGTCGCGGGCCAAAGCCGCGCCGGCACTGGACGGCGGCGGGCCTTGCACCGATAACAGGCCGCGTGCCCGAACGCTTGCCCATAGACGATGTCCTGCCCGAGTTGCTCGGGGCCCTGCGGGCCTCGGGCCGGGCGGTGCTGCAGGCTCCGCCCGGCGCGGGCAAGACCACCCGCGTGCCGCTGGCGTTGCTGCAGGCCGGGCTGGCGCCGGGCCGCATCGTCATGCTGGAGCCGCGCCGGATCGCCGCCCGCGCCGCCGCCGACCGGCTGGCCCGGCAACTGGGCGAAACCCCCGGCGGCACCGTCGGCTACCGGATGCGCGGCGACAGCCGGCCGGGCACGGGGATCGAGGTCGTGACCGAGGGCATCCTGACCCGGATGATCCAGTCCGACCCGGAACTGGCCGGCATCGGCGCGGTGATCTTCGACGAATTCCACGAACGCTCGCTCAATGCCGATCTGGGTCTGGCCCTGGTGCTGGAATTGCGCGCCGCGCTGCGCCCCGACCTGCTGGTGCTGGTGATGTCCGCCACGCTGGAGGCCGCCCCGGTCGCCGCGCTGATGGATGACGCGCCGATGGTGACGACGCAGGGGCGCGCCTTTCCGGTCGATATCCGCCCGCTGGAGGCGCCGCTGCCCAAGGCGACGCGGCTGGATCAGGCGACCGCCGACACGGTGCTGCGCGCCCTGGACGAGGCCGCGGGCAGCGTGCTGGTTTTTCTGCCCGGCGAAGCCGAGATCCGCCGCACCGAGGCCCGGCTGTCGGGCCGCACCGGCGATGCGGTGCTGCGGCCGCTTTATGGCGCCCTGCCGCTGGAGGCCCAGCGCGCCGCCATCGCGCCGGGCCCCGGGCGCAAGGTCGTGCTGGCCACCTCGATCGCCGAAACCTCGCTCACGATCGAGGGGATCGGCGTGGTGGTCGATGCCGGCCGCGCCCGGCGGGCGCGGTTCGACCCCGGCTCGGGCATGACCCGGCTGGTGACCGAGCGCGTGACCCGCGCCGAGGCGACCCAGCGCGCGGGCCGCGCCGGGCGGCTGGGGCCCGGGGTGTGCTACCGGCTTTGGACCCGGGGCGAGGACGGGGCGCTGGCGGCCTTTCCCCCGGCCGAGATCGAGGTCGCCGACCTGACCCCGCTGGCCCTCGAACTGGCGCTGTGGGGCAGCGACGCCCTGCCCTTCCTGACCCCGCCGCCCGACCCCGCGCTGGCGGCGGCGCGGCGGCTGCTGCAGGCGCTGGGGGCGCTGGATGCGGGCGGCGGGATCACCGCCCATGGCCGGGCGCTGGCCGCACTGCCGCTGCATCCGCGGCTGGGGCACATGCTGACCCGGGCCGGGGCGGCGGCGGCGGCGCTGGCAGCCCTCATGGCCGACCGTGATCCGCTGAAGGGCGCGCCGGCGGACATGACGCTGCGGCTCAAGGCGCTGGCCGGGCGCCATGACGGGCCGGGCGAGGTGATCCGGCCGGCGCTGGAGCGGATCCGGACCGAGGCGAAACGGCTGGCCCGGCTGGCCGGCCCGGGGGACGCGCTGAGCCCGGCCCAGGCCGCCGCCCTGGCCTATCCCGACCGGATCGCCGGGCGCCGGCCGGGGGAGGCGCCGCGTTACCTGCTGTCGGGCGGCAAGGGCGCGGCGCTGGACCCGGCCGACCCCTTGGCCGGACAGCGGCTGCTGGTCGTCACCGACACCGATGGCGCCCGCCCCGAGGCCCGCATCCGCGTGGCCCTGCCGATCCCAGAGGCAGAGCTGCGCGCGGTGCTGGGCGACCGGATCGGCTGGCACGACCATGTGACCTGGTCGCGCCGGCAAGCGCGGGTCGAGGCGCGGCGCCAGGAACGGCTGGGTGCGCTGGTGCTGGAGGACCGCGCCTGGGACGACGCCCCGGCAGCGGCCCTGCGCGCGGCGATGCGCGACGGGGTCCGCGCCCTTGGCCTGTCGCTGTCGGGCAAGGCCGCGCTGTTCCGCGCCCGGGTGGAGGCCGCCCGCGCCGGCGGCGCCGACCTGCCCGACATGTCCGATGCGGCGCTGATGGCGGGGCTCGCGGACTGGCTCGATCCGTTTCTCGACGGGCTGCGCAGCGCCGCCGACTGGAAACGGTTCGACCCGCTGCCGGCGCTCGAGGCGATGCTGGACTGGGGACAGCGCCAGGCGCTGGATGCCGCGGCGCCGGCCGGATTCACGACGCCGCTGGGCCGCAAGGTGGCGATCGATTACGGCGGCGAGGCGCCCGAAATCGCCCTGCGCCTGCAAGAGATGTTCGGCGTCACCCGCCACCCGGTGGTGGCCGGCCGGCCGCTGCGCATCACGCTGCTGTCGCCGGCCGGCCGCCCGGTCCAGACCACGACCGACCTGCCGGGGTTCTGGGCGGGGTCCTATGCGGATGTGCGCAAGGACATGCGCGCGCGCTATCCCCGGCATCCCTGGCCCGAAGACCCGACCCGCGCCGACCCGACCCTGCGCGCCAAGCCGCGCGGGCCGTAAGCGGGGCGCGGCCCCCATCCGCATCCGCAGCCCCCCCCGCGATGTTCCGGACCCGCAGACGCAAGGTTTCATTGACCGTGACGCATCAGAGTGTCGGGGCGGGACAGGCAGGGGCGCCGATCGCCGCACCCGGAGAAGCCCCCTGCCCTTGGCGCCCGGCGACCCTCTGGACAGGGGCGACCCCCGGCCCGCCGTCGGGCCGCCGTCCATGATCGCGGCGCCCTGCCGAAGACGTGCAGGGTCGGATCCGCCCGGCGTTTCCACGCCCGTTCGCGCCAACAGGCTTGGGGCCGGGCGCGGCCCATGGTTCCAAGGCAATGACCGCCGCAGACGGCGTCTCTCCGCGCCTGCCTTCGGGGGGTCAGGAATGGTCGGCCAGGATCCGGTCCGACAAGACCCCGGCCCATTGTTCATAGACCCCCGGCCCGGGGTGATACAGGTCGGCGGCCATGTTGATCCGCGACAGGCGCACATCGACGGTCAGCCAGGTCGTGCCCGGCGTTTCGGCGCAAAGCCCGCGCAGGGCGGCGTCGAATTCCGCGGCACGGTGGCCCAGCGCCCAGCGCAAGGGATTGGGCAGAAGCGGGATTTCCCCCATCGGCGGGATGCCCGAGACATAGATGTGCCGCACCCCGGCCCGGGTCTTGAGATAGTCGAACAGCGCCGCCTTGCGGTCGATCCAGGCCGACAGCCGGGCGCCCGAGGTGATGTCGTTCACGCCCAGGGCCAGCACGGCGATATCGGCGCGGCGCGGCGGATTGCGCTGCAAGGTTTCCAGGGTGTTCAGCGTGGTCGCACCGGTTTTGGCGATCAACTGCCATTCGGTGCGGAAATGCGGTGCAAGCGCCCGGGTGATCAACCCCGACAGGGCGCGCGATTGCGACCGGACCCCGACGCCCGCGGCGGTGCTGTCGCCGGTGATCAGCAGGCGCAGATCGGGGCCTTCGCCGATCACGCCCTCGCGCGGGCCGCGCGGTTCGGGCAGGCGCATGGCGGTGCGACGCACCCAGACGCCCTGGCCGAACAGCAGCGGATAGAAGGCGGCCCGCGCGGTCAGATCCGCCAGCGGCTGCAACCGGGGCGGCAGGAAGCGAGGTGTGTCATGGACATGGGCCATGGCGGATTCTGACCTTGGTTTCCGGATCTACAGCTTAGCGTCCCGGGTGATTCGGGCAAATGTGACGCAGGGTCAGGATTTCCCGACCACGGCGCGACCGCACCGCGCCCGGGGCCCGGGGGCAACAAATTTACGTAAATTTGTTGCGCGCCGACGGCCTGGCGGAGACCGGTCGCGCCTACATCCCCAGGCACCAGCGCAGGATCGCCTTTTGCGCATGAAGCCGGTTCTCGGCCTCGTCCCAGATCACCGAATGGGGCCCGTCCATCACCTCCGACGTGGCCTCGTCGTCGCGGTGCGCGGGCAGGCAATGCATGAACAGGGCATCGGGCTTGGCGCGCGCCATCAGGGCCGCGTTGACCTGGTAGGGCCGCAGCTGGTTGTGGCGCCGTTCGCGGGCCGATTGCGGGTCGTGCATCGACACCCAGGTATCGGTGACCACCAAGTCGGCGCCCTCGACCGCGCGGGCCGGGTCGCGCTCGATCTCGACCTTGACGCCCCGGGCGCGGGCGGCGTCGACAAAGACCTGTTCGGGGTCCAGCGTCTGAGGTCCGGTGAAGGTCAGGTCGAAGCCGAATTGCCCGGCCGCGTGGATGAAACTGGCGCAGACATTGTTGCCGTCGCCGGACCAGACCACCTTCTTGCCGGCGATCGGGCCGCGATGTTCCTCGTAGGTCAGCACGTCGGCCATGATCTGGCAGGGATGGGACCGGTCGGTCAGGCCGTTGATGACCGGCACGTCGGAATATTCGGCCATCTCCAGCAGGGTCTGTTCCTCGAAGGTGCGGATCATGATCAGGTCGACATAGCGCGACAGCACCCGGGCGGTATCGGCGATGGTTTCGCCATGGCCCAGCTGCATGTCCTTGCCCGACAGCACCATGGTTTCGCCGCCCATCTGGCGCACGCCCACGTCGAAGGAGATGCGCGTGCGGGTCGAGGGTTTCTCGAAGATCAGCGCCACCATGTGCCCGGCCAGCGGGGTGTCGTCATCGGCCATGCCGCGCGGGCGGCCGTTGCGGGCGCGTTTCATGGCGGCGGCATTGTCGATGATGCTCCGCAACGCGGCGGGGTCGGTCTTGTGGATATCCAGGAAATGGGTCATGTCGCGTGTCTTTTCGTCTGTTCGCAAATGTCAGGCGTCAAGGGTGCCGGCGGCGGCCTCGAGGCGGGCGAGCGCCTCGGCGATCTCGACCTCGGTGATCGTGAGCGGGGGCAGCAACCGCACCACATTGTCAGCCGCGGGCACCGTCAATACGGCCTGGGCATGGCCCGCCTGCACCACGTCGGTATTGGCCGCCGTGCACTTGAGCCCCAGCATCAACCCTCTGCCGCGCACCGCCTCGAACACGTCCGGATGCGACGCGACCAGCCCTTCCAGCCCCTGGCGCAGCAGGCTCGCCTTGCGGTTCACCCCGGCCAGGAAGGCGGGATCGCCGACGATCTCCAGCACCGTGCAGCCCACCGCGCAGGCCAGCGGGTTGCCACCATAGGTCGAGCCATGGGTTCCGGCGCCCATGCACGCGGCGGCGGCCTCGGTGGCCAGGACAGCGCCCAGGGGGAAACCGCCGCCGATGCCCTTGGCGACCATCATGATGTCGGGGCGGATCCCGGCCCATTCATGGGCGAACAGCCGCCCGGTGCGGCCCATGCCGCATTGCACCTCGTCCAGGATCAGCAGCAACCCGTGTTCGTCGCACAGATCGCGCAGGCCCTTGAGGCATTGGTCGGGCAGCGGGCGGATGCCGCCTTCGCCCTGCACCGGCTCGATCAGGATCGCGCCCACGTCCGGCCGGCCGGCGGCTTCGGCCAGCGCGTCGTGATCGCCCCAGGGCAGCTGCACGAACCCGGGCAGGAGCGGCCCGAAGCCCCGGGTCAGCTTTTCGGAACCGGCAGCGGCGATCCCGGCGCTGGAACGGCCGTGGAACGAGCCTTCGAAGGTCAGGATCGTGGTCCGGTCCTCGCCGCGGTCATACCGGTACTTGCGGGCCATCTTGACCGCCAGTTCGCAGGCCTCGGTGCCGGAATTGGTGAAGAACACGGTGTCGGCGAAGGTGGCCGCGACCAGCGCCTCGGCCAGCCGCTCCTGCGGGCCGATGTGATAGAGGTTCGAGGCATGCCACAGCTTGCCCGCCTGCTCGGTCAGGGCCGCGACCAGCGCCGGATGGGCATGGCCCAGTGCGTTGACCGCAATGCCGGCGCCCAGGTCGAGGAAACGTCGCCCGTCCGCCTCGATCAGCCAGGAACCCTCGCCGCGTTCGAAGCTGAACGGGGCCCGGTTGTAGGTCGGCAGGACGGCAGGGATCATCGGTCGGTCCTTTGATGGGAGGACCCGCTGATGCCGCTTGGGGCGGGGCGGGTCAACGATTGCGAAGCATGGATGCGGGAAAAGATGACGCGCGTGGCGCCGCGGACGCAAGGGTCAGCGTCGGCGTCGGATCGGGGTCTGGAGCGCGCGGGTCATCATGGGTGTGTCACTTAGGCCATTTCCGCCGCCGTGGAAAGGTGGAAAATCCGGCCAGCGCCTGTGCCGGGGCGCCTGTGCCCGACCGCGCGCGCCCGACCGCGCGCGCCCGACCGCCTGTGCCCGACCGCGTTTGCCGGGGCGTCAGCCCCGGCCCCCCGCCCGCGGCACGCGGCGCCGCAGGCGCAATCGGCGCTCACCCCGCATCCGCCCGCAGACAGGCACGGATCCATTTCGCGGCCGACCGGTAATGCGACGGCCCCGCCGCCTCGGCCCAGCGGCCGGTGGTCCAGGCATTGCCGCCGCCCTGCATCGGCCCGCCATAGAGCGCTGTCTCGTCCAGCCCCTCGATGAAGCCGGTCAGCCGGTCATGGGCGTCCTGCAGCATCGCGCGCGCCGCGTCCCAGCCGATCCCGGCCTGGGCGGCACGCAGATCGGCATTGTAGCGTTTGAGGTCGGTCCACCTGTAGCCCGGCGCCGGGATCGCCACCGGCGCCCCGGACAGGCCCTGCGCGTGCCAGCCCAGGAACAGGTCGATCCAATGCGCCCGGTGGGCGATCACATCCTTGATCGAGCTCTCCTCCGCGCGCTTGCGCATCGCCTGCGGCGCGGGGATCGGCGCGATCAATGCCGCGAGTTTGCCGAATTCGACCGCCGTGACCCTGGACAGGTCCGTCTTGTTGGTGGCGGCGGGCATGCCGATGCTCCTGTCGGGCGGGTCTCCGCGACATTTTGCCTCAGCCTTGAGCGGAAAGGCGCAGGTTGCCGCACTTCGGCCAGAATCGGTTCGTATCATACCGCCATGACACCGATCATGCAATATCGCCGCGACACCCGCCGCCCCGCGATCTGGATCGGGGCGGGCACCTGTGCGCTGCTGGCGGCCTATGGTCTGCAACAGGGCAATCCGTGGTGGAGCTGGGCGACCTGGCTGGCGCCGCTGGCGATCTTCCTGCTGATCCTGACCCGGCGCGACGTGTCCGGTGTCTGGCTCGATCACGATGCTCTGGTCCTCAGCCCCGAAGGCGAGGCGCGCCGGCTGCCCTTCGACGGCATCGACGAGGTCGAACTGGCGGATCATCACGAAAGCCTCACGGTGACGATCTGGCTGCACGACGGCCGGATGGAACGGCTGATCGCGGACCTGGCGCCGCCGCTCGACGTGCTGGTGCCGGTGCTCAAGGGCGCCGGCCTGCAGGTGCGCGCCGGCTGAGCCGCCACGGGCGCGGACCCCTGCCGACAGGGTCCAGCCTGCGCGAGCCGCCTTGTAACCCGGCGCAGAAGGCTTAGTATACCGGCTCTGTCATTTCCGGACGGTTCGGGGCGCCTTGCGCGACCCGCCGCCCCCAGCCGAAGGAAACCGCATGTCCTGGACCGACGAACGGGTCGAAATCCTGAAAAAGATGTGGGCCGAAGGGCAATCTGCCAGCCAGATCGCCAAGGAACTGGGCGGCGTGACCCGCAACGCGGTGATCGGCAAGGTCCATCGCCTGGGCCTGTCGAACCGCGCCGGCGCCGGCACCGCCGCGCCCAAGCCCGCCGCCAAGGCCGAACCGGATGCCGCGCCCAAACGTGCCAAGGTCAAGCCGGCCGAGCCCGCGCCGGCCCCGGGCGGCACCGCCGAGGCGCTGGTTGACGATCCCGCCCCCGCCGCGCCGCCCCGGGCCGCCGCCTCCACGCGCAAGGCGATCATTCCCGCCGGCCAGCCGCTGCCGCCGCAACCCTCGGCCAACGAAATCTCGCCCGAGGCACTGGCCAAGGTCAGCGAGATCGAGAAATCGGCCAAGAGGCTGACCCTGATGGAGCTGACCGAACGGACCTGCAAATGGCCGATTGGCGATCCGGCGACACCGGATTTCTGGTTCTGCGGGTTGCCGGTTCAACAGGGCAAGCCCTATTGCGAGGCCCATGTCGGCGTCGCCTTCCAGCCGATGTCGAGCCGCCGCGACCGGCGCCGCTAGATCCGCCACGAACCGGCGCTTGTCGTCGGCGCCGAAACATGGCACATTTTTAATATATTCCGCCGATCCGAGGATACCGCCATGACCCGCCATGCCCGCCCCGTGATCCTGCTGCATTGGGTCACGGCCCTGCTGATCGTGCTGGCCCTGGTGGCCGGCAAATTCATGCTGGAACCGCTGGCCAATGACGACCCGGCCAAGCTGGGCGCGCTGCGCAACCATGCGATCCTGGGCCTTGTGCTGCTGGGCTTGATGCTGGCGCGGGTGGTGGTCCGGCTGTCGACCAAGGCCCCGCCGCCTGCCAGCACCGGCCATGCCGCGCTCGATGTGCTGAGCAAGGTCGTGCACGTGGCGCTTTATGCCCTGGTCTTCGTGATGATCGCCTCGGGCATCGCACTGGCGCTGCAGGCGGGGTTGCGAGCGGCGGTCGCATCGGGCGACGTGGCGCTGCTGCCGGACAGTTTTCACGACTACACCCCGCGCCGGGTGCACGGGCTGGTCGCGACCCTGCTGATCGCCACGATCCTGGCCCATATCCTGGGCGCGGTCTATCACCAGCGGGTCCTGAAGGACGGGATCATGCGGCGGATGTCGCTGCGCGGCTAGTTGCCAAGCCGGGCGCGCGGCCCTAAAGCCCGCGCCATGAGCACCACGGCGGACAGAACCGGCACGATCGGGGATCGGCTGATCAACTGGGCCCTGCGCGGGCTGATCGGCCTGGCACTGGTGATGCCCTATCGGTTCCGCGTGCCGCTCTTCGGCCGGCTGGTCGCCGGCCTCATCGCTCCGCTGGCCGGCTATCGCGCCCGGGCCCAACGGCAACTGGCCCATGTCTGGCCCGACATGGACCCGGCCGAACGCGCCCGCATCGCCCGTGCCTGTTGCGACAATTTCGGCCGCACGATGATCGAGAATTACTCCCGCCGCGGCTTTCGCGCCCGGATCGGCCAGACCCCGATCACCGGAGACGGGCTGGCCGCGCTGGACGAGGCCCGCGCCGCCGGCCGCCCGGTCCTGTTCCTGACCGGCCATTTCGGCAATTTCGAAGCGCCGCGCCAGGCGCTGGCCAATCGGGGCCATGTGATCGGCGGGCTGTATCGTCCGATGGCCAACCCCTATTTCAACGCCCATTACGCGCGCACCATGGAAACCATGTCCGGCCCGGTTTTTGCCCAGGGCCGGCGCGGCATGGCGGGCTTCGTGCGGATGCTGAAGGGTGGCGGCATGGGCACGCTGCTGTTCGATGTGCGCGCCACCGCCTTTCCCGAGATCGACTTCCTGGGCCAGCCCGCGCCGACCGCCACCTCGGCCGCCGAGATCGCGTTGAAACTGGACGCGGTGCTGATCCCCTATTTCGGCACCCGCGCCGCCAACGGGCTCGATTTCGAGATCGCGCTGGAGGCGCCGATCCCGCACACCGACCCCGCCACCATGACCCGCGAGGCGACACGGCGGCTGGAGGCGCGGGTGCGCGCCCATCCCGAACAATGGTTCTGGGTCCATCGCCGCTGGTCGAAATCGGTCTGATCCGGGCGGGCCGGGCGGGCCGCGCCCGCGTCCGCCCGATTGCGAAGCGGCGCCCTCCGTGGCATCACCCGGATCAAGCCAAGCGGAGCACCCCCATGAAGATCGCCCATCGCGCCATCGGCCCCGGCCATCCCCCGCTCGTCATCGCCGAGATCGGCATCAACCATGGCGGCGACCTGAATGTCGCCAAGGACATGGTCCGCCTGGCCGCCGGCGCCGGTTGCGAGATGGTCAAGCACCAGACCCATATCGTCGAGGACGAGATGACCGACGAGGCCAAGGCGATCTTTCCGCCCAATGCCGACGTGTCGATCTGGGAGGTGATGGAGGCCTGCGCCCTGTCCCGCGACGACGAGGCCGCGCTGAAGCGCTATACCGAAAGCCTCGGGATGATCTGGATTTCCACCCCGTTTTCCCGCGCCGCCTGCGATTTCCTCGAAAGCCTCGATGTGCCGGCCTACAAGATCGGCTCGGGCGAGGCCGACAACCTGCCGCTGATCCGCCACATCGCCAAAAAGGGCAAGCCGGTGATCCTGTCCACCGGCATGCAGACGATCGAGACGATGCGCGCCAGCGTCGCCATCCTGGACGCGGCCGGAATCGACTACGCGCTTCTGGAATGCACCAACCTTTACCCCTCGCCGCCCGAGATCGTGTCGCTCAAGGGGGTGACCGAGCTGCGCGCGGCCTTTCCGAACGCCGTCGTGGGCTTTTCCGACCATTCGATCGGGCCGGAAATGGCGCTGGCCTCGGTCGCGCTGGGGGCCTGCATTCTGGAGCGGCATTATACCGATACCCGCTATCGCAAGGGGCCGGACATTTCCTGTTCGATGGACCCGGCCGAATTGCGCTTCCTGATCGACCGCAGCCGCGAGATCTGGATCGCCGCCAACAACGACAAGGCACGCACCGGCCCCGAGGAAGCCGTCTATCGCTTTGCCCGCGCCTCTGTGGTGGCCGATGCCGACCTGCCCGCGGGCCATGTGATCCGGGAACAGGACATCTGGGCCCGCCGCCCCGGCTCGGGCGAGATCCCGGGCTACGCGTTCGACAAGGTGCTGGGCCGGCGCCTGACCCGGGCGGTCACCCGCAACACCCAGCTGAAATGGAGCGATCTGGCATGAGCCCGACCCGGTCCGACATGGGTATCTGGCTGATCAACCTGCCGCGCGACACCGACCGGCGCGCGCGGATGGAGCGGCAACTGGCCGCGATGGGCCTGCACGCGCAGGTCTTTGCCGCCGTCGACGGGCGCGCCCGCGAAGAAGAGCTTGCCCCGCTCACCGATGCCGCGGCCTATGCCCGCAACATGGGCCAGCCGATCCTGCCCGGAAAGATGGGCGTCTATGCCAGCCATATCGCAGTGTGGCAGGCCTTTCTGGCCTCGGATCACGACATCGCACTGATCCTGGAGGACGACGTGGTGTTCCACGACGATTTCCCGCAGGCGCTTGATACCGCGCTGGCCGGCGCCGCGCATTGGGACCTGGTCCGGTTCAACTGCATCCGCGCCAAGCTGCCGATCCCGCAGGGGCGGCTGGGCGCCTATCGGCTCAATGCCTATCTGGGGCCGTTCACCGGCAATGCCTGCTACCTGATCCACCGCGACGTCGCCGCGCGCATCCTGCCGAACCTGCGGCCCCAGACACGGGCGATGGATCACGAATTGAACCGCTTTTTCGTGCATGATTACCGGCAACTGGGGCTGGAACCCTGGTCGAGCCACCCCGATGACGGCGGCACCTCGACCATCACCGGCACCGGCTTTGCCCTGGTGAACAAGCCGCACTGGACCCGGCGGCTGCCGCATTACCGGGTGAAGGCCGGGAATTATCTGCGGCGCCTCTGGTGGCTCGCCCGGCGCGGGATGCTCTGGCCGCGCCGGCGGCAATTGCTCGAGACCACGTCATGACGGCCTGCCCCGACCTGCCCGCACTGACCTTTCCCGACGAGGTGGTCACCTTCCTGCGCAAGGAATACGAGAAGGCCGATGTCATCCTCGAATTCGGCTCGGGAGGGTCGACCTTCCTGGCGGCAGGGCAGCCGGGCAAGACCATCGTCTCGGTCGAAAGCGATCCGGCCTGGGCCCAGCGCATGCGCGATATCGCAGCGGCCCATCCCCTGCCCTCGCCACCGCGCGTGATCCATGCCGATATCGGGCCGGTCCTGCCCTGGGCCCGCGCCCTGGACAGCCGCGAACTGGACCGGTTCCGCGACTACTGGCACAGCGTCTGGGACGACTGGACCGACGCCCCGCCCGAGCTTGTCCTGGTCGACGGCCGCTTTCGCGCCGCCTGCTACATGGCCACCTGGATCTGCACGCCGCGCGCGGTCCGGGTGCTGTTCGACGACTACGGCAAACGCGCGCAATATCACGTGATCGAACGCCTGGGCCGCCCGGTGAAGATGGTCGGGCGGATGGCGGTGTTCGACATCGACCCCGCCCGGCGGGAGGACATCGCGCCCTGGCTGTTGCTGTCGACCTATCTGGATGCCGTGACCTCGTTCAAGGTCGGCCCGGAGCGCGAGAAGATCAAGCCGCGTGACTACCCGCGGGTCCTGCGCGCGGCCATCGACCGCGTGGTCAACCCGCCCCGGCCAGCGCCTCGGATCGAAACCCGCTATCCCTTGCGGCGTCTGATCGGCGCCGGTCCACGGTGGGCCGAGGCTGCATCTCAATGAGCATCGCCCGTATCCTTTCGAGCCTGCAACTTCCCGACGGCGCGCCGGATCGCGACCTGCCCCCCCGCGCGACCGAACCGGATCATCCGGCCTGGGCGGGCTATGACCGGCGCACCCTGCTTTATGATGCGATCTGGATGCCGGAGGAACGGATCGTGCGGCTTTACCTTCCGCGCAGCTTCAACCTCTCGGCCCTGGTCGACCCGGCCCGCCTTGCCATCGACGGCACCCCTGCCCGGCTGCGCCGGCGCAGCACCCATCGCCGGTTCGAACGGATCGACCTGGCCGCCGGGACCGGACGGCCCGGCATACTCACCGTGCCGCTGCCCGACGCGCCGCCGGCCGAGATCACGATCAACGAGGCCGCGACCGCGCCTTTCGCCGGCCGCAACGTGATCTATACGCTGATGCGCAACGAACGGCTGGACTGGGTGCGCGACTGGCTGCGCTTTCACCACGAGGTGCAGGGGGCCGACGCCGTGCTGATCGCCGACAATGGCAGCGACCGGCACAGCCTGTCGGACCTGCGCGCGGCGATCGGTTCGGTCCCGGGCTACCCGGTCGCCGCCGTCCTTGACGCGCCGCTGCCCTGGGGCTCGCGCGGTGCCAGCCCGGGCGTCGAAGACGGCAAGTTTCTGCAGACGACGCTGCTGAACCTCGTGCGCGACCGCTTCCTGTCGCAGGCCCGCGCCGTGCTCAACGTCGATATCGACGAATTGGTCACGGGTCGCACCGCGCAAGGCGGGACGGTCTTCGACGCCGCCCGGCGCTGGGGCTATGCGACCTTTCCCGGCGACTGGCGCTTCACGGCGGCGGATCGCGACCCGCCCCGACATGCCGATCACGTGATGATGTCACCGGGCACCCGGCGCTGCGCCACGAAATACGTCTTTCGCCCGCAAAGCTGGCTGGGCCGGCGCTGCCTGTCGGTGCACAGCATCGAGCGGCTGAACCGCAAGCTGTTCTCGGCCGCTGGGCAGTTTCGCTTCCTGCATTGCCGCAGCATCACCACCGCCTGGAAACCCGGCCGTCTCCAGACCCCCGCCGACGCCCTGCGCCCGGACGAAGAGGCGCGCGGTCTTCTGTCGCGCGTCTTCGGCGACGGACCCGAGGAGGCCCGCCCATGACCAGATCCCTCCTTTTCGTCACCGGCACCCGCGCCGATTTCGGCAAGCTGGAACCGCTGGCCGTGGCCGCGCGGGATGCCGGGTTCGCGGTGGATTTCTTCGTCACCGGGATGCACATGCTGCACCGCTACGGGCTGACCCGGGTCGAGGTGGCGCGGCTGGACGGTGTCGGCACCCATGAATTCATCAACCAGCGGCCCGGCGATCCGCAGGATGCGGTGCTGGCCAAGACCGTCACCGGGTTTTCCGATTTCGTCGCCGAACATCGCCCCGACCTGGTGGTGATCCACGGCGACCGGATCGAGGCGCTGGCCTGCGCCCTGGTGGCGGCGACGAACTATATCCGTTCGGCCCATATCGAGGGCGGCGAGGTGTCGGGCACGATCGACGAGATCTTCCGCCATGCCAATACCAAGCTGGCGACCCACCATTTCGTCAGCTCGGACGGGGCCGCGCGCCGGGTCATGGCCCTTGGCGAACCCGAAGAGACGATCCACGTGATCGGCTCGCCCGAGCTGGATTTCCACGGCCGCGACAGCGGCGTGAGCCTGGACCAGGTCCGCGCCCGCTACGAGATCGCCAGCGACGATTACGGCATCGTCACCTTTCACCCGGTGACCTCCGAGGCCGACAGCATGGGCGCCCAGGCCGCCGCGCTGTTCGACGTTCTGGAAACCTCGGGGCGCTATTTCGTGACCATCGCGCCGAACAACGACCCGGGCTCCGAGGCGATCTTTGCGGTGCTGGACGGGCTGCCGCGCGACCGGTTCCGCATCCTGCCCTCGATGCGCTTCGCCCATTTCTCCGAATTGATGAAGAACGCCGCCTGCATGATCGGCAATTCCAGCGCCGGCGTGCGCGAGGCGCCCTTTCTGGGCGTGCCGTCGCTGGATATCGGCAGCCGGCAGACCGACCGGGCGACCGCGCCGTCCCTGTCCCGGGCCGAGGCCGCGGACCGCGCGGCGATCGACGCCTTTCTGACCCATGAATGGGGCAAGCATTACCCGCCCCATACCGGCTTCGGGACCGGCCGGGCGGCGGATCGTTTCGTCGCGGTGCTGCAAGGCGCCGGCTTCTGGGGGGCGCCGCTGCAGAAGCGGTTCCGCGACATTGGCTGAGACCGGCGCCCCTGCCGTGACCGGCCCGATGCTGCGCGCCACGCTGGCCGCCGGGCACCTGCTGCAGCCGCTGGCCGGGCCGCTGCTGCGCCGCCGCCTGGCCCGCGGCAAGGAGGACCCGGACCGCTGGCGCGAAAAGCTGGGCCAGGCCTCCGCCGCGCGGCCCGAGGGCCCGCTGGTCTGGCTGCACGGCGTCGGCGTGGGCGAGGTCATGGCCCTGACCGGGCTGATCGACGCCCTGACCGAGGCCCGGCCGGGGCTGCAGGTGCTGGTGACCTCCTCGGCCCGCACCTCGGCTCATGTCTTTGCCCGCACCGCCCGGGCCCGGGTGATCCACCAGTTCCTGCCGCTCGACCTGCCGGGGCCGGTGCGGCGGTTCCTGGATCACTGGCGGCCCGATCTGGCGGTCTGGTCCGATCAGGACCTGTGGCCGCGGCTGATCGTTCAGGCGGCCCGGCGCGGGGTGCCGCAGGCCTGGGTCAATGCCCGGATGAACGCCCGCGCGGTCCGCGCCCGCACCCGGTTCGGCGCCGCCTTCGCCGAGCTTTACGGCCGTCTGGCGGTGATCCAGGCCCAGGACGCGGCCAGTGCCGGCCATATCCGGACCCTGGCCCCGACGGCAGAGGTCAGCGTGACCGGATCGCTGAAATCCGCCGCCCCGCCGCTGGGCTGCGATCCGCAGGCGCGCGCCGCGCTGGCCCCGGCGCTGGCCGGGCGCAAGGTCTGGCTCGCCGCGTCGAGCCACCCGCAGGACGAAGCCGTGGCCCTGGCCGCCCAGGACATCCTGCACCGCGCCGACCCCGCCTGGCTGCTGATCGTCGCCCCGCGCGACGTCGGTCGTGGCGCCGACATCGCCAAGGCCCCGCGCCGGTCGGCCGGCGCCCTGCCCGGCCCCGGCGACGCCAGCTATATCGCCGACACGATGGGCGAGATGGGGCTGTGGTATGGCCTGGCCCGTGCCGCGCTGATCGGCGGCAGTTTCGGCCCGGTCGAGGGCCACAACCCGTGGGAGGCCGTGGCGCTGGACTGCCCGGTCCTGCACGGCCCCCGCACGGCGAATTTCGCGCCCGATTACGCCGCCCTGCAGGCCGGGGACGCAAGCCGGACGATCACCGACGCCGCCGACCTCGCCCGCGCCCTGCAGGACGACCTGGCGCCGATGGCCGCCCGGGCCGCGCAGGTCCGCGCCCGGGGCCACGCGGGGCTGGTGGCGGCGCGCGAGGCCTGCCTGACGCTGTTGGACGGGCGCGAACCATGACGGGTTTTCCCAGCCCTCGCATGCGCGCGTTCCTGGTCGTCTACGACCTGGCCTGGTGGCTGCTGATGCCGCTGGTCCTGGCCTATCTGTGGCGGCGCGGGCGGCGCGACGCGCTGTATCGGCGGCACCTGCGCGAACGCTTCGGCCGGGTGCCCGACCCGATCCCCGGCGCGGTCTGGGTCCACGCGGTATCTCTGGGCGAATTCCGCTCGGCCGTGCCGCTGATCCGCGCGCTGCTGGACCGGGGCGAGGCGGTGCAGATCACCTGCACCACCCCCGCCGGCCGGCGCGAGGCCGAGGCGGTGCTGGCCGCCGACATCGCCGCCGACCGCGCCCGTGTCAGCTGGGCGCCCGTCGATACCGCCCTGGCCGTGGCCCGCTTTCTGCGCCGGGCGCGGCCGCGCTACGGCCTGGTGATGGAGATCGAGGTCTGGCCGCGCCTGATCGCCACCTGCCGCCGCCGCGGCGTGCCGCTGCTGATGTGCAACGCGCAATACCCGTCGCGCAGTTTCGAAAGGGACCGCAAGCGGCTGAAACTGCGCGCCGAACTGATGACCGGTTTCGCCGGCGCCCTGGTCAAGTCCGAACTGCAGCGCGACCGCTTCGCCGCCGTCGGGGTGACCAATATCGCCGTGACCGGGGAATTGCGCTTCGACCAGCCGGTGCCGGTCGACCTGCGCCGGGCCGGGCGGGCGGCGCGGCACTGGCTGGCCGGCGATCGGCCCGCCTATGCCTTCGTCAGCGTGGTCGAGGGCGAGGACGCGCTGGTGATCGGCACGATCAAGGCGCTGATCGCCGCCCATGGCGACGGGCCGGCGCCGTTCTTCGTCTACGTCCCCCGCGCGCCGGAACGGTTCGACGCCGTGGCCGGATTGCTGGAGGCGGCCGGCCTGGCCCATGCCCGCCGCAGCGCGGTGCTGGACGCCGATGTCGCACCGATCGGCGATGCACCGGGCGTGTCGGTGCTGCTGGGCGACAGCATGGGCGAGATGTATGCCTATCTGGAAATGGCCGACCGGATCGTGGTCGGCGGCGGCTTCAACCCGAACGGGGCGCACAACATCTCCGAGGCGCTGAGCGTCGGCAAGCCGGTCTGGACCGGCCCCCATGTCTGGACCATCGAATATCCCGCGACCGAGGCGGCCCAGGCCGGCGTGCTGCGCCAGACCGCCGCCACCGCCGAGGCGCTGGCCGCCAGCATCGGCCCCGACGCCACCCCGCCCGCCGGGGCGGCGGCGATCGAGGCCTTTTTCGCCGCCCATTCCGGCGCCACCGCGCGGACCCTGGCGGCGATCCCCGGATTGCTGGCGCAGCTGGGGTGAAACCCGACCCTACCGGCGGGCGGCGAAATCCTCTAACACGGGAAAAAAGCGGAGGGATCATGGGCGACGCGCTGAATATCTGGGTGCTGGGCACCGGCTCCATCGGGCGGCGCCATGCCGAGAATTTCGCCGCCTTGGGCGCCGATGTGACCCGGCTGTCCTGGCGCGAGACCGGGGCCGACGGCTTGGCCGCGCGGCTGGCGGCCGGTGCCCCGGACGGCATGGTCATCGCCACCGCCACCCATGTGCGGACCGAGATCGTCCGCCTGGCCGCCGCCCGTTCGGTGCCGCTGTATATCGAAAAGCCCGTGGCCTTCCGCGCCGGCGACCTCGATGCGATCATGGCGGCGCTGGGGCCGCTGGCGGCGCGCTGTTTCGCCGGGTTCATGATGCGGTATCACCCGGTGGTCGCGGCGCTCAAGGCCCGCGCCCCCGCGCCCTACCGCTTCGCCTTCGAGATCGGCCATGACGTCACCCGATGGCGCGAAAACTGGACCTTTTCCGACAGCTACGCGGCGCGCGAGGATGGCGGCGGGGTGCTTTTGGACCTGTGTCACGAGCTGGACCTGGCCCACCACCTGATCGGCCACCTGACCCTGCAGGATACCGCCTGCCTGGGCCATGCCGCCTGGCCGGGGATCGACTTTTCCACCCTGGTGCGGGCCGATACCGCCACCGCCCATGGCACGATCGCGATGGATTACCTGGCCCCCGTCGGCCACCGCCGCATCGCCCTGCGCGCCCGGGACGCCGAGATCGAGGCCGATCTGCTGGCCGCCACGCTCACCATCCGCAGCGCCGCCGGGGCCGACACCGACACGTTCGATTTCGACCGCAACGCCATGTTCCTGGCCATCGCCGCCGACTGGCTACGGGTGCTGCGGGGCCAGCCGCCCGACCATCCCCACGCGCCGCGTCTCGATCACTGCAAGGATACCTGCCGGCTGATCGCCCGCGCCTGGGAGCGGCGCCATTTCCACGGGCTGATCGAAAAGGAACTGTCATGATCCTGGGCCATATCGGCGCCCGCAAGGGCAGCAAGGGCGTGGAAGGCAAGAATTTCAAGGAGATCGCGGGAAAGCCGCTGATCGCCTGGTCGCTGGATCAGCTGTTCGCCCATCCCTGGATCGACCACGTGGTGGTCTCGACCGACGATGAACGCATCTACGAGCTGGCCGTGCGCCAGGGCGCGCTGGAGATCGGCCTGCGCCCGGCGCATCTGGCCAGCGACACCGCCGGCAAGTGGGATGTGTGGCAACATGCGCTGGAGGCCGCCGAGGCGATCGCCGGCCCGGCCGATGCCTTCGTCGATCTCGACTGCACCTCGCCGCTACGCCTGCCCGAGGATATCAACGGCGCGCTGGAACTCTACGAGGCCCAACAGCCCGACATGGTCATGTCCTGCTGCGAGGCGCGCAAGAACCCCTATTTCAACCTGGTCGAACTGGACGAGGACGGGTCGCTGCATGTCTCCAAACCCTTGCCCGGCGGGGTCGTGGCGCGGCAGCAGGCGCCGCAGGTGCTGGAACACGCGGCCTCGACCTATGTGCTGGACCCGGCCTATCTGAAACGCGCCAAGGCCCTGTTCGAGGGCCGGGTGATCCCCTATATCATGCCGCCGGAACGCTGCATCGACATCGACACGCCGCTCGATTTCCGGATCGTCGACTTTCTCATGACGGAGCGCCTGACATGACCGACCTGTCCGACCGCACGGTCTTCATCACCGGTTCGGGCGGGGTGCTGGGCAGCGCCTATGTGCGCCGGATGCTGGCGGCCGGCGCGACCGTCGTGGCCAGCGACCTGCCCGGGCCGCGCGCCGAGGCGTTGCAAAACGCCCATGGCGAAGACCCGAAGTTCCATTTCCTCGACCTCGACGTGAGCGACGAGACGGCGGTCGAGGAGGTCTTCCGGCGCACCGCCGCGCTTGGCCTGCAGGTCAACGTGGTGCTCAACAACGCCGCCATCACCGGCGAGATGCTGATGGGCGCGGGCGGCAGTTTTCCCGATTTCGCCGACACCAGTGTGGCGGATTTCGAAAAGACCCTGCGCACCAACCTGACCGGCGCCTTCATGATCGCCCGGCAGATGGACCGCGACATCGTCGGCAAATACCCGGCGACACTGATCAACGTCGCCTCGATGTATGCGCTGAACGGCGCGCACCATCCGATCTATGACGGCATGCCGTTCAAGAATTTCAGCGCCTATGGCGTGACCAAGGCGGGTATTCACGGCCTCACGGTCTGGCTCGCCGGCTACTGGGCGCCGCGCAAGGCGACTGTCAACACCATCGCCCCCGGCGCCGTGTTCAACAACCATTCCGAGGAATTCCAGCGCCGCGTGGGCGCGCTGATCATGGCCGGCCGGATGTGCGCCCCGGACGAGATCGCCGACGTGATGCTGTTCCTGGCCTCGAAACAGGCGGGCTACATGACCGGGCAAATGGTCAATGTCGACGGCGGCTTCAGCGCCTGGTAGCCCAGCGCCCGCGGCCGTCGCGCCAATCGGCGAAATCCGCGGTCAGGCGGTCGGGGTCGTAATCGGTCAGCAGCCAGCTGCGGAAATCGCGACCCTCGGCCTCGCGCAGATAGGCCCGGAAGATGTGGCTGACCACCCCGGCCCGGCTGCGCGGGAAATGGATGCGGGCGCGGGTGAACTGGGTGTCGAGCACCTCCTGCACGTCCCGCCCTTCGATCAGCACCAGCCACAGCGCGGCGCCCAGCCCGGTCCGGTCGGCGCCGGATTTGCAGTGCATCACCAGGGGCTTGGCATCCTGCAACTCGCGGAACCGAGCCTCCAGCGCCAGCAATCGGTCGCGCGGCAGCAGCACCCGCGCGGCCAGCGACGGGCCCCGGACGAAGCGCAGGCCCAGCCGGGCGCAGGCCCGGGCTTCGAGCAGGGTGTAGCTGCGCGGCAGGTCGGCCCGCAGGGTCAGCACGGTGCGGATGCCCCTGGCGCGAAACCGGCGCAATCGTGCCGGGCCGGGCTGGTTCGAGCGCCAGACGCCGGGGGCGATCTCGTGCGTGTTGCGCCAGAACAGCCGCAACAGCTGATGGTCGATGAACAGGAAATGCAACCGGGCGCCGATCCGGCCCCGCAGGGTGCCCAGGTCGTGATCGGGCGGTCGCGTCGTGTTGGCCTGGCTCATGCCCTTGCTCATAACGCGCCCGCCCGGCGGTGCAAGGCTTTCCCAAACCGTGCCATCCCGCTATAGGCCCGGATCATGAGCACCAATCCCCCCGATCTGCGCCCCGACCTGGCCCGCGCCCGCATTGCCGAAACCCGCCGCACCGGCCAGCCGAATATCGGCATGGTTTCCCTGGGCTGCCCCAAGGCGCTGGTCGACAGCGAACGCATCCTCACCCGCCTGCGGGCCGAGGGCTACGGGATCAGCGCCGATTACGCCGGCGCCGATGCGGTGATCGTCAATACCTGCGGCTTTCTCGACAGCGCCAAGGCCGAAAGCCTGGACGCGATCGGAGAGGCGCTGGCCGAAAACGGCCGGGTCATCGTCACCGGCTGCCTCGGCGCCGATCCCGATTACATCACCGGCGCCCATCCAAGGGTGCTGGCGGTCACCGGACCGCATCAATACGAACAGGTGCTCGACGCGGTCCATGCCGCCGTGCCGCCCGATCCGGACCCTTTCGTCGACCTGCTGCCGGCCAGCGGCGTCACGCTGACCCCGCGCCATTACAGCTATCTCAAGATTTCCGAGGGCTGCAACCATTCCTGCCGCTTCTGCATCATCCCCGACATGCGCGGGAAACTGGCCAGCCGCCCGCACAGGGCGGTGCTGCGCGAGGCCGAAAAGCTGGTGGAAAGCGGCGTGAAGGAATTGCTGGTGATTTCCCAGGACACCTCGGCCTACGGCACCGACTGGCCGCGCGAGGCGCGTCTTGGCGACGCGCGCCCGATCACCCGCCTGGCCCGCGATCTGGGATCGCTCGGCGCCTGGGTCCGGCTGCATTACGTCTACCCCTACCCCCATGTGCGCGAGCTGATCCCGCTGATGGCCGAGGGGCTGGTGCTGCCGTACCTCGACATCCCGTTCCAGCATGCCCATCCCGACACGCTCAAGCGGATGGCCCGGCCCGCCCATGCCGAACGGACGCTGGACCGCATCGCCGAATGGCGCGCGATCTGCCCCGACATCACCCTGCGCTCGACCTTCATCGTCGGCTATCCGGGCGAAACCGAGGCCGAATTCCAGCACCTGCTGGACTGGATGGAGGAGGCGCAGCTGGACCGGGTGGGCTGCTTTCAATACGAAAACGTCGCCGGCGCGCGGTCCAACGCCCTGCCGGATCATGTCCCCGAAGAGGTCAAGCAGGACCGCTGGGACCGCTTCATGCAAAAGGCGCAGACGATTTCCGAGGCGAAGCTCGCCGCGAAGCTGGGCCGGGTCCTGGAGGTGATCGTCGACGACATCGACGCCGACGGCATCGCCACCTGCCGGACCATGGCCGACGCGCCGGAAATCGACGGCAACCTGTTCATCGACGAGGGCGCCGGGGGGCTGGCCCCGGGCGATATCGTCACGGTCGAGGTGGACGAGGCCGGGGAGTATGACCTGTGGGGGCAGCTGCGCCCGGCCTGATCCCCTGGCGCCCCGCGCCCCGGGCCTGACCCGGGGCCTCGACGGCAGAGGTCCCGGGTCAGGCCCGGGACGGGTGGGCGCGCGCCAGCGCCGTCAGCCCTGCAGCGCCATCATCAGGTTGCGGTTGCGGCAATAGTCCGGCGGGGCCTCGGCGCCTGCCGCGTGGTCGTCCAGCCAGGACGGGCATTCGGCCGCCTCGTCGCAGCCGGCGCAGCTGATCGTCGCGGCGCGCAGCATTTCGGCGTCGATGCGGCCTTCGGCGATCGCTTCGCCCAGGTCGGCGCCGACGGTTTCGGACATCCGGGTCATCAGATCGCTGTGATGGGCAATTCTCTTGGAGCCAAACATCGGCATCCCTCCATTGGTGGTCGCCCCATCCTTGCCCGGACCGGCCGGGCGCACATTGACCTGCATCAAGGCGCGGATTGAGGCAGGTCAAGGTGAAACGTGACGGATTTCGCTAGGTTTGGCGGCGCATGGTAACGAAAAGGACAGAGAGTATGACGCAAGACACTGCCCCCGCCGCCGAAAGCGGCGCGGCCGCTGCCGGTGCGCCGGACACCGCCGCAAGCGTCCCGGCCACGCCCGCCGCAACGCCCGCCCCGCGCAAGACGCGCCGCCGGCGCGCGCCCGCCATGCCGCCCAAACTGGCCCGCCGCCCCTACGAGGCGGAAAAGGCCAAGCTGCAGGCCGAGCTTCTCAAGGTGCAGCTCTGGGCACAGGAGACCGGGCAGAAATTCGTCATCCTCTTCGAAGGCCGCGATGCCGCCGGCAAGGGCGGCACGATCAAGCGGTTCACCGAGCACCTGAACCCCCGCCAGGCCCGCGTGGTGGCCCTGAACAAGCCCACCTGGGAGGAAAAGGGCCAGTGGTATTTCCAGCGCTACCTGCAGGAATTGCCCACGGTGGGTGAAATGGTGTTCTACGACCGGTCCTGGTACAACCGCGCAGGGGTCGAGCGGGTGATGGGGTTCTGCGAGCCCTGGGAATACCTCGAATTCATGCGCCAGACCCCGGAACTGGAGCGGATGCTGGTGAATTCGGGCATCCGGCTTTACAAATACTGGTTCTCGGTCACCCGGGACGAACAACGCCGCCGCTTCGAAGCGCGCGAAACCGACCCGCTCAAGCAGTGGAAACTGTCGCCGATCGACAAGGCCAGCCTCGACAAGTGGGACGATTACACCGAGGCGAAAGAGGCGATGTTCTTTTACACCCACACCGCCGATGCGCCCTGGACCGTGGTCAAGTCGAACGACAAGAAACGCGCGCGGATCAACTGCATGCGCCATTTCCTGTCGACGCTGGATTATCCCGGCAAGGATACGACCATCGCCCAGACACCCGATCCGATGATCGTCGGCACCGCCCAGAAGGTGCTGCACGAAACCGATCACATCCTGGGCAAATCGCTGCATCCCGATACGCGCTACGTCCGGGATTGACCCCTTGGGCCGCGGCCGGCGCCCGAAGCGCCGGCCGCGGTCACCCCGGGCGCGCTGTGACGGGCGTCAGGCGATCGCCGCCTGCGGCATCTGCAACTGCGCCAGCAGATCCCGGTTCAGGCAATAGTCCGGAGGCGCCATCCGCCGCACGCCCTTGGCAAGCGCCGCCGTGCAGCGGTCGGCCTGGTCGCAGCGCCGGCAGCACGTGATGAGCCGCGCATAGCCGGTCTCGGTGATCCGGCCCTCGCGCAGGGCAAGCCCCAGGTCAAGGCCGCTGGCCTCGGCGGTGCCGAGGGTCAGAAAGAAATGCCGGCGGGTATCGCCCATCGGTTGCATGACGCCCTCCCCTGGTTGAATCGATGCGACCGTCAGTATCGCAGCCCCGCACCGATCCGGCCTTGTGCCAGATCAAGTGCAGGCTATCGTGCGCCCAACCAATTCCCGATCCCGGTGCCTGCCCATGCGTCTTCTGTTCGCCGCCCTTGCCCTGTCCCTGACCGCCCTGGCCGCCGCGGCCGACACCCCGCGCCCCGAGACGGTCGACGACACGCTCGACCTGCTGCATGCCGCGATCCGGGAGGCCGGGTTCGACGCCGCCCGGATCGACCGCGCTGACCAAAGCATCTCGACCGCGCCGGGGACCGGCGGCGGCATGGTCGTCTATCCCGACAACATCCACCGGGCGTTGCAGACGGCCGGTTCGGATGCCGAACGCCAGGCGATGCTGGACAATTTCATCGCCGCCATGCTGACGCCGCAGACCGCCCCCGAGGCAGAGCCTCTGCCGGTCGACCGCATCCTGCCGGTGGTGCGCCACCGCGACCTGGGCCTGCCGCCGGGGATGGACATGCCGCCGCTGTCGGATCCGTTCGTCGGCGACATGGTGGTGATGTATGTGGTCGACCATCCCAGCCATGTCGCCTATCTGACCGGCAACGACCTTGACGCGGCCGGCCTGTCGCGCGCCGACATGACCGACATCGCCTTCATCAATTTCGACCGCTACGGCGCGACCGTGCAGCTGCATTCCACCCCGCCGGTCCACATGCTGGTGCTGGACGGCTTCTACGAGGCGTCCTTCCTGCTGCGCCCGGATTTCTGGCCACAGCTGGAAGCGATGCTGGAGATCGACCTGGCGGTCATCGCGCCCGCCCGCGATATGCTGGTGATCGCCGATGCAACGGATCCGGTCGCGCTCGACAGCCTGCGCAGGATCCGCGACGACGCCCTGGCCAACGGCGCCTATCCGCTGTCCGAAGACCTGCTGTTCTGGCGCGACGGGGCCTGGCGGACCGAACCCTAGGTCACCCGATCGTGACGCAACGAAACCACCTATTCTTCACGGTCTGCGCCTAGACTGGGATCATGACCCATTGCGACCCATACCCCGCCTATAGCCGGGCCGAGACCATCGCCGACGGCGTGGTCCATGCGATCGGCCTGGCCGCGGCGACGATCATGTCGGTGCTGCTGCTGATCTGGGCAATGGGCACCGGCGATGGCGGACGCATCGTCGGGGTATCGGTCTATGCCGCGGCGCTGGTCTTTTCCTTGCTGGCCTCGGCGCTGTATCACATGACGCCCTGGGGCCGGACCCTGCCGATCTTTCGCCGGATCGACCATGCGGCGATCTATTTCAAGATCGCGGGCACCTATACGCCGCTGATGGTGCTGATCGGATCGGCCTTCGCCTATGGCATTCTGACCCTGGTCTGGGTGCTGGCGGCGGCCGGCGCGGTGGCCAAGCTGCTGTTCTGGGCCCGGCCGGGCAAATGGGCCCCGATCCTCTATCTGGTGCTGGGCTGGCTCAGCCTGGCGGTGATCTGGAAACTGGTGCCGATCCTGCCGGTCGCCGCGCTGGTGCTGATCCTGGTCGGCGGGCTGCTGTATACGCTGGGCGTGGTGTTCTTTTCCTGGAAGGGGCTGCGCTATCAGAACGCGATCTGGCACCTCTTCGTGCTGGCCGCCTCCAGCTGTTTCTTTGCCGCCATCGCCATGGGCACGCTGTCGGTCACCTGACCGGCGCGCTCAATAGCCCAGTTCGGCGGCGACGCGGCGCACCGCGGCATAGCGTTCGGCATTGGGCGGATGGGTCGACAGAAAGCGGCTGGCCGGGTCCGGCAGCCGGAAAAAGAAATCGGCCCCCACCAGCGGGTCGTAGCCGGCCCGGGCGGTGATGATCGTGCCCAGCCGGTCGGCCTCCAGCTCGAACTCCTGACTGTAGCTGCGCAGGCCCACCGCCGCGCCCAGTTGCTGGGCGTCGCGGATACCGTCCTGCCCGGCCCCGGTCGCCCCGGCAAGCTGGCCAAAGACGATCGCCCCCAGGGTCGCGTTGCGCTGTTGCTGGCTCAGGTGATCCTCGATGTGATGGGCCGCCTCATGGGCCATGACAAAGGCGATCTCGTCGGGGTTGCGGGTCAGGGCGATCAGCGCCGGGGTAAAGACGATCACCGGCCGGCCGGTCCGGTCGACCGTCTGGAACGCATTGGGCGGCGCGCCGGGCGTGTCGTCGATCACGATCCGGAAATCGCAGTTCAGCCGCGGCGCCTGTTGCCGGCAGACCCGTTCGGCCACGGGTTCGAGCCGGTCGACCACCGCGACGAAGGCCCGCCCCTGGGACCGGTCCGGCTGCGGCCCGGCCAGCGCCGGCGTGACGGCCACCGGGCCACCCCCCTTCTGCGGCGGCAGCGGATCGGCCGGGGCGACGACGACCGGATCGCAGGCGGCAAGGCCAAGCGTCAGGGCAAGGGCGGCGACGAGGCGTTGGATCATCGGAGTCTCGAACCGGGGCAGACGGGTGCGGCCAAGGATAGCACCCCGGGCGCCGCCCGCCAGTGGCAATCCCGTGATCCGGGCTTGCCCCGGCCCCCGACGCGCCCTAGCCTGCCGCCCATGTTCACCATCGAGCACGATTTCGACGCCACCATCGTCACCCTGGTCGACGAGGGCCCCGCGCCGTTGCAGGAGGACGTGACCGTCACCGCCTTCGAGGATTGCGTGACCGTCGAACAATACGACCCGCGCAGCGACACGGTGTCGAAAATCACCCTGTCCATGGCCCAGCTGCACGAACTGGGCGCCGCGCTGGACCTGCCCGAGGGGGTCTATCGGTTCCGCGAGGTCGAGGGCTAGTCCGGGTCGATCCGGAACAGCTTGTCCCGCGCCGTCGCCCCGCGCAGCAGCGTCAGCCGGGATTTCGGCACGCCCAGGGCCTTGGCCAGAAGCCGTGTCACCGCCGCATTGGCCTTGCCGCCCTCGGGAACCGTGGTGACATGGACGCGGATCGTCCCGCCCTCGGTCCCGATCCGGTCGCGGGCGGCTTTGGGCGTCACCCGCACCGACAGCGTCGCGCCGGGACGGGCCAGGTGGGAAAGGTCGGTCATGGCGGCCTTTCTAGCCGACCCGCCCGGCCCTGCCCATCGCCGTTGCGCCCCGGGCCGGGGTTCAGCGCCGCCTGCCCCCTTTCCCTCGCCGCGCCTTTGCGGCAGGGTCGCGGCCATGAGCACCGGGTTTTTCTGGGACGAGCGCTGTTTCTGGCATTCGGGCGGCAATTACGCCGGCACCGCCCCCGTGGGCGGGCTGGTCCAGCCGCTGGCCGCCGGCGGGCTGCCGGAGAACCCCGAAACCAAGCGCCGGCTGCGCAATATCCTGGATGTCACCGGCCTGGCGCGCGCGCTGGAGATGTCCAGCGCCGACCCCGCCCCCCGCGACGCCCTGCTCAGGGTCCATCCCGCGACCTACCTCGATGCCTTCAAGGCGGCCTCGGATGCGGGCGGCGGAGAGCTGGGCCTGCGCGCGCCCTTCGGCCCCGGCGGCTACGAGATCGCGGCGCTGTCCGCCGGCCTGTCGGTGGCCGCCCTGCGCGCCGTGCTGCGCGGCGATCTGCGCAACGCCTATGCCCTGTCGCGCCCGCCGGGGCATCATTGCACCGCCGATTTTCCCAACGGCTTCTGCCTGTTCAACAACATCGCCGTGGCGATCCACGCCGCCCGGGCCGAGGGGTTGGCGCGCCGGGTCGCGGTGCTCGACTGGGACGTGCATCACGGCAACGGGACCGAGGCGATCTTTGCCGATGATCCGGACGTGCTGACGATCTCGATCCACCAGGAACGGAACTACCCGCTGGAGACCGGCGATTTCGAGGATCGCGGCAGCGGGGCCGGGCTGGGGGCCAATCTCAACATCCCGCTGCCGCCGGGGACGGGCCATGCGGGCTACCTGATGGCGATGGACCGGCTGGTGGCGCCGGCGATCCGCGCCCATGCGCCCGAGGTGATCGTGGTGGCCTGCGGCTATGATGCCGGGCCGCTCGACCCGCTGGGGCGGATGCTGGCCACCGCCGAAACCTTCGCCGCGATGACCGACCGGGTGATGGCGCTGGCCGATGACCTATGCGCCGGGCGGCTGATGATGGCCCATGAAGGCGGCTATTCCGAGGTCTATGTGCCGTTCAGCGGCCATGCGGTGCTGGCGCGGATGGCGGGGTCCGGCATCGACGCCCCCGACCCGCTGGGCGACACCTTCGCCCGGCGCCAGCCCGGCGCCGATCACGACGCCATGGTCGCGGCCCGGATCGACGCCATGGCGCAGGCCTTGGGGGTCTGAGCCGCGCAAAGGGGGCTGTCGGCCCGCTCCTGGCCTGATGGCCAATTCACCCCCGCGGATATTTCCGGCCCGACGAAGCGGGCGCTTGCGCTCTGGCAAATCCCGACCGGCCCGCTTAGGTATTCCCCGGAACGACACCCGGAGACACCATGCCGCCCCGCAACGATGCCGCCCTCGAATTCCTGCTGACCCGCCGGTCGCGCCCGGCCAAGACCCTGACCGGCCCCGTGCCCGGCCGGGCCGAGCTGGACACCCTTCTGACCGCCGCCGCACGCACGCCGGACCATGGCAAGCTGGAGCCGTGGCGGTTCATCGTGCTGGGCCCCGAGACGCTGGCCGGGCTGGCCGCGGCGGTGCCGGCGCGCGGCGCCGAGCTGGGGATCGAGCCCGAGAAGATCGCCAAGATGCAGGCCCAATTCGCCGATGCCGGGCTGGCCGTCGCCGTGGTCGAAAGCCCCAGCGACAGCGACAGGATCCCGGCGATCGAACAGACCTATTCCGCCGGCGCGGTCTGCCTGGCGCTGCTGAATGCCGCGCTGGCGGCGGGTTGGGGCGCCAACTGGCTGTCGGGCTGGGCCGCGCATGACCGGGTCTTTGTCGAAACCCGGCTGGGCCTGGCGCCGCAGGAACGGATCGCCGGGCTGATCCATATCGGCACCGAAACCAGCGCCCCGCCCGAGCGGCCCCGCCCGGACCTGGCCGCGATCACCGACTGGCGGCCGTGATCGCCTTCGATTTCGCCCGCGCGCTGGGGCAATTGTCCGATCCGCGCTTTGCCCGGGTGCTGTGGCTCGGCATGGGGTTGAGCCTGGCGCTGTTGCTGGCCGCCTATGCCGGGCTCTTGTGGCTGATCGACGCCTCGCTGCCCGGCAGGCTGGAGCTGCCGATGGTCGGGCCGGTGTCCTGGGTCGGGGACCTGCTGGGGATCGGCTCTCTGGTGCTGATGCTGTTCCTGTCGACCTTCCTGATGGTGCCGGTGGCCAGTTTCATCACCTCGCTCTTTCTCGACGATGTCGCGGCCGCGGTCGAGGACCGGCACTACGCCGACCTGCCCCCGGTGCCCCATGTCGGCTTCTGGGTCGGGTTGCAGGATACCGCTGCCTTCTTCGGCCTGCTGGCGGGGGCCAATATCCTGGCCTTTTTCGCCTATGCGGCAGTGCCTTTCCTGGCGCCGATCGTGTTCTACGGGCTGAACGGGTTCCTGCTGGGGCGGGAATATTTCACCCTGGCCGCCGCGCGCCGGGTGCCCCGGGCCCAGGCGCGGGCACTGCTGGCGCGCAACCTGCCCGAGATCTGGATCGCCGGCGCGGTCATGTGCACCATGCTGACGCTGCCGCTGGTGAACCTGGCGATCCCGGTGATCGGGGCCGCGACCTTCACCCATCTGTTCCACCGGGTCTGGCGTTAATCGGCCTGTTCGGCGCGCGGGGTCATCCGGTCGAACCAGTCGAGGTCGCGCACGGTGATCCAGCCCGACAGAATCACCCCGGCGATCACCGCCCAGACGACGACGGCGACCAGGGTGGTGATCCGCGCCTTCTTTTTCAGCTGCGGATCGGCCGGGGCGCTGGCATGGGTGCCGGGCACCACCTCGCCGGCCTCGCCCTGCGTGGTCAGGCGCAGCGGCAGCACGATGAAGAACACCATGAACCAGACCACGGCGAACAGCACGATTGCCGATGTGATGCCCATTGTCGCCTTTCCGGGGGCCGTCCCCCAATGCTTGCCGCCTAGACCTGTTCCAGTTCCACCAGGCAGCCGTTGAAATCCTTGGGATGCAGGAACAGAACCGGCTTGCCATGGGCGCCGATCTTCGGCTCGCCGTCGCCCAGAACACGGGCGCCTTCGGATTTCAGCCGGTCGCGCGCGGCCAGGATATCCTCGACCTCGTAGCAGACATGATGGATCCCGCCCGAAGGGTTCTTGTCGAGGAATCCGCGGATCGGGCTGGCCTCGCCCAGCGGATACAGCAGCTCGATCTTGGTGTTGGGCAGGGTGATGAAGACCACGGTGACGCCATGGTCGGGTTCGTCCTGCGGCGGGCCCACATCGGCGCCCAGCACATCGCGGTATTGCGCCGCGGCGGCCTCCAGATCCGGCACCGCAATGGCCACGTGGTTCAATCGTCCGATCATCTGTCGCGCTCCGTCCGGCTTCGCGGCCCTTAGACCCGTGCGGGGCGCGAAATTCAAGCGCCCCGACGTCGCAGGCATTAACCGGGCGTTCACCTTGACCGGGTCTACTGACCGCGCTCGCCACTCACCGATCAAGGGGGATCCGCCATGGACACGCTCGAGGATTTCATCGCCAGCCGCCCGCCCACGGCGCAACGCCCGCTTTTGGGCCTGACCGTTCTGGTGGTCGAGGACAGCCGCTTCGCGTCGGAGGCGCTGCGGCTGATGTGCCTGCGCTCGGGCGCGCGGATCCGCCGGGCCGATACGCTGAGCCATGCCCGCCGGCACCTGGGCGTCTACCGCCCCTCGGCGGTGATCGTCGACCTGGGCCTGCCCGACGGCTCCGGTGCCGACCTGATCAAGGACCTGGCCGGGGCCAGCCCGCGGGTCGACGTGATCCTGGGCATGTCCGGCGATCCGGGCGGCGAACAGGCGGCGATGGCGGCCGGGGCCGACGGGTTCCTGGACAAGCCGATCGCCGGCCTGGCCGCATTCCAGCGCGCGATCCTGGACCACCTGACGCCCGAACGCCGCCCCGCCGGGCCGCGCGCGGTCGCCGAGGATGCGGTGCAGCCCGACAGGATCGCCCTGCATGACGACCTTGTCATGGCGGCCGCAGCGCTGACCCATCCACATCGCGACGGCACGCTGGCCTATCTGACCCAGTTCCTCGGCTCGCTCGCCCGGCTGACCGAGGATCGCGATCTGGACCAGGCGGTGGCGGCGATCCGCGACACCGGCACCGGCCAGGGGCAATTGCGCCGGCTCAGCGCGGTGATCGACGACCGGCTGGACCGGACCGCCAATCTGTAAGGCGCCGCAACAGGACCCAGAAAGCAGCCCGCAATTACCCCGGACCTGTCCCAATCCCGCCCGATTCCCCCTGCAGTCTGCACTCCAGGGGCAGTGAGGAAGGGACGATCATGGAACGGTTCATCAAACGTTTCCGGAACGAGGAAGACGGCAACACCACGATCGACTGGATGGTCCTGACCGCCGGCATCGTCATGCTGGGCGCGGCCGTCATGGCCGCCGTGGGTCCGCAGGCCCAGGCCCTGGCGGATGACACGACCGAGGCCATCAACCAGATCGACACCGGCGTCTGACCGCCCCGGGGATCGGCCGCGCAGCCGCGCCGGCCCGCCCGGGCCTGCGCCCTGTCCGCCGGGCAGGTTGGCTCAGGCCAGAAGGCCCGGATCTTCCCCCATCTGCAGCCCCGGAAACACCGCCCGTTCCAGCCCGGCCCGCGGCAGGCCGGTGATCCCGGCGATGATCCAGGCCAGATGCGCGCGGACATCGCGGGTCGGCATCAGGTCGCGCCGGTCATAAAGGTCGGCCTCGGCCAGGCCTGGCCAATCGGCCACCACCCGTCCCCCGCGCAGCGCGCCGCCAAAGAACAGCATCGCCCCGCCGGTGCCGTGATCGGTGCCCAGATTGCCGTTCTGCGCCGCGGTGCGGCCGAATTCCGTCACGCAAACCACAGCCGTCTGCGCCCAGACCTCGCCCAGCCCCGCCCGCAGGGTCAGGATCGTGTCGGCCAGGTCATCGGCGGCCCGGGCAAAGGTGTTTTGCTGGCGCACATGGGTGTCCCAGCCGCCCAGTGAAAACGACGCGATCCGCGTGTCGCCGCGCAGCCTCGTGGCGGCGAATTCGGCCAGTTGTCGATGCTCGCCCCGGCCCCGGGCCTGCGCCATCATCGGATCGGCGCCCATCATCTCTTCGGTTTGCTCGGCCATCGCTTCGGCCTCGGCCAGGCTCTCGACGATCTGCATCGCCTCGAAACTCGTCTGCTGGAACAGCGGATCGTCGTGATAGACCCGGTCCAGCAACAGCCGCGCCTGCGGGCTCAGCCGCAGTTTCGCCTCGGGCGACCAGCGCGATATCGGCGCGTCGCCGGACAGGACCAGCAAGTCCTCGCGGCCCACGGCAAAGGCGATTTCCGCCTCCAGCCCCGTCTGCAACTGCAGCACTCGGTTCAGCCAGCCATCGCGCAGCCCGCCGCGCGTCAGGTCCGGCAGCCCGGCCTCCAGGATGTCCTGACCATCGAAATGGGACCGCTTGTCGCGATAGGGGGTCGAGACCGCGTGCACCGCGCCGAATTCCCCCGCCTGCCACAGAGGCTCCAGCGGCGCGAAGGACGGGTGCAGCGCCCAGTAGCCGTCGAGGCCCAAAGCGTCCGGCGCCATGTCGCGGCGCAAGGCGGCGAAATCCGGATCGCCCAGGGGGCGCAGCGCATCCAGCCCGTCCATCGCCCCGCGCAGGATGATGACCACCAGCCGCCTGTCCCAGGGCGCCGCCGCCAGCGCCACCGGCGTGATCAGCGGGGACGCCGCCAAAGAACAGGCCCCGCCCAACAGAAAACCGCGTCTATCCATGGGCTTACCTCCTGTTGAACGCGGGCGAGGCCAGCACGATGCCGATCCCGTCCGAGACCTGTTCGGCGGCATGGGCGGCAAAGACCACCTCGCCCGGCGGCTCCGGGCCCAGCGCGTGATGGACGAAGTCACGCGGGTCGGGCAGCCGGTCCAGGATCTGACCCGGCGCCTCCATCGCCCAGGTGATCCGCGCCGCCATGCCCTGCGGCGTGATCCAGGCCTCGGCCGCCTCGGGCCAGCCGTCGGGGCCGACCGGTTCCTGCCAGCTTTGCCCCATCAGCCGCAGCGGCCGGTGCGCCAGCCCGCGCGCCTGCTGCAGCGTGGCGTTGTGGAACGCCGCCGCCGGCACCCCCAGCGCCCGCAGCGCGGAGGCGACGAAATCGAAGGGCGGCTTGACCTTGCGCGGCGCGGGCGCCCAGGCGGCCGGATGCGTCAACAGCGCCTCGGTCACCGCCAGCAGGTCGCCGCCGGTCGCCGCGAACCGGTCTTCCAGCGCCGCGACCAGTCCCGGATCGGGATCGTCGGCCACGAAATGCACCGCCAGCTTGCGGGCGATGTGGCGGGCGGTGTCGGGATGGGCGGCCAGGTCATCGAACACCGCCAGAACCTCGTCCAGCGTCGCGGGATCGGCGCCGCCATAGGACCGGCCCAGCACCACCTCCGGCCCCGGTTCGGCCTGGGCATGGCGGAACAGGAAGCCGCGTTCGGGGTGAAAGGTCAGCCCGGTCAGCAATTCGGCCAGTTCGCGCACGTCGCGCTGGTCATAGGCGCCGCCGACGCCCAGCGTGTGCAGTTCCAGCAACTCGCGCGCCAGGTTTTCGTTCAGGCCGCGGTCATTGTTGCGGGCGGCCCTGGAATTGGGGCCCATCGACTGCACCTGGTCGAGAAAGATCAGCATCATCGGATGGGTCACGGCGGCGCGCAGCATGTCCGAAAACCGGCCGGTGACATGGGGGCGGATCGCCTCTTGGACATAGGGCGCGACCAGGTGGCGGGTGATGCCCTGCACGGCGCGCACGGTGAAATGGTCGGCCCAGAACCGGGTCAGCCGCTCGCGCAGCCCGTCGCCGGTCAGGGTCGACCGGCCCAGCGCCATCATCACTTGCCGCGCCAGCGCATCGCGCCCGGCCGCGCGCACCGCGTCGCGGGCGGCCTCGGCGGCCTGTTGCGCGGCCGCCCCCTCGGCCTGGCGGACCGCCAGCGAGGCATCGCGGTGATCCCGGATCGACGGATAGGCCTGCGAAAACGGCGCGATGGGAAACGCCTCGGCCGCCCGGTCCGGCCCGGTCAGCGCCGCCAGCAGCGCGTCGACATCCGGCGCCAGCGGTATCGCCGGGGCCAGCCCCTCGCCGAAGCGGATCGCCGCGATCACCGGCTCGAAGGTCATGGTCGGTTCCTGTGTTGCCTCGGGTCCCCTTATGGCACGATCCGGCGTGCATTTCCCGCGGCTTTTGCGCAAGACGGCCGAGTTTTGCCGGCGATCGGAGCCCCGTCCGCATGCCCCGCGCCGCAAGACCGGGGATGTCGCCAAGGTCGCGAATCGCGTGGTCGATCCGCGCCCGGGTGTGCTTGTCGACATCGCGCTTGCCGCTGATCGCATTCGAAACGGTGCCCGGCGAAACGCCCGTGGCGCGGGCGACAGCGACCACTGTCACCCTCGTGCGAGGCTGGCGTTCGAAGGGATCCGTTTTCAATCCGCCGGCTTTTGTTCGGTGTGATCGCAATCAGCCCCTGTCGGCGCAAACTCGCCGCGATGGTGTTGGAACGTTTCACGATCCGGACGGCGTGCCGCATGGCTATTGAAACGTTTCAGGCACGCCTTGCCAGGCTTGACATGGCCCCCCGGACACGTTCGGACGACGACAACCGGGTCACACTGTGCCGGCGCCGACGGGGCCTGACGCTTCTTGAGCGTGCCCGCACCGCGGGCGGCGACACGCTGTTCGCCCGGCAGACCGGTGGCGGCATCGTCGACCTGATCGACATCGAGGGGGGCACGGCACATCAATGGCAGATGCCGGTGCGCCCGGGCCGCGACGCGATCCTGCTGCCGAACGGCAATCCGGGCCACCACGGCAGCCGTGCATCACCATACCGGGCAAAAGCTGCCCAACGGGACCCTGCTGTATACCCTTGCCGCGGAACTGCGGGCAGAGCTGGCCCGGCGCATGGCCGGCGGCGATCCGTCCAGGAACGGGGCCGATGGCGTCGGCAGTCCGACATCGTGAAAGAGGTCGATCGGGCCGGAAGAACCGTGTGGGAATGGCGCATCCGGGCAAGGGCCTGCCGGACGGCGCCGGCAGGCTTCAATGTCCCGGCGCACTCAGACCTGTGTCACGGGCTGGGGGTCGTCTCGCTTGATCGCGGTGCCGCGCACCATCCGGATGTCGTCGCTCGGGGCGCCGATGCGTCGCCCGTGGTCATGGATCGCCTCCGGGTCGGATGCCGCGTAGATGCAGACCGACCCGACGCGCCCGTCCTCTTCGGTCACGGCGTCGCTGCGGATCCAGCGGATTGTGCGCTTGCCGATCTCGGGCCGGTGGATCTGGTGATGGTCTCGGCCTCGGGGCGGATGCCCGAGGACTGGATGACACGCCACGCGGCCTGCCTGCATGGCTGCGCGAAAGATATGCGGCCGGCACCCTTGTCGCCGGCGTATGCTCGGGCGCGGCTTTCCTGGCAGAGGCCGGGCTGCTGGACGGGCGCCGGGCGACGACGCATTGGGGCGTGGCCGAGACCTTCCGGGCCCGTTACCCGGACGTGCTCTGGCAGACCGATCAGCTGATCACCGAGGATGCCGGGCTGTTCTGCGGCGGCGGGGTGAACGCGGCCTCGGATCTCGGCCTCTACCTGGTGGAGCGCTTCTGCGGCCATCGCGTCGCGGTCGAGGCGGCTCGGGCCCTCCTGCTCGAGATGCCGCGCTCGCGCCAGTCCGGGCATGCGATCCTGCCCTTGTCGCGTCCACATTCCGATGCGCAGGTGCGCCGGGCGGAAAAGCACCTCGGCGCGCATTTCGACCGCGATGTGCCCATGGACGAACTGGCCGAGCTTGTCGGAATGAGCCGCCGCAACCTCGTGCGCCGGTTCGGAAAGGCCACGGGCCATACGCCGGGCGCCTACATCCGCAGGCTGCGTGTCGCGGCGGCGCGCGCGATGCTGGAGGACGGCGCCGCCTCCATCGAGCAGGTCGGCCTGTCGGTCGGTTACAGCGACACGGCCCATTTTCGTCGCGTGGTCAAGCGGTATGGCGGCATGACCCCCGCGGCCTATCGCGACCGGTTCAGCCGGCGCCTCGGATCATGGCTCCGGCACCGGCCGACCTGCCCGGTATGGCCGAAACCGGACGGGGTGCGCCGCCGGAAAGGAATTCACTGCGGTTCCGCCGGTGGCTCGAACAGGACCAACTCGACCCGGTCGGGACCATCGACATGGGCGTCGTGGCCGGGCGGTATCTCGAAGACATCGCCCTTGGTGATCGTGGTCTCGACGCCGGTCTCGACCATCCGCACCACCAGCCTGCCGGAAAGGCAATAGCCGGTGTGGTGCATCGGGCTGGTGTCGGGCGCGCCCAGCAGGGGCTTTTCGTCCTTTTCCCATGTCCAGCCGGGTTCGAACACCGCATACATCCCGGTGGTCCCGGTCTTCATCCGGACGATGTCGATCCCGCCCTGCGTTTTCATGTCGAGCGAGTCGTCAGGGGTTTCGAACCGTCGCGTCTCGATCGTCGCTTGCGTCGTCATGCGTCTCTCCTTTCGGGGGTCTGGCCGGGCCAGGGGCTGTCCGCGCTCAGACGCGGATGATGCCCTCCTTCAGACCATAGAGGATCGCCGCGATCTCTTTGCGCGTGTCCTCGGAATGGCCCTGCGATTTCATCGTCTCCAGGATGTCGTCCATCGCGGCCATGTATTCCGTCTCGTCGATGTTCATGCCGCGATGGGTCTCGACCATGCTGCGCCCGTCATAGGCGCGGGGGCCGTTCGAATGCGCCTCGAACAGCGTGCAGTAATGCCGCTTGATCTGCTCGACCCGCTCGGGCTGGTCGATATAGGGCGTGAAGCGCGGCTTGATGGCGGGATTTTCCAGATGCCTGTCCACCATTCCATCGACGATCCGCCGGATGCCGGCGGAACCGCCCAGTCGTTCGTAGAGCGTCACTGCGTTCAGCTTTTGCGCGATCGATGTGCGCATCTCCTCCTCCTTTTGCGATCCTTGCGGGGTGCACGGCGGGCCAGCCCGTGTTCTGCCGTCGGGCGCGGGCCGGGCACGTCGGAATTCAGGCGTCCTGCGACGCCGCGGCCTTGACGTCGGCGGCGGTCATGGCCTTGCCGCCGATCCCCCATGCGCCGCTGGCGATCTCCTGGACCCGCACCCAGGTGACGCCGCGCAGGGCCTCGCCTTCGATGCGGACCATGGTTTCGGTGACCTCTTCGATCATTCGGCGTTTCTGGTCGGGATCGAAGACCCCTTCGATCAACTGGATGTCCACAAGCGGCATGTCGTCCTCCTTCGTCTTGGTGTTGAGCCTGTCGCCATCGGACCGATCCGATGCAGGCCGAACATGTCAGCCCCGGTGCCGCCGGCGCCAGTTCACGGACTGAACCAGCCCGCTACAGAGTCTGAACTGGCCGGTTGACCGGCAGGCCTGCTAGACAGGCCGGCGAAAGGAGGCGAAGATGACGAATGCGAGCTACAAGCAGTTCTGCCCCGTCGCGATGGCGGCAGAGATCCTCTGCACCCGCTGGACAATCGTGCTGCTGCGCGAGCTGGTCGCGGGATCCACGCGGTTCAACGAATTGCGCCGCGGCGTGCCACGCATGTCGCCGGCGCTTCTGTCGAAACGCCTGAGCGAACTGGAGGCGGCCGGCGTGGTCGAGCGCGCGCGCGCGCCCGAGGCGCCCGGGATCGAGGCCTACCGGCTGACCGGGGCCGGACGGGATCTGCAGCCGGTGATCGAGGCCATCGGCATGTGGGGCCAGAAATGGGTCGAGACCGAGCCCACGCTGGAAAACCTCGATCCCGAGCTTCTGATGTGGGACATGCGCCGCAACCTCGACACCGATCCGCTGCCCGACAGGCGGACGGTGATCGAGTTCCTCTATCCCGATCTGCCCGCCGCGCAGCGCAAGTGGTGGCTGATCGTGGAGCCGGACGGCGCCGTCGACCTTTGCCATATCGATCCCGGCTTCGATGTGGATCTTTACGTTCACACCGATCTGCGGACGATGACCGCGATCTGGCTCGGTATGCGGGACGTTCACGGCGCGGTCAGCGACGGTGCGCTGCTGATCACCGGGCATGCCGATGTCGCGAACACGATGCAGCGCTGGCTGGGTCTCAGCCCGTTCGCGGTTCAGGAAAAGCTGGCCAGCTGACCAGGGATGCCGGCGGCGCGCGCCGGGTCGTCCGCGCTGATCGGGACGCGGAGGCACGCGATCTCACCCGGTCCTTTCTGCCGATTTCCAATTTTGCAAGGGCCCTCGCCGCAAGCCTGCGAAGTGCGGCCTCGGCCCGCAGCCACAGGGACGAATGCAACCGCATCAGGCGCAGGTTGCACAGCAGCCCAAGCGTGCAGACCGCGGCCCGGACAGGAACGCCGATATCGAGCCCGGGCGCAAGTGCGGGGACCGCGCGGCCGACGAGCGAGGCAGCCAGCGCGCCGAAGACACCCTTGCAAGGGATGCAGGACCAGAACACCGGCCCAGGCTGGCGGATTGCGCGGTCGCCGCCGCGACGGGACCGCACGCGGAGCTGCCTGGCGCGTCGGCGGCGGCGCCAGCGCAGCGGTAGGGGTCGATCCCGCCGACATGCGGCTCCGGGTCCCCAGGGGCGACAAGCAGCGGGCCGAAATGCCCTGTCGTGCGCAGGACCTTCGGATCGACCGGGCACCAACCCGCGCCGTCCCACGCCGCGGCCCAGGCATGGGGTGTCTGCACCCGGGGCGTGGCGATCAGCCCGAAGACCGGGCGGGGGGGATGCCCGTACCTGTCCGCGATATGCGTCCCCGCGGGCGCGCGCAGGTCGCGGACTGCCTGATGGCCGTCCTCCGCGGGCAGCGGCAGCAGCAGCGCAAACTCCGGGTCGTCGGCAAATCCCCAAGGGTCGAAACGGATCGTCAGATCGCAGCGGAGGTCATCGGTCGTGATCCATCCTCCTGTCCCGTATCCGGCCACCCGCCGCGGCAATCACGACCAGAAGCGGCACGACCCGGTCGGCGGGGATGTCATCGCGGCCCCGCCGCTCGGCCCGCAGCCAGCCCGTCGCGGTGAGCTCGCGCAGGTGGTGATGCAGCCGGCCGGTGGTCCCGTCGCCCAGCGTGTCCGCCAGCGCCGCCGTCTCCCGCGTGCCGGAAAGGACCGCCTGCAGCAGCCCCAGCCGCACCGGGTGGCCTGGGGCCGCCAGCGCGGGCGCGATCTTGCCCCAGCCGGCGCCGAGCATCCCGGCGGCCAAATGACCCATCTTCCACGCGATGCGCCGGCCACCGGGCAATTCCAGGCTGCCCGCAAAGGCCACGCCGCCCGCCTCCGGCGCCGCGGCGCGCAGGCGGTCCGGCACGGTCCCGTCCGGGTCCGGGCGGGTCGCGCCCGTCCGCGCGCCCTCGAGCTGCTCTACCCGCGTCTCGAGCGCGGCGATCCGGTCCGCCAGCTGCGATGGATCGTCCAATGATCGAAAGCTCCAAATACCCTTTTGCGTATCTGCGCATTCATGGCCCGGTTACGAGTCAAGGCGGAACGTCGAAGAAAAGAAGCATGTCGTGTCCGGCACGATGTGGATGGGGCGGTCCCCCCGGTGCATCGGGACGCTGATGCGGATATCGGGTGGATGGAACCGCGGGTGATCGGCATCGTCGCGCCGATCGTCGCGGGACCCGAGGCGTTTCCGATGACGGCACCGGCAGACCGGGCCCGGGTTCAACCCTTTGCCGGTTTCGACCGTTTCATCCCCTTGGCGCTGTTCGCGATCCAGTCCATCGCCGCGAGCAACACACCCGAGATGATGAAGACCAGATGAATGATCACCATCCAGCGGATCTGTTCGGTGTCGTATCTTGTGACGTCCATGAAGACCTTGAGCAGATGGATGCCCGAGATCGCGACGATCGAGGCCACGAGCTTCAGCTTCAATGCGGAAAAATCGACCTCGCCCTGCCAGTCCGGACGGTCGACATGGGTCTCCAGGTCCATCCGGCTGACGAAATTCTCGTAGCCGGAGAAGATGACGATCAACAGAAGGTTCGCCGCCAGGCTCAGATCGATCAGCGCGAGAACGCCCAGGATCGCGTCATCGACCGTCATCGCGGGAATTGCGGCGGCAAACGCGATCAGTTCGAGGGCGAAGATCCAGACCAGGATGGCAACTGCCCCCACAAGACCCAGATACATCGGGGCGAGCAGCCATCGACTTGCGAAAAGTGTCTGTTCGATCAGACGTTCCATAGGTTCCCCCGTCAATCGCCATCCCATGGCGCCGCCGCGATACATGATGTAAACGGTCTCTGGCATCAATCACGCGCCGACAATTTTTTCAGCGGTGGTTGCAGGCCGTGGGCCGGCAACATACTTGCGACCCTGTCGCAACATGAAGGATGCCATGACTACCGTGAAACCCGAGCAGTGCCCCATCGAACCGCGCCTGTTCCACTTGGCGCTGATGTCGTGATGATCGAACCGCTGCTCGGACTGCTGCTGGGTATCCTTGTCGTTCTGGCGATCATCGCCGCGAACGGATATTTCGTGGCGCAGGAATTCGCCTATATGTCGGTCGATCGCACGCGGCTTGCCGCGCGGGCGGCCCAAGGCGACGTCGCCGCAAAGCGTGCGCTGGCCGTGACGAAGCGGACCAGTTTCATGCTGTCCGGTGCCCAGCTCGGGATCACGATAACCGGCCTGCTGGTCGGCTTCGTCGCCGAACCGCTTGTCGGCCAGTCTCTGGGTGTGCTGCTCGGTGGCGCCGGAGTGGCGCCCGAAGTCGGCATCGCCGTCGGAACCTTGCTGGCTCTGGGCGTGGCGACCATCGTCCAGATGATCTTCGGCGAGCTTTATCCAAAGAACCTCGCCATCGCCAATCCGGAGCCGCTGGCCCGGCGGCTTGCCGGCTCGACGCTGGTCTACATGACGGTCTTCGGCTGGCTCATCAGTTTCTTCGACAAGTCCGCCAACCTGTTGCTGCGCGCGCTGCGCATCGAGCCGGTCCACGACCTGGACGTCAGCGCCTCGGCCGACGACCTTCCCCGGATCATCGCCGAGTCCCGCGACAGCGGCGACCTGCCGCTCGAGCTGTCGCTGATGATGGACCGTATGGTTGACTTTCCGCACCGCGACGTCGAGCATGCCATGGTGCCGCGGTCGCAGGTGGACTGGGTGACGCCCGAGACGACCCTTGAAGAGCTGCGCGGGCTGATGGCCCGCGCCCACACGCGCTATCCGGTGATCGATGACGCGGATACACCGGTCGGCGTCGTGCATCTTGCGGATGTCCTTGCGCGCCTCGCCTCGGGGGCCACGGACGAAACCGTTGCCGCGGTGATGCGGCCCGCCGCGGTGATCCCGACGCTGATGCTGTTGCCGGACGCCCTGGACGAGCTGGCGCGCACGACCAATCAGCTCGCCTGCGTCATCGACGAATACGGCGGCTTTGCCGGCGTGCTGACCATCGAGGACCTTGCCATGGAGATCGTGGGCGAGATCACCGACGAGCATGACGTCCCGGTCGGCGACGCGGTCGTGCCCGATGGCGACAACATCTGGATCATGGATGGCGACGTCCACCTCGACGAGGTGGAGCGCGCCATCGGCCACGATCTGCCGCGCGGCGATATCGAAACGATTGCCGGTCTGCTGATCGCCGCGTTCGGCACCTTGCCGACCGAAGGGGACACCGTCCTGGTGGACCTGCCCGTCGATCCGGCCGATCTGGTCGACGACCGGCCGATGCGACGTCGGCTCGAGGTCGACGTGATGCGGGTCGAGCGCCACGTTCCCACCGAGGTCCGGGTGCGGCTGGTCGCCTTTGCGGAAACGGAGGGTGGGCAATGACCGACCCGCTGATCGTCACGCTCGCGACCATCGCGCTGATCGCCCTGAGCGCCTTCTTCGTGATCATCGAATTCGCCCTTCTCGGGGCGCGCCGGCACCGCCTCGAGGAGCGTGCCGCAGGCAGTGCGTCGGCCCGCGCCGCGCTGCGCGGCATGAACGACCTGACCCTGATGCTGGCCGGCGCGCAGTTCGGCATCACCGCCTGCACCTTCGCGCTCGGGGCGGTGACGAAGCCCGCCGTCGACGCCTGGCTTGGCCCGGTGTTGATCCTCTGGGGCCTGCCGGAATGGGCTGCCGGGGGCACGTCCTTCGCGCTGTCGCTTTTCTTCGTCACCTTCCTGCACCTCGTGGTGGGCGAGATGGCGCCGAAATCCTGGGCGATCGCGCATCCGGAAACCTCGGCCCTGGCCATCGGCGTGGTATCGCGCGCCTATGTCTGGCCGCTGCGCCCGCTGCTGCTTTGGGTGAACAGCATCGCCAACCATCTTGTCCGGGCCAGCGGTGTCGAACCGGTCGAAAGCGCCGCCGTGGGTGGACGGGACATCGAGACGATCCGGCAGCTTGTGGAACATTCCGCCAGGGTCGGGACGCTGGAGCCGGAATTGCAGCAGCAGATCTCGGCCCTCATCGATCTCGGGAACCTCCGCGTCGATACCCTGGTCACGCGGTCTCCGGTGCAGGTCACGCCAGAGGCGACGGTCGCCGATGTCCGCGCCGCCGCGCTGGACTCGGGTCACATGCGCATCCTCATGCTTGGCGAAGACGATGCGCAACCTTCTGTCGTGCATGTGCGCGACACTCTGATGCTGCCGCCCGAGCGACCGGCGCGGGAGAGCACCCGACCGGCCTTCGTATTGGCGGCGGAGATGCCGGTCTACGAGGCGCTGGCGCGCATGCGCGGCGCGAGCGTGCAGCTTGCGGTGGTGAAGGACGGCGAGACGATCTGCGGGATCGTCACGCTTGCCGACATGCTCAAGCATGTGCTTCCCGCAGGCATGGCGGCCGTGCAGGCGCCCGTCGTCACACGGGCGGCATGACGGGGCTGCCCTGGGCGCTGCCTTGGCCCGATCTGGCGTTCGGCTGCGCCGTGCAGGCTGTCCCGCGCAGCCACAAATCCTTGCGCAGGGTGGATCAGCCGCCCGCCCGTGCGTCTGGCGTGCATGGCCTCCTCCCGGGGTCCGGTCCGGGTGACGTCATCCGCGATGGCGATGTCGGATCCGTTCGGGGCGCGCCGGTATGGCTCGAACGACCGACCAGCGATCGCACCGACGGCGCCCGCCTTGTCCGGCGCAACCTGCTCGGGGACAGGCTGCCCGGCATGGGGATCGGCATGCAGAAGTGACCCCTTTCATGGGGTGATCGGCGTCCAGAAATGCCCCCCAGATCATTCTGTCGGAAGCGTCCTCTGGAACGAGAGGGCGCAGTCAGGGGTTGTTGGTTGTGGAGACGATCGCGAAGATCAGGCGGGCAGATTTCATCGGTCGATCATGTGCAGGGGCGGGTGTCGTGCGCCAAGTCCATCAGCCCCGCCGAGACCCTGTGCGCTGTCCCGGCAGCTCTGCTCACGGCCAGCATGGTCCGGATGGCGCGCGCCGAGATGACCTGCCCCCCGAGGCTCCCTCGTTCATAACGAGAGTCTGCGGGTCTGGTTTTCATATTCGTGGTCGTTTGTTTGGGCAAGCGCGTCGGGCGCGGAGCCCTCAGATTGCTCAAGCGCCCGGCGCGCTTCGGCGGGGGTCATTCCGCCAAGCGAGGAATGCGGCCTGACGTGGTTGTAGTCGTAGCGCCAAAGGGCCAGCGTTCGACGGGCATCTGCCAGGCTGTCGAAGATCTCCTCGTTCAGGCATTCGTCGCGCAGGCTGCCGTTGAAGCTCTCAATGAAGGCGTTCTGTTGCGGCTTGCCGGGGGCGATGTAATGCCACTCGACGCCATTATCCTTCGCCCATTTCAGGACAGCTTTGCTGGTTAGTTCGGTGCCGTAGCACGTCGGGAAGAAGGGCTGCCAATAGGTTATGGCCGCGCGCGCAGCCCTCAGATAGCGCAGCGTGTGGCCATAACCGGGTCTCAGGTCTCAACAGTGGTTTTGCTGAACCACACTGCTGAGGAGACCGGCTATGACCGCCACCCATTCTATCGCACCGACCTTGTTGGTCGCCATCGACATTTCCAAGCATCGCCATGAGGTGCTGATCGGCATCCCGGGCAAAACACGCCGCCG
>OFET01000251.1_pt1 | contig 51414 bp, 44 predicted proteins | sample 1521211 | NCBI WGS metagenome assembly OFET01 (sample SAMN03766358, study PRJEB24113) | microbial mat metagenome | isolation source: enrichment culture HLUCC-A from microbial mat sample contains cyanobacterium...
GATAGACGGCGAAGAACAGGAACAGCCAGACCACGTCGACGAAGTGCCAGTACCACGCCGCCGCCTCGAAGCCCACGTGGTTGTCGGCGGTGAAATGGCCCGCCTTCACCCTGAGCCAGCAGACGAAGAGAAAGATCGTGCCGATGATCACGTGCAGGCCGTGGAAGCCGGTGGCCATGAAGAAGTTGGAGAAGAACTTGTCCTCGCCGAACACCCAGTCCTGGTCGACCAGCAGGTAGCGGTACTCGTAGGCCTGGAAGCCGGTGAAGAGGATGCCGAGCAGCACCGCCGCGAGCAAGCCCCACTCGACCTCCTTGCGGTCGCCGTCATGCACCAGCGCATGGTGCGCCCATGTCACCGCGCAGCCGGAGAGCAGCAGGATGACGGTGTTCATCAGCGGCAGCTCGAAGGCGTTGGGGGCATAGAACTCGGGCGGGATGTATTGCGACCCCTCGTACTCGTTCATCGGGTAGAGAGCGTGCTTGAAGAACGACCAGAACCACGCCGCGAAGAACATCACCTCGGAGATGATGAACAGGATGAAGCCGTAGCGCAGGCCGAGCTGCACCACCGGCGTGTGGTCGCCCTCGGCGTTCTCGGCAATCGTGTCGGACCACCACGCGAACATCGTGTAGAGGATCGCCGCGAGTCCGATCAGGAAGAGCCACGGGCCCGCCTCGTTCATCCACAGCACGGCGCCGAAGAGCATGACGAAGGCGCCGACGGCCGCCACGAAGGGCCAGATCGAGGGCTGCAGGATATGATAGTCGTGGTTCTTTTCGTGTGCCATGGCGTGGCTCCCTCGTGGTCCCCGCACGCCCGCTCAGTCGAGCGACAGGGCGGCCTGCTCTTCTTCCTCGGGCAGATCCATTTCGTAGAACGTGTAGCTGAGCGTGATGACCGAGACGTGGCGCGCGTCGCGGTCCTCGACGATCTCGGGATCGACGAAGAACGTGACGGGCATCTCGACGCGCTCGCCCGGCTGCAGCACCTGCTGCTCGAAGCAGAAGCAGGCGATCTTGGCGAAGTAGCCGCCCGCGGTGAAGGGCGAGACATTGTAGGCGGCAGTGCCGGCGATGGGCCGGTCGGTGGGGTTGTAGGCCTCGTAGAAGGCGAGGCCCGTCTCGCCGATGCGCACCTCCATGTCGCGCTGCATCGGGCGGAACTCCCACGGCATGTCGCGGTCGAGACTGGCGTCGAAGCGCACCCTGATCGTCTGGTCGAGCACCGTGTCGCTGTCGCCGGCGGCGACCGCGGTGGTGCCGCCGTAGCCGGTGACGCGGCAGAACCAGTCGTAGAGCGGCACCGAGGCCCAGGCCATCGCGCCCATGAACAGGACGACCGAAACGGTCTGCGCGAGCGTCTTCTGCTTGCCTTCGAGAGAGCGGAAGATCATTGGCCGACTCCCTCCTGCGGGGGCAGCATCTCGGGGCGCAGGACGTGGTCGAAGCCCTCGATGCCGCCGGTCTGCTGCACCTTGACGACCGACAGGCCGAAGACGATGGCGGCGAAGGCGGCGAGCAGCACCGCCACGCCGACATTGCGGCCGCGGCGGCGCGCGTGCAACTCGTGGGTTGCGCGGATGGTCATGTCCAGCCTCCCCAGATGCCGAAGGATTTCAGCGTCGCATCCACGAGGAGCGCGCCGAAGTGGAGGAAAAGATATGTCAGCGACAGGCGGAACACACGCTTTTCCGTCGCGTAGCCATCCTCCTCGGCGTCGGTCGTGGTCCGCTTGCGGATCGCCCAGGCGCCCCGCAGGAACAGCGCGTTGCAGGCGAGCGCGGTGGCCAGATAGACAGGCCCGCCGATCGAGGTGAAGGCGATGCCGACGGCGAGCGCCGCAAGCGCCACCGTGTAGACCAGGATATGGGTGCGCGTCGCGTCATGGCCATGGGTGACGGTGAGCATCGGCACGCCGGCCTTGGAATAGTCGTCCTTCATGAACAGCGCGAGCGCCCAGAAATGCGGCGGTGTCCACATGAAGATGAGGGCGAACATCAGCACCGCCTCGAGGCTGACCGTGCCTGTCGCCGCGACCCACCCGATCATTGGCGGGAAGGCGCCCGCCGCGCCCCCGATCACGATGTTCTGCGGGGTCGAGCGCTTGAGCCACATCGTGTAGATCACGGCGTAGAAGAAGATGGTGAAGGCGAGCAGCGCCGCCGCGGCGAGGTTGGCCGCGAGCGCCAGCATCATCACCGAGATCAGCGACAGGCCGAGCCCGAGCGCCAGCGCCTCGCCCGGGGCCACGCGGCCCGCGGGCACCGGCCGCTTCGCGGTGCGCCGCATCACCTCGTCGATATCGGCATCCCACCACATGTTGAGCGCGCCCGAGGCCCCTGCCCCGATCGCGATGAACAGGATCGCGGTGAAGACGAGAAAGGGGTGGACGGGAACCGGCGCCACCAGCATCCCCACAAGCGCGGTGAAGACGACGAGCGACATCACCCGCGGCTTGAGCAGGTCGACGTAGTCGCGGAACGAGGGCTCCGCCTCTCGGGGGATCTCGCGGGGGATGCTCTGGTGCAGGCTCGCGTCTGTCATCTGGGCTCGCGTCTCGGCTCGCGTCTGTGCTCGCTCGGGCCGCCGGGCGGCCACTTCGTCGTTTCGTCCGGGCGGTCGGCGGGCGTGCCGCCCGGCCTTGCCGGCGGCCGGTCGGGCGCCCTGCCTCGCGGGGTCACTCGGCCGCGGCCACGTCGACCTCGCGGGGCGTGCCCGCATAGACCTCGATCGCGCTGTCGAGCCAGGCCTCGTACTCCTCCTGGCTGACCGCCTTGACGGTGATCGGCATGTAGGCATGGGCGATCCCGCAAAGCTCGGAGCACTGGCCGAAATACACCCCCGGCTCGTCGACCGTGAACCACAGCTCGGCGAGGCGGCCCGGCACCCCGTCCTGCTTGACGCCGAAGGCCGGGATCGTCCACGAATGGATCACGTCGGACGCGGTCACCTGCACGACAATCGTCTGGCCCACGGGCACGACCATGGCGGTGTCGGTCGCGAGCAGGAAGTGCTCGCGGGCATACCCCGCCTCCTCCAGTTGCGCCTCGACCTCGGGCGTCAGGCGATTGTCGCCGCCGGTGGCAGGCGAGCCGATCATGTAGCTGTCGAAGTTGAACTCGTGGTCGGGATACTCGTAGTTCCACGCCCACTGAAAGCCCGTCGCCTTGATCGTGACGTCGGCCTCGGGGATCACCTGCTGCTTGAACAGCACCGGCAGCGAGAAGGCGCCGATGAAGACGAGGATCATCACCGGCCCGAGCGTCCACGCGACCTCGAGCGGGGAATTGTGCGTGAACGTGCCGGGCTCGGGGTTTCTGCGCGAATTGTAGCGCAGGATCACGTAGCCGAGCAGCCCCAGCACCAGCAGCGTGATGCCGGTGATGATGGCCAGCAGCATCCCGTCGAGCCATTGCAGGTCGCGCGCCAGCTCGGTCGCGGCCGGCTGGAACCCGAGCGCGCCCTGTTCGGGAACCCCGATGATCGGCAGGTCGCGCGGCTCGACGAGCTCCTGCGCCGCGGCGGCGAGGGGGAGGGTGGCGAAAAGGGCGCCGCCGAGAAGCGCGCGCACCGGCATGGCAGGTCGCATATGTGTCGTCCCGTTCGCTATGGCGCGTGGGCCGCGCGGCCCGCCCCCCGCTCCTGCACGGGAGCCACGGCATACCGTGGTGCGCTGTCTGATCGGCGAGTAAGCATAGCCGGGCATGGCGCACAAGCACGGCCGACGCGGCAAAGAGACACAACATGTCGCATGTCGCGCGCTCCCGATCGCCAGCCGTGCCGCGCGCCATCTGGCGCTTCGGTGCATCTGCGGAGAGCACGGGCAGCGTATTTGCGACAGGAAGGAAGCCAGGTGCACGCGCGTCGCCCTCTGCCCGCGCATCGTGGCCCGGTGGACCGATGGCCCGCTCCCCGGCGTCCTTCTGCCTGCTCCGTCTACGCGGGGGCGCGATCGGGCGACCGGGCGCCTCGGCGGGCAGGAGCGCGCACCCCCCGTGTTGCGCGTGCAGCGTTGCGCGTGCAGCCGGCCGCGCCATATGACAGGAAAGCCGCCTTGCCCCGCCCCTCCCAGAAGGCCCATCCCCATGACGCATTTCCGCCCGTTCGAGACCCGCGTGACCGAGGAAGACGCCCGCGCCGCCCTGCGCGCGGCGACCGAGGGCGCCGACGACGGCGAGCTGTTTCTCGAGCGGCGCCGCTCCGAGGTGCTGTCGTTCGACGACGGCCGCCTGCGCACGGCGAGCTTCGATGCCGCCGAGGGCTTCGGCCTGCGCGCGGTCAGGGGCGAGACGGCAGGCTACGCCCATTCGACCGAGATCAGCGCGCAGGCGATCGCCCGCGCGGCCGAGACGGCGCGGCTCGCCGTGGGCGACGGTGGCGGCACGCTGGCCGAGCCGCCGCGGCCGACCAACGTGCGGCTCTACGACGACGATGACCCGATCGGCGAGGCCGCCTTTGCCGACAAGGTCGACTGCCTGCGCGAGATCGACGCCTTCGCCCGCGGGCTCGACCCGCGCGTCGTGCAGGTGAGCGCGACCCTCGCCGCGAGTCACCAGGAGGTCGCGATCCTGCGCCCCGACGGGCATCTCGTGGAGGATGTCCGCCCGATGACGCGCCTCAACGTCGCCGTCATCGTCGAGGAGGGAGGGCGGCGCGAGCAGGGCGGCACCGGTGGCGGCGGGCGCACGGCGCTGTCGCTCCTGCTCGACCGGCCCCGATGGGAGGGGATGGTGCGCGAGGCCCTGCGCATCGCCCTCGTCAACCTTTCGGCCGAGGCGGCGCCAGCCGGCGTGATGGACGTGGTGCTGGGTCCGGGCTGGCCGGGCATTCTGCTGCACGAGGCGATCGGGCACGGCCTCGAGGGCGATTTCAACCGCAAGAAGCACTCTGCCTTCGCCGGTCTCATGGGGCAGCAGGTGGCCGCCAGCGGCGTCACCGTGCTCGACGACGGCACGCTGCCGGGGCGGCGCGGCTCGATCACCGTCGACGACGAGGGCACACCCTCGGGCAAGAACGTGCTGATCGAGGACGGGGTGCTGGTGGGCTTCATGCAGGACCGGCAGAATGCCCGCCTGATGGGGGTGGAGGCCACCGGCAACGGGCGCCGGCAGAGCTACGCCCACCCGCCGATGCCGCGGATGACCAACACCTACATGCTGGCCGGCCCGCACGCGCCTGCGGACATCGTGACCGGCCTCGAGGACGGGATCTACGCCGTGGGCTTCGGCGGCGGGCAGGTCGACATCACCAACGGCAAGTTTGTCTTTTCCTGCACCGAGGCCTATCGCGTGAAGAACGGCGTCGTCGGCGCGCCGGTCAAGGGCGCCACCCTGATCGGCGACGGCGCGACGGCGCTGCGCCATGTCGAGGCGGTGGGCAACGACCTCGAGCTCGATCCCGGCATCGGCAATTGCGGGAAGGCCGGCCAGTGGGTGCCGGTCGGCGTGGGCCAGCCGACGCTGCGGATCGGGGGGCTGACGGTGGGCGGTGCCGAAGCCTGACCCCGCAGCGTGCCCCTGACGCGTGCCCCCTGAGCCTGACCCCGAAGCGTGTCTGCGAAGCGTGCCCCTGAAGTCCGGCCCTTGAGCCTGACCCCACGGCGCCGGGGCTGCGCCTCGCTGCGGCACTCGTGGGCGCGGCGCGCGTGCCCTCTTTTCGGAATTCGTCTTCGTCAACGAGGCACCGGCTTGCGCGGTGCTCGCAGAGGTGAGCGTGGCGGGCATGGCGGGCATGGCCCGGGCGCGCCACGCGGTCTGGTGAAGTGGCCCTTCCACGGTGCGCTCGCCTGCGTGCTCTCGGCCGGGCTTTCCGTCTCGGCCCACCCGGGGCTGTGGGTGGCGCAGCGCGGGATTCTCGTCGAAGACGCAACTTTTTTCTTGGTGATTGCGAGGACTTGTCTTTTTCTCGACGCGATCGGGCGGGCGTTTACCAGCAATTAACCGGTTCACCATAGTAATGGGGGTGCAAGAGACGGAGCGGCGGCAGGTTGGATTTGTTTTCTTCCCCACCCCCCCTCGCACCACCCACCTCGGAAGGAAATGAGCTGTCGTGGCTTCGTCTCTTGCGCTCCCGCCGGGTGGGCCCCACGACATTCCGCCGCCTGATCGCCGAGCATGAGGGCTCGGCCGAGGCGGCGCTCGCCGAGTTACCGAGAATCGCCGCTGCCGCCGGCGCCGAGGGCTACGCGCCCTGCCCGCCCGCGCAGGCCCGAGCCGAGCTCGAGGCCGGGCGCCGCGCGGGCGCCGTGCCGCTCTTTCTCGATCATCCGGCCTTTCCCGACCTTCTCCGCGACCAGGACGATGCGCCACCGCTCCTCTGGGCCCGCGGCGAGCTGTCGCTGCTCGCGCGTCCCGCGGTGGGCCTCGTCGGCGCGCGCAACGCCTCGTCGCTCGGCCTGCGGATGGCGCGCAGCCTCGCACGCGGCCTCGGCGCGGCGAGCTTCGTCACGGTGTCGGGGCTGGCCCGCGGCATCGACGCCGCCGCCCACGCCGCGAGCCTCGAGACCGGCACCATCGCCGTGCTCGCCGGGGGCGTCGACGTGCCCTATCCGCCCGAGAACGAGGGGCTGCTGCGCCAGATCGCCGGGGCGGGCCTCGTTCTGTCTGAGATGCCGCCGGGGCTGCGTCCGCAGGCACGCCATTTCCCGCGCCGCAACCGCATCATCGCCGGGCTCGGCCGCGCGCTGGTGGTGGTCGAGGCGGCGGCGCGCTCCGGCAGCCTGATCACCGCGCGCGATGCCGCCGATCTGGGGCGAGAGGTGCTCGCCGTGCCCGGCCACCCGTTCGACGCCCGCGCCGCGGGCTGCAACATGCTGATCCGCGACGGGGCCGCGCTCGTGCGCGGCCCCGACGACGTGCGGGCCGCCCTCGACCCCGCGATCTCCGCCGAGGCCGGGGCGGCGACGGCGCCCCCTGCCCAGGCCGCTCGCCCCGCGGCGGCGCCACGGTCAGAGACGCCCCGCCCGGCACCCGATGCCCCGGCGATCCCGACCGGCTCCGACGCCGCCCGCAACCCGGGTGCGCCGCCGGTCGCCCGCGCCACCGACGCATCGCACACACCGCCCGGTCGCCCCGCCGGGGCATGCAACCGCACCGGCCTGACAGACGGGCCGGCACGCGCCAGCCTGCCGACCGGCGCCGCGCGCGCGGCGATCCTCGAGCGTCTCGGCGCCGCGCCGATCGACGAGGACTCGCTCTTGCGCGACAGCGGTCTCGCGCGCCCCTCGTTCGCCGCCACCCTCACCGAACTCGAGATGGACGGGCTGGTGCGCCGCGCCCCCGGCGGGCTGCTCTCGCGCGGCTGAGCCGGGCAGAGACGCTCTCGCGGCACGGCGGACAGCACGACGCCGGGCGCCGGGGCGCGGGGGACCGGGCGTGGCGCAACGGGCGCCACCGAGGCCCCTCGCCCTGCCGCGGCGGGGCGGATTGACAAGGCGCGGCGGCCCCCCACATGGTCGCGGGCCGCCAAGCCACGCCCGCCGGAAAAGGATTCGCATGCCTGTCGTCGTTGTCGAGTCGCCCGCCAAAGCGAAGAAAATAAACGATTACCTCGGCGACGACTACACCGTTCTCGCCTCCTACGGTCATGTCCGCGACCTGCCCTCGAAGGACGGCTCGGTCGACCCCGACCACGATTTCGAGATGCAGTGGGAGGTGGCGAACGACAGCAAGCAGCATGTCCGGGCCATCGCCGAGGCGCTCAAGACCGACGGCGAGCTGATCCTCGCCACCGACCCCGACCGTGAGGGCGAGGCGATCAGCTGGCACCTGACCGAGGCGCTCGCCAAGCGCCGCGCGATCAAGGCCGACACGCCGGTCAGCCGCGTCGTTTTCAACGCCATTACCCGCGCGGCCGTGACCGAGGCGATGAAGAACCCCCGACAGGTCGACATGGAGCTGGTCGAGGCCTACCTCGCCCGCCGCGCGCTCGATTACCTCGTGGGCTTCAGTCTCTCGCCGATCCTGTGGCGCAAGCTGCCCGGCGCCAAGAGCGCGGGCCGGGTGCAGTCGGTCTGCCTGCGCCTGATCGTCGAGCGCGAGATGGAGATCGAGGCCTTCCGCCCGCGCGAATACTGGTCGGTCAAGGCGATGCTCGACACGCCGCGGGGGCAGGCGCTCGAGGCGCGGCTGGTGACGCTGGGGGGCAGGAAGCTCGACCGCTTCGACCTCGCCACCGCCACCGATGCCGAGCTCGCGGTGCAGGCGGTCTCGTCGCGGGCGCTGTCGGTCACCAGCGTCGAGGCCAAGCCCGCCACGCGCAACCCGGCCGCCCCCTTCATGACCTCGACGCTCCAGCAGGAGGCGAGCCGCAAGTTCGGCCTTGGCGCCAAGGCGACGATGGCCGCCGCCCAGCGGCTCTACGAGGCGGGCCTCATCACCTACATGCGGACCGACGGCATCGACATGGCGCCCGAGGCCGTGCACGGCGCGCGTGACGCGATCAAGGAGTTCTACGGGGCACACTACGTGCCCGGGAGCCCCCGCATGTACAAGAACAAGGCCAAGAACGCGCAGGAAGCGCACGAGTGCATCCGGCCGACCGACATGTTCGCGCGCCCCGACCGGGTGAAGCTGTCGGAGCTCGACCAGCGCCGCCTCTACGACCTGATCTGGAAGCGCACGATCGCCTGCCAGATGGAGGCCGCGCGCCTCGAGCGCACGACGGTCGAGATCGGCAGCGCCGACGGCCAGGTGGGCCTGCGCGCGACGGGTCAGGTGATCCTGTTCGACGGGTTTCTCAAGGTCTACGAGGAGGGGCGCGACGACGACGAGGGCGAGGATTCGCGGCGGCTGCCGCAGGTGAGCGAGGGCGAGGCGCTCGCCCCCTCGACGGGCGCGCTCGAGGCCGAGTTCGCCAAGGCCACGGCCGACGACGCGGGCGCCGCCCGGATCGACGCGGCGAAGGCGATCCTCGGGCTGCAGCACCACACCCAGCCGCCGCCGCGCTACACCGAGGCGACTCTGGTCAAGAGGATGGAAGAGCTCGGCATCGGCCGCCCCTCGACCTATGCCTCGATCGTCACCACGATCCAGGACAGGGAGTATGTGCGCAAGGACAAGGGCCGGCTCATCCCCGAGGACAAGGGCCGGCTGGTGACGGCCTTTCTCGTCAACTACTTCCGCCGCTACGTTGGCTACGACTTCACCGCCGCGCTGGAGGAGGAGCTCGACCACGTCTCGGCCGGCGAGGCCGACTGGAAGGAGGTGCTGCGGCGCTTCTGGCGCGACTTCAAGGCCGCCATCGACGAGACCGCCGAGCTGCGCATCACCGACGTGCTGGACAAGATCGACGAGGTGCTCGAGCCGCATCTCTTCCCGCCGACCGAGGACGGCTCCGACCCGCGCGCCTGCCCGGTCTGCGGCACGGGGCGGCTGTCGATGCGCACGGCGCGGTCGGGCGGCGCCTTCATCGGCTGCTCGAACTACCCCGAGTGTCGCTTCACGCGCCCCTTCGGCCCGCCGGGCATGGAAGGCGAGAGCGCGATCGGCCCCGACGGAAAGCTGCTCGGCCACGACGCGGGCGACGCGATCACCCTGCGCGACGGCCGTTTCGGACCGTATGTGCAGCGCGGCGAGCCGACGGAGGAACAGCCCAAGCCGCCCCGCGCCTCATTGCCCAAGGGATGGTCGGTCGAGGCGATGGACCTCGAGAAGGCGCTGCGCCTGCTGTCGCTGCCCCGCCCCATCGGCCCCCATCCCGAAGACGGCGAGCCGGTCGAGGCCGGCATCGGGCGCTACGGGCCTTACGTGCGCCACGGCCGCACCTACGCCAACCTGCCCGAGGTCGACGAGGTCTGGGAGGTCGGCATGAACCGCGCGGTCGAGCTGATCGCGGCCAAGCGCACGCGCGGCCGCCCGGCCGCCGCCGAGCCGCTCAAGAGCCTGGGCGAGCACCCCGAGGCAGGCGGCGAAATGGCCGTGATGGAAGGGCGTTACGGGCCATACGTGAAGTGGGGCAAGGTGAACGCTACGCTGCCCAAGGGCACCGATCCGTCGCAAGTGACCCCCGAGATGGCCGTCGAGCTCATTGCCGAGAGGCAGGCCAAGGCCAAGAAGGGCGGGCGGTCTTCGGCGAAGTCCGCGGGCACCAAATCGGGTGGGTCCAAGTCGGCGGGGCCCAAGTCGACCTCCCCCAAGGGCGGCGCCAAGAGAGCGACGTCCAAGACGTCGACCGCGAAGAAGAGCTCCGCCAAGACGTCGACCGGCTCGAAGGGCTCTGGCAAGACGGCCGCCGAGTGAGAGCGTCGCGCGAGGATTGCGCGCCATCGCCCTGACGGGAGGGGCTTTCTCACATGCCCCTCGCCCTGCCGTGTCCGGCGCGCCCTCGCGCGGGAACGTTCCGCCGGCTCTCCCGATTGCCCCCGAAACGGCACAGGAGGACAGGCCGATGGACTGGAACGAGATCGTCACCAACTGGCCCGCGCTCGCGGGCTCCATCCTTACCCGCTGGCCCGGCGCCGACGAGGATACCGTGCTGGCGCTGGACGGCGACCGCGGCGCCTTCGTCGCCTACATCTCGCGGCTCGAGAACATCCCCGAGGCCGAGGCGGAGGAGCGGGTCGCCGAATGGTCGCAGACGGCGATGCCGGCCGACGCCCGCATGGCACCGATCCGCGACAGCCAGACCATCTCGGAGGCGGGGGCCGAGCTGGCGCCGGGCGAGGAGCCGCTCGACGCCGACGAGCAGTTCGGCGGCGAAACCGAGCCGGATGAGCCTATGGGCCGAACCCCCTGAAACACGAAAAAGGCCGCGCCCCGTGGCGCGGCCCCCTGCCCGGTCCGATCGGGGCGGCGATCAGCGCTTCGAGAACTGGAAGCTGCGGCGCGCCTTGCGACGGCCATACTTCTTGCGCTCGACCACGCGGCTGTCGCGGGTGAGAAAGCCCGCGGCCTTGAGCGCCGGTCGCAACGTGGGGTCGTAGAGCTGCAGCGCGCGCGAGATGCCGTGCTTGACCGCACCGGCCTGGCCCGACAGGCCGCCGCCCTTGACCGTGCACATCACGTCGAACTGGTCCTCGACCCCGGCCACCTGGAAGGGCTGGCGCAGGATCAGCTGCTGCACCGGGCGGGCGAAATAGACTGCCATTTCCTTGCCGTTGACGACGACGCGGCCCGAGCCCGGCTTGATCCAGACCCGCGCGGTCGCGTCCTTGCGGCTTCCGGTGGCATAGGAGCGGCCGAACTCGTCGCGCACGGGCTCGCGCGGGGCCTCGGCCTCGGCGACCACGGCGGCGTCAGTGCCGGAGGCGACCTCGTTCAGCTCGGCGAGGGATTTCACTTCTTCGACCATGCTCACGCGCTCCGGGTGTTCTTGGCGTTCATCGACTTCACGTCGATCACGTCGGGGCTTTGCGCCTCGTGCGGGTGCTCGGCACCGGCATAGACGCGCAGGTTGGTCATCTGCTGGCGCGACAGCCGGTTGCCCGGCAGCATCCGCTTGACGGCCTGCATGACCACGCGCTCGGGGTGCTTGCCCTCGAGGATCTCCTGCGTGGTCCGCGACTTGATGCCGCCGGGGTAGCCCGTGTGCCAGTAATGCGGCTTCTGCCGCTTCTTGCCGGTGATCTGCACCTTGTCGGCGTTGATCACGATGACGTTGTCGCCCATGTCCATGTGCGGGGTGAAGGTCGCCTTGTGCTTGCCGCGCAGGCGCATGGCGACGATCGAGGCGAGGCGGCCGAGCACGACGCCCTCGGCGTCGATCACCACCCACTTCTTCTCGATGTCCGCCGGGGTCGCGGTGTAGGTTTTCATGTTGGGTCCCGTGAACTGAGAGGCGGGGCGCGCCCGATGGCGGCCCCGCCCGAATTCCGATGGCGCCCTTCTACGGATGCACGCACGGCAGTCAAGCGCTCTCGCCGTGATTTTTCGGATATATGCCAAGTGGTTGCGCAAAAGGTATCATAATACCAGCCTCGCTTGAGCATCGAGGAGGGGATTGCGCGCCGGGCCGGGCGGATTTTTCGCATTTCGTGCCCATCCGGGCTTGATCGAATCCCCTGCTCCCCATAGGTGCCCGCTCACATCGGGACCGATCCCAACTTCGAGCAGGCTTCGGGGGGGCGCTAAGGGACCGACTGGAACGCACTTCTGGCTGAAAGGGGGACCGTCATGTATGACGCCGACCTCTTCCAACTGGGGTCCGGTCTGGAAACAGGCGCCCAAGCGGAAGACACCACCGACACCCTCCGTGCGCGGCTCGACACGCTCGTCGACGCCGACCGCGAGGATCATTTCATTCGCCGCGACGGCCGCGTCTATGCGGGCACGCACCTGATCGTCGAGGTCGTGGACGGCACCGGGCTCGACGACGAGGCGCGCATCCAGCAGGCCTTCCGCGACTGCGTGGAGGAATGCGGGGCGACCCTGCTGCACATCCACACCCACAAGTTCTCGCCCCAGGGCGTCTCCGGCGTGGCGGTTCTGGCCGAGAGCCATATCAGCGTCCACACCTGGCCCGAGATCGGCTACGGCGCGTTCGACGTGTTCATGTGCGGCGACGCCGAGCCGTGGCGCGCGGTCGAGGTGCTCGCCCGCGCCTTCGAGACGGCCGACGTGCGGGTGAAGGAGCTTCTGCGCGGCGACGGCCTCGTGCCCCGCGCCGACGCCGCCTGAGCGCTGCCCGGTGGCCGACCGGCAGATGCATGACGGGCCGTCTCTCGGGGGCGGCCCGGTCTCTCCTGGCGGGCTCAGCCAACCCGGTTGAGGCTCGGGGCCGCATCGCCCATGGTCGTGCCCGACAGAGGCCCGATCGAGGAGAGAATCGCCCATGAGCGACATGGCCGGCTGGTCCGTCGAGACGCTCCACCCCGAATACGCCCAGGCCCTGCGCGAGGACGAGCTGCTCTACGACAGCCAGACCGAGCACCAGCGCCTGCGCGTCTTTCGCAACGCGCGCTTCGGCAAGGTGCTGACGCTCGACGGCGTGGTGCAGGTCACCGAGGCCGACAACTTCGTCTACCACGAGATGCTGACGCACGTGCCGCTCCTCGCCCATGGCGCGGCCAGGCGCATCGCCATCGTCGGCGGCGGCGACGGCGGCATGGCGCGCGCCGCGCTCGACCACACCGCGGTCGAGCGGGTCACGATGATCGAGATCGACGCCGGCGTGGTGGAGTTCTCGAAGACATACCTGCCCGAGATCTCGCGCGGCGCGTTCGACGACCCGCGCCTCGAACTGGTGATCGCCGACGGCGCGGCCTTCATGCAGGAGAGCGGCGACGCCTTCGACGTCATCATCGTCGATTCGACCGATCCGGTGGGGCCGGGCGAGGTGCTGTTCACCGACACCTTCTACGGACACGCCCGCACGCGGCTGACCGAGGGCGGCATCCTCGTCACGCAGAACGGCGTGCCCTTCATGCAGCCAGACGAGCTGACCAGCACGATGCGCGCGTTCCGGGCGCTGTTCCGCGACTGGGGCTGTTACCTCGCCACGGTGCCGACCTATGCGGGCGGGCCGATGGCCTTCGGCTGGGCGACCGACGGGGTGGCGCGCGACACCTGCCTGCAGACGCTGAAGTCGCGCTATGCCGCGGCCGGGCTGCAAGCGCGCTACTACACGCCCGAGGTGCACAAGGCGGCCTTTGCCCTGCCCGGCTACGTGCAGCGGCTGATGCCCGAGTGATCCGCGGCTACCGTTTCGGCGGGATGGAATAGGTCAGCGAGGCGCGCGCCACCGGCCCGTCGAGGCCAGGGGCCTCGATCAGCGCATCGCCCACCGCCAGCACGCGGCCGAGCTTGAGCACCCGTGCCGTGCAGGTCAGCCGCGCCCCCGAGGGCGGCTTGCGCATGAAGTCGATCGAGACGTTGGTGGTGACCGCGAGCGCCTCGGGCCCGATCCGGGCGAGCACGGCCAGATACATCGCCACGTCGGCCAGCGCGAACATGGTCGGCCCCGAGACGGTGCCGCCGGGGCGCAGGTGCCGTTCGGCCGTCTCGAGGGCCACCACCACCCGGTCGGCCGCCGCCCTCTCGACGGTGAAATCGGCCCCCACCTGGGGGAACGCCTCGCCGAGGAAGGCCTGCAATGCGGCACGGTCCATCGCCAGCCCCGACCTGTCCACGTCGTCGTCGCGCATCCCTCGCCCTCCCCGTTCGTTTCCGGCATAAGGGCCCCAAACGACGAGGGAGGACAAGATGGCCGACGAGGTTCTGACCCGCGAAGACCGCGTGCACGTCGCGGAACTCACGATGAACCGGCCCGCCGCGCTCAACGCGCTGTCGGATGCCCTGCTCGCCGCCCTGTCGGACGAGTTCGCCCGGCTGGAAGACGACCGGGAGACGCGCGTGGTGGTGCTGCGCGGCGCGGGCAAGGCATTCTGCGCGGGACACGACCTGCGCGAGATGCAGGCCGGGCGGCAGGCCGAGGACGGCGGCCGCACCTATTTCGCCGACCTCTTCGCGCGGTGCTCGGCGGTGATGCAGCAGATCCGCGCCCTGCCCCAGCCGGTGATCGCAGAGGTGCACGGCGTGGCCGCCGCCGCCGGCTGCCAGCTCGTGGCGTCGTGCGACATGGCGGTGGCGGCCGAGGGCACGCGCTTCGGCGTGAACGGAGTGAATATCGGGCTGTTCTGCTCGACCCCGATGGTGGCGCTCTCGCGCAACGTGGCGCCCAAGCAGGCCTTCGAGATGCTCACGACCGGCGAGTTCGTCGAGGCGGCCCGCGCCCGCGAGATCGGTCTGGTAAACCGTGTCGCCCTCCCCGATGCGTTGCGCGACGAGACGGCTGCGCTGGCCGACACGGTGGCGGGCAAGCTCGAGTCCGCGGTCAAGATCGGCAAGCGCGCCTTCTACGAGCAAATCGAGATGGGCCTGGCCGACGCCTATGCCCACACCTCGGCCGTGATGGTCGAGAACATGCTGTGGCGCGACACCGACGAGGGCATCCAGGCCTTCCTCGAGAAGCGCAAGCCCGACTGGCCGCACTAGCGCGATGGGGGCCAAGCCGGCCGGGCCGCTCTGGCTCCTGATCGCGCTGCAGGCGGCGATCTCGGGGGCAAGCCTCGTGGTCGAGATCGTCGCGGGGCGGATGATCGCGCCCTATGTCGGCATGAGCCTCTACACCTGGACGGCGATCATCGCCGTGGTGCTGGCGGGCTTTTCGGTCGGCCACTGGTGGGGCGGGCGCATCGCGGCGCGACCCACCGACCGGGCGCTGGCCTACGCGGGGTGGACGATGATCGCCGCCGCGCTGACGACGGGCGCCGCCGCTCTGGTGCTGCGCGCGGTCGCCGGCCCGCTCCTGCAGGCCGTCACCGAGCCGCTGACGGCGATCACGCTGCTCGCCACGGCCGCCTTCTTCCTGCCCTCGCTCTTCGCCGGCGTGCCCGCGCCCATCCTCGCCGTCGCCGCCATGCGCGGGCGCGACGAGGCCGAGCGGGCGCTCGGCGCGATGTTCGCCGCCGGGGCCGTCGGCGCCATCGCGGGCACGCTGCTTGCGGGGTTCGTGTTCGTGTCGTGGCTCGGCTCGGCCACCACGCTCGGCGCCATGACGGCGACCTACGCGCTGGCCGCCGCCCTGTTCTTCCGCCTCGCCGCCGCGCGCCCGCGCGAGGCCGGGGCGGCCGCCGCGGGTGCGCTCGCCGCGCTCGGCCTCGGCCTGTCGACGCTGGCGCTGGCGCCCGTCTGCGACCGCGAGAGCCGCTACTTCTGCATCCGCACCGTCGCGCTGTCGGACGACCCGGCCGACCCCGTGCGCCTGATGGTGCTCGACCACCTCGCCCACGGGATCGGAGCGCGCGAGGCGCCGCGCGTGATGTTCACCGAGCACACCGCGATGCTCGACGCCCTGCCCCGGATGCGCCTGTCGCCGCCCTTCTCTTCGTTCCACATCGGCGGCGGCAGCTATTCGGTGCCGCGCGCCTGGGCCGAGAGGGGGCTGGGCGAGATCACCGTGGCCGAGATCGACCCCGCGGTCACCGCGCAAGCCGTGGCCGATTTCTGGTTCGACCCCGCCTCGGCGCACGTGCTCCACCGCGACGCCCGCGCCGCCCTGCGCGACGACCCGGCACGCTACGACGTGATCCTGGGCGACGCCTTTACCGACATCGCCGTGCCCGCCCACCTCGTGACCGAGGAGTTCTTCCGCCTCGTGGCAGACCGCCTCACCCCCCGCGGCCTCTACGCCATGAATGTGGTCGACACGACCGACCGGATGGCGGCGCTCGCCGCGCTCGTGACGACGCTGCGCGCCGTCTTTCCCTCGGTCGAGGTCTGGACGGAGGCACGCCCGCCCGGCCCCGCCGAGCGGCGGGTATTCGTGATCCTCGCCGGGCAGTCCGACAGCCCGGTCTCGCGGATCGAGACGCGCGCGCCCGCACCCACCGCCTTCGCCGCGCTCGAGCCTGCTTTCCTCGACGCCCTCGTCGACCGGCTGGCGCCGCCCGTGCTGACCGACGACTTCGCCCCGATCGACCGGCTCGTGGGGCTGACGCGCCTCGTCGACTGACACGGGCCGCGGCGGGGCCCCCGGAGGCCCGTTTGCGACACGAGGCGTCGCTTGCGCACTTGCCCCGGGCCGCCTGACCCCGTTCGGTGCCGCGTAAGAGACGACGCACGGAAAGAGGAGCGCCGCCATGAAGACGACCACACAGGTCTGCGTGATCGGGGGCGGCGTGGTGGGCTGCTCTGTCCTCTATCACCTGACCAGGCTCGGCTGGTCCGACGTGATGCTGGTCGAGCGCTCCGAGCTCACCTCGGGCTCGACATGGCACGCCGCGGGCGGCTTCCACACGCTGAACGGCGACACCAACATGGCGGCGTTGCAGGGCTACACGATCGGCCTCTACAAGGAGCTGGAAGAGATCACGGGCCTGTCCTGCGGCCTGCACCATGTGGGCGGGCTGACGCTCGCCGACACGCCCGAGCGCTTCGACATGCTCAAGGCCGAGCGCGCCAAGCACCGCTACATGGGCCTCGAGACCGAGATCCTCGGCCCGGCGGAGATCAAGGCGCGCGCCGAGCTGGTCAACACCGAGGGCCTGCTCGGTGCGCTCTACGACCCGCTCGACGGCCATCTCGACCCCTCGGGCACCACCCACGCCTACGCCAAGGCCGCGAAGATGGGCGGCGCCGAGATCGAGCTGCACTGCAAGGTCGAGCGGCTGACCCAGCGCGCCGACGGCACGTGGGACGTGGCGACCAGCAAGGGCGACATCCACGCCGAGCACATCGTCAACGCTGCCGGGCTCTGGGCGCGCGAGGTGGGCGCGATGGCGGGCGTGTATCACCCGCTCCTGCCCATGGCGCATCAGTATCTCGTCACCGACGACCTCCCCGAGATCATGGAGCGCGCCACCGAGTTCCCGCACGTGATCGACCCGGGCGGCGAGAGCTACCTGCGCCAGGAGGGGCGCGGCCTGTGCATCGGCTTCTACGAGCAGCCCTGCGAGCCCTGGGCCGTCGACGGCACGCCGTGGGAGTTCGGGCACGAGCTGCTGCCCGACCAGTTCGACAAGATCGAGGAGTCGGTCGCCTTCGCCTACGCCCGCTTCCCCGTGCTCGAGCGGGCCGGCGTCAAGTCGGTCATCCACGGCCCCTTCACCTTCGCCCCCGACGGCAACCCCCTCGTCGGCCCCGTGCCGGGCCTGCGTAACTACTGGGCCGCCTGCGCGGTGATGGCGGGCTTCAGCCAGGGCGGGGGCGTGGGCCTGACGCTCGCGCAGTGGATGATCGAGGGCCAGCCCGACCAGAATGCCTTCGCCCTCGACGTGGCGCGCTTCGGCCACTGGACGACGCCGGGCTACACGGTGCCGAAGGTGATCGAGAACTACCAGAACCGCTTTTCCGTCAGCTACCCCAACGAGGAGCTGCCCGCCGCCCGTCCGTTCCGCACCACGCCCATGTACGACATCTGGGACGGGATGGGCGCGGTCTTCGGCCAGCAATACGGGCTCGAGGTGGTCAACTACTTCGCCCTGCCGGGCGAGCCGCGCCACGAGACACCCTCGTTCCGCCGCTCGAACGCGTGGGAGGCGACGCGCCAGGAGGTGCGCGCCGTGCGCGAGGGCGTCGGCATCAACGAGGTGCACAATTTCGGCAAGTTCCGCGTGGCGGGGCCGGGCGCGCGGGCCTGGCTCGACCGGATCATGGCCGGCCGCATCCCCCAGCCCGGCCGGCTGTCGCTCACGCCGATGCTCGCGCCCACGGGGCGGCTCATCGGCGACTTCACCGTGTCGTGCCTGTCGGAGGGCGAGTTCCGCCTGACCGCCTCCTACGGCGCGCAGGCCTACCACCAGCGCTGGTTCGAGCGGCACCTCGACGAGGGCGTGACGGTCGAGAACCTCTCCGACCGGCTCACCGGCTTCCAGATTGCGGGGCCGAAGGCGCGCGAGCTGCTGTCGCGCGTGACGCGGGCCGATGTCGGGGCGGAGGCCGTCCGCTTCCTCGACGTGCGACGACTGACGCTCGGCATGGCCGACTGCATCGTGCAACGGGTCAGCTTCACCGGCGATCTCGGCTACGAGATCTTCTGCGATCCGATGGCGCAGCGGCATCTCTGGCACGTCCTGTCGGAGGCCGGCGCCGATCTGGGCCTGCGCCCGTTCGGGATGCGCGCGATGATGAGCCTGCGGCTCGACCGCTTCTTCGGGGCGTGGCTGCGCGAATACTCGCCCGACTACACCGCGGCCGAGACTGGGCTCGACCGCTTCATCTCGTGGAAGAAGAACACCGACTTCATCGGCCGCGCCGCCGCCCGATCCGAGCGCGCCGCGCCCCCAGCGCGGCTGCTGCGCCCCTTCCTCGTCGAGGCGGCGGATGCCGACGTGGTGGCCGACGAGCCGATCTGGCTCGACGGACGGGTGCAGGGCTTCTGCACGTCGGGGGGATACTCGCACTGGGCCGACCGCTCGGTGGCGCTGGGCTTTGTGCCGCGCGAGCGCGCCGCCCCCGGCACCGAAGTCGAGATCGAGATCCTCGGCGAGCGCCGCCCCGCCATCGTCGCCGCCGACACCCTCTTCGACCCCGCGGGCGCGCGCCTGCGCGGCTGAGGCCTGCCTGCCCTGCGCCGCCCTGCCTCCCCTGTGCCGGCCCGCGATCCGGCGAGGGCGCGCCATTGCGTATTTGACACAGAAAGAAGCAGGGGCGCGCTCGCGGGGCCGGGGAGCGCGCTCCTGGCTTCTTCTTGCTTCAAATATCCCCGCCGGAGGCATCCGAGGGTGCCGCGCGCGCAGGCATCGGCCTCCATGGCGCGCGGCCCCCGCAAAAAAGAAGGGGAGCGGCGTGCGCTCCCCTTCTCCCCCATGTTCGGCCCGGGATGTGCGCGTGCGCATGCACGCATACGGCCCCGTGGCGCCTCCGGGCCGCGCTGCAACCCGGATCAGCCGGTGAGCAGAACCGCCTCGTGACGCTTGAGCGTGCGGCGGGCGGCCGCGTAGTCCTTCAGGCCCTCTTCCGTGGCGAGCTCGGGGAAGAGCTCGAGGATCTCGGCGCGCAGGTTCGCGTCGATGCCCTGGAGCGAGAAGTCGCCGGGCTGGAAGCTTTCGGTCCAGGCGCCGTCAGACAGCACCACCTCGTGGCGGGCGCACATGAAGTGGATGTAGGTCGTCTGCGGCACCGGCTTCTGCACGATGGTCGTGCCGTTCACCAGGTGCTTTGCTGCGACCAGCACCTCGCGCTCGTCGAAGTAGTAGGCCGCCTTTTGCGAGCTGACGAGCACCCGGTGCTGCGGCGAGACCAGCATGTCGCGCTCGGGCAGGCCGCCTCCGAGGGCGCCGGCCCTGATCAGCACCGGCGCGAGATGCGGCCGTGCCTGGAAGTCGGCCGCGTTCAGGCCGGTCTGGCCATACCAGGCGATCTCCTGCACGCCGTTGTCGCGCGTCAGCACCCTGTCGCCGGCGGTCAGCTGCTCGACGGGAACCTCGCCGCGCGGGGTGGCGATGCGCGTGCCGGGCGTGAAGCAGATGATCTCGATATTGGTGAACGAGAGCCGGCCGGTCTCGCCGCCGTTCCCGTCGAGGAAGACGAGGTCGCCGTCGATGCCGGCGAACTGGCCGGTATCGCCGTCGGGAGTGACGTTCTCCAACGTCCAGTCGGTGCCGAACGTCCCGAGCTGCGAGACGTCGATCCGGTCGATGTCGAAGCCGCCGTTGCCCCCCTCGATCGTGTCGTTGGCGCTATCCTGCGCGTTGACGATGAAGGTGTCGGCATCGTCGCCGCCCGAGAGGAAGTCGTCGCCTTGGCCGCCGATGATCGTGTCGTTGCCCGCCCCGCCCTCGATACTGTCGTCGTCGATGCCGCCGTCGAGGAAGTCGTCACCGGCGCCGCCGAGGATGGTGTCGTCGTCGTCCTCGCCGAAGATCACGTCGTCGCCGTCGCCACCGTCGAGGAGGTCGCGGCCGTTGTCGGGCACGAGGTCTGGCGCCGGGGCCGGCTCGTCTGCCGAGTCCGGCACGTTGAGGATGTCGGCCGGGTCACCGATGCCGCCGTAAATCGTGTCGTTGCCGGCGCCGCCGAAGACGGTGTCGGAGCCCTCGCCGGCCACGATCAGGTCGTCGCCGTCGTCGCCGTAGACGAGATCTCGGTCGAAACCCGCGTCGATCGTGTCGTCGCCTGCACCGCCGTAGATCGTGTCGTCGTCGTCGCCGGTGGTGATGAGGTCATCGCCGAGCCCGCCATCGACGAAGTCGCGGTCATCGTTGGGATCCTCGTCGGACTCGTAGAGCCCGGGATATCCGAGGTCCGGGCGGAAGTCGGCGTTCTGCACGCCGGCATTGATGGTGTCATCGCCCTGGCCGCCGAAGATCGTGTCGTTGCCCGAGCCGCCCGTGATCGAGTCGTCGTCGATGCCGCCGTCGAGGCTGTCGTCGCCCGAGCCGCCCGAGATGACGTCGTCGTCGTCGCCTCCGAAGATCGTGTCGTCGCCGGCGCCGCCCGACAGCGTGTCCCTGTCGTTGTTCGGGTCGGGGTCGGGCGCGGGAGCCGGGAACGAGGGGTCGTCGATGATCTCGTCGGGCCCGGTGCGCGGCCCGCCCCCGTAGATCAGGTCGTTGCCGTCGCCGCCGCCGATCGAATCCGAGCCGTCGCCGCCCTCGATCGTGTCGTCCTGCTCGCCGCCGTCGATCGTGTCGTCGCCGCCCTTGCCGAAGATGCGGTCGTCGTTGGGCTTGTCGCCGGGGATCAGCGCGTCTTCGTTGTCGACCTCGTCGCCGTCGACGTCGACATAGGTGCCCGCGGTGATCAGGTCGTCGCCCTCGGTGCCGTGGACGATGCCGTCACGAACCGGGCCGCCGTCGACCTCGAAGTGCAGGTCGCTCAGACCGACGGTGCCGGAGATGTGTACGTCCTCGCCGTTGTCGTGCACGACCTTGAGCGACTTGACCGGGCCGGGGATCGAGACGGTCACGCTGTCGGGGAAACCGGGGCCCTCGACGTCGGGGGTGTCATTGCCCTCGCCCTCGATCGTCACGCCGGGAATGCCGTCGTTCTCGCCGCTCACCTTGTGAATGGCGGTGAGGTCGGACAGGTCGACTGGCGTTTCGTTGCCGTCGGCATCCAGGGCGATGAGGGTGACCTTGTCGTCCCAGTTGTGGCCGGCATCGACGTCGTAGAGCTCGAACTGGAGCTGCGTGACCTCGCGGTCGAACTCGAGGTTCAGCTCGGTCGGCTTCTTGACGTCGGAGGAGCGGATCGTGTCGGGGTCGCCCACGATGGCGTCGTCGTCGCCCGGAGGAAAGCCCACGACCCATTCGTCGGGGTGCTTGGCGCCGTTGGGCGGGGTCGAGATCGTCACGCCGATCTGCTGCGTGCCGTCGGCGCTCGTCAGCGTGTTCTGCCCGTCGATGTCGACGGCTTCCCAGTCGAGGGTGTACTTCATCGCTCCACTCCTGCTTGCGGACGCCCAGGCAAACCCGGAGCCCCACTCGCTCCCATTCTCCCCACGGCAGCGGGGCGCCACCGGGGTCGTGTCACACTCGCCGGCGCGCGGGTCCGGTCGGTCACGGGGGAACATCGCGTGAGGGGCACTTTCGGCCGGCCGCACCGCCCTCCCCTTGCGATCGTTCCAACGCGACGCGCCTTCTGCGCGTCCCGTGGCCGCCGGCACACCCGGTGCTCGGCATTGCGGTCGCCCCCGACCTGTCTTTACCCCCCAGCAAGGTTGAGTGAGGTATAGCGGTCGCGATTCAGGCCAAGAAAGCGAAATTTGTCCGAAAAACGGCTGCTTCCGGGTCGCGCACCGCCCGGAATGCGCCGCGCTGCGGCCTCCGCCCGGGCCGAGTCACGGCCCATTGGCGACGTGGGGGAAACAATGGGCCGGCAATCGCCGCGGGCCGGGCGCGATTGTCCGGGCTCAGGCGACAATTGCTCCGCATCGCGGCATGGCGCGGGCGGGCACAGGCGCCGTCCATTCCGTGATCGAAATCGAGCGGGATCATTTCCCGCTCGCGGTCAATCCCCGCACTCTCGCGCGGATTGTTCGGCGCGGCGCCGGCAAGGAAGCCCCACCGCCCGAATCAAGCGCCCCGCGCGACAGCGCTCGCGCGGGGCACGTCGGGGGCAGCACCCCGAGTTGAGGCACGCGCCTCGGGGCGCGCGCGCGCCGCAGGGCGGCGCGTCAGGCCCGCGCGAGGGCGCCGGCGACGTGGCGCTCGATGGCGTCGACCGGCTCGTGGGTGAGGTTGCGGTCGACCTCGCCCACCACGCGGGCCTTCACCTCCTTGTGAAGGTGGTCGCGCAGCGCGCCCAGCACGCGGGGTGCGGCCACCAGCACGATCCGGTCGAAGGCACCCTTGTGCGCCAGCGCGTAGAGCCGGTCGGCAAGATCGTGGGCGAAGCGCTCCTTCGCCAGCCGGTGCCAGTCGGTATCCTGCATGGCCGAGCGCTGCTGCACGCCGGTATCCGGCATCCGCCCCGGCCGGTCGGCGCCCTGGGCAGAGGTGGCGGGGTTCTCCTGTTCCTCCTTGCCGACGACGACGAAGTTGGGGTTTTCCGCGTCGGTCTCGTTACGCAGGAACAGCGCCTTCTCGCTGTCGGCCACGAGGATCCAGGTGCCATGCGACAGCACTGCCGCCTGCGGAACGTCGCTCTCCCACGGGCCCTGGCGTCCGGGGGCGGGCGGGCGCGGGCCTGTGCCATGCAGCCCGCCGAGATTGCCCTCGCCCTCCTCGTCATCCTTCCTCACGCGGGTCGCGCCGGGCCGCGAGGCGGTGGCGCGCTTGTGCTCGTCGCGCGTGCCGACCTGCCGCTCGAGGTCGCCCTCGGCCCGGCCCTGCTGGCCCGGAGTGGGCGGCTCGCCCTCGAGATATTGCCGCGTCTCCTGCCGTCCGTCCCGGGAGCGCTTGTGATCTGCCATTGTCCGTCCTCCTGTGTTCGACGGAAAAACGCCCGCCATCGGGGCCTGTTCCTGCTGCCTCCGGCCGTCAGACCACGGCGCGGATCAGCGGCTCCCATTGTGACCGAAGCGGCCGGTACAGGCGTTGCGGCTTGTCAAAGACGGCGAGGCCCTGCTCGGCGAGGTCGGCATAGGCGACCCGTTCGGAGAGGCGCGCCACCGGCTCCTGCCCGATCCTGCGGAACACGCCCTCGAAGCGCTCCACCACCCGGTCGCGCGGGCGCATGCGATTGGCGACGAGGAGCACCTCGACCTTGCCCTTGCGCACGCGCTTGATCTCGGCCAGCTCCTTGAGGAAACGCCTGGTGGACTCGACGTCGAACACCGAGGGCAGCACCGGGCAGATCAGCGCCTTCGCATCGGCGACCAGCGCCCTGGCCTCATCGGTCTCGAGCGCGCCGGGGCTGTCGACCACCAGCCAGTCGAGCGTGGCGGGCGCCTTGTCGAGCGCCTTGGGCGAGGCCCAGTCGACGCTCGCGATCTCCACCGCCCCCCGTGGCCGCCGCTTGAGCCATCGCGCGGTCGAGCGCTGCGGGTCGGCATCGGCCAGCCCCACCTTCCAGCCCCCGTCGGCCAGCGCCGCGGCGAGCGTTACCGCCACGGTCGTCTTGCCCACCCCGCCCTTGCGGTTGGCGATCAGCACCGTCTTCACGCGCATTTCCTCCCTGCCCAGTGCGCCCAGCCTAGCCGGCGGGCGCAGGCGCACAAGCACTGCCGGCCCCGACCGGCGCAACCCCTCCCCCCGGCGCCGGGCGGCCGCTGCCTGCAAGTGCGTATTTGGAACAGAAAGAAGCAGCCATGGCGCGCCCAGGGATCCGCGGCGCGGCCCTGTTTCTTTCTGTTTACAAATACGCAAGGCCCGACGGCCACGCTCGGCGCCGCGGCCGGGCGGGAGCACAGAAGGTTGCGCCGATGCGCGCGTTTGCGCCGGTCTCGCGGCGGCTCTATATGCCCGGCCATGCCAGATGCCTCCGCCCCGCCCGCGAACCGCCCCGCCCTGCCGCCCGAGATCTCGCGCAGGCGCACCTTCGCCATCATCTCGCATCCCGACGCGGGCAAGACGACGCTGACCGAGAAGTTCCTGCTCTACGGCGGCGCGATCCAGATGGCGGGGCAGGTGCGCGCCAAGGGCGAGGCGCGGCGCACCCGGTCAGACTTCATGCAGATGGAGAAGGACCGGGGCATCAGCGTGAGCGCCTCGGCGATGTCGTTCGACTATGCCTCGGGCGAGCGCGCCTTCCGCTTCAACCTCGTCGACACGCCCGGCCACTCGGATTTCTCCGAGGATACCTACCGCACGCTGACGGCCGTGGACGCGGCGATCATGGTGATCGACGGCGCCAAGGGGGTGGAGAGCCAGACGCGCAAGCTGTTCGAGGTCTGCCGCCTGCGCGACCTGCCGATCCTGACCTTCTGCAACAAGATGGACCGCGAGAGCCGCGACACCTTCGAGATCGTCGACGAGATCCAGGAGATGCTGGCGATCGACGTCACCCCGGCGTCCTGGCCCATCGGCAAGGGGTCGGACTTCGTGGGCTGCTACGACATCCTGCGCGACCGGCTGGAGCTGATGGACCGCGCCGACCGCAACCGGGTGGCCGATTCGATCAAGATCGACGGGCTCGACGACCCCAAGCTGGCCGAGCACGTTCCGGCCCGCCTGCTCGCGACGCTCCGCGAGGAAGTGGAGATGGCCAGGGAGTTGCTGCCGCCGCTCGACCTGCAATCGGTCCACGAGGGCACGCTCACGCCGATCTGGTTCGGCTCGGCCATCAACTCCTTCGGCGTGAAGGAACTGATGGACGGAGTCGCCGCCTACGCGCCCGAGCCGCAGCCGCAATCGGCCACGCCCCGCCAGATCGCGCCGGAGGAAGGCAAGGTGGCGGGCTTCGTCTTCAAGGTGCAGGCCAACATGGACCCCAAGCACCGCGACCGGGTCGCCTTCCTGCGCCTCGCCTCGGGCCACTTCACCCGCGGCATGAAGCTGAGCCATGTGCGCACGAAGAAGCCGATGACCGTCTCGGCACCCGTCCTCTTCCTCGCCTCCGACCGGGAGCTGGCGGAAGAGGCGTGGGCCGGCGACATCATCGGCATCCCCAACCACGGGCAGCTTCGCATCGGCGACACGCTGACCGAGGGCGAGGCGCTGAAGGTCACGGGCATCCCCTCGTTCGCGCCCGAGCTGTTGCAGGCCTGCCGGGCGGGCGACCCGCTCAAGGCCAAGCACCTCGACAAGGCGCTGGCCCAGTTCGCCGAGGAAGGCGCGGCCAAGGTGTTCAAGCCCGTGGTCGGCTCGGGCTTCATCGTCGGCGTCGTCGGCCAGCTGCAGTTCGACGTGCTCGCCTCTCGCATCGAGCTCGAATACGGACTGCCGGTGCGCTTCGAGCCCTCGCAGTTCACCTCCGCCCGCTGGGTGACGGGGCCGAAGCAGGCGGTGGAGACGTTCGCGAACGCCAACAAGGGCCACATGGCCGAGGACAACGACGGCGACCTCGTCTTCCTCACGCGCCTGCAATGGGACATCGACCGTGTCGAGCGGGATTACCCCGACCTGACGCTCAGCGCGACGAAGGAGATGATGGTCTGAGATCGGCGCCCTGCCGGCCATGCGACCGGGCTGACCGTCAGGCGGCCCGCCGGCGGAAGGGGGTGAGGCCGCGGCGGCGGGCGGTCAGACCGAGCGCCTCGCGCAGGGCCTCGCGCTCGAACTCCGACCAGCGGTCCCGGCCCCATGACCGGCGCTGGTCGTCCAGCAGCGTGGCCGCCGTCAGCGCAAGGACGGAGAGAACGACGGCCACCATTCCGCCCGTCATCAACAGAATCGTGTAGGTCGTCTCGTCGAGCATCGCTCCGCCCTCGCTCTGCGCCTTCGTTCTGATCGGCATCCTCACCGTGCCCGTCGCTCCGGGCGTCCCCGGGGCGCGCTCCGGGCAATCGCGCGGCATTTCCGCGCAAGAATGGGGCAACGCGGTGCCGCTGGACCGGCCCCGCCCGCAAGGGCGCATGGGCGGCCGGCACGCGGCGCGGACAGGGCGGCGCGGACAGGGCGGCACTGGACCCCGGCCCGCATCCCTGTCTAGATGCGCCGCATGGGACGGGGGAGCCAGAAACCCGACCCCGCGCAAGGCGGGGAGCCGGGAAGGATGAGACAGCCGGCGCTTGACCTGTCGCCGCACGTCTCCGACGAGATCCGCAAGACGACCTGCTACATGTGCGCCTGTCGCTGCGGCATCGACGTGCACATGAAGACGGGGCCGGACGGGGAAAAGCGCGTCGCCTATATCGAGGGCAACCGCGACCACCCGGTGAATCGCGGCGTGCTCTGCGCCAAGGGCTCGGCCGGGATCATGCAGGTCAACGCGCCCTCGCGCCTGCGCGCACCCCTCAAGCGGGTCGGCCCCCGCGGCTCGGGCGAGTTCGAGGAGATCAGCTGGGAGGAGGCGCTGCAGACCGCCGTGGATTGGCTCAAGCCGCTGCGCGAGACGGCGCCGGAGAAACTCGCCTTTTTCACCGGGCGCGATCAGTCGCAGAGCTTCACGGGCTTCTGGGCGCAGATGTTCGGCACGCCCAACTACGCCGCCCATGGCGGCTTCTGCTCGGTCAACATGGCGGCGGGGGGCATCTACACGCTCGGCGGCGCCTTCTGGGAGTTCGGCCAGCCCGACTGGGAGCGGACCGAGCTGTTCCTGCTCTTCGGCGTGGCCGAGGACCACGATTCCAATCCCATCAAGATGGGTCTGGGAGAGTTGAAGGGGCGCGGCGCGAAGGTGATCGGCATCAACCCAATCCGCACCGGCTACAACGCGGTGGCCGACGAGTGGGTGGGCGTGACGCCCGGCACCGACGGCCTGCTGATCCTGTCGCTGATCCACACCCTGCTGAAGGCCGGCCGCGTCGACGCGGGCTACCTCGCGCGGTGGACGAACGCGCCCTGCCTCGTCGGCCCCGACGGGCTGCTGCTGCGCGACGAGAGCGGCAAGCTCATGGTCATCGACCGTGCGACCGGCGCCCCCGCCGCCTTCGACGCCCACGGTGTCCGCCCCGACCTGGGCGGCACGCTGGAGCGCGACGGACGGACCTGCCGCACCGTCTTTCACCATCTCGCCGCCCGCTATCTCGACCCGCAACATGCGCCCGAGGCGGTGGCCGATCGCGTCGGCGTCTCGGCGGAGCGCATCCGCGCGCTGGCCGCGCAGATCGCCCATGCCGCTTTCGACAAGGCATTCCACGTCGCCCAGCCCTGGACCGACTTTCGCGGCGAGAACCACGACGGCTTCACCGCCCGCCCCGTCTCGATGCACGCCATGCGGGGCATCTCGGCCCATGCCAACGGCTTCCACACCGCGCGCGCCCTGCACCTCCTGCAAGCGCTGATCGGCTCGGTCGAGGCGCCCGGCGGCTTCCGGTTCAAGCCGCCCTACCCCAAGCCCGCGCGCGCCCACCCGCGCCCGCACTCCGACCACAGCCCCGGCACGCCGCTGGCCGGCCCGCATCTGGGCTTTCCCCTCGGCCCCGAAGACCTCGCGCTCCACGACGACGGCACGCCGCGGCGGATCGACAAGGCGTTCACGTGGGAGCATCCGCTCGCCGTCCACGGCATGCTGCATTCGGTGATCGCCAACGCCCATGCGGGCGACCCCTACCGGATCGACACGCTGTTTCTCTACATGGCGAACATGGCGTGGAACTCGGCGATGAACACGTCCGAGACCATGGCCAAGCTGACCGATACGGACGAGACCGGCGCCTACGTGATCCCCCGCATCATCTATTCCGACGCCTATTCGTCGGAGATGGTCGCCTATGCCGACCTCGTGCTGCCCGACACGACCTATCTCGAGCGGCACGACTGCATCTCGCTGCTCGATCGCCCGATCTGCGAGGCCGACATGGCCGCCGACGCGATCCGCTGGCCGGTCATCGATCCCGACCGTGACGTGCGCCCCTTCCAGACGGTGCTCATCGACCTCGCGAACCGCCTGAAGCTGCCCAACTTCGTGAACGACGCGGGCGAGCCGCTCTATGCCGACTACGCCGACTACATGGTGAACCACCAGCGGCGCCCGGGCGTCGGCCCCCTCATGGGCTGGCGCGGCAACGGCGACGAGACCGGCCGCGGCGCCCCCAACCCCGGCCAGATCGACCGCTACATCGAGGCGGGCGGCTTCCACACCGCCGAGATTCCCCAAGAGGCGCGCTTCATGAAGCCATGGAACGCCGCCTACCAGGACTGGGCGGTGCAGCTCGGCCTCTATGACGCGCCCCAGCCCTACCTGCTGGAACTCTGGTCAGAGCCGCTCCGCCGCTTCCAGCGGGCCGCCGAGGGCCACGGCGACCGCCAGCCCCCCGAGCACCTGCGCGAGCGTGTGTGGCGAGCGATGGACCCGCTGCCCCACTGGGAGCCCACGGCGCAGGCCGAGGGCGACTTTCCCCTCCACGCCCTCACCCAACGGCCGATGGCGATGTATCACTCGTGGGGCTCGCAGAACGCCTGGCTGCGCCAGATCCACGGGATGAACCCGCTCTTCGTGCCCACCGACATCTGGCAGCGCGAGGGCTTCGAGGAGGGCGACTGGGCCAGGCTCACCTCGCCCCATGCCGAGATCGTCGTGCCCGTCGCCCACATGGCCGCGCTCAACCCGCGCACCGTCTGGACATGGAACGCCATCGGCAAGCGCAAGGGCGCCTGGGCGCTCGACAAGGATTCCGAGGAGACCGAAAAGGGGTTTCTGCTCAACCACCTGATCGGCGATCTTCTGCCGCCGCGCGAAGACGGGATGCGCTGGTCGAACTCCGACCCTGCTACCGGGCAGGCGGCGTGGTTCGACCTGCGCGTGCGGATCGAGAAGGTTGCGCCCCCCGCTCGCACCCTGCCCGAGACGGGCGAACAGCGCTCCCCCGTGGGCACCGGCCCCGGCGACCTCGCCTGGAAGGTGGGGGCGTGACAGCGCACCGGCCCGACGTGACGCAGACCGAGACAAGACGGATGCCCCGATGACCGACCTTCCCGCCGCCACCCAGCGCAAGATGGGCCTCGTGATCGACCTCGACACCTGCGTCGGCTGCCACGCCTGCGTGGTCGCCTGCAAGGGCTGGAACACCGAGGGGTACGGCGCGCCCCTCTCCGATCAGAATCCCTACGGCGCAAACGCTTCGGGCACGTTCCTCAACCGGGTGCACAGCTACGAGGTGACCCCCGAGACAGGCTCGGCCCAGCTCGTGCACTTCCCGAAGAGCTGTCTGCACTGCGAAGACGCCCCCTGCGTCACCGTCTGCCCAACCGGCGCCAGCTACAAGCGCACAGAGGACGGGATCGTGCTGGTCGACGAATCCAGCTGCATCGGCTGCGGATTGTGCGCCTGGGCCTGCCCCTACGGCGCCCGCGAGATGGACAAGGCGGCCGGCGTGATGAAGAAGTGCACGCTCTGCGTCGACCGGATCTACAACGAGCACATCCCCCAGGAAGACCGCGTGCCCGCCTGCGTGCGCACCTGCCCCGCCGGAGCGCGCCATTTCGGCGACCTGGGCGATCCCGACTCGGACGTCTCGCAACTCGTCGCGGAGCGCGGCGGGATGGACCTGATGCCCGAGATGGGCACCAAGCCCGTCAACAAGTATCTCCCGCCGCGTCCGCGCGACGAGGAGCCGGTGATGGACGTGCTCGGCCCCCTGCTCGAGCCGGTGGCCGATACCCCCGACGGCCTGCTCGGCTGGCTCGACCGGCAGCTGTCGAAGCTCTGAGCCCATGCACCCCGCTCCCTCCGTCATCGTCTTCACGACGCTCTCGGGGCTCGGTTTCGGCCTGCTCACGTTCCTCGCGCTCGGCCTGCCGGCGCTCGACGGCTGGGCGGCCTTCTGGGGCTACGGCGCCGGCTTCGCGCTGGCAATCGGCGGGCTCGTCTCGTCGACCTTCCACCTGGGCCACCCCGAGCGGGCGCTTCTCGCCTTCACCCAGTGGCGCACGTCGTGGCTCTCGCGCGAGGCCTGGGCCGCGGTCGCGGCGCTGACGGTCACTGGCCTGCACGCGATCGGCCCCGTCTTTCTCGGCGCGCGCTTCGCCCTGCTCGGCGGGCTTGGCGCGGCGCTTTGCGTGATCACCGTCTTTACCACCTCGATGATCTACGCCTCGATCCGGGCGGTGCCGCGCTGGCACCAGCCCGCCACGCCGCCCCTCTACCTCGCGCTGTCGCTTGCCGGAGGCGCCCTGCTGGCCGGGCAGGCGGGAGCGGCCGCGGTGCTGCTGGCGGCGGCTGGTGCGGTGCAGCTCTGGGCCTGGCGCGCAGGCGACGCGGCCTTCGCGCGGGCCGGCACGACGATCGGCAGCGCCACGGGGCTGGGCGGCCGCGGCGCAGTGCGTGCCTTCGAGCCGCCGCATACGGGCGACAACTACCTGTTGCGCGAGATGGTTTTCGTCGTCGGCCGCCGCCATGCGCGCAAGCTGCGCGCCATCGCCTTCGCGGCGATGATCGCCGGGCCGCTCGTGCTGCTGGCGCTGTCGGGCGGCGCGCTCTGGGCGTCGTGGCTTGGCGCGGCGGTCCATGCCGGGGGCGTGGCGGTGCAGCGCTGGCTGTTCTTCGCCGAGGCCGAGCACGTCGTCGGCCTGTATTACGGCCGCCGCGTCGCCTGAGCCGCGTCAAGGTTAACCCGCCGATAAGACCGCTGCCCGATGGTGCGGGGGCGGACGGGGCGATTCCCCTTCCGGTTCGTGGCACGGGGGCACGGGAGACAGGCATGAGCGACGGCGACACTCGGGGCGGCACGGGCGGGAGCGCGGGCCGACCGGCCGGCACCGATCAGGAGGATCACCTCGCCGTCATGGCCCGTGCGGGGCTGATGACCCATGTGGCCGAGCTCGCGCCCCCCGTGACGGCCGAGGCGATGACGCGCTTCCGGGCCGATGCCGCGCGGCAGGCGAGCAACGTCATGGCGCTCGCCTCTGGGCGCTTCGCCCTCTGCCTGCCACCGGGACGGCGCGAGGTGACGAGCACGATCGCCCACCGCCTGCTGCCCATCGGCGCCGCGCAGGACGCGGCAGACCGCGCCGAGGGCGCACCGGCCGTGCACGGCACGCCCCGCCGCATCCTGCCGCCCAGCCTGCGCGGGCAAGGCGCCCCCCGGCCCGCCGCCGACACGGGCGACGGCGCGGGCGCCGGGGCCGCCCTGCTGCCCGCCGCCGCCGCGCCCGCCACCGCCGCCGCGCCGACCGCGCTCGCCGCGCCAGTCTCGGGCGAACGGCGACGCGACGCCGACCCTGCCGCTGCCCTGACGAGGGCCGGCGGGTCGCGGAGGGGGCAGCGCGACGACTGGCCGGGCGAGCCGGCGGGCAGCGGCCCGGATGCCGGCAGGCCGGCCGCGACCGAGCAGGGGCCGACGGCCATGGAGGCCGCACCGCTGCCCGCACCGGCAGAGACCGCGCCCGATCCCTCTGCGCTCGCCCGCGGGCAGGTCGCGCTCGCCGAAGGCCTGAGCCGGCTGGCGCAGTTCATTGAGGCGGCAGAGCGCCGGGCAAGCGAGACGGCGGCGGCGCAGGAGCGCGCGCTGACCGACCTGGCGGAGCGCATCGAGGCCGCCGCGGGCCGTTCCGCGGAAGGGTCGTGGAGCACCCCTGCCAACTCCGCATCTGCCAATCCCGCATCTGCCAACCCGGCGTCTGCCCCCCCCGCATCTGCCAACCCGGCGTCTGGCGAGCCTGCCTCTGCAGAAGACGTCTCTAGCAGGTCGCAGGCGAACGGGCTAGCGAACGGGACAGCGGAGGGGCCAACCCCGGCTGCGCCGCACTCCCCGGCAACCGGGGACCGCGCGCAGCCCGGGGCGGAGGCCGCGTCGATCGCCGAGGCGCTCGCCGGTGCCGAGGCCCGGATCACGGGCGTGCTCGTCGAGGCGCTCGGCGGCGTCGAGGCCCGCCTTTCGGAGGGGGTGGAAGCGAGCCACGGCGCGCAGGTCGAGGGGATCGCCGAGGTCCGCTGCGCCGTCGAGGCGGTGAGCGCGGCGCAGGCCGACGACTCCGCCCGGCTGTCGGAGGCGCTCGCAACCCTGCGGCTGGGCCTGCGCGCGGTGAACGACCGTCTGGCCGCGCTCGAGGCCGGAAGCGGCGTGGCGGGCGCCCCGACGGGCGAGCGGCCCTCTGCCGCGGCGGGCGCGGCCCTGACCCGCAGCGGCCCGTCGGTGGAGGCGGGCGCGGCGCTCGGGCCTGCGCCCGTAGCCGGGTTTGGCCGGGGCGAGTTGCACGGGGCGGTGCAGGCGCTGCTCGGCCGTCTCGACTGGCTGGAAGCGGGCGCCGCCGCCGCCGCCGAGCGGCGCGACGCGCCGGTCTGGCGCCGGTCGGCCCACGCCCTGCGCGACGAGGCAAGCTAGCGCGTGCCTCCGCCGGCCCTCACCGGCCCGACACGCGACCCACCGAAGGGGGTTTCCGTCGCAGCCACGGCGCCCTAGATCTACGACAGCGCACAACCCGAAGGAGCGACCATGAGCGAGCGAATGCCGCGCCTCGTCCGCCTCTACATTGTCCAGTCCGCGATCGGCTTCGCCATGGCGGGGGTATTCGTCGGCCTCCTGCTGGGGCTGAACGTGGCCAATCTCTGGCACCTTGTCACCCACACCTCCGCCGGGCCGCTGGCGGTGGTCCTGCTGTGGCTGTTCAACGGCATCGTCTTTTCCGGCGTGCAGTTCGGCATCGCGGTGATGCGTATGGCCGAGACGGACGGGTCCGGGGGCGGCCGCCGGCTGCGCCCCGCCCCCCTGCGGGCGCCGGGCCACGCGGCGGCCCCGGTCGCCGTGCCGGTCGAGGCGGACCGCCCGAGCCGCTGACGGTCGCCCCGTCCCCCGGCCCGGCCGGGGCGCGATGCAGGCCGCCCCGCCTCAGGATTCGTCGGGTGTGACGAGGCCGTGTCGGGTGAGTTCCTCCGGCAGCAGCACGTAGATTTCCGCGGGCGGGGTCGAGAGCGCCGGGATCATCACGCGCGGATCCACGCCCATGTCGGAGAGATGCGCCATCACCTCGGCCTGCCCGCGCTGGATGTCCTCAATCGCGAGAAAGGCGGGCAGGTAGCTGTTCTCGCCGTGGTAATGCTGGTGCACGCCCACGGCCGCGCCCTCTCCCACGCGCCGCTCCACGCCGCCCGCAAGGATGTAGGGGCAGGCCGACAGGCAGAGGCGCTCTGCCGCCACTTCGGTCGCCAGCCCCGCCGAGCGCACCGCGCGGCCGATCTCCAGCGCCTCCGACACCGAGCCCCCCGTGGAATGCAGGGCGAGTGTCGCGGGCGGCTCTTCCCGGCCCGCCAGCCATTCGGCGAAGCGCCCCGCGTCGCCCGACGCGATCGCGCCGGTGGCGCGGGCGATATCGCCCTCCTGCTCGAACAGGAGGCGCGAGGGCATGTCGCCCGCCGCCGGAAGATCGGGCAGGTCGGAAGGCGCGAAGCGGCGGCGCTGGTCGCCGGGCGCCACCGGCGCCTCGAGCCCCGGTGGCCGCGTTCCGGGCAGCGCGAAGGGCAGGCCGCCCGGCCAGCCGCCGGGCGGCAGCGCGCGCCCGATCTCGGCCGCGGCGAGGGCAAGGGCGAGGGCGACCTGCAACAGCAGCATCCCGCGCAGGGCGCGTCGTGTGCCGCGCATCGGGTCGGGCGGCGCAGGGGGCCGCGCATCGGCGGCCATCTCAGCCGCCCCGGCCGGGCGCGAGCGGGCGGACCTCGGCCCCCTTCGCCTCCGGCTCCGGCGCCGGGTCCGGCTCCACGTGGCGCTCTGACCCATCCGGTGGCGCGGCAGGCGCCTCGGGCGCCCGGGTCTGCGGCACCTCGCGCGCCTCTTCGGCGCGGGTCATCGCGCCCTCGACCTCGCGCAGGCCCGCGAGCGCGGCGCGCAGCTCGCCGAGCGTCAGCGCGTCCTCGGTAGCGGCGGGCTCGCGGCCCGCGCGGATCGCGGCCTCGACGATCATGGCGACGAGCACCAGCACCGCCGGCAACAGGTCGATCGCGATGGCCCCGGCCCAGGAGGGCACGAAGTTGCCGGCGTAGAGGATCACCGCATCGGCTGCCGAGATCGGCACGTAGGCGACCTCTGCCGCGGGCGGCATCGCCATGACCTGCTCGGCCGCCTGCTCGAGCGTCGCCGCCCTCTGGCCGAGCACGGACAGGACCGAGCCGATCGTCGCCGCCTGCCCCTCGCGGGCGGCCTCGCTGCCGCCATCGAGCTCCGGCAGGACGACCGACGCCTCGAGATCGCGCGCGGCCCGCTCCACGAGCGGCGCGACCGAGAGCTGGCGCAGCCGGGTGATGATGCCCGCGAGGCGCACCGCCTCCTCGCTGAAGGTCACCGAACGCGGCTCGACCGGCCCGCGCTCGACCGTCAGCGCGCGCATCCGGCTGAGAATGGCGTTGCCCTCGGCGAAGGCCTGCTCGACCAGTTCGCCCTGCCCCGCGATCTGCGCTTCGAGCGCCGCGAGTTCGTCGGACTTCTGGCGCAGCACGCGGAAGACGGCGCCCTGCCCCGCGAGGCCCGACAGCTCGCCCGCCGCCTCGCGCTCCGACAGGTCCTCGAAGGTCTGGCGGGTGCGCGCCACATCCTGCTGGAGCGCCTGGGCGGAGACGGCGATCGCGTGGGCGCGCTCGAGGCTGTCCTGGTAGTCCTGCACGGTCTCGGCGAGGTGCTGCTCGACGGCCGCGGCGCCCGCGAGCGCGGCGGCGTTGAGCCACGACGACATCGCCACGATGGCGAGCGAGCCGAGCGCCATCGACAGCAGCAGGCCGATCCGGGCCGAGGCGGTGCGCACGGCGGGCAGCAGCCGCATCATCCACGACCAGAAGACGAAGATGCCCACCGAGACGGCGATGGAATAGGCCAGTGCGGCAAAGAACGACAGTGCGCCGGTATCGTCCAGCAGCGAGGAGACGCCGAGATAGGTGTAGATGCCCGAGGCCGTGGCCAGCACGCCGAGCGCGGTGGGCGTGATCGCGCCCAGTGCGCCCATGTGGGCGTCGAGTTCGCGGGCATGGCGCAGGCCCTGCGCCTCGGCGCGGCTGAGAGTGTCCATCGCTGCCTCCCCTCGGTCGCGTGCATCATAGGGCGGCAGCGCTTGCGGCGGAAGGGAACGGTGGCGTGTGGGGACGGGCTGCAGAGGCGACCGCCCCCGCCCGGATCGCCGGCGGGGGCGGTGGCGTGGCGGGGACCGTAGCGACCGTCGGGGCGTGCAATTCCCGAGGACCTGTTAATACAGGTGGGCGCCAGGTAGCCGGGCCAGGACCCGGGCAGAGCCAGCTCCCTCGGTGTTGCTTAAGGCCACCGGAATAGGGCCCCTGACGAGAAGAACAGACCCGCCAACGTTCAAGGTAAGGCGGTGGCGGGGGCGCGGCAAGGGGCGCGGCCGCGCGTCACGGGGACGTCGCGGGCGCCTGCATTGCCGGCGCCGCCTTGCGTTTCGTTCACACTTCGTTCACCTTCTTGCCCATGCCCGACGATCGCCTCGCCCCCGACGCCCTAACCGCCGCTTCCGCCCCGGCCCTGTCGCCGGGACAGTTGATCGCGCGGGGCGTCTGCCGGGCGCTGTCGGCCGAGCACGATTTCGCCTGCGCCGAAGAGGTGACGCTCGCCACCGGCCTGCGGGTCGATGTGATGGCGCTGGGGCCGAGGGGCGAGGTCTGGGTGATCGAGTGCAAGTCGTGCCGCGCCGATTTCGTCTCGGACGGCAAGTGGCGAGGCTATCTCGACTGGGCCGACCGCTTCTTCTGGGCGGTCGGGCCCGACTTTCCGACCGAGCTGCTGCCCGAGGGGACGGGGCTGATCCTGGCCGACGCCTGGGGCGCCGAGATCGTGCGGATGGGACCCGAGACAAGGCTCGCCGGCGCACGGCGCAAGGCTCTGACGCTGCGGCTCGCGCGGCTCGCCGCGCGGCGGGCGCAGGCGGCGCGCGACCCCGAGGCCGCGGCCCGGCGCGGGCTCGCCTGAACCGGAGGTCGCGCGCCCCGCATCGGCGGCGCCTCGCGCGCGGTCGATGCGCCACAGCCCCCGGGGCGTGACAGGTCGCCGCGCCTGCGGTATGGATCGAGGCAACGGCCGACAACAGGCCGACGAGGCACGCAGGCATCTTCCAGGCAAGAACATCGAGGCGGATCATGGTCATCTTTCCCAATGCAGGCTGCCGGCCGACCCGGCGGGCCTTCCTCGCGTCGGCAGGCGCGAGCGCGGCGACGCTCGCACTTGCGGGCTGCAACAACGGCATCGGCTCGAACGGGGCGGCGCGGATCGACGCGCGGGTCGACGAGACCCGGCGCTTCCTCTTCGAGACATACCCCGCGACGGAGCAGCTGGAGACGGATTCGGCCGGCCAGCTCTACATGCCGCTCGTCACCGAGGCGGGCCTCGGCATCGGCGGCAGCTACGGCACCGGGGCGCTGCGGATCAACGGCGCGACGGTGGATTACTACGCCGCCTTCACGGCCACCCTGGGTCTGCAGGCGGGCGCGCAACAATATGCGCATGCGCTGTTCTTCATGACACCCGAGGCGCTGCGCCGCTTCCGGACCTCGGCAGGCTGGACCGCCGGCGCGGAGGCGCAATACGCCACGCTTGACCGCGGCGGGAACATCTCGGCGGACACGCTGACCACGCTCGACCCGGTGATCGCGCTCGTCTTCGCGCAGTCGGGGTTGATCGCCGGCGCGACGCTGCAGGGCACGAAATACCAGCGGATCATCCCCTGACCGGCCGGGGCCGGGGGGGGGGGCCCCCCCCCCCGCCGGCCTGCGGCCGGCTCCCCCCGGAGTATTTGTGCCAAGATGACGGGGGCGCGGAGTCCCGGGGCCCGGGCCCGCTCCGGGCCTACTCGGCCAGCATCCAAATGCCTTGCGGGAAGAAGGCGTGGAAGGCGAAGGCGAACATGACGTCGTGCGGCAGGTCGGCGCCCGCGGCGTCGCGCACGCGAATCGTTCCTACCTCGCGGCTCTGCCCGATATCGGCCGTGTCGAGCGCGCTGGCCTGCCCCTCGGCCCAAGCGAGGGTGACGCCCGCCTCGCTCACCTCGCCCTCGGCGCGCAGGCGCTCGACGGGCCAGGCGCGCTCGCCCACGCGGACCACGCGGGCGAGCGCGGGGATGTCGTGGGGCGGCAGCTCGCCCGAGTAAAGGAACGGGCGGACGGAGCTGTCGTAGCCGACATAGGGGTTGCGGCCGTAGGAGCGGGGGTAGTCGGGCTCGTCCATCACAAGGCCCTGCGGATTGCGGGTGCGGAACTCCTCCCAGCTCTCCATCCAGGTGGGCAGCGGATCGAGGCGGGTGCCGGTGTGGTGGCCGACGATCCCCTCGCCCACCGCCTGCTGCCACCAGCTTTCGGTCTGGCGGTCGTACATGATCATGTCGGAATGGCGCAGCTTGCCCGAGACGCCGAATTCGAGGACCTGCCCGCCCACTCGCCGGTCGAAGGTGGGGAAGGAATTGCACAGCGGGCAGAAGGTGACGGCGACGGGCACGCCGCCCACCAGGTCGTTCACGATCTCGTGCCAGGTGAGGTAGCGGATCGGGTAGGCACGCGGGGTGGCGCCCTCGATCTCGACGGCGACCACGGGCTCGCGGGGGGCGAGGCGGTCTTCTTCGGTCACGTCGATGAAATCCGGCTCGGTCAGGGCCGGGATGCCGTCTTTCGGCGGCCCGCCCGAGATGATCTCGGCCCAGTCCTCGACCGAGGTCTGCGAGAAGTCGGTGGCGGGCCACTCGCTGCGCCAGATCGAGGGATCGGCGGCAGCGGGAGCGGCGAGGGCGAGCGTCAGGGCGAAGGCGACGGGGCGAAGCATGGGCGGCCTGTGCGGTGCGGTCGACACGTCGAAACACTGACAGACGCCGGCGCCCCTGCCCAGCCGGCCTCGCGCGAACGTGCGCCTGCGTCAGCGCAGCACGAACGCGAAGGCACGGCGCAGCTCGGCCGTTGCGTTCCGCTCGAAGAGGCGACCGTGGGAGAGCACGATCCGCTCCGGCGCCCAGCCGAGCATCGTCTCGACCGAGGCGCGCAAGGCGGCGCGGTCGCGGAACGTGACGCGCATGTCCGGCGGCATCCGCCCCGTCGGCGCGGCGATCCCGGCGAGGCGGACGATCGGGCGCATCCAGAGCGGCAGGCGCGCGGGCTCGAAGTTCTCGATCAGGTCGGTAAGGATCAGGGTACTGGTGGGGCGGTGACGGAACACCGCCTCACGGTGGACCTTGCTGCCCGCCACGACGAGCTGGTCGATCGTGCCGGCCCAGTCGGGGGGCGCCGTATCGGTCAGGTCGTGGTCGATTCGCAGACGCGTGCCGTGCGCCTCGGCCCGGGCAGCGACGCCCGGGGCGGCCCAGAGAAGCGCCCCTGGAAAGGCCGCCTGCCACTCCGGAAGATAGGCGTAGTGAATCCAGTTGGGCGCGATCAGGTGGGCGACGGGCCCGAGGGCGGCCAGTGCCGATGCCAGCCCCTCGGTCAGCCGGGTGGGCGAGTGCACCCACAGCACGCCCGAGGGCAGGCGCACGACAGTCGCACGCGTCGTGAAGGGCAGGCCCGCAAAACGGATCGCGGGCCCGTCGATCAGCCAGAGGTCCGGCGCGAAGGCTTTCGGCGTGTCGATGGGGGTGTAGAGGCGCACCCCCATCGTCTCAGCCCTCGGGGTCGCCGGTGACGGTGACGCGCTCCATCACGTCGGGCTGGCCGATCACCGCGCCGTTCTGCCCCGCGCCGCGCTTGATCGCGTCGACCACCTCCATCCCCTCGGTCACGCGTCCGACGATCGTGTACTGGCCGTCGAGAAACGGGCCGGGCTCGAACATGATGAAGAACTGCGAATTGGCGCTGTCCGGGTCTTGCGCGCGGGCCATACCGACCACGCCGCGGTCGAAGGGGATGTCGGAGAACTCGGCGGGCAGGTCGGGCAGCTCGGAGCTGCCGCGGCCGGCCATCGACATGTCGCCGCCCCTCCGGCCGAACTCGACATCGCCGGTCTGCGCCATGAAGCCGTCGATCACGCGGTGAAAGACGACGCCGTCATAGGCGCCTTCCTCGGCCAGCGTGGTGATGCGCTCGACGTGCCGGGGGGCGACGTCTTCCAGCAGGTCGATGACGACGGTGCCCTCCGCCTCGCCCGCGATCTCGATCTCGAGCCCCGTGGCGAGGGCAGGCGTGGCAAGGGCGGGCATGGCGGCGACGCAGGAAAGAAGAGCGAGCCTACGCATCGGCGGCCACCTTCACGCTGACCATGTGGTCGGGGTTGGCGGGAGGCTCGCCGCGGGTGATCGCGTCGACATGGGCCATGCCGTCGATCACGCGGCCGTAGACGGTGTACTGGCCGTTGAGGAAGTGGTTGTCGGAGAAGTTGATGAAGAACTGGGAGTTGGCGCTGTCGGGGCTCGCGGCGCGGGCCGCGCCGATCGTGCCCCGGTCGTGCGGCAGCTTGGAGAACTCGGCCTTGAGGTTGGGCAGGTCGGAGCCGCCTGTGCCCGCCCGGCGAAGATCGCCCCCTGTCACCCCGTGCTTCACGTCGCCCGTCTGGGCCATGAAGCCGTCGATCACCCGGTGGAACACCACCCCGTCATAGGCCCCGGCGCGGGCGAGCTCCTTCATCCGCGCGCAATGGCCGGGGGCGATGTCGGGCAACAGCTCGATCGTCACCGTGCCGCCCTCCAGCTCGATGAGGATGGTGTTCTCGGGGTCCTTGATCTCGGCCATGCGGCTCTCCTTGCGTCGCTGTCGGCGCGACCCTAAACGGGGGGCGCACGGATCGGAAGGGGGCGCGGATGGCCTGGCAGACGCTCGACGACATGGAGCTTTCGGGGCGCACGACGCTGGTGAGGGTGGATGTCAACGTGCCTGTCGAGGACGGGCGCGTGACCGACGCGACGCGGATCGAGCGTATCGTGCCCACCGTGCGCGACCTGATGGACAAGGGTGCCCTGCCCGTCCTGATCGCGCATTTCGGCCGGCCCAAGGGCAAGGTGGTGCCCGAGATGTCGCTCTCGGTCACGGTGCCCGCGCTCGAGGCGGCCCTCGGCGTGCCGGTCCGGCTCGTGACGTTCGAGGACGCGCCCGAGGCCGTGGGGGCACAGCAGCCAGGCGAGGTGCTGATGCTGGAAAACATCCGCTTCCAGCCCGGCGAGGAAAAGAACGACCCGGTGCTTGCCGCGCAGCTCGCGGCGCTTGGCGATGTCTACGTCAACGACGCCTTCTCGGCCGCGCACCGGGCGCATGCCTCGACCGAGGCGCTGGCGCACCTGCTGCCGGCCTGCGCGGGGCGGTTGATGGAGGCCGAGCTGACGGCGCTGGAGGCGGCGCTCTCGGCGCCCGAACGGCCGCTCTGCGCGGTGGTCGGGGGCGCCAAGGTCTCGACCAAGATCGACCTTTTGAAGAACCTCGTGGCGCGGGTCGACCATCTGGTGATCGGGGGCGGGATGGCCAACACCCTTCTCGCCGCTCAGGGGCTGGAGATCGGCACCTCGCTCGCCGAGCGCGAGATGGGCGAGACCGCCCGCGAGATCATGGCGCACGCCGAGCAGACGGGGTGCCGCGTGCACCTGCCCGTCGACGTGGTGGCGGCCGAAAGGTTCGAGGCCGGGGCGCCGTCGCAGGTGGTCGCGGCCGAGGCCTGCCCCGCCGACCGGATGATCCTCGACGCCGGCCCGGAGACGGTGGAGCGGCTGAAGGAGTTGTTCGGCACCTGCCGCACGCTGATCTGGAACGGCCCTCTCGGCGCCTTCGAGATCGCGCCCTTCGACACGGCCACGGTGGCCGCGGCGCGGGCGGCGGCGGAGGCGACCGCGGCGGGCGCCCTGGTCAGCGTGGCGGGGGGCGGCGACACGGTGTCGGCGCTGCACCACGCGGGTGTGGCCGACGATTTCAGCTATGTCAGCACGGCGGGCGGCGCCTTCCTCGAATGGATGGAGGGCAAGGACCTGCCGGGGGTTGCCGCGCTCCACCGTTGAGGCGCGCCCGAGGGGGAGCGGCCGTTGCCCCCCCGACCCGGCGAGACTTGGGCCTTGCCTTGCGTCAAGCGCTGGGGCCTTCTGGGCGCGACGTGTCGCTGCCCGAGGTGCCCGCCATGACCGTTCCCGCCCGCCGCCGCCCTGCCCGACCGCATCGGCCGGGGCCGCTCGCGCTTGCGTTCGCCGTCGCGCTGCCCGCCCTGCCCGGAACCGGGCAGGCACAGGGCTGGGCCGAGGTGTTCTCGCCCGACCGCGTGGCCGAGAGCGTGCTGCAGTCGCTGCTGATGACGGCGCGGACGCAGGCCGACATCGTCTACGGCGCGATGAGCGTCGACGTGCTGGGCGCGCGCGCCACGCTGACCGATCTGCAGGTCTGGCCCTTCCTCGACTGGGACGAGGCGGGCGACTGCGCCATCGAGGTCGCCCGTGTCGGCGTGCAGGGCAGCCCTCTGACCGAGACCGCGCGCACGCGAATGCGGATCGCCGCGCACGGCATCGCCTTTCCGGCCGCCTGCCTGCCCCCCGAAGGCCGCGCGGCGCTGGCCGCGGTGGGGCAGACCGAGGTGACGCTGTCCTATGTGGCGGCGACGCTCGACTACGACATACCGAGCGCGGGCTCGGAGATCGCGGTGCGCGCGACCGCGCCCGAATTCGCCGCGGCCGACCTCGTGGCGCGGTTCGACTACCTGTGGTTCGAGGCCGACGACGAGATGGAGGAGCCGTTGCCGGTGGCCTTTCTCGAGGAGGCGGCCATCGGCATCGAGGATCTCGGCGGGTGGGAGGCCATCGCCCCCCTGCTGCCGCCGCAACTGCTCGACCCGGGCTCGGCGCCGTTCCTTGTCGAGGGGTTCCTCGGCTCGGCGATGATCGGCATGGGCGGCGGCGCAGAGGCGGGAGCGACGCTCAGCGAGGAGCAGCGCCGCTTCGTCGACAGCGCCGTCGAGGCGTGGTCGGCATTCCTCGCCGAGCCGGGGCGGCTCGACCTCGCCACGCAGATCCCGGCGGGCGAGGCTGTCTATCTCGATCCGGCCTGGGGCGACGCGCCCGACGAGGCCTTCGCCGCACTCGCGCCCGCGATCGCGCACGGCACGGGCGCATCGGTCGGGCCGGTGCCGCAGGCCGCCCTGCGCGCCGCGCTCGAAGCGGTGCAGAGCGGCAGGGCAAGCGGGATCGCCCCCGATACCCGCTTCGACGTCGGCCGGGCGCTGGTGACCGGGATCGGCGCGCCGCGCGACATCGCAACGGGCGTGGCGCTGCTCGAAGGGCTCGCCGAGACGGGCGATGCCGATGCGGCGGCGTTGCTCGCCGAGGCGCTCGAACCGCGCGATCCGGAGGCCGCCTATGGCTGGGCGCTGCGGGCGGCCGCGGCAGGCGCGCCCGGGGCGGCCGCCCGGCTCGACCGGCTGGAGCGGGAGGTGCCGCCGGCCGCCGCGCTCGCCGCGCAGGACACGCTCGCCGGCCCGCTCGACGACGTGGCGGGCGCGGGCCGCGCCGTGCTGTCCGATCTCGCGCAGGCCCGCCTGACGGGGCAAGGGGCGGTGCGCAGCTACCGCCACGCCGCCACGCTCGCCCGGCTGATCGGCGCGAGCGGCGACCCCGAAGGCCGCGCCCTGCTGGACGAGATCGACGCGCGCATGGCCGGCGGTGGCTCCGCATGGAGCGCGGTCGAGGACGCGGCGGCGGAGGCGGCGCTCTCGCTCTGGCTCGGGCAGGCGCAGTAAGGGCCGCGCGAGGCGCGTTGCGGCCGCCGTTGACGCAATCGTGCTTGCACGAGGGCCTGTCGCCCCTTACCCCGCGCCCGAAGGCAGAGGCCACCAGAAAGGATCAAGGACCATGAAGGCGACCCGCACCGTTCAGCGCATTCTCGCGAATTACGAGGGCGAGGCCCCCGGCGTGAAAGGCAAGCTCTGCCAGATGCTGATGGCGGGCAAGCTCGGTGGCACCGGCAAGATGATCATCCTGCCGGTCGACCAGGGCTTCGAGCACGGGCCGGCGCGCTCCTTCGCGCCGAACCCCGACGCCTACGATCCGCACTACCACTACCGCATGGCGATCGACGCGGGGCTGAACGCCTACGCCGCTCCGCTGGGGCCGCTCGAGGCGGGAGCCGACACCTTCGCCGGCCAGATCCCGACCATCCTCAAGGTGAACTCGGCCAACTCGCTGATGGGGCCGGGCGCCGGCAAGAACCAGGCGGTGACGGCGAGCGTCGACGACGCGCTGCGGCTGGGCTGCGCGGCGATCGGCTTTACCATCTATCCGGGCTCCGACATGGCGCTCGACATGTTCGAGGAGATCGTCGAGATGCGGCGCGAGGCGGCGGCCTGCGGCCTCGCCACGGTGATCTGGTCCTACCCGCGCGGCGAGGCGCTGTCGAAGGAGGGCGAGACGGCGGCCGACGTGACCGCCTATGCCGCCCACATCGCGGCGCTTCTGGGGGCGCATATCATCAAGGTGAAGCTCTCCACCGATCACCTAGAGCAACCCGAGGCCAAGAAGGTCTACGAGGGCGAGAGCATCGACATCTCGACCCAGGCCGCGCGGGTGGCCGACTGCGTGCGCTCGGCCTTCGACGGGCGGCGGCTGATCGTCTTTTCGGGCGGGGCCAAGAAGGGGGTCGACGGGGTTTACGACGACGCCCGCGCGATCCGCGACGGCGGCGGCAACGGCTCGATCATCGGGCGCAACAGCTTCCAGCGCGACCGGGGAGAGGCGCTGGAGATGTTGAACAAGCTGGTCGACATCTACAAGGGCCGCGCCTGACGGCCGACGGCAGCCGCCTCGGCGTGCCCCCGCCGGGCCGTTAGCGCCCCAACGGGCGGAAAGCCGCCCACGCGAGCGGGGCGGCTTCCGGGCCGGGCGCCAAAGGTCTACCCCGGAGGTGTCATAATCGCCGGGGAGAGCGCGCATGCAGGTCGGAACGGTTGTCATGGTCATCGGCGCGGCGCTTCTGTGGATCGACGCCCAATATCTCGCCAGTATCGGGGCAAGCGGCATGTCAGAGGCGAGCTGGGCCGCGCCCGCGGGTTTCGCTCTGCTGTTCCTCGGAACGGTCGCCGGCATCGGCGACGGCATGCGCAGGCTGCTGCGCCGCGCGGCGGCCTGAGACCGCGCCTGCCGGCTTGGCGCCTCAGCCGTAGCCCATCGCGTCGAGGATCGCGCCTGCGTCGAGCCGGTCGATCCCCGGCGTGATCCCCCCATCGCCCTGCCCGAGCCGCGTGGCGACGTAGCCTCGGCCGGCGCGGCCGGCCCGGCTCTGTGCAGGGTCGATGCCGTGAGCAGCGCCGCCATTCTCTCCGCAAAGGCGCGCGCGGCGGACTCGTCGCGCACCGAGGGCCAGCGGTCGCGCGTCGCGGCGCGCGCGGCATCGAAGGCAGGATGCAGGCCCTGCGCGGAGTCGAGCTCGGCCGCCACTGCCTCGTCGAGCGCGGCGCGCATCAGGCCGGCGGGCGCCATCGCGGTGTCGAGGCGGGTGTGGTGCACCATGCGGACGATGGTGCGCACGCCGGCGCCCTCCGCGCCCAGCCGGTGCGCAAGCGCCCCGTGATACTCGATCTCGGCCGAGGCGTCGGCCGTAACCTCGTGGGTGGCGAGCCCTGCGGCAGGGGGCGGAGGGGTGCCGGAGACGGGTGCAGTCTAGCGGCCCGTGGCCAATCTGCAAAAGCGGACATGGCGTTGCGACGGCGCGCGTCACGGGGGATTCCCATGCGCCAGTCGCCATGCAATCATGTCTTCGAGCGGCTCGCCAGAGGTCGCCGAGGCAGGAAAGCGGTGTGCATGAGACAGCCGAGTCAGACCCGTGGATTGAGCGGTGCGATCGTCTTCGTGATCTGCCTGTCGCTCGCCGGGTATTTTACCTTCGCCGCAGTGCAGGGCGATTACGGCCTGTTCCGCCGCATCGCCATCGAGGCCGAGATGAAGTCGCTCGAGGCCGAGCGCGCCGCGCTCGAGGTCGAGGTCGCGCGGATGGAGAACCTCACGCGCCGCCTGTCGGACGAGTTCCTCGATCTCGACCTGCTCGACGAGCGTGCGCGCGATGTGCTGGGCCTGCTGCGCGCCGAGGAGATCGTCATTCGCTAGGCCCGGCGGTGGCGCGGCCCCACCCGCTTTTTCGACAGCGTCGCGCTTTCGAGCGCCGGAGAATGCCGGCGACAGTGCACCAGTGATGCACGGCCCGGAATCCGCGCTTTCGGCGTCCCGGTGCGACCGCCTGCTTGGCCCCCCTCCCCCCGCGCCAATGCGCCGCCCGTGCGGCCGGGCGATCGCGGCATTTTCCGGGGTGAAGGCCGCGATCGCCTCTGCTAGGGAGTCGTTCAAGGTTGAACCATTTCTGGCGAGGGAGGGCCGGGGCATGGCAGCACGGCGCACCACCACCACCACCAAGAAGGCCGACGCGAAGCCGAGCGCCTCGAAGGAGGAGTTGCTCCACTACTACCGCGAGATGCTGATGATCCGCCGGTTCGAGGAAAAGGCGGGCCAGCTCTACGGGATGGGGCTGATCGGCGGCTTCTGCCACCTCTATATCGGGCAGGAGGCGGTCGTCGTCGGGCTCGAGGCCGCGGCCGAGGACGGCGACAAGCGCATCACAACCTACCGCGACCACGGCCACATGCTGGCCTGCGGGATGGACCCCAAGGGCGTCATGGCCGAGCTCACGGGCCGCGAGGGCGGCTATTCGAGGGGCAAGGGCGGCTCGATGCACATGTTCTCGAAGGAAAAGGACTTCTACGGCGGCCACGGGATCGTCGGCGCCAACGTTCCGATCGGCGCCGGCCTCGCCTTCTCGCAGAAGTATCTCGGCACCGACCGGGTGACCTTCACCTATTTCGGCGACGGCGCGGCCAATCAGGGCCAGGTGGCCGAGACCTACAACATGGCGCAGCTGTGGTCGCTGCCCTGCATCTTCGTGATCGAGAACAACCAGTACGCGATGGGCACGAGCGTGAAGCGCGCGACCACCTCGCCCGACTTCTGGGAGCGGGGGGCGGCCTACGGCATCCCCGGCGAGGCGGTCGACGGGATGGACGTGCTGGCGGTGAAGGCCGCCGGCGAGAAGGCGGTCAGGCACGCCCGCGCCGGCAAGGGGCCCTACATCCTCGAGATCATGACCTACCGCTATCGCGGCCACTCCATGTCGGACCCCGCCAAGTACCGCACCCGCGACGAGGTGCAGAAGGTCCGCGAGGAGCGCGACGCGATCGAGCATGTCCGCCAGCTGCTGCTCGACGGCGGCCACGCCACCGAGGACGACCTGAAGGCGGTCGACAAGGAGGTGAAGGAGATCATCAACGAGGCGGCCGAGTTCGCCAAGGAAAGCCCCGAGCCCGACCCGTCGGAGCTCTGGACCGACGTCTACGCCGAACAGACGCCTCAGGGGGAGGCGATCTGATGACCCGGAAGCGTGTGGAGAAGCGGCTGGAACTGAGGGACACGACCTATGGCAACTGAAGTGCTCATGCCCGCGCTCTCGCCGACCATGGAGGAAGGCACGCTGGCCAAGTGGCTGGTCAAGGAGGGCGACACGGTCAGCTCGGGCGACATCCTCGCCGAGATCGAGACCGACAAGGCGACGATGGAGTTCGAGGCGGTCGACGAGGGCGTCGTCGGCAAGATCCTGATCCCCGAGGGCACCGAGGCGGTGAAGGTCAACACGCCCATCGCGCTTCTGGTGGAGGAGGGCGAGAGCGCCGACGACGTCGAGGTGGACCGCGGCAGCGCGCCTTTCCCGCAGGACAAGGCGCAGACCTCCGAGGATCAGGCGGCGGGAGGCACGCAGCCCCCTGCCCCGGCCCAGCCGAGGCCCTCGCAGAAGGCCGAGCCCGAAGTGCCCGAGGGCACCGAGTTTCGCACCCAGACGGTGCGCGAGGCGCTGCGCGACGCCATCGCCGAGGAGATGCGCCGCGACGAGAACGTCTTCATCATGGGCGAGGAGGTGGCCGAGTACCAGGGTGCCTACAAGATCACCCAGGGCATCCTCGACGAGTTCGGCGCGCGGCGGGTGATCGACACGCCGATCACCGAGCACGCCATCGCCGGCGTCGGCGTGGGCGCGGCCTTCGGCGGGCTCAGGCCCATCGTCGAGTTCATGACGTTCAACTTCGCCATGCAGGCGATCGACCAGATCGTGAACTCGGCTGCCAAGACGCTCTACATGTCGGGCGGCCAGATGGGGTGTCCGATGGTCTTCCGCGGACCGAACGGCGCGGCGGCCCGCGTCGCCGCCCAGCACAGCCAGGATTACGCGGCGTGGTATGCCTCGATCCCGGGGCTGAAGGTGGCGATGCCCTACACCGCGGCCGACTACAAGGGCCTGTTCAAGTCGGCCGTGCGCGACCCCAATCCCGTGATCTTCCTCGAGAACGAGATCCTCTACGGCCGCTCCTTCGAGGTGCCCGTGCTTGAGGATTTCACCGTGCCCTTCGGCAAGGCGCGCATCCACCGCGAAGGGTCGGACCTGACCATCGTGAGCTGGGGCATCGGGATGTCCCACGCCACGCAGGCGGCCGAGGAGCTGACGAAGGACGGGATCGAGGCCGAGATCGTCGACCTGCGCACCCTGCGCCCCATCGACTACGACACCGTCATCGCCAGCGTGCGGAAGACCAACCGCTGCATTACCGTAGAGGAAGGGTTCCCGGTCGCCTCGATGTCGAACCACATGGCGTCCTACATAATGACGCATGCCTTCGACTGGCTCGACGCGCCGGTGCTGACCTGCACGGGCAAGGACGTGCCGATGCCCTACGCCGCCAACCTCGAGAAGCTGGCGCTGGTGACGGTGGAGGAGATCGTCGAGGCGGCCCGCGCCGTCTGCTACCGGTGAGCGTCGTCCGGAAAGGGATCGGGGCGCGTCGGCCTTCGGGCGGCGTCGGCACCGTCCGCTGGCTTGGCTGCGGTAGTGAGCAACGCGCGCGTCTCGGCTATGCGGGCGAAGACGCGTCGCTGCCTGTCGGCGAGGACGCGGTCATCGCTGAGGCGCGGCCGGCTCTGCGCGACCTGGCGCAACTGGCGCGCGACCAGCCATTCGAGCGTCCCCGCAAACCGGGCGGCACGCTTGCGAAGGCGGTGCTTTTCGGCGCCGTTGATGCGGTATTCCTGCCCCTGCGACAGCGCGTCCGTCCGGGCGAACCGGATGGGCCGGTCCTGCGGGTCGGGGGCGCCAAGTCGCGCGCGCATATCGCGCGGCCAACGCCCGGCCGAGCGGAGCGCGGCGTAGGCGCGCTTCGCTCCATCGAGAACGGAGTGAATGCGCAGATCGTCGACCTCGACCGAGTCGGCCCAGTCGAGCCACTTGAAGCTGCAGAAGTTTGGCTTGATGGCCACGGCAATCCACGGAACGCGATAGGCGTCGGCGAGGATCGCGCCGTGCATCGACTCGGTGACGACGAGGCGGGCACCAGCGATCTCGCGGATGACGGCACGGCTGTCGCCGGAGGGAGAGACGAGCCTCAGACCGGCGCCGTCTGCGACCCGTGCCCAGTCGAGCGGCAGCGCCCCGGTGCCGGCATGCGGCACGAAGATCGGGTCGCCGTGGGGCGCGCGGGGAGGCTCCATGCCCGGCAGGAGCGGCGTGCAGCAGGCCGGATCACTGACGGCCCGGTCGGCACCAAGGCCGAACTCGCGCGCCGTCCGCGGGCCACGCACAAACTGGAAGAGAGTGGCGTCGGGGAAGCGGTCGGGCAGGATGCCGACCCCTGTGCCGCTGCCCATCACCACGATGTCGTCGAACATCTCGACGTTGGCGCGCCACAGGATCGAGCCGATCCCGAACATCGTGCGGCCGGGCGCGAGGGTTCGGAAATCAGGGAATATCTCGTCCCAGAACCATGCATTCATGTCGTCGCCGAAGTTCGGAAGGGGCGACTTGCAGTAGAAGAGTTCCATTCGCCCTCGATCGACCGGCGCACCGACGCGCGCGCGAGCCTTATCCCCGCACGACCGATGCGACAACCCGCCAAGACGAGAAGCTTCGGAGTTCCCAAGAATGCCCACTGAAATCCTGATGCCTGCGCTCTCGCCCACGATGGAGGAGGGCACGCTCGCCAAGTGGCTGGTGAAGGAGGGAGACGCCGTCTCGTCCGGCGATCTGCTGGCCGAGATCGAGACCGACAAGGCGACGATGGAGTTCGAGGCGGTCGACGAGGGTACGATCGGCAAGCTGCTCGTGGCCGAGGGCACCGAAGGGGTGAAGGTCAACAGCCCCATCGCGGTGCTGCTCGGCGAGGGCGAGAGCGCCGACGAGATCGACTCTGCGGGCGGCAGCCCGAAGGAGCCTCCGGCCTCGTCGCACGCCGCGCCGGCCGAGCCGTCGAGCCAGACCGAACCGGTGCAGGGCTATGGCCGCGGCGCTGGCCCAACGCCCGAGCCGGCCGGAGAGGTCGCGCCCGCGCCCGCCGCGCCCCGCGCGTCGGATGGCGGTCGCATCTTCGCCTCGCCCCTCGCCCGTCGCATCGCCGCCGAGCGGGGGCTCGACCTGACGGGGATCAAGGGGTCAGGCCCGAAAGGCCGGATCGTGAAGGCGGATGTCGAGGGTGCCGAGGCGCCGCAGGCACCGTCTGCACCCGAGCCGGCGGCCGGCCGTGACGCGGGCGCGGCGCCCGTCGCCGCCCCCGCTCCAGCCTCTGCCGGACCGACCGCCGAAGCCGTGGCGCAGATGTACGAGGGACGCCCCTACGATGAGGTCAAGCTCGACGGGATGCGCAGGACGATCGCTGCGCGCCTGAGCGAGGCCAAGCAGACGATCCCGCATTTCTACCTGCGCCGCGATATCCGCCTGGATGCGCTGCTCGGCTTCCGGGCGGAACTGAACGCGAAGCTCGAAGCGCGGGGCGTCAAGCTGTCGGTCAACGACTTCATCATCAAGGCCTGCGCGATGGCGCTGCAGCAGGTGCCCGCGGCCAACTCCGTCTGGGCCGGCGACCGGCTGCTGCGCCTTCAGCCTTCCGATGTGGCGGTGGCCGTGGCGATCGAGGGCGGCCTCTTCACGCCAGTCCTTAAGGATGCCGACACCAAGTCGCTCTCCGCGCTCTCTGCCGAGATGAAGGACCTCGCGGCGCGTGCCCGCGAGCGCAAGCTCGCTCCGCACGAATACCAGGGTGGCACCTTTGCGGTGTCGAACCTCGGCATGTTCGGCATCGACAACTTCGACGCGGTCATCAACCCGCCGCACGGCGCGATCCTCGCGGTGGGCGCGGGCGTGAAGAAGCCGGTCGTGGGGAAGGACGGTGAGTTGACGGTGGCAACGGTGATGTCTGTCACGCTCTCGGTCGATCACCGGGTGATCGACGGCGCGCTTGGCGCCGAACTCCTGCAGGCCATCGTCGACAATCTCGAGAATCCGATCGCCATGTTGGCCTGACCGGTCCCGCTTGCGCGGGAGAACTTCTTGGAAGGCCGTTCCGACGCGCTTTCGAATGCGCGTGGCCAAGGCGCTTGCACGCGCCTTGGCGCCGCACTTGGCAGGCTGCTTCCGCAATGGGCGACGGCGGGCAGCCTGATGTCGGGATTGTCGGTGGCGCGCGCGAGCGTTTCAAGCGACGTGTATCTCCGCGCGACTGTCCACTCGTCATTGGTCTCGAGCATCAGCACCGACGAGCCGGACGATGGCCTGGTCGTTGGGGAAGATGCCGATGACGTCGGACCTGCGCTTGATCTCGCGGTTCACCCGCTCGAGCGGGTTCGTCGACGCGATCTGGGCCCAGTGCTCGCGTGGGAAGTCCATGTAGGCGAAGTTCATCAGTTATTCGTTTAAGCGATTGATATTACTCGCTCTGAGGCGGTGATTTTGCCACAACACCGGCCCTCAGGCCGGTTTCGGGATGCTCAGGGCGTCGAAGAGGTCGAGTTGCTCCGGGGTTGTCCGGCTGGTGCCGTTGAAGGTTCGGGTGCCGATGTGAGCGGTGTGCTTCTGGATGCGCGCGAGGGTGTCGAGCGCCGCTCTGGGGCTGACCTCGTGGCCCTTCGCCTTCAGCCGCATGCGCATGATCCGGTAGAGCACCAGGGCGAGGACGCAGATCAGGGCGTGCGCGCGGATGCGGTCGGGCAGGCGATGGTGGACGGGCGCGATCTCGATGTCGGATTTCAGCACGCGGAAGCCGCGCTCGATGTCTGCCAGGGCCTTGTAGCGCGCGACGGTGTCGGCGGGCGTCAGGTCGGGCGCGTTGGTGA
>OFET01000261.1_pt1 | contig 49783 bp, 42 predicted proteins | sample 1521211 | NCBI WGS metagenome assembly OFET01 (sample SAMN03766358, study PRJEB24113) | microbial mat metagenome | isolation source: enrichment culture HLUCC-A from microbial mat sample contains cyanobacterium...
TTACGCAAGTTTGTACATCGCTATCCATCGACGCCTCCATCGTGATGGGCGTCATCTCCGACGGCGCGCCACCTCAAGAAACAAGGGCGATCGGCGGGCGCTTACCGATCTTCCGCGCCCAGGTTTCGACCTTGTAGGCCTCGCGCGCCTCGGCCATGGTCCCGGCCTTGATCTCGCCGTGTTCGTTCAGCTTCTCCAGCAGCGGCGCCTCGCCCAGCATGATCTTGTTCACCGCGCGGAAGTCCCGCGCCGTGGTCTGGCGGCCGAGTCGGCGGATGCCCGAGGGTGCCGCCTGGTAGGCGTCGCGAAGCACGCGGCCCACGGTGTCCCCGAGGATGATCGGGAAGTCGGAGGTGGTGTGCAGCGCGCGGGTCACGAGGCTCGCGGGCGAGAGCGCCATGGTGGACTCGCCGCGCAGCGTCAGCAGTTCCTTCGCCATGTCGACCGGGGTCGCGTAGGCGTAGCGCCGGGCGGGCTCACTCAGTTCGTGGCGCGGGTTGATCCGTGCATACAGCGCGTAGTGACAGGCGGACGGGCCGCAGGCCTCGGAATGCCCTGCCAGAACGCCCGGCCAAACAGTCTGGCCGGCTCTCGGCGGGCACCCGGCGTTCGCACGACCCCCTCGGCCGACGCGAGTCCGGCGCTGCGATCCGGCCCGGCAGCGCCATCACGAGAGCCCCGGCCACACGCCAGGCGGGCCCCGCCCGGCGCGCTACGGGGCGCGCCCCTGCGCGTCGCGCACAAGCGCCGCGAAGCGATAGGCGCCGTGGGCCATCTTGGAATAGGGCGTCGTCAGGAACAGGGCCAGCACCGCCCCCAGGTGCAGCGCCAGCAGGGCGGGCACCAGAGCCGTGCCCGTCGCCGCGTAGAGAACGAGGCCGGACAGGCCCGTCAGACCGAGAAGCAGCACGAAGGCCATCTCGCCGCCCCAGCGTGACGGTGCGCCGAGCTCGGGGTCGGCCTTCGTCTTGAGCCAGGCGAGCGCGAAGGCGCCCACCGTCAGCAGCACCCCGCCCGGCACGCCGAACAGCTTCGGCAGGCTCCACAGCGGATAGGGCGCGGGCGCGTCGAAGACGTAGTGCAGCACGGTGCCGGAGGAGGTGGAGGCGAAGCACAGCAGGAAGCCCCAGAGCACCGCCTGGTGGGCGTGGCGGCGGGCGTTGCCGAAGCGGTCGCCGTTTTCGTAGTTGCACCCCTGCGCCGGCCCGCCCGACAGGTTCTTCAGCCGGCCGGCGTCGAGCGCGGCCTCCTTCAGATGGGCCCACCGCACCGGGCTGCCGCCGGTCTCGTGCCAGTAGCGGCGCACGCCCACCCCCAGCGCGACGACCGGAAACAGGAACGCCGGGGCGAAGATCGCCACCATCGCCGCATGCGAGAGATAGGCGTAGAAGCCCTCGCCCGAGGCCGGCGCAAGTGCCGCGAGCGCAAGGAAGAGCGCGGCGATGCCGGCGACCAGCGCGGCCGCCAGCGCCACGCCGCTGCGCTGGAACGTCCCGGCCAGCCCGCGCGGCCAGGCGAAGCGCTCCCAGCTTTCGCTGCGCACCTCGGCCAGCGCCCGCGGCAGGTTGACGGCGAAGTCGTGCGGCTCGGCATACTGGCAGGCGTAATAGCAGCCGCGGCAGTTGTGGCACAGGTTGGCGAGCTGCGTGATGTCGCCGTCGGCGAAGGCTCGCTCGCGCGTGATCGCCGGAAAGACCGAGCAATACCCCTCGCAGTAGCGGCAGGCGTTGCAGATCTGGACCTGCCGGCGCGCCTCCTCGATGGCGTCCTGCCCGCGCTCTTCGGGGCTCAGGGCGACGGGGGCCTCGCCCCGGAAATCAAGCGACATGGGCGGCAGCCTCCTGTCCCGCGATGCGTCCGAAGACGGTTCCGATGGTCATGCCGAACCCGGCAAGATAGCCTTGGCCCAGGATCGAGCCAGCCATGATCTCGCCCGCCGCCCAGACATTGCCGAGCCGTGCGCCCCCGGCCGAGACGCGGGCCGTCTCGTCGACCTTGAGGCCGAGATAGGTAAAGGTCACGCCGGGGCGCAGCGTGTAGCCGTAGAACGGCGGCTCGACGATGGGCCGCGCCCAGTTCGTCTTGGGCGGGTCGAGGCCCTCGGTGGCCAGCCCGTCGAGCTCGGTGGGGGTGAAGGCGCCCTCGCGGCAGGCGGTGTTGAAGGCGTCGACCGTCTCGCGCAGCTTCGGCCCCGAGATGCCGAGGCGCTGGCCCAGCCCCTCGATCGTGTCGGCCCGCTCGGGGGGGTAGAGCGAGGGCATGAACAGCTCGAGGCTGCTGGCGTCGATAATGGCATAGGCCACCTGCTCGGGCTGCGCGGCCACCAGCCGACCCCAGATCGCGTAACGCTTGGGCCAGACATCCTCGCCCTCGTCGTAGAAGCGTTCGCCGTTGCGGTTGACCACCACCGAGAACGGTACGCAGTCGAGCCGCGTGGCGATGCCGCCGTCGAACTTGGGCGCGCGCCCGTCGATGGCCACGGCGTGGCACTGGGTGGGATCGCCCACGCTGTCGGCGCCCTGGTCGAGCATGTCGCGCAGCACTGCGCCCCGGTTGTAGGGCGTGCCGCGGATCAGGAAGTTGCGCGCCGCCTCGCCCCAGGCGCTCGCCAGCCAGTCGAGATTGGCCTGAAAGCCGCCCGAGGCGAGCACCAGCGCGCGCGCCTCCACCCGGGCGGTCTGCCCGCCGATCGTCACGTCGAGGCCCTGCACCCGGCCGTCCTCAACCGCGACATGGGTGACCTCGGCCTCGTAGGCGACGGTCACGCCCAGATCCTCGACGGTGTTGTAATAGGCGTTCACCAGCGCCTTGCCGCCGCCGAGGAAGAAGGCGTTGGTGCGCGACAGCGACAGCGTGCCCGACAGCGAGGGCTGGAACGCCACGCCGTGCCGCTCCATCCAGGGCAGGCATTCTTCCGAGGTGCGGATCGTCATGCGGGCGAGCGCCTCGTCGGTCTTGCCGCCGGTGACGCGGATCAGGTCGTCGAAATACTCGTCTTCCTGGTAGGCCCCCGTCAGCACCGAGAGCGGGGCCTCGTGCTTGCATCGAAAGTTGCGGGTATGGCGCGAATTGCCGCCGCGATAGGGCTCGGGGGCGCCTTCGAGCACCAGCACCCGCGCTCCCGCCTCGGCGGCTTCGATCGCCGCGCAGAGACCGGCATTGCCCCCGCCCACGACGATCACGTCCCAGAGTGTCGATTCCAGCGTTCCGTTCATCGCGCTCCCGCTTCCCTTTCCCGTTCGCCCTGCCCTGCCGCGATCAGCGCGCCCCGCCCGGGGCGGCGCCCAAGCCCGTGCCGGAGCCCTCGCCCCGCCCTGCGGCCGCGCGAGCCCGTCTTGCCCGTCTTGCCGCCTGTCACCCCCCGCGGACGGCCTGCCCATGGGCACCCGGCGGCAGGGCACGGGCGCGGGGCCTGCTCCGGCACCCTGCCCGGGCCCGCGGCGCCCGTGCGAGAGTGCCCTGCCCGCCGCTCGCTCATCCGCGCTCGGCGGCCCCTTCCGGTGTCCGTCGGGCCGCGCTCGGCCAGGTGCAGCTGGTCGTGCATGCAGGGCTGGCAAGGTCAGAACGACGGCAGGAACTGGTCGAAGATCACGAAGACGGCAAGGCCGACGCTCGCGGCGAGCACCGCGCTCGGCACCCATCGCTCCTTGCAGAAGAGCACGCCGAACAGGAACAGGAACGCCGGCACGGCCACCAGATAGGAGACGAAATGGGCCACCACCAGAAAGCCCGCGAGAAAGGCGTAGATCGTGGCGAGGCCCGCCCAGTCGACGGGCCTGTCCCGTTCCTGCTCCGGGACCGGATCGCCGGATGCGGCCCCGGATGCGGGCTCGGCGGCCCGGTCGGCCCGGTCGGCCCGGTCGGCCCGGAGATCCGCCACCAGGAGCGCAAGCGCCATGACCAGCACGATTCCCGACACGGCGAAGGGAAAGCCGAACGCCGCCGTTCCGGCATACTCGAACGCTCCGGCGAGCATCGCCGCCGACAGCGCGGCGACGAGCAGCGTGACGACGTGCCTAACCTTCATCTTTCGACACCTTGATCCGCTCCTTCCGGGCCGCGCGCGACAGAAGGGCGCCGGGGCTGGCGCGCAGCGCGGGATAGACGAGCATGGCGATCGTCGCCAGCAGCAGGCCCAGCGTGATCGGCCGCGTCAGCGACCCCTCGATCCCGAAGACCAGCATGCTCTGGTAGAAGTTCTTCTCGATCAGGCCGCCCAGCACCAGAGCGATGATCAGCGCCACCCGCGAGAACCCGTAGGCGTGGAAGAAATAGCCCACGAGCCCGAAGACGAGCGCCACGATCATGTCGCCGAAATTGCCGTAGGTGGCGTAGGATCCGAGCAGCCCGAGGACGAGGATCACCGGCGCGACGGTGGTGCTGCGGAGCGAGGTGACGCGGGCGAGATAGGGCGCCCAGCCCAGCAGGATGACCCCCGCCAGCACGTTGCCGAACACGAGCGTGCCGATCAGCACCATGATGATGTCGGGGCTGTCGAGCATCAGCCGCGGGCCGGGCGTGATCCCGAACACCATCAGCGCACCGATCAGGATGGCCATGTCGAGGCTGCCGGGGATGCCGAAGATCAGCGTCGGCACCAGGGCGCCGCCGTCCTTGGCGTTGTTGGCCGATTCCGGCGCGATGACACCGCGGATATCGCCCTTGCCGAACGACGACTTGTCCTTGGCGGTCGCCTTGGCCTGGCCGTAGGCGATCAGGTTGGCGACCGCCCCGCCGACGCCGGGGATGATTCCGATCAGCGTTCCGAGGATCGAGCCGCGCAGGAACGTGCCGAAATTCTGGAACACCGCGAGGCTGCCGCGCCAGACGCCGGACATGCCGAACTCGATGCGCTCGCCGGCGACGGCTTTCTTGTCGAGCAGAAGCGCAAGCGCCTCGGAGATGGCGAACAGGCCGATCATCACCGGCACCAGCTTGATGCCGTCGTAGAGATAGTCGGTGCCGAGGTCGTAGCGCACCAGACCCTCGATGGGGTCTGCGCCGACGAAGGCCAGCATCAGCCCCAGCCCGGCCGACATGACGCCCTTCCACATCGAGCCCTCGCCCAGCAGCGCGATCAGGCACAGCCCCATGACGGTGATCATGAAGTATTCGGGGTAGGAGAACGACAGCACGATCTGCCGGCCGAGCGGCAGGATCGTGATGAGCACCGCCGCGCCCACCAGCGCGCCCAGCAGCGACGAGGTCGCCGCCGCCCCGATGGCGTAGCCCGCCCTGCCCTGCCGCGCGAGCGGATAGCCGTCGAAGGTGGTGGCGACGTTCTGAGCCGAGCCGGGCGTGTTCAGGAGGATGCCGGCGACCGAGCCCGCAGTCGGCACGGCGCCGGCCGCGCCGATCAGCATGATGATGGCGTATTCGGGTTCGAGCGCGAAGGTCACGGGCAGCAGCAGCGCAAGCACCTGCCCGCCGCCGAGGCCCGGGAGAATGCCGAAGACCATGCCGATCAGTGTTCCGCCGACAAGGAAGGCGATCCCCGGCCAGCTGAAGATCACGCCGAGAGCGGGAAGGATAGCGTCGTACACGCGGACTCACCCCTTGGGTTACGGGACCGAGGATGCCGGGCGGCATGGAAGAAGGGCGCCGCCGCCCGGCAGATCGTCATGTCACTCCTTGAGGAGTTCGTCGCGGGCGGCGCCGAACAGGTCGATCTTGGCCTGGATCAGTTCGCGCGTCTCGCTGGCGTCGAGCCATTCGGCGTTCTGGTTCGCCTCGACCATGCCCTCCCGGAAGGACTCGTCCATGAAGGCGGCCTCGGACGCGGCGTTCAGGACCGCCATCACCTCGTCGGGCGTGCCCGGCGTTGTGCCCAGCACCAGTTGCAGCCCGTTCAGCTTCAGCAGGTCCGCGTGGCCGAGTTCGGCGACCGAAGGCACGTCGGGCAGGTTGGGGATGCGCTCGCTGGTATAGGTGAAGAGCGGCACGACGTCGTCGATCTGGGCATAGATCGTGGGGAAGGTGCCCTGCATCCAGTCGACATCGCCGCGGATGACCGCCAGCAACGCCTCCGAAGCCCCGTCGTGCGGGATCGGGTTGACGCCGAAGCCCATGGCCATTCCCGTCATCCGGGCGCCCAGCGTCGAGCCGTCGAGGCGCCCGCCGGTCGAGGCCTGCACGAAGGTCTCGCCGGTGCCGGCCATCTGGTCGATCGAGGTGAGGCCCGACGCCTTCGACGCCACGGCGAGGTAGAGGGGGTTGTTGATCTGGGCGATCCACTCGATCTCGAGCGGATCGTAGTCACGCCCCTCGAGAACGGGGGGCAGCACCACGGTCGTCGCCTCGAGGATGCCCAGCGTGTAGCCGTCGGGATCGGCCCGCATGACGTCGTTCAGCGCGATCATCCCGTTGCCGCCTGTCCGGTTCTGGACGACCACGTTGGGCTCGTTCGGCAGAGCCTTGGACAGCGCGTCGGCAAAGAGCCGCGCGGTGGTGTCGGTGCTGCCGCCGGGCGAGTTGGGGATGACGATGGTGATCGTCGAGCCCGCCTCGGGGAAGTCGGCGGCGCCGGCCGTTCCGGCCGCGACGCCGAGCGCCAGCGTCAGGCCTGCCACCCCCCCTGTCACGCTCGTCTTCAAGCTGTCGAGTCTGATATCCACGGTTCCACTCCTTCTCTCCTGTCGATTCCGTCGGGCCGGTCCGCGTGCCGGGCCAGACCCGTAGGCAGCCCTTCTCGGGGGATGCCGTTTGTGCGCGGGCGCCACCCGCCGCACCGCCGGGCGGCACACCCGGGCCCGAGGGCCGGGGGCGGCCGCCGCGGCAGCCTTACTGGGCGGCTTGCAGCGCCTCATCGAGCAGAGGCACCAGCGCATCCGCGTTCGCCATCGCCTCTTCCAGGACGACGGTCGCCTCGTCGGCCGGCATGAAGTCGATCGCGCGGCCGAGCTGCTCCATCTCGGCGAGGAAGTCAGGGTCTTCCATCGTAGCCGCCACGGCGGCGCGCAGCGTCTCCAGCCGCTCCTCGGGCACGCCCGGCGGCGCGAAGAACGACCGGTCGAGCGCGGAGATGCCGGCGATGGAGCGCACGAAGGAGGCCACCATCTCGTCCTCGATCACCTCCGACGCGAGCGGCACGCCCTCGAGCGTCGTGTCGGGCACCAGCGCCATCTGGAGGATCGGCTTGATCTCGCCCGCCTCGATCAGTTGCAGCGACGAGCCGATCGAGCTTGACAGGATCTCGCCGTCGCCGCGCAAACCGGCGGCGAACGCCTCGCTCGCGCCGTCGTAGCCGGTGACCGGCACCACGTCGATGCCGAGGCCGCGCGCCACGATCATCACCTTGAAGAAGGTGTCGTCGCCCACGCCCGACAGCGGAATGCGCACCGGCCCGTCGGCGTTGCGCAGCTCTTCGAGGCTCTGGTACTTCGCGGCGGCGGGCACCGACATCACCTCGGACTCGGCCACGACACGGCCGAGGATCTCCCATTCGTTGACATCGTACTGGATGCCGTCGGCGCCCGACAGCTGGCTGAAGATCATCGAGGGAAAGCTGGTGAAGCCGATGCTCAGTCCGTCGGGCTCCGCCCGGTAGAGCTGGTTGCGCCCGATATTTCCGCCGGCGCCGGTGACGTTCTTCACCACGACGGTGGCCCCCAGATATTCCTCGAGGTAACGGGCCGAGGTGCGCGCATAGGTGTCGAAGCCGCCGCCGGCGCCGTGCGGCACGAACAGCTCGACCGTCTCGCCCTCGTAGAACGTGTCCTGGGCGGCGGCCGGCCCCATGCCCCAGGCCATGGCGACCGTTGCCGCGGCCACGGCCGAGGCCCGTGCCGAGCGGATGAACCCTGTGAAGTCTCGCATCTTAGTCCCCTTTCTTAGCTTCCTGTTGGTAGATTCTTGCCTGCGGGCTAGCCGATCAGCGGGAACAGGCCCGGATACAGGTCGACGCGCAGGAACCAGACGAATGCTCCGTAGAGGATGCCGATTGCGACCGCCGTGCTGAGCAGTGCCCTCGTCCAGTCGAGCCCGGCGAGGAAGCGCAGGAAACCGATGAGGAACAGCGGCAAGACGATGTAGAAGCCGAAGAGCGTCAGCGCGATGCCCAGGCCCAGCACCCAGCCGAGCGCGGTCAGCTCGCGCCGGCGGACCTCGTTTTCGGGCAGCACTGCCGCGCTCTTCTTGCCGAGCTTGTCGCGGTCGACGAAGCCGGGCTTGACCTGCGCCGGGGCGAACCGCTCGAAGCCCGGCACATGGTCGATCGCGATCTGGAAGGCGATCAGCAGCGCGGTGGGCACGCCCACCAGGATCGGCACGAGGCGTGCCCGCTTGTTGTAGCCGAGGGCCTCGACGACGAAGAAGATCGCCACGGCCAGCAGGAAGCACTCGAAGATCAGCAGGCCCTTGTTCTTCATTTCGCCGCACCCGCTTGCCTTGCGCCGAAGATCTTCGTCGCGAACGGGTAGACCAGCACGCTGAGCGCCACGATCATCAGGACCAGCGCGAGCGGACGGTCGAACAGGAAGAACGCGTCGCCGTAGGTGCGCAGCGAGATCTGGAGATACCGCTCGGTGATGATGCCGAGCACGAGGCCGATCACCAGCGGCGCCTTGGGGAACCCGTACTTCTTCATGAAGTAGCCGAGCACGCCGAAAGCGAGCGCCACCCAGACCGCCGAGAAGTGGCCCTCGGCCGCGAAGGCGCCGACAACGCCGACGGTCAGGATGAACGGCCCGATGATCTCGCCCCGCAGGAAGGTGAAGCGCACCATGCGGAGCGCGAATTGCAGGCCGACGAGCGAGGCGATGACATTGGCGATGGCGATCGCCCAGACCAGCACGAAGACGATGTCGAGATTCTCGGTCAGCATCGAGGGGCCGGTGTCGATCCCCTTGAGGATGAAGGCGCCGAGCAGGATCGCGGTCGCCTCGCCGCCGGGAATGCCGAAGGCCAGCGTCGGCAAGAGCGAGCCGCCGTCGGTGGCGTTGTTCGAGGCTTCTGGGCCGAGCACGCCGTCGACAGCGCCCTTGCCGAAGTCGCTGCGATCTTTCGACATCTGCATCGCCTGGCCGTAGGCGAGGATGTTGGCGACGGTACCGCCGACGCCGGGAATGATGCCGATGAAGGCGCCGAGCGCGCTGCTGCGAAGCGTGATGACGGGGCGGCTGAGGACATCGCGCACCCCCTCCCAGACGCTCGACCGTCCGCGGTCGACCGCACCGAATTCCTGCACGATCGAACCCTTGTTGACGTAGAGCTCGATCACCTGCGAGATCGCGAAGACGCCGATGACGACCGCCACGAAGTCGAGGCCGTCGAGCAGCCACGTCTGATCGAGGTTGAAACGGCTGATCCCGGTGATCGGGTCCGAGCCTATGAACGACAGAAGCAGGCCGAAGCCGCCGGCGATCACCCCCTTGACGATCGAGCCCTCGCCGAGGAACGCGATGATGACGAGGCCGAAGATCGTCAGCGCGAACAGTTCTGCCGGGCCGAAATAGATCAGGATCGGCCGGACCAGCGGAATGAGCGCGGTCAGGACCAGCACGCCGAACAACCCGCCGATGAGCGAGGCCGTGGCCGAGATGCCGAGCGCACGCGCCGACTGGCCCTTCTGCGTCATCGGGTAGCCGTCGAAGCAGGTCGCGATGTTCTGCGCCGTGCCCGGCACGTTGAACAGGATCGCCGTGATCGAGCCGCCGAACACGACCGCCGCGTTCGACGCCAGCAGGAAGGCCAAGGCCATGTGCGCGTCCATCGGGTAGATGAACGGGATGAGCACGGCGAGCAGAACGGTGCCGCCCAGCCCCGGCACGACGCCGAACATCAGCCCGATCATCACGCCGAACACGATGACGAGGAGGGTGCCGGGATCAAGGATCGCGGTCAGGCCGGCAAGGGACGCTTCAAACATGCGCGAGCCCCCCCGCCGAGCGTGTCGTCTTCGGCCGGCCGGGGCACTGCGCGATGCGCGGCGGAGCCACCGACGGGTGGTTCCGTGCCGACCCGTCGCTCGGCGCCCGAAAGGTCATGAGCCCCAGGCCCGGCGGCAGGCGCGCTCTCCCGGCGACATCGGCACTCAGAAATCCGCCGGAAGATACTTTGCGAACTTCCCGCGCACATGGCCGTCGAGCTGCTTGCTCGAGCGCACGATGGCCGGCCAGTCGGCCATCCGGCTCCAGGGCTTGACCGCCTGCAGGATCATCCGCGAATTCACCATGCCCGCGCCGGCCGGGTAGGCGCGCGGGTCGAGCTTGGTGCTCCAGCAATTGCGCAGCACGTCGAGATCCTCGCCAGGATCCGACCGCGTGCAGATCGCCCAGATCACCTGGTCGATGTCGGCGGGGTCGATATCCTCGTCGACGACGATCACCACGCGGTTGGCATAGGCGCCCGCATGGCACTGCGAGGCGACGAGGCCGGCCTGCTTGGCGTGGCCCGCGTATTGCTGCTTGATCGAGACGGTCAGCCACATCCGGCTGCCGCCCGCCGGGTGGGCCCACACGCCCCTGACCTCGGGCACGCCGGCCGCCTCCATCTCGTGCCAGACGGCGCCGGCGCGGTAGGTGCCGCGATAGAACGTGTCGTCGTTGGGCGGGACGGCGGGGATGCAGCCCGTCAACACCGGGGTGTCGCGGTGCATGAAGGTTTCCACGCGGATCGCGGGGTGCTGCTCGACGCCGCCCGAGTAATAGCCCGTCCACTCGCCGAGCGGGCCCTCGTCGATCCGGTCATCGGGATGGATAAACCCCTCGAACGCGATTTCCGCCTCGGCGGGGATCGGCAGCCCGGTCTTGGGCGCGCGGATCACGCGCACCCCCTCGCCGATCAGACCGCCGGCGAGGTCGTATTCGTTCTTGCCGTAGGGCACTTCCAGCCCGGCCACAGAGAAGATCGCCGGATGCACGCCCACGACCACCGCGATGGGGCACGGCTCGCCCCGCTCGAAGTATTTCCGCATCAGCTGGTCGCCGTGCTTGCCCTTCGAGGCCATCACCGTGGCGAGCTTCCTGTCGTGGACCTGCACGCGATAGGCGCCGTAGTTGATCCAGCCGCTGTCGGGATCCTTCATGATGACCATGACGGCAGTGCCCATGTAGTAGCCGCCATCGCCCTCGTGCCATCGCGGCGTGGGGATCTTGAGCATGTCGATCTCGTCGCCCGTCTCGACATTGTCGAGGACCGGGCCGGTTTCGACCTCGACGGGCGGGATCGTGGGCGGATTGCGGAACGCATCGCGCCAGAACCCCACGAGATCGACCTCGCGCGTGCTCTCGGGCAGGCCGAAGGTCAGCGCGATGCGCTTGACCGACATGAACAGGTTGGCGAGCACCTTGTAGTCGGGGTCGTAGCCCGGCACCTGGTCGAACAGCAGCGCCGGCCCGCCGATCCGCCGCTGGTAGATGTCGACGATGCCGCCGATCTCGTTCTCCCGGTCGGCGCCGGAGACGCGGAGCAACTCGCCCGCCTCCTCCATCGTCGCCACCCAGGTTCTCAGATCCTGACGGCTCGGCGTGCTCTGTTCCACCGCGTGCTCTCCCTGTCGGCTTGTCGCGCCACGGGAGCTGCCCCGCGGCTGTTTCAAAAAGTTAAGCACGTCCAATTTTTATTCGTCAAGGGCGAGTCTGTCTCACAAACAAGACAGCGCCAAAAAACTGCCCGGCGAGACTGGCTGCCTAATCCTGCGTCAACCTGTGCATGCGTCCGGTATCCGACACGGCGAAGGAGCGCGCAGCGCGCACGACTGTCGCCGGGGCGCGGCCGGCTCATTCCGAGGGGTTGAGCAGGGCCCAGACCCGCGCCGGCGAGAGCGGCAGATGGTTCGGCGCCACGCCGAACGTGCGCAGGGCCGAGGCCACGGCGTTGGCCACGGCGCCGCCGACGGGGATGATGCCGCCCTCCCCTGCCCCCTTGGCACCGAGGGGATTCGTGGGCGAAGGGTAGGATTCGAGCGAGAGACAGCGCACCCGCGGATAGTCGGTCGCAAGCGGCACGAGGTAGTCGGCCAGCGTGCCGACCAGCAGCGCACCGTCGTCGCCGTAGGGCAGTTCCTCGCCGAACACGCTGCCGAAGCCCTGGACGGCCGCGCCCGTGACCTGCCCGTGCAGGGTGAGGGCGTTCACGATCCGACCCACCTCGTCGCAGACAACGTAGTCGAGTACCTCGACCCGGCCCGTTTCCGGGTCGACCGCCACATGCACCGCCGCGGTCCCGTTGGTGTAGGTCGCGTCGGAGTTGAGAAACTTCGCCTCGCTCGCCAGCCCCTCGGCCGCGATGTCGGCAAGCTCGAGCACGACGCCGTCGGGCCCGACCGCCTGCAAGCCGACGACGCTGACCTCGCCCTCGCCCACCCCCAGCCGCCCGGCGGCCAGCGCGCGGAACCGCTCGAGCAGGGCGAGGCCCGCCTCGCGCACGGCGTTGCCGCCCATCACGGTGGCGCGCGACCCATAGGAGCCCCACCCTTCGGCAAGATAGGTCGTCGAGCCGTGGAAGACGCGGATGCGCTCCATCGGCAGGCCGAGCGTGTCGGCGGCGATCTGCGCCATCACCGTCTCGAGCCCCTGCCCGATCGCCGACGAGCCGACATAGACCTCGACGCCGCCATCCTCGGCCACGCGCATCCGCGCGGTCTCGGCCGGGCCCGACGCGCCGCCCTCGATGAAGCACGACACGGCGATACCGTGATAGCGGCCGTCGATCAGCCGGCCGTCGAGCCTGACCTTTTCCTCCCAGTCGAAGGCCTGGAGGCAGCGGTGGAACGCCTCGGCATACTCGCCGCTGTCGCACGACGTCTCGGCGCGCGAGCCGTCGCTGGGCCGGATCTGGGCGAGCGGATGGGGCATCTCGGCATTCGTCAGCAGGTTGACCTCGCGGATCGTCCGCCGGTCGAGGCCGAGTTGCGCCGCGGCCATGTCGAGCAGACGCTCGATGAAGAACGAGCCCTCGTAGCGTCCGGGGCCGCGGAAGGTGCCGGCGGGCGTCTTGTTCGCGACAAGGGCCGTCGCCTGCAGCGCGATGTTCGGCACACGGTAGGGCCCCGACATGAATTGCGCGCAGTTGCGCACCGGCGTCATCCCGTTGGGCCTGACATAGGCGCCCACATTCATGAACATCTCGCCGCGAAGTCCGAGGATGCGGCCCGAGGCGTCGAGCGCCAGCTCGACCTGCGCCTCGGCCTCGCGCGCATGCGCGATGGCGGCGAAGTGCTCGCGCCGGTCCTCGACCCACTTGACCGGCCGGCCGGTGGTGCGGGCGGCCAGCGCCACGAGAAAGTCCTCGGGGTAGAACTCGCCCCGCGCGCCGAAGCCGCCGCCCACGTCGTGCTCGACATAGTCGACCGACGTCTCGGGCAGGTCCATCATCCTGGCCATGGCGCGGCGGTTGAAGAACGGCAGCTTGGCCGCGCCGTGCATCGTCAGGTGCTGCGCGTCCGCGTCCCACTCCGCCAGCAGGCCGCGCGTCTCCAGCGGCAGGGCCGTCTGGCGCTGGGTCGAGAAGCTGTCGCCCACCACCAGCGCGGCCGCGGCGAACGCGGCCTCGGCATCGCCCCTCGTCGCGGTGAACACGGCGGCGACGTTATCCTCCGTCGTGCCGGGGAACAGGAGCGGATCGGCGGCGAGGGACGCGGCACGGGTGACGACCGCCGGCAGCGGCTCGATCTCGGGCAGCACGAGTTCGGCGGCGTCCTCGGCCAGCTCGGGGCTGTCGGCCACGACGAGCGCCACCGGCTCGCCGAAATAGCGCACCCTGTCACGGGCGATCACAGGCTGGGCATAGGGGCCGATCTTGGGGTTCGGGCGGCGGAACGGGATAGTCGGGATCTCGCCGGCTACATCGGCCGCCGTGAGCACGGCGTGCACGCCGGGCATGGCGAGCGCCTCTTCCGCGTCGATCGACAGCAGGCGGCCATGCGCCACGGCGCTGCGCACGACGCAGGCATGCAGCAGGCCCTCGCGGGTGACGTCGTCGATGTAGCGGCCCGCGCCGCGGAGGAAGCGCGCATCCTCCACCCGCTCGACATGGCCGCCGATATAGGTGTTGGGGGTATTCATGCGCGGTCGCTCCTCGTGTTCGGCCGGTCGCTCAGATGCGGAACTCGTCGCCGCGCTTGCGGCCCTGCGAGACCTCGACGAACAGTTCGTCGAGGCTGGCTGGCTTGCGGATGAGGCCCTGCTCGTAGGAGTAGCCCGCCAGCGTCTCGAGGGTGTGGCGGTTGCGCTCGGTCAGCCCGTATTCCCACGGGTCGGGGCCGAGGATCGCTTCCTGCTCCTCCCATGCCTCGCGGTACCATGCAAGCGGCACGATGCGGGGATTCTCCATCCGCTTCATCGCGATCTTCCTGGCTTCGTCGAAGGCCTTGAACATGTTGACCGGCACCCAGGGGTATTTCTCGACCACCTCGTTGCGCAGGCCGAGCACGTGCATGATCGGAAAGATCCCCGTCTTGGCGTAGTATCGCTGCTCCTCCGCCTTGTAGTCGGGAAACAGCCGGGCGACGCGCGGATCCTTCTCGAGGATCGGCTTGATCAGGCTGGAATGGATCACCGCGTCGAGCTCGCCCTCGGCCAGCATCCGCTCGACGGACTTGTCGTCGGGCAAGCGTGTCAGCTTGAGGTCGGCGGGCGGCTCGAAATCCACGTCTTCGTCGAGTTCGGCATACCAGTCGATCGACTTGTGCGGCACGCCGTATTCGTGTTCGAGGATGCCGCGCATCCAGTGGCCGGCGGTGACGAGGAACGACTTGATGCCCACCTTGCGCCCGACCAGGTCGGTCGGCGTCTCGATCCCCTTCGACGTGTTGACGTAGACGAAACCGTGCCGGAACCGCCGGTGCAGGAAAACCGGCAGCGCGGTGATCGGGTAGCCGTAGTCGCGCGCCACGACGTAGGACGAGGCCGAGGTCTCGGACATGTCGAAATCGCCGTTGCGCAGGAAGCGCCAGTGGCGGGTGGTGGAATCCATGCCCGTGAGCACGACCAGGTCGATCCCGTCGGGCCGCACGATGCCTTCCTTGAGGGGGCGCACGATCTCGTAGTCGCCGCAGGCAAGGGTCAGTTCGATCTTCTTCATCGTGCGTCCTCGGTCTGTCGTTCGGTGCCTGCGCCTCGTGACGCCGGACGGTGCGCGGCTCGGGCCGCGGGTCAGGGTGCCGGGTCGCTCGCCCGGCGATAGGCGGCGCGCGCTTCCAGCGCGGCCTCCACGATCGGGATGTATCCGGTGCAGCGGCAGATGTTGCCGCTCAGCACCTCGCGGATCTCGTCGGCCTCGACGTCGGGGTTCTCGCTCAGCAGGGCATGGAGCGTGGTCAGGATGCCGGCGGTGCAGAAGCCGCATTGCAGCGCGTGATGGCGGCGGAACGCCTCCTGAAGCGGCGTCAGGTCGCCGTCGCCGGCCAGCCCCTCGACCGTGGTCACCTCTGCCCCGTCGGCCTGCACGGCGAGCGTCAGGCAGCCGCGCACCGCCGCGCCGTCGACGATGATCGTGCAGGCGCCGCAGACCCCGTGCTCGCAGGCCAGATGCGTGCCGGTCAGCCCGAGCGCATGGCGCAGGCAATCGGCCAGCGTCGTGCGGGGCGCGACGTCGAGCGCGGCGGGGCGCCCGTTGACGGTGAGCGCGATCTTCATTCCGCGGCCTCCCTCTGGCGCGTGCACGACGCCCGCAGCCCGCGCCGCAAGAGCGTGCCGACGAGCGCGCGGCGGTAGGCCGCCCCGGCGTGCAGGTCTTCGGTGGGCTCGATCGCGGCCGAGGCCGCCTCGGCGGCCGTGCCGAACGTATCGTCACCGGGCGCGCGCCCGTTCAGCGCATCCTCGGCCTCGGGCACGCGCTGCGGTGTGTCGGTCGCGCCCATGACCGCGACTCGGGCGTTCGCGATGTGCGGGCCGTCCATGTCGTAGCAGGCGGCGACGGCGGCGATGGCGAGGTCGCCGTGGCGCAGGGCGAACTCGTCGAAGGCCCAGCGGCGCCCCTCGGGCCAGCGCGGAAAGCGAACGGCGACGATGATCTCGTCGTCCCCCAGCGTGGTTTCCATCGGGCCCGCGATCAGATCCCCGGCCGGGAGGGTGCGGCGCCCCCCGGCCCCGACGACGTCGACCGAGGCCCCGCAGAGCACGGCGATGCAGGGAAATTCCGAGGCCGGGTCGGCATGGGCGAGGCTGCCGCCCAGCGTGCCGCGGTTGCGGATCTGGTAATGGGCGACATGGCCGATGGCGGCCGGCAGAAGGGGCAGCGCGTGGGCGAGGGCGGCGCTGTCGAGGATGTCGCGCCAGCGCACCATGGCGCCGAGGCGTATCTCCTCGTCGCCCACCTCGATGCCTGTCAGGCCGGCGATCTTGCGCAGGTCGACCAGCAGGCCCGGCGCGGCGAGGCGGAAGGCCATGAAGGGCAAGAGGCTCTGCCCGCCCGCGATCACCTTGGCGTCGCCACAGGCCTCGGCGAGCAGCGCCGTCGCCTCCTCCAGCGTCCGGGGGCAGGCGTAATCGAAGGCAGGCAGCTTCATGCCGTCGGCCGCCGGGGTCGGGACGGCGCGCGGCCCGCAAGGCTGCTTCGCTGTGTCCGTGTCATCGCTGCGGCTCCCGCATTCCCCCGCCGGCGGTGCTGACCGCCGAGACTGTTCCAAAAATGAAATACGTCTTCTTTTTGTTCGTCAAGCCCCCGCGGCCGCTCTGTGGCGCGGCCGTTCACCATCTGGCCGTGCCCGCGCCATCCCGCCGGCGGGGAAAGGGCCGGGGGCGACCCGCTCACCCCTGAAGCGCCCGGTAGTGCCGGGCGATCTCGCCCGGCGTCGTGATCCAGACGTCGCCGGCATGGGCGAGGACGTGCCGCAGCGCGCGGCGCAGGCCGCGCAGGCGGTAGGGCTGCCCGATCACGAAGGAATGGAGCACGACCGAGCAGACCAGCGGATACTTCTCGGACTGCTCCAGCATCTCGTCGAACTGGTCGACGATCATCTGCTCGAAATCGGTATGCGCCTGCTGGCGGAAGGCCATGACGGGGCTGTCGTTGACTTCGATCGTGTAGGGCACCGACAGGATCGGCCCGCTGCGCGTGCGCATCTGAAAGGGCTGATCGTCGGCCGGCCAGTCCATCACGTAGTCGAACCCGGCCTCGCGCAGCAGATCGAGCGTCACATCGGAGTGGGCCAGCCACGGCCCCATCCAGCCCCGCGGCGCCGTGCCGGTATGGGCGCGGATCGCCTCGCGCGACTCAGCGATGAGGGCGCGCTCCTCGTCCTCGTCCAGCACGTCCTGCCGCTCGGCGTTGGTGCGCCCGTGGCCCACGAACTCGTCGCCGCGCGCGACCATCCGCTCGGCAAGTTGCGGGCAGCGCTCGAACACCAGCGCGTTGACGTTGCCCGCGGCGGGCAGGCCCAGATCGTCGAGCAGGTCGAAGACATACCACTGGCCCACGCGGTTGCCGTAGTCGCGCCAGGCGTAGTTACGGCTGGTCTGCGGCGCCCCGACGATGGCGCTGTCGCTGCCGATCCCCTCGCCGAAGCTGAACACCTCGATGTTGTTGCAGACGTAGAAGGCCAGGCGCTTACCGCCCGGCCACTCGAATTGTGCCCGCTCGGGCAGGGGCACGTAGTCGTAGCGGCCGTGGTCGCGCAGGCGCATCAGGGACATGGCGCTGCCCTCATTCCGCCGCCGGGGCCGGGCGCGGGTAGGCCGCCAGCGCCGCCCGCGCGATAGAGGCATAGCCGGTGCAGCGGCAGAGGTTCGACGACAACACGTGGGCGAGATCTTCCTCCGTCATGTCGGGGTCCTGCTCGAGCGCGCCGACGATCAGCATCAGGAAGCCCGGCGTGCAGAAGCCGCATTGCAGGGCATGGGCGTCGATGAAGGCCTGCTGCAGCGGGTGCAGCGTGTCGCCTTTCGCCAGCCCCTCGACCGTGCGGACCTGCGCGCCCTCGGCCTGGCGGGCGAACATCAGGCACGACCGCACGGGCCGGCCGTCGACTATGACCGTGCAAGTGCCGCAGACGCCATGCTCGCAACCCAGATGCGTGCCCGTCAGCCCGCAATCCTCGCGCAGGGCGTCGCCCAGCGTCTTTCGGTCGGGGGCCGTCACCTCGTAGGACGCGCCGTTCACGGTCAGTCGAAACGTTTCCCTGCTCATGCCGCCATCCCTCTCTGATCGGGCCGGTCCGCTCCTGCCTCGAGAAGCGCCCGCTCGATCACCGTAACGGCGAGGTCGCGCCGGTAGTCCGCGGGCGTGGCGAAATCCTCCAGCGGTTCGACCGCACGGGCGGCGATCTCGGCCGCCGTGCGGAACGCCTCCGGGCCCGGCGCCTCTCCTTCGAGCGCGGCCTCCACCTCTTCCAGGCGGCGCGGCACCTCTTCGACGGCGCCGACGCCGATGCGCACGTCGCGCATCGCGCCGCCCTCCAGCCGGTAGCCCGCCAGCGCCGCGCCGATGGCGAAATCGCCCGCGCGCCGGTTGAACTCGTAAAAGCCCCAGACCGCATCCTCGGCCGGGCGGGACAGGCGCACCTCGACGAGCAGCTCCTCGGGCTCGCGTACCGTGGCCATCGCGCCCTCGAACCACTCCGCCACGGGCACCGCGCGCCGGCCCGCCTGCGACTGAAGCACCATCTCGGCCCCGAGCGTCGCCGCCGTCAGGCACCATTCGGAGGCGGGGTCGGCATGGGCGAGGCTGCCGCAGAAGGTGCCGCGCGTGCGGATGGGGTAATGCGCGATCTCGCCGGAAATATGCGCGAGCAGCGCGCCGAACGGCCCCGGCGCGACGGGCCGCCGGAAATCGTGGTGGCGAGCGAGCGCGCCGATGACGAGATGGTCGCCCGACACCTCGATCCGGTCGAGACCGGCGATGCCGTTGATGTCGATCAGGTCGGGCGGGTAGGCGAGCCGCAGCGCCATCATCGGCACGAGGCTCTGCCCGCCCGCGAGCACCAGCGCGCCCTCGTCGGCGAGATCGGCGAGCAGGGCCACCGCCTCGTCGACGGTGGCGGGGCGGTGCAGGGTGAAGGGCGGTGCTTTCATCGGCTGTCTCCCTTGGCGTCGGCGGGCAGCGTGGCGACCCAGTGCTCCCATCCGCGGTCGATGGCCGGCCGCGCCAGCCGGCGGGTCAGCGCGAGCTCGCCCGCCGAGAGCGGGACAGGCGGCGCAAAGGCGGCGGCGCGCAGAAAAAGCTCGGCCTCCCGCGCGCTGTAGACCGCCATGAAGACCAACTCGCGCAGATTGCCTGCGGCGAGGGTGGCGCCATGCCCCCGCATCAGCACGAGCGGCCGATCGCCCAGCGCGGCGGCGAGCGCGCGGGCCTGTTCCATCGTCGTGACCAGCATGTTGGTGGCGCCGAACGCGTCGGCGCTGTCCCAGACCGGCACCGGCCCGCCCATGAAGCCGCCGGTCTGCGTGACCGGGTAGAGCCGCCCCGCCCCGATGCAGAAGGGCATCAGCGCCGGCGCGTGATGGTGGACCACGGCCATCGCCTCGGGCCGCGCGGCGTAGATCGCCGCGTGCAGCACACCCTCGGAAAAGAGCGGCGCGTCGGTCGCCTCGACCGGCTCGGCCGAGAGGTCGAAGCGAAGAAAGTCGTCTTCCGTCACGGCAGAGGGGGGCCGCGCCGTCGACAGCCAGAACCGCGACGGGTCGCCCGGATCGCGCAGGCTGACATGGCCGAAGGCGTCGAGCACGCCCTGCGCCACGAGGATGCGGCTCGCCGTCACGAGATCGGGGGCGGGGCTGCCGCTCATCGCGCCCCGCCCCCTGCCGCGCGGATCGCCGCGCGCAACTCCTGCGGCGAGATCGGGGCGTGCAGCACCCGAACGCCCAGGTCGTCGAGCGCGTCGTCGATCGCCGAGGCGATGGCGGCCGCCATCGGGATGACGCCCGACTCGCCCACGCCCTTCACACCGAGGGCGTTGAGGTAGGTGGGCGACTCGGTGTGGCTGACGGCAACCTCGGGCATCTCGGCCGAGGTGACGAGCAGGTAGTCGGCGTAGGTGGTGGTCAGCGGCTGGCCGGCCTCGTCATAGGCCATGCGCTCGAACAGCGCGTTGCCGAGGCCGAGGGCGATCCCGCCCATCAGCTGCCCCTCGACCATGGCGGGGTTGACCATGACGCCGCAATCGTGGGCGAAGGCGAGCCGCGTCACGCGGACGCCGCCGGTCGCGCGGTCGACCTCGACCTCGGCCACGGCGCAGCCGTTGGAATAGGCCATGTCGTCGATCACCACCCGCTCGGTCGCCTGCAGGCCCGGCGTGTCGATCCCCGGCAGCCGGAACCCCGCGATCCCCTGGGCGGCGACGGCGACCTCGGCAAGCGTCAGGCTGCGGTTGCCGCCGCCCGTCTCGACCACGAGATCGCCCGCGATGTCGAGGGCCCGCGCCTCGACCCCCAGCTTGTGCGCGGCGACCGACAGCACCTTGTGCCGCACCGCGCGCGCCGCCGCGTCGGCCGAGGCGCCGGCGACGACCGTCTGCCGGCTGTTGAACCCGCCAAAGCCGTAGGGCTCGGCCGTGTCGCCCAGGTGGATGTCGATGTTGGCCGGGTCGGCGCCCAGGTGGTCGGCCACGATCTGCATCATCGCCGTCTGCAGGCCCTGCCCCATCGCCGTGGCCCCGGTGCTGACGCGGATGCGCCCCTGCCGCGTGACGCGCACCGTCACCGTCTCGTAGGGGCCGCGGCCGGTGCCCTCGACGTAGTTCGCCAGCCCCAGGCCGATGGCGCGGCCCTCGGCCCGCGCCTCGTCCTTGCGGGCGGCAAAGCCGGCCCACCCGGCCTGCTCCAGCGCCGCACTCTGGGTGGCCGGATAATCGCCGCTGTCGAGCACCAGGTCGGTGCCGCCCCGCAGCTTCAGCGGCTTGCGGCAGGGCATCTGCTCGGCCCGCACGAGGTTGCGCGCGCGGATCTCCGCCCGATCGAGGCCCAGCTCGGCCGCCGCCAGATCGAGCAACCGCTCCATCACGAAGGTCGCCTGCGGCTGGCCCGCACCGCGCACCGGAGTGGCCGGCGCCTTGTTGGTCAGCGCCACCGCGATGTCGAGCCGGTAGCTCGGCACGTTGTAGGGCAGCGTCAGCATCATCCCCGAGGCATAGGGCACGTTCAGGCCGCGCGCCGTGTAGGCGCCGATGTCGTAGGTCAGCGCGCCGCTTATGCCGGCGATGCGGCCATCCGCCTCCAGCGCCATCTCCATCCGCCAGTGCTGGTCGCGCTCCTGGGTGGAGACGAGGAAATGCTCCTGCCGGTCCTCGATCCATTTCAGCGGGCGCGCGAGATGCGCCGCGACGGCCGCCACGGCGATCTCTTCGGGGTAGGTGACGAGCTTCGGCCCGAAGCCGCCGCCCAGATCGGGGACCGAAACGAAGATGTCGTCTTCGCCGCGCCCCAGCAGGGTGCAGAGCGCGGCCTTCAGCGCGTGGGGGGTCTGCGTGGAGCTCCAGACGCGCAGGCGATCCTCGAGCGGATCGGGCGCCGCGACCACCCCGCGCCCCTCCATCGAGTGCCCCCCGCCGCGGTGCAGATCGAATTCGGCCCGCACCACATGCGCCGCCGACTCGAACGCGGCATCGACCTCGCCGTAGTGGAAATCGAAGGTTGCCAGCAGGTTGTCCGGCAGCCGCGCATGAACGGCCGGGGCGGCCGGCGCGAGCGCCGCCCGGCCGTCTGCGACCGCCGGCAGCGGCTCGTAATCGACCAGCACGGCCTCGGCGGCGTCTTCCGCCTGGTGGCGCGTGACGGCCACGACGAGGGCGACCGCCTCGCCGGCATAGGCCACCTCGTCGCGCGCGAGGACGGGCCGATACACTTCGTGCCGGATCGCGGCCGAGGGCATGGCGCCGGCGACGACGCCCGAGGTGAGCAGCGGCGAAAGATCGTCGGCCGTCAGGATGGCCGCGACGCCGGGCATGCCGCGCGCCCCCTCGCAGTCGATGGCGCGGATGCGGGCATGGGCGAAGGGACTGCGCACGAAGGCGACGGCCAGCAGGCCGGGAAGCTGCACGTCGTCGACGAACCGTCCGCGGCCGGTCAGCAGCGGCGCGTCCTCGAGGCGGGGGACGGCGCGACCGAACAGCCTCTCGCCGGCGCCCGGCCGCGCGCTCGAGCCCTGACGCGGGGCCTCGTTCATGGGGCCGCGCCCTTCGTGCGGCGGCGTGCTGGGCACAAGTCGCGGGTCGTTCCAGGCGTAGGACGCAAGATCAGATCTCCGGGCCGGGCAAGACGGTCTGGCGCACGTCCGGCCGGCAGGTACCGGCCCGGACATGCATTCCACGAGCCTCGACTTGTCACATTAATCGCACTCTTTCAACGAAAATCCCGATTTTGGGACAGGGCGCGACACCCTGGCGCCGAACGATCGGCACGCCATCAGCGCGGCAGGTCCTTGTCGAGCGACGAGATCAGGTCTCGCAGGTAGCGCCCGGCGGTCTTTCCCTTCAGCGACTCGGCCCACATCTGCTCGACCACCTTCTCGTGCAGCGCGACGGCCTCGGGCGTCGAGGTGATCATGGCCACGCCCAGCCGGATGTTGGGCTGCTCGCCGAGGCGGAACGGGCTGACCGACAGCGTCCGCTTCTCGCCGGAGCGGAAGATCTGGAAGCCGACATGCGGCAGCGTGCCCGTGACGAGCCCGATCTGCACACCGATCGGTTGTTCCTCCATCAGGCGAATGATGTGCTCGACCTCCTCGCGCGCGCTCTTCTGCCGCTCCTTCAGGTCGGGTCGGGGAATGAAAGGGCGCCCGACGAAGCCCGAATGAAGCAGCCGCACGATGTCGAGCGCCGAGATCAGGTTGACGATGGTGGGCTTGCGCCGCTGATAGGTCTCGCGCCGTTCGCGCAGGATCTCGACGATTCGGTCGACGTCGCGCTCCGTCCGGTCGCGGACCTCTCGCGCTTCGGGCGCGGTCTCCTTCAGGAGCGCCTCGAGCCGCTCCACGAACTCGTCGGACGACAGCAGAAGCGACAGCGGCCCGGCGAGGATGGTGATCCGCTCGGCGCTCTCCTCGAGCTGCCGCAACCGCTCGAAATAGGTGACCGACGACGAGATGTATTCGGTCTCGACGCCGAGCAGCGTGGGCAGCGACACCTGCAGCAGGTCGGCGAGGCTGATGAGGGTCTCGATCTTGACGACGCCGCCCTTCTCGAACCGGTAGACCGCCGTGCGCGAGATGCCGAGCTTTCTGGCGATCTCCTCGGCGCTCATCCCCGTGCCCAGCCGGAAGGCGCGCAGACGCTGCCCGATCTCCTCGTATGAAATGCCCACTGCACCCTCCGCTCGCCGTCGCCGCGGCCACACCCCGCCGGGGCGTCTGACCGTTTCTGCAGGATTGACCATGCTTGCGCCGCCGCCTATCCAAATTTGAGCATGAAGTGCAATTTGAGAACGGTGCGGGGCGGGGCCGCCGCATGCGCCGCGACCGGGAGGCAACGGTGACAGGCGCGCTCAACACCCTGACGATCGAACAGATTCGCGCCGGCCTCGCTGCCGGGGCCTTTTCCGCGGCCGAGGTGGTCGAGGCCTGCCTCGCGCGGATCGCAGAGCGCGATGCGCAGGTGCACGCCTGGGTCGCGGTCGACGCGGACGGGGCGCGGGCGGCGGCCGGTGACCCGCGGCATGGCGGCCCGCTGCAGGGTGTTCCCTTCGGCGTGAAGGACGTCTTCCGCACCGCGCGCTGCCCCACGCAGATGGGCGCCGAAGCCCATGCCGGGGCCACGCACCGCTTCGACGCGGCGGCCGTGGCCATGCTGCGCGCGGCGGGCGGCGTCATGCTCGGGAAGACCGCGACGGCCGAATATGCCGGCACGGCCCCCGCCGACACGTGCCACCCCGGCGCCCCCATGCACACGCCCGGGGGCTCTTCCAGCGGGTCGGCGGCCGCGGTCGCCGATTGCATGGTGCCGTTCGCGCTCGGCACGCAGACCGGCGGCTCGGTGATCCGCCCGGCCGCGTTCTGTGGCGTGGTCGGCTTCAAGCCCACCTTCGGGCTCTATCCCGTCGACGGGATGAAGATGGCGGCGCAGAGCTTCGACACCGTGGGCCTGTTCACCCGCACGGCGGCGGATGCCGCCCTGCTCCACTCCGTCTTCCTCGACACGCCCCTGGCGGCGACCGATGGGCCGGTCCGGTTCGGCCTGCTGTCGACCCATCTCGACGACACGGTCGACCCGTCCATGGCCGCCGCGCTCGAGCGGGCCGCTGCACGGCTGTCGGAGGCGGGATGCCCCGTCGAGACGGTCGCCGCGCCGGGCTGGCTGAGCGGCCTCACCGCGCACCGCGCCGTCATCAATGCATTCGAGCGTCACCGCGCCCTCGCACCGGAAGCGTTGGAGCATGGTCATGGCTTCCGGCCGGAGACGCAGGCCACATGGGAGGCCGGGCGCGCCGTTTCGGGCGACGCCTACCTCGCCGCTCGCCGGGCCGTCGACGACGCGCGGCGCGCGGCGGCGGCCCTGTTCGACGGCGTCGACGTGCTTCTTACGCCGGCGACGCCCGGCGAGGCGCCCGCGGGCCTGCACTCGACCGGAGACCCGCGCCTGCAGGAACTCTGGACGACCCTGCACATGCCGGCACTCTGCCTTCCCTGCGACACGGGGCCGACCGGGCTGCCGCTGTCCGTCCAGCTGATCGGCCCAGCCTACGCAGATGCGCACCTTCTGGGCGCGGCGCGGGTGGCCGAAGCGGCCCTCGACGGGCGCATCGCGGAAACGGCCTGAAGACATCCCTGATCGTGCGAGACCGGGCATGGAGCGCACGGCCGCCCTCGCCCCATCCGAGTGAGCAATGTGCGGCACGAGTACCAAAAAAGGCTTGTGCCGACCTGCCGTTCCATTATTAGAACAATCCACGAGAAAATACACTCCGCGCACGACACGTCGAAGAACCCAGGGTCCCGATGGCGCTCACGCAACCGCACTTCTCCCGGCAGAACCTGCTGACGCGCCTGACGCCGGGCATGGGCGCGCATTACCGGGCGCAAGGCGTCTGGGGCGACGAGACGATCTATGATCGGGCGCGCGCCGTGGCCGAGGCCAAGCCCGCACAGGTGGCGATCCGCGACCGCGGCGTCGCCCTGACATACCGCGATCTCGTCGATCTCGCCGACCGGATGGCGGCCCGCTTCGCGAGCGAGGGCTACAAGCCCGGCGACCGCGTCGCGGCCTGGATATCGAGCCGCTGCGAGATCGCCGTACTCCTGCTCGCCTGCGCACGCTGCAGCCTCGTCTTCTGCCCCTCGCTGCACCGCAACCATACCGCCGAGGAAATCGCGCGCCTGCTCGACCGAATGGACGCCCGTCTGCTCGTCTTCGAGCGGGGCTACGGCGCCGATGCTGCGCGTCGCACCATCGACGCGGTGCTGACCGCGCAGGGCTCTCGCGTGCGCACGCGAGAGCTCGACCCTGTCGCCCCCCGCGACGCCGAGGCGATCTCCCGGGCACTCGACCTGCCGGCGGATCCTGCGCCCACCTGCGATGCGGCGCGGGCCGACGACGTGGTCTACATTGCCTTCACCTCGGGCACGACCGGCGAGCCCAAGGGCGTGCTGCACTCCAACAACACGCTGCTGTCCAACGCGCGCGCGATGGCCGGCGACTGGGGCTTCTCCGACACCTCCGTCATCTACACCTTCGGCCCGCTCAGTCACAATCTGGGCTTCGGCGCCCTCGTCCTGACGCTGCTCGTGGGCGGGGAGCTCGTTCTGCACGACGGCGCGCGGGGGGTCAGCCTGATCGACCGGCTGCGCGAAGCGGGGGCCACGTTCATCTTCGGGGTGCCCGCCCACGCGATGGACCTGCTCGCCGAGTTCGACCGCCGCCCCGACGCGACGCTCGACCATGTGCGCGGCTTCCGTATCTCGGGCGCGGCGGTACCCACATGGCTCGCGGACAAGATGCAGGGCTACGGGATCGTCCCGCAGAGCGGCTACGGCATGACCGAGGGCTGCTCGCACCATTACACCCTGCCCGACGACCCGCCGGAACGGATCGCCAGCACCTCCGGCCGCGCCTGCCCCGGCTACGAGGCGATGGTCTTCGAAATCGACGATCCCGACCGCCCGCTACCCGCCGGCGAGGTGGGCCATATCGGCGGGCGCGGCGCCAGCCTGATGCTCGGCTATTTCGACGACCAGCGCGCCACCGAGCGCGCCTTCAACCGGAACGGCTGGTTCATGACCGGCGATCTGGGCCGGATCGACGCCGACGGCTACATCACCATCACGGGTCGCCTGAAGGAGATCATCATTCGCGGCGGCCACAACATTCACCCGGCCCGGATCGAGCAACTGGCGATGAAATTCCCCCGCGTGGAACGTGCCGCGGCCCTGGGCGTGGCCGACGAACGGCTGGGCGAGAAGGTGTGCCTCGTGCTCATGTCGAAGGACGGCGGCGAGATTACCGCGGGCGAGATCCTGCCCCATCTCGACCGGGCGGGCCTGTCGCGCTTCGACATGCCCGAATACCTGCTGAACGTGCCCGAGATCCCGCTCTCGCCCTCGGGCAAGATACTGAAACGGGCGCTCGTGCCCGACATCGCATCGGGCCAGCTCCGCCCCGATCCTGTCCGCTTCGGCGAGACAGACGCCTGATGGCGGCGCATGGAGACCGGATGGCGCGCCTGCGGGCCGAGATGGAGCGGCCGCCCTTCAACCTCTGGCTCGCGCCCGAGCCGGTCTGTGCCGAGGAGGGGCGGATCGAGCTGCGGCTCAGGGCACGCCCCGAACACTGCCACCAGGCCGACCCGCCGCTCGTCCACGGCGGGGTGATCGCCGCGCTGATCGACATCGCCGGGCACGCCGTGGTGGCCGTCGAGCAGGCCCGCCCGGCGCCGACCATCGCGCTCGCCATCGACTACCTGCGCCCCGCCCCTGGCCCCGCCCTGACCGCGACGGCCCTGCTGCGCCGGCTCGGGCGCAGCATGAGCCGCGCCGATGTCGAGATCCGGGCCGGCGAGCGGCTGGTGGCGCTGGGGCGCGGCACCTTCGCCAATCCCGGCAGCGCCGAAACCGCGGGCCCCGGGCCGGACGACGCAAGATGAAGGCCGTCGTCATCGAGGAGTTCGGTCCCCCCGACCGCGCAGCCCTGCGCGACCTGCCCGAGCCGCGGCCCGGGCCCGGCGAATTGCTGATCGACGTGGCCTTCGCGCCCGTCAATTACGTCGACAGCCTGGTGTTCGCGGGTCGCTACCAGTTCCTGCCCGAACGCCCGTTTACCCCCGGCAAGGGGCCCGTGGGCACGGTGCGCGCCGTGGGCGAGGGCGTCGAGGGCTTCGCCGCGGGCGACCGCGTGCTCGGCATGGCCGAGCATGGCGGCTATGCCGAGCAGGCGCTGGTGCCCGCGGTGCACAGCTACGTCCTGCCCGAGAAGGTGTCGCTCGAGGATGCCGCGGCGATGTCGCTGGCCTATGACACCGCCTGGGTCACGCTGGTCGAGCGGGGGCGCCTGAAGGCCGGCGAGACGGTGCTGGTGCTCGGCGCGACGGGGGCCGTGGGCAGCGCGGCGCTGCAGCTCGCACGCGCCCGCGGGGCGCGCACGATCGCGGCGGTCTCGTCGATGGCACGGGCCGACGCGGTGCGGGCCGCCGGCGCCGACGCGGTCGTCGACCTGTCAGCGCCCGACCTGCGCGATAGCCTGCGCGCACAGGTGCACGCGCTCACCGACGGCCGCGGCGCCGACGTGGTGGTCGACCCGCTCGGCGGCGAAGTCTTCGACGCCGCCCTGCGCTGCGTGGCGTGGCGGGGCCGGCTCGTCGTCGTCGGCTTCGCCGCCGGCCGCATTCCCGAGGTCAGGGTCAATTACCTGATGCTGAAGAACATCGAGGTCAGCGGCGTGCAGGTGAGCGACTACCGCAAGCGGATGCCGGACCTGATGCGGGAGTGCTTCGCCGAAGTGTTCGCGCTCGCCGCCGAGGGGCGCATCCGCCCCGGCGAGCGCACCTGCTATCCGCTGGACTCGTTCGCGCAGGCCCTGAACGACGTCGTCGCGCGGACGGCCCGCGGACGGGCGCTGTTGCAGCCATGACCGGGCGCGCGGCCTGGTGCGCTCGGGCGCATCGTCCGGCCGCACCCGGCCCACATGGCCGCGCGGCCCGCGCGCGAGCGCAGCGTGCCTGACGCCACGACCCTGGGCTTCCTCGCGGCGGCGCTCGTCGCGGCCGCCATCGGGCTGTGGCTGGGCGGCGCAACGGTGGTGACGCAAAGCGCCACCGACACGGCGCTGCTGTCGCTGCAGATCCTGCCGCAGCTGGCCTGCGGACTGATGATCGGCGCCTTCGTCGGCGTTCTGCTGCCGCGCGACCTGCTGATCCGCTGGGTGGGGGAGGAATCGGGCCTTGCCGGCCTCGCCATCGCCAGCATCGGCGGGGCGTTCATGCCGGGCGGGCCGTTCGCGGCGTTCCCCGTCATCCACGCCCTCTACCGCGCCGGTGCGGGCGCCGGCGCGGTTGTGGCCTTCCTCGTGGCGTGGTCCTGCGTGGGGGTGAACCGCCTGTTCATCTGGGAGATCCCGTTCCTCGGCACACAGTTCGGCCTGCTGCGCCTGGTCAGCACCCTGCCTCTGCCCTTGCTGGCCGGCCTCGCCGCAAACGCGCTGGTGCGCGCGTTTCCGTCGCTCGACACCCCCGACAAGGACGGCGGATGACCGGGCCGCTGCTGTTCCTGCTGGGGCTGACCCTTGCGCTGGGTCTGCTGGTGGCGCGGCGCGCGCCGCATCAGATGGGCCCGGCGCTCGCCGACGCGGCCCGGCAGGGCCGCAAGATCGGGCTGCGCATCCCGCTGGGCATCTTCATCGCCACCGTTCTGGCACAACTGATCCCGCGCGAGGCGATCGGGCCGGTGATCGGCCCTGAGAGCGGGGTGCGCGGCATCCTCGCGGCCACCGCCTTTGGCGCGATCATGCCGGGCGGGCCGATGGTGACCTTTCCCATCGCGCTCATGGTGTGGGACATGGGCGCGGGCAAGGCGCAGATCGTCGCCTTTCTCGTTTCGTGGTCGATCTTCGCGGTGCATCGCATCCTGTCGTTCGAACTGCCGCTGATGGGGGGCCGGTTCGTGGCGCTCCGGCTGCTGTCGGCATGGTATCTGCCCCCGCTCGCCGGGCTGATCGCCCTCGCCCTCATCCCGCTCGTGCCGGCCTTCTGAGATGCGGTGCTGGCCCGATCATGTCGGCATGCGCCGGCGAGACGCGCGCCGGGGCGGTTTGCCGCCCGCCGCCGGCCCCTGCAAGCTGGCGAACGCGCCGGGCGCGCCAGGAGGATCGCCGAGATGAGCGAACGCAAGAGACGACTGATCATCGGCCTCACAGGGGCCTCGGGGGTGATCTACGGGGTGCGGAGCCTGCAGTTGCTGCGCGACGTGCCCGACATCGAGACCCATGCGGTGATCTCGCCCTCCGCGCTCGTCACCGCGCAGAGCGAGCTCGACATGACCGCGAAGGAGATCCGCGCCCTGCCGGACGTGGAGCATTCGTTCAAGGATATCGGCGCCGCCATCGCCTCGGGCTCGTTCCGCACCGAGGGGATGCTGGTCGCGCCCTGCTCGATCAAGACGCTGAGCGGCATCGCCAATTCTTATGCCGACCAGCTGATCGTGCGCGCCGCCGATGTCTGCCTGAAGGAGCGCCGGCGCCTCGTGCTGATGCTGCGCGAGACGCCGCTGCATGCCGGGCACCTGCGCCTGATGCAGCAAGCGACCGAGGCCGGCGCGGTGATCATGCCGCCGGTGCCGGCCTTCTACGCCCGTCCCCGCAGCCTCGACGACATCGTGACCCATTCGGTCGTGCGCGCGCTCGACCTGTTCGGGATCGAGGCGGCGCGCATCCCCCGGTGGAAGGAGGACGGCGAATGACCGCGCACGGCGCATCCGGCAACGCAGCAGAGCCGGGCGCCGCGTTCTGGCGCTTCTCGCTGTCGGTCTACGGGCAGCAGGGGGTGCCCGACATCTGCCTCGCCCTGCAGGACGCGCACGGCGTCGACGTCAACGTGCTGCTCTACCTTCTCTTCCGCGCCACCTGGGGCGCGGAGCTGGACGCCGACGAGATCGCCCGGCTCGACGCCGCGATCGCCCCCTGGCGCGACGAGGTGGTGCGCCCGCTGCGCGGCGTGCGACGTGCGCTGAAGGGCGCCGCGCTGGCCCGGATCGCCGCCGACGACGATCGCCTGCGGCAGCGGATCAAGTCCGCCGAACTGGAGGCCGAGCGGCTGCAACAGATGGCGCTCGCCCGCCTCGGCGAAGCGATGGCCGGCACCGAGACCGCGCCCGACGCGGCCCTGGGCGCCGCGTGGCGCGCCTATGGCGCTCATCTTGGCTCGGATCTGCCGGCAGATGCCCTGACGGGGCTTTTGCAGGCGATCCGAATCGCCCAGCCGGGCGATGCAGACGGGTAAGATTGTGACTCCGGGTGCCGCGCGAAACCCGGGCTGGCGGCGCTCGATCTGCCGCTTCGTCGACCGGTATTGGGACGGCCCTGCGCCTGTCGTGCCAAAAATGAGAAATTGTGTTGATTTTGAAAAAATGGCGTGCTCTCTTCCGCGACAGGAAACCGCAGGGGACGCGCCGACCGTGATGATGGCCGGGTCGACCAGCCCGCGGCCGATGGCCCGCGGCGCGAGCGCAGGAAGGACGTGCCCTTGATCGACACAGTGTTTCAGGCCCTCGCGATCATCCTGGAGCCGGAGCGGCTGGTCCTGCTGTTCGGCGGCGTGATCCTCGGCCTGATGGTGGGGGTCATCCCCGGCCTCAGCGGCGTGGTCGCACTGGCGATCCTGATCCCCTTCACCTACGGCCTCGATCCCTACGCGGCCTTCGCGCTGCTGATCGGCATGCACGCGGTGACCACCAATTCCGACCTGATCCCCGCCGTCCTGTTCGGCGTGCCCGGCACGGTCGGGGCGGCCGCGACGGTGGTCGACGGCCACCAAATGGCCAAGAACGGCGAGGCCGGGCGCGCCTTCGGCGCGGGCTACGCCGCCTCGCTGATCGGCGGGCTCGCCGGGGCGCTGCTGCTCGCGGTGGTGATCCCCGCCATCCGCCCGCTCGTGCTGCATCTTGGCTCGCCGGAACTCCTGGCCTTCGCCATCTTCGGCCTGTCCATGGTGGCCGTGCTCAGCGGAACGGCGCCGCTCAAGGGCCTCGCGGGCGCCGCGCTCGGCCTGATCATCGCGCTGGTGGGCTACACGCCGCAATCGGGCACCCTGCGCTGGAGCTTCGACATCCTCTACCTGTGGGACGGGCTGCCGCTCGTCCCGGTCACGCTAGGCCTGTTCGCGGTGCCCGAGATCCTCGAGATGGTGTCGAAGCGGTCGGGCATCGCCGGGAACCGCACCGTGGCCGACCTCGGCATCGCCTCGCAATGGCAGGGCTTTCGCGATGTCCTCAGGAACTGGCGGCTGACGCTCCGCTCGAGCTGGATGGGCACGCTGCTGGGCGCCGTGCCGGGGCTCGGCTCGGCCTCGATCGACTGGATCGTCTACGGCCAGGCGCAGCGCTCGACCAAACCGCCCCACACCTTCGGCCATGGCGACGTGCGCGGCGTGATCGCGCCGGAGGCCGCCGTCAACGCCAAGGAGGGCGGCGCGCTGGTGCCCACCATCGCCTTCGGCGTGCCCGGCGGCGCGGGCATGGCGGTGCTGCTCAGCGCGTTCCTGCTGCACGGCATGGTACCGGGTCCCGACATGCTGGGCGAGAAGCTCGACTTCACCTACTCGATCGTGTGGAGCCTCGCGCTCGCCAACATCATCGCGACGGTCATCTGCCTGTCGCTCAGCGGGTATTTCGCCCGCCTGTCGCTGGTGACGCCGGGCAAGCTGGTGCCCCTCGTGCTCGCCTTCATCCTGATCGGCGCCTACCAGGGCACCGCCAATATCGGCGATCTCTACGTTCTGGTCGTCTTCGGCATTCTCGGCTGGATCCTCAAGCAGAACGGCTGGCCGCGGCCGCCGATCATGCTGGGCTTCGTGCTCGGCGCCCTGTTCGAGAAATACATGTTCATCTCGGTGCAGATCTTCGGCTGGGGGTGGCTCCTGCGCCCCATCGTGCTGCTGATCCTCGCGGGCGCGCTCTGGGTCATGTACAAGCCCCTCAAGGAGAGCATTTCGGCCATCGCCCGCGACCTCAAGGGCGTTCGCGGCCGCGGCATCCGCCCGGCGCCCGGCGCACTCGTCTCCTTCGGCGTGATCGCGGTGCTTCTGGGGCTTTTGTGGACAGCGCGTGACTGGCCGGCCTCGGCGCAGCTCGTCCCGCTGACGGCCATCGCCTTCGGCCTCGTGGTGACCGGGCTCAACCTCGCCACCGAGCTGTTCCGCCCCGTGCCGCAGGCGGCCGCGGCCGTCGCGTTCGGCGGCGGCGCCGGGTCGGGCAGCCCGACCGGGGCCGCCGTCGCCGCGCCGGGCCCGGCGGGCGGCCCGACCGACACGCCCGACGCCGCCGAGGCCCGCCTGCGCAGCATGCGCGCGCTGCGCTTCATCGGGTGGCTGGTGGGCTACCTCGTCTTGACGCTCCTGATCGGGCTTCTGCCGACCGTGGTGGTGATGACCTTTCTGCTGACGCTCGTGGAGTTCCGCGAGCGCCTCCGGACGGCGGTGATCGCGACAGTGCTCGGCGGCGGCTTCATGTGGGTCTGCTTCGACCAGGTGTTCCGGGTGCGCTGGCCGAGCGCGGCCCTGGGCGACCTCCTGCCGGGGCTGAGCCGCGCCACGGGGCTGTTCTGACATGCGGGCGCCGCGGGCAGACGGGCCACCGGGCACGACGAGGGGGCACCCTTCGATCCGCCCCGTCAGCGGCGCGCACGGCGGACAACACGGCGGACACCTCGACAAGAACGGTATCGCAACCCAACAGAGGAGACTGACAATGGACATCAGACCCATCCCGGCCGTGAAGGCCGCCGTCGCCGCGCTGGCGGCCTCGCTCGTCGCGGCGGCCCCCGCGACGGCCCAGGACGTGGCCGACTTCTACGACGGCAACGAGGTCGCCATGATCATCGGCTACGGCCCCGGCGGCGGCTACGACGCCTATGGCCGCCTCGTGGCGCGGCACATGAGCAAGCACCTGCCGGGCAGCCCGACCTTCGTGCCCGAGAACATGCCCGGCGGCGGCAGCCAGATGGCGGCGGCCTTCGTGCATTCGGCCGCGCCGAAGGACGGCACGGTGATGGCGACCTTCGCGCCGACCGTGGCCGTCGGCAACATGACCGGCATCGTGCCGTTCGACGGGCGCGAACTGGTCTGGATCGGCAGTGTCACGAACCGCGTCAACGTCTGCGTCTTCTCGACCGACTCGGAGGTGCAGAGCTGGGACGACATGAAGGAGGTCGAACACATCCTGGGCGGCGAGGGCGCGGGCGCGGATGTCGACGCCGTCTCGACCCTGCTGATCGAGGTGTTCGGCACCAAGGGGAAGCTGGTGACCGGCTATCCCGGCACCGCCGAGATGTTCCTGGCGATGGAGCGCGGCGAGATCGACGGCATCTGCGGGATGTCCTGGGGCTCGACGCGCAGCCGCTTCGCCGACCAGCTCACCGCCGGCGACGTGCAGGTGCTGGCGCAGATCGCGCCCAACCCGGCGGCCGATCTCGACGCGCCCAACGTCATCGCCGAGATCACCGACCCCGAGCTGAAGCAGGTCGCCAACTTCATCCTCGCCGGCTCGACCATCGGCCGCCCCTACGCCACCGCGCCGGGAACGCCGCCCGAGCGGGTCGAGGCGCTGCGCCGCGCCTTCGACGCGACGATGCAGGACGAGGAGTTCCTCGCCGAGGCCGCGCAGGTGCAGCTCGAGATCAATCCGTCGACGGGCGAGTTCCTGACCGATCTGCTCGAAGAGCTCTACGCGACGCCCGAAGACATCATCACGCAGGCCTCGGCCATCCTGGGCGAGTGAGCCCCACCGAGGCCGCGGGCATTCGCCTGTCCCGTGCTCCCGGCAGGCGAGGCGGGCACCCCCCTGACAGGGGGTGCCCTGCTCTGCCCCGGCATGCCGGGGCCGTGCGGCGCGCAGCGGCGGCATCCGCCACGAAACGCAGAGGGAGCGCATGAAACGAGCGGAGAGCCGGCAATGACCGACCCCAGGCACCTCGTCGCCACGGCCAACCGCCTGCTGAACAACGAGGGCGTGCTCGACGCGTTCGGCCATGTCAGCCTGCGCCATCCCGACCGGCCCGATCGCTATTTCCTCGCCGTGGCCAAGGCGCCGCCGCTCGTCGGGCCGCAGGACGTGATCGAACACGACCTCGACAGCGAGCCGGTCGAGCCGGCCCCGGGGCGGCTGTGCTCCGAGCGGGTGCTGCACGGCGCCATCTACCGCAGCCGGCCCGACGTGATGGCCGTCTGCCACCACCATGCCCCGGCCATCATGCCCTTCTGCATCTCCGACATCCCGCTGGAGCCGGTCAACCAGCTCGGCGGCACGTTCGGCGCGGCGGTGGCCGTCTGGGACAGCCACGACGCGTTCGGCGACACCAACCTGCTCGTCACCCGGCAGGACGAGGCCGACAGCGTGGCCGCGTCCCTCGGCGCGGGCTGGACCGTTCTGATGAAGCGCCACGGCGCGCTCGTCGCCGGGCGCAGCTTGAAGGAGCTGGTGTTCCGCGCCGTGCACGGATGCGACAATGCGAGGGCGCTGGCGACGGCGCGGGCGATGGGCGGCCACGTCAGCCCGCTGACCGAAGGCGAGCGCGCGCTCACGGCGGAGCTGCGCGAGGCCCCCGTCGCGCGGTGCTGGGACTACTGGATCGACCGGCTTGACCGTGCCGGGCGGGTGCCCTGACGCAGGGGTACGATACACGGCTCCACCAGACGCCGGGCCACCAGACAACGCAGGAGAGGGGCCATGAACCAGCAGGACAGACGCCCGCGCGAGGGGGCGGCCACCGGGATCGGCCGCAGCGTGCCGCGCAAGGAAGACCTGCCGCTCGTGCGCGGCGAGGGGCGCTTTGCCGCTGACATAGACTTTCCCCACCAGCTGCACATGCGCGTCGTCCGTTCGCCGCTCGCCTTCGGAAAGATCCGCGGGATCGACGCGGACGAGGCGCTGGCCATGCCCGGACTCGTCGCCGTCTGGACGCATGACGACATCGCGCATGTCCCGCCCATCCCCATCCGCAAGACGAAGGTGCCCGGCCTCGACCGCTACCGGCAGCATATCCTGGCCGACACCTTCGTCCGCTACGTGGGCGAGCCGGTGGCCGTGGTCTTCGCCACCTGCCCCTACACGGCCGAAGACGCCGCCGAGGCCGTGATCGTCGACGTGGACGCGATGACGCCTGTTCTGGATGCCACCGCGGAGCCCGGGCGCTTCTCGCCCGATCTGGGCACCGAGCCCGCCTGCCTGCGCCGCGCCTACGGCGATGTCGACGGCGCGTTCCGGCAGGCCGCCGCCATCGTCTCGCTCGAGCTCGAGATCGGCCGGCATTCCGCCATCCCGCTCGAGACGCGCGGCGCCGTCGCCCGCTACGACGCCGCGAGCGACGTGATCGAGTTGCACGGCGCCGCCAAGAAGCCGCACTGGAACCGCGACCGCATCGCCGAAATGCTGGGCCGCGACCGCGCCGGCGTGCAGGCGTTCGAGGGCAACGTGGGCGGCAGTTTCGGCACGCGGGGCGAGCTCTACCCCGAGGACGTGCTCGTCTGCCTTGCCGCGCAGAGCCTGCGCCGCCCGGTGAAGTGGATCGAGGACCGCCGCGAACACCTGCTGACCGCCAACCAGTCGCGCCAGCAGCTCCACCGCATCCGCGCCGCCGTCGATGCAGAGGGGCGGCTCCTGGCGATCGACGACGAGTTCTACCACGACCAGGGCGCCTACCCGCGCACCCACGGCACCCGCGTCGTCGACCTGACGCTCTCGACGCTGACCCTGCCCTATGCCGTGCCCGCCTACCGCGTCGCCGGCCATTACCGGCTGACCAACAAGACGCCCTGCGCCACCTACCGCTCGCCCGGCCGCTACGAGGGCACCTTCGTGCGCGAACGCCTGATGGACGCCATCGCGGCCGAGTTGGGGCTCGACCCCGTGACCGTGCGGCGGGTCAACCTCGTCGGCCCCGAAGACATGCCCTACCGGCGGCCGCTCGAGCCGATCGACGTCAAGGTGGTGCCGGATTCGGGCGACTACCCGCTCCTGCTCGACAAGCTGCTCGCCTTCTGCGACTGGCCGGCGCTGTGCGCCGCGGCGGAGGCGCGGCGCGCGGCGGGCGAGGCGGTCGGGCTCGGACTCGCGCTCTTCGTCGAGAAGAGCGGCGGCCCCGTCGACGGCGTGCGCCTGACCGTCGACGAGAGCGGCACCGCCACGCTCGTCACCGGCGCCTCGGCGGTCGGCCAGGGAATGGAGACGGCGCTGTCGCAGATCTGCGCCGAGGCGCTGGGGGTCGACTACGCCCGCGTGCGCGTCGTGCACGGCCAGACGAACCGGATCGACTACGGCAACGGCGCCCATGCCTCGCGCGTCACCATGATGTCGGGCAACGCCACGCATATCGCGGCCCTGAAGGTGCGCGACCGGGCGCTCGACGTGGCTGCGATGATGCTGCAGGTCGATCGCGCGCAGCTGAGCGTCGCCGACGGGATCGTGCGCGCGGGCGACGGCGACGGCGCCCCTGCCGTCTCGCTCGCCGAGATCGCGCGCGCCCTGTCGCCCGACGTCCACAAGGGCCGCGACGGCGACCCCGGCCTGAGCGCCGAGGGCTGGTTCGCCGCCGACTCCACCAGCTACCCGTATGGCGGCCATGTCGCGCAGGTGCAGGTCGACCGGGCGACGGGCCGCGTGACGGTCGAACGCTACTGGATGGCCTACGATGTCGGACGGGCGGTCAACCCGATGATGGTCGAGGGCCAGCTCGTGGGCGGCTACGCACAGGGCCTCGGCGGCGCGCTCTACGAAGAGTTCGCCTACGACGCGCAGGGGCAGCCGCTCTCGACGACGCTGGCGGACTACCTGCTGCCGAGTTCGGCCGAGGTGCCACCCCCCGAGGTGCTGATCACCGAGGATTGCCCGAGCCCCATAGGCCCCCTCGGAGTGAAGGGGGCGGGAGAGGGCGGCACCACGGCCGTCGGCGCCGCCATCGCCTCGGCCATCGACGCCGCGCTCGGCCGGCACGGCGTGGTCACGCGCCTGCCGGTCACGCCGGCGCGGCTGAGGTGCGCCCTCGGGCGCGGCGAGACCGACGCCGAGCCTGTCTCGACGTGCAGTACTCCCCAGGGCGGCCTGCTGCGTGGTGTCTTTCGCGGCCTGTAACGGTGCCGCGCCCCATCAGGCGGCAACGGAAGCCTTCGGCAGGTGGCCATGGCGACGTGAACCGGTGTGAAGGAAAGGGAACCGGGCACGGGCAAGCCATGTCCATCAGCGCCAAGATAGGGGTGGCCCGTCGCGCGGGTGGGAGCCGATGGTGGAACCGGCCGCCGGGTGAAGCCAGGGCGGGCGCCAACGCCTGATCCGGGCAGTGTCCGCCTATGCCGGGCAGGCGGGGGAGGTGCGCGGCGCCTCGGTGGCTCGCGGGTATGAGAGCAGCCTTCCGTGTCACGCGCCTAGACCCTGGGCAGGTCGGGCAGCTCCGGCAAGGCGGGGAGCGCGTCAGCGCCCCCGTCGGCATCCCCTCCCGCCTCCGGAAGGGGCGGCAGGTCGGCGAGGTCGGGCAGGCCAGCGAGGGGATCGAGGTCTCCGCCCGGCGCGTCGTCGGCACCGCCGAGCCCGGGCAGGTCGGGCAGGCCGCCGGCATCGGGCAGGTCAGGCAGGTCGGCCCCTCCACCGGCGCCGAGGCCGGGCATGGGCGGCATGCCCGGGCCGGGCAACGCCGCGCCGCCCGGCGCGGTGCTCCACGGCTCCTGCTCCTCTGCCGATGCGCCGTCGGCCGGTCGCGCGGCGCTCTCGCCGGGGGCACCGCCCGACAGGCGCACGGCGCGACGCCCGCCGCTCTGCCCGAGGCGGCCGCGGGCGACGGCAGAGCCGTCTGCGCCGACGAGCATCGTCTCGTCGAGGGCGGCGCCGGGGATCGGCAGTTCCTGCCCCGGCTGCAGCCCCTCCAGCGCCCCGAAAGGCAGGCGCAGGCGATGCAGCACGGCCTCGAGCGCCACGGTGCCCCGCAGCACCTGTTCCTCCAGCGCCTCGGCCCAGGGCACGGCATCCTGCGGCTCTTCCGGCTCGGCCACCGGCGCGGGGGCGGAGGTGCCCCTCTGCGTGCCGGGCGCGGGTTGCCCCATGGGCCCTCGCCCCTCGGACGGGACAGCGAGCACCATGTTGGCGGTGCGCCGCCCTCCCTCGAGCTCGGCGATCAGGCGATGCACGCGGTAATCGATATCGTCGAACATCAGGCCCAGCGGGCGGGGATCGTCGAGAAAGCTGTCGTAGCCGAAGCCGGCCGCCCAGCGCGCGGGCGGCAAGCCGAGGAACGGCGCCTCGAAGCCGCGCAGGATCTCGTCGATCACATCGGCTGCGAGCGCGGCGTCGGTGCGGGTGGGGCGGCGCGATCGCGGCGGCCGGTCGGCCAGCTGACCGGTCATCAGTTTCTCGATCACGGCCGAGAGCAGCGCGGGGTCGAACACCATGAGCCCCTGTGCCTCGCCCGGTCCCTCGAGCACGGCGAGCAGACCACCCTCGGGGATCGTGTCAAGCAGCTCGGCCAGCGTGCCGGTGCGCCCGCTGCAGGAGGTGACGTTGGCCACGAGGCCGAGGCGGCGGTCGCAGGCCTGCACGAAGGCGGTCGACAGCGCCTTGGCCGGCGTGACCTGGCGGGAGGCGGTGACGGAGGTGCGCCCCGCCTCGACCTTGCGCCTGAGCGCCGTGTTCGCTTCCTCGTTGCCCATGCCGCTCGCGTGCCCTGCCCCGTCCCGGCGCCCGGCCCTGCGGCCGGCCCTGGCAGTGGCGCGGCCGCGCCCTGCCCTGTGCCCACCTTGCCCCGCCACCTCTTCGGAAATGGTTAACACAGCTTCGCTCGCGCCACGTCAGCCCGGGCGGCTCATTCCGCCGCGGCGTGCCGGGCCTCTGCCCGGCGCGCGGCCTGCTGCGGGGTCGACTGGCCCTCGGGCGCGGCGAGCGGCAGGCGCAGGCGGAAGCCTGCACCGCCCTGACCCGGCAGGTAGGCGATGTCGCCGCCGAGCCGCGCCATGATCTCGCGACAGATGGCGAGGCCGAGGCCGGTGCCACCGGCGGCCGAGGTATCGGAGAGGCGGGAGAACTTCTCGAAGATGATCTCGCGGCTCTTTTCGGGGATGCCGGACCCGTTGTCGACGAAGTCGACCTGCACGCCGCGCTTCGTGCGCGCGGCCCGGACCGTCAGCTCCGGACGCGGCGCGTCGCAATACTTGCGCGCGTTGCCCATCAGGTTGACGAAGACCTGCACCAGCCGGTCGGCATCCGTCCGCAGCATCAGCCCCGCCTCGGCCAGCCGGTCGCGGTGCACGACCAGCCCGCCCTTGCCCTCGAGCACGCCCGAGGCCGCCTCTGCCCGGTCGAGAAGCTCGGTGACGGCGACGGTGGAGAGGTTGAGGCGCACGCTCGCGTTCTCCAGCGCAGAGAGGTCGAGAAGGTCGTCGAGCAGGCGCGTGAGACGAAGCGCCTCGTCATGGATGACGCCGGCGAAACGCACCTGGTCGGCCTCGTCCACGCCCCCTTCCCGCAGGATCTCCGAGAAGGCGCGGATCGAGGTCATGGGCGTGCGCAATTCGTGGCTGATCTGGCTGAGGAACGCATCCTTCTGGTGCGACAGCTCGGTCAGCTTGGCGTTGGCCGCCTGGAGCTGGCGGGCGGTGCGGGCGAGCTCGGCCGACTTGGCCTCGAGCTGCGAGGAGTATTCGAGGATCTGCTGCGCCTCGTCGGCGACGCGCATCAGGTCTTCCACCAGCACGTTGGAGCCGCCGGCGATCTGCGCCACCATGGCGTGCGCCGTGGCCGAGCCGACCGAGCCGGCGAGCTCGCGCTCCAGCCGGGCGAGGAAGGCGGGCGTGGCGTCGGGCAGGTAGCCGGCCTTGCCCTGCTCGGCGGCGGCGGTGTGAAACAGCTCCTGCGCCTGTTCGGCGCCGAGAATGCGCTGCGCCATCATCAGCAGATCCTCCGCCGGCGCGTTGCCCCGCGCCCAGCCGCGCTCGCCCAGCGTGTGCTCGAAGACGTTGACGACCTGCGCGCCCTGCAGACGCTCAAGCGGCGTGGGAAAGGTCAGGATCGAGACGAGGCAGTAGGCGCCGGTGTTGAGCAGCATCGACCAGAAGGTGGCATGCACCACCGGGTCCATCCCCTCGATGCCGAACAGCGCCTGCGGCCGCAGCCACCAGAGGCCGAACGGCCCGTGCTCGAGCACCGAGAGCGGCAGGGGGCCGGCGGGCCCGAAGCTCGGCAGGAACAGCGCATAGAGCCAGATCGCGAAGCCCACCGCGAGGCCCGCCGCCGCGCCCGCCCGCGTGCCGCCGCGCCAGAACAGCCCGCCGATCGTGGCCGGCAGAACCTGCGCCGTGCCGACGAAGGCGATGATTCCGATCGCGGCCAGCGCCGCCGAGCCGCCCGACAGGCGGAAGTAGAGATAGCCGAGGAACAGCACGCCGGCGATGGCGAAGCGGCGGGCGCGCAGCACCACGCGGCGGACGTCGCCCGAGACCACCGCGCCCTCCTGGCGGGCGAGGTAGAGCGGCATCACGATGTGGTTCGACACCATGGTGGCCAGAGCGATGGAGGCGACGATCACCATCGACGTGGCCGACGAGAAGCCGCCGAGAAAGGCGAGCAGCGCCAGCCCCTCGCGCCCCTCGGCGAGCGGCAGGGTCAGCACGAACATGTCCGGGTTGGCGCCCTCGGGCATCCGCTCGAGTCCCACCACGGCGATGGGAATGACGAAGAGCGACATGGCGAACAGGTAGAGCGGAAAGGCCCAGGCGGCGGTCGCCAGATGCGCCTCGTCGGCGTTCTCGACCACCAGCACCTGGAACATGCGCGGCAGGCAGATTACCGCCGCCGCCGAGCAGAAGACCAGGCCGGCCCAGCGCGCGGGGTCGACCCCCCAGGTCGAGATGGAAGAGGCGTCGATCCGCGCCAGCATGTCGGCGGGGCCCGAGCCGAGGCCCCAGACGACGAAGATGCCCACGGCGAGCAGCGCGATCAGCTTGACGACGGCCTCGACGGCGATGGCCATGACGACGCCGTGGTGGCGCTCGTTGGCGTCGAGGTTGCGGGTGCCGAAGAGGATGGTGAAGACGGCGAGCCCGGCCGCCACCCAGAGCCCGGAGGCGGCCGATCCCTCGCCCGGCAGCCCGTCTTCCGAGAACACCCCGAACGACTGGGTGACCGATTGCAGCTGGAGCGCGATGTAGGGCGTCGTGCCGACCAGCATCAGCACCGTGACCATGCCGCCGAGCAGCGTCGACTTGCCGTAGCGCGACGAGATGAGGTCGGCGATCGAGGTGATCCGCTGGGCGCGGCCCACGCGCACGAGCTTGCGCAGCAGCAGCCACCAGCCGGTGAAGACGAGCGTGGGGCCGAGATAGATCGTGACGAATTCCAGCCCCGAGCGCGCCGCGTAGCCGACCGCGCCGTAGAAGGTCCACGCCGTGCAGTAGACCGACAGCGACAGCGTGTAGACGAGCGGCGAGGACAGCCAGCCCGCCTTCCCCCCGCGCGCCCCGCGCTCGGCCGCGGCGGCGACGACGAACAGGAACGCCACGTAGATCAGCGACAGGACGACGAGCAGGTTGAGGGTCACGGCGCGCGGTCTCGCGCCGGGGCATGCCTGGGGCCGGCCCCTCCGCCCTCCGCCCCGCTCACGGCCGGGTCGGCCCGCGCGTGGTCGAGGGCGCGCAGCGGGGCGGCGAGCCGCCGGGCGAGGAGGCCGGCCGCCACGATCAGGCCGAACCAGGCGAGGAACAGGTAGACCGCGCCGGAGGCGGTCTTGTGGTCCTCGGCCCAGAGCAGCGGCAGCAGCAGGAGCGCCGTTCCGAAGAACGGCAGCAGGCGCGCGGCATCCATCACCCGGCGGTGGCGGTATGTCTCGCGGTGGAGAAAGAGCGGCGCCCGACCACGGACGGCCCCGATCGGGTCGAGGCCCTGGCCCTCACCCTGGCCCTGGCCGCGGGTCGGGCCGGGCCGGGGCGCTTCGCTCATGCGCGGGCCGGCGGCCGCGTCCGCCTCGCCCGCGTCCGCCTCGCCCGCGTGCGGCCCCTGCCCCGCTTGCGCGCCTGTGGTCTCGTCGGGCGGCGGCGCGGCCATGGCCCTGCCCTCAGCCTTCGCGCCCGACCGGAGAGCGCAGGGCGGCCTGCCCGTCGTCGCGCCCATCCGCCGCGGCGCCGCTGCCCTCCTCCGTCGCCGCGTCCTGGCCGGGCCTCGCGTGCATGGCGTTGACGGCGGCGAGCACCTCGGAGTTGGCGAACGGCTTGGTCATGAAGCGGGTGACGCCGTAGCGCTCGGCCTGCTCGCGGTCGCGCCCCTGCCCCTTGGCCGTCAGCATGAGCACCGGCAGATCGCTCGTGGCCGGGTCGGCCCGCAGGTCGCGCAGGATGTCGAAGCCCGATCGCCCGGGCAGCATCACGTCGAGCACCAGCACGTCGGGCTCTGTCCGCCCGATCGCCTCGAGCGCCGTCGTCCCGTCGGAATGGGTGGCCACGTGCCAGCCGTCGCGCGACAGGATGAAGCGGATCGCCTCGATGATATTCGGCTCGTCCTCCACCAGAAGGATGCGCTTGATCATTCGGCCGTCTCCTCCCGCGGGCCACCCGGATCTCTCGTCCGGTCGGGCCCACGCAAAAGAGCATCGCGCATGTGCGGGAGCGTGTCAAAGCGGCGTCGCGTCAGCCGCCGTCACCGGCTCAGCCGAGTTCGGCCATGATCGAGGGCTCGCGGCGGGCGGCGCAGCCATGGCGCGGGCAGATCCGACACGAGGTGCCGACGGCAAGCGGCGCGGTGCGCAGGGCCTCGGGCACGGCCGTCGCAGGGTGCGTGTCGGCCAGGTCGAGCGGCACGACCAGCATCAGCGCCTCCAGCACCTGCGGGCCGCCGAAGCCCGCGGGCTGCGAGGGCCGGCAGAGCGCGTAGGCGACGAACAGGCCCGGCGCGCGGCCGGCCACCTCGACCACATGGCGCACGGGCGCCATGGGCCGCGACAGTGCCTCGTAGAGCGGCCAGAGCGGACAGGCGGCGGAATAGCGCGGCAGGGCGAACCCGGCGACCGGCTTGCGGAACGTCAGGGTGCCCGAGCCGTCGCAGGCCACCAGCCCCACAATGCCGCCGAGGGCGTCTTCCGGCAGGGCGGCGAGGCGGCGGAATACGGCAGGGAGATCGACCCCGAACCGCGCCGAGAGCGCGGCGGGATCGACCCCGTGCTCAGCCACCGCCTCCCGCATGCGGGCGAGCGGCATGTGCTCGGCGTCCTGCCGGGTGCGGCGCAGCCAGCCCACCGCCATCTCGCGCGCCGCGCGACTCCGCAGCCCGTCTGCGCGGGCGACCAGGTCTTCGGGGTCGGGCGGCAGGGCGCGTTCCATCTCGGGGGCGTGGTAGCCGCGCTCCGACAGCCAGAGGTCGAGCTCTTCCTGCGGGGTCTGGCCGGCGAACTCGGCGCTGGCGGCCGCGTCGAGGTAGCTCACCAGGCCCTCGGCGCTCTCGGCCAGGCGGCGGCTCTCCTCGGCGATGTTGCGGTGAAAGCGGTCGCGCCACTCGGGGTCGAGATCATCGGTCTCGACCAGGATGCCCGCAGTGGAGCGAATGGCGGTGATCGTCGACAGGATCTCGTGCAGCGAGGCTGACAGGAACGGGTCGTGCGTCATGCGGTCGGACAGCACCTCGACGGTGCGCTCGAGAGAGAGCGCGCGGCGGCGCGTGTCGGCCAGAAGCTGCGCGATGCCGGGAAAACGGCCGACGAACTCCTCGAGCCGTGGAAGATCCTCCGAGCCCGCGCGATGATCGGCGGCGGCCTCGCGCAGGGTGTTGACCAGCGCCGCCTCGGCGCCCTCGGTCAGCTGCGTGACGTCGACCTTCAGCTCCTGCGCGATGGCGCGCACTAGCTTGCCGCCGATTCTGCGCCGGTTGTGCTCGATGAGGTTCAGATAGGAGGGCGAAATCCCGACGGCGCGCGCCAGATCGGCCTGCCGGCGGCCGAGCACCAGCCGACGTTCCCTGATCCGGGAGCCTGTGAGCGAGGGGCGGGCCATGCGATTCCTTGCGTCAGTTCAAACGGTCTCCGCGGTGCGGCAAAAAGTCTTTTACAACATGTATCAGCGATCTGTGTATTCATTTACAAAAAAATTACGCCTGCGAAAGGAGTTGTTGCGCCGTTATCCCACTCCGGCGATCCTGACGCCGCGTCCTTGCAGGGCGCAGGGTGCTTGCTGTCGCATCCATCATTCAGGGAGGTTGACCATGTCCAATCGCTTCACCCGGCGCGGCGTTCTCAAGACCGGCGCCGTAGCTGGCGGTGCTTTGGCGCTGCCGACGATCTTCACCAGCCAGGCCCGCGCCTTCACCAACGAGCCGACCGGCGACACCGTGACGCTGGGCTTCAACGTGCCGCAGTCGGGCGCCTACGCCGACGAGGGTGCCGACCAGCTGCGCGCCTACGAACTGGCCGTCGAGCACCTCAACGGCACCGGCGCCGACAACGGCATGATGGAGACGTTCAAGTACGCCGACGGCTCGCCCACCGTGCTGACGGGCAACGGCATTCTCGGCAAGCGCGTCGAATACGTCACCGGCGACACCCAGACCAACACCGACGCCGCCCGCGCCTCGGCCCGCTCGATGATCGAGAAGGACGGCGCCATCATGATCACCGGCGGCTCGTCCTCCGGACCGGCCGTGGCGGTGCAGGCGCTCTGCCAGGAGGCCGGCGTGATCTTCATGGCGGGCCTGACCCATGCCAACGACACCACCGGCAAGGACCGCCGCGCCAACGGCTTCCGCCACTTCTTCAACTCCTACATGTCGGGCGCGGCGCTCGCGCCGGTGCTGGCCAACGCCTACGGCACCGACCGCAAGGCCTATTACCTGACCGCCGACTACAACTGGGGCTACACCACCGAGCAGGCGATCTCGGAAGCCACCGAGGCGGTCGGCTGGGAGACGGTCAACAAGGTGCTGACGCCGCTCGGCGCGGGCGACTTCTCGGCCTACATCACGCCGGTCCTGCAGTCGGGCGCCGACACGCTGGTGCTGGTGCATTACGGCGGCGACATGGTGAACTCGCTCACCAACGCGGTGCAGTTCGGCCTGCGCGAGGCCCAGGCGAACGGCCGCGACTTCCAGATCGTCGTGCCGCTCTACTCCGAGCTCATGGCGCGCGGCGCGGGCGAGAACATCGCCGGCATCATCGGCTCGCAGAACTGGGACTGGAAGCTCGAGAACGTGATGGGCGACCGCTACGTCGGCACCAACGCCTTCGTGCAGTCCTTCGGCACCAAGTACGGCTTCCCGCCGAGCCAGGCGGCGCATACCGGCTACGTGCAGGCGCTGCTCTATGCCGACGCGGTCGAGCGCGCGGGGTCGTTCAACCCCTGCGCCGTGGTCGAGGCGCTCAAGGACTTCGAGTTCGACGGCCTCGGCAACGGCCCGACGCTCTACCGTGGCGACGATCACCAGTGCTTCAAGGACGTGGTGGTCGTGCGCGGCAAGGAGAACCCGGAGGACGAGTTCGACCTCGTGGAGATCGTCGAGATGACCCCGGTCGAGCAGGTGACCTACCCGCACGACCACCCGCAATTCGCGGGTGGCGAACTCGGCGAGTGCAACCCGGGCGCGTGATGCCCATCCGACCCTGACCGGATGGAGGGCGGCCGCCACGCGCCGGTGGCCGCCCGACACATGCATCAGGCCCCGCCGCCCGGCCGGACCGGGGACGGCACACCACAATCGCGAGGGTGGAGTCGATGGACGCTATACTGCTGCAAATTCTGAACGGGCTCGACAAGGGCTCGGCCTATGCGCTGATCGCGCTCGGCCTGACGCTGATCTTCGGCACGCTCGGCGTCGTCAATTTCGCCCACGGCGCGCTCTTCATGCTCGGCGCCTTCTGCGCGGTGACGTTGAACGCGCTTTTCAACCTTTCGTTCGAGACCGTCGACGAGACGCGGACCGACTTCCTCGGCAATCCGATGCGCATCGAGACGACCTATGTCGAGGCCTGGTTCGGCGACGCCATCGGCGGCTTCATGATCGAATGGTCGGTGCCGCTGGCGATCCTGGTCGCGATCCCGGTGATGGGGATCATCGGCCTCGTGATGGAACGCGGGCTGATCAAGCATTTCTACAAGCGCCCCCATGCCGACCAGATCCTCGTGACCTTCGGCCTCGCCATCGTGCTGCAGCAGATCGTCAAGTATTTCTACGGCGCCAACCCGATCTCGATGCCCGCGCCCGACGCCTTCACCGGCTCGTTCGACTTCGGCGTGCTGCTCGGCTTCGACCCGTTCACCATCATCTACCCCTACTGGCGGCTGGTCTATTTCTGCTTCGCCCTCGTCATCATCGGCGCGATCTTCGCCTTCCTGCAGTTCACCACCTTCGGCATGGTCGTGCGCGCCGGCATGGCGGACCGCGAGACGGTGGGCCTGCTCGGCATCAATATCGGCCGCCGCTTCACCATCATGTTCGCCATCGCGGCCATCGTGGCGGGGCTGGCCGGCGTGATGTACACGCCCATCGTCTCGCCCAACTACGACATGGGGATGAACTTCCTCGTGCTCAGCTTCGTCGTCGTGGTGGTCGGCGGCATGGGAAGTCTGCCGGGCGCGGTGCTCGCGGGCTTCCTGCTGGGGATCCTGGAAAGCTTCGCGTCCATGGCGGCGGTGATCGACATCATCCCCGGCATCAACCAGGTCGTCATCTACCTCGTGGCCATCGTCGTGCTGCTCGTCCGGCCGCGCGGCCTGCTGGGGCGCAAGGGCGTGATGGAGGACTGAGACAATGCTCGGACTGAACCGGAAAGACCTGATCCTCTTCGTCATCGTGGTCGGGCTCGTCGTCTTCGCGCCCTTCATCCTCAACCCGTTCCCGGAGGACTCGGGCATGGCGCGCTTCAACGCGGGCTATCCCGACCTGATGCAGCGCTTCGTGATCTTCGGCATCTTCGCCATCGGCTTCAACATCCTGTTCGGGCTGACGGGCTATCTGTCGTTCGGGCACGCCGCCTTCCTCGGCATCGGCTCCTACGCAGGCGTCTGGATGATGAAGCTGCTCACGGTGAACATCGTGCCCGCGATCATCGCCTCGACCGTGGTGGCGGGCGTGTTCTCGCTGGTGATCGGCTTCATCTGCCTCAGGCGGTCGGGCATCTACTTCTCGATCCTGACGCTCGCCTTCGCGCAGATGACCTTCGCGCTCGCCTATTCGGTGCTCACGCCGATCACGGCGGGCGAGTCGGGGCTGCAGCTGTCGCTGAACGACCCGCGCATCCTCGACGGGGCGGCCGGCAACTCGATCCCGCCCGCCAACTTCTTCGGCCTGACCATGCGCGACGGGTTCAAGTGGGACGTCGGCGGCTGGGTCTTCACCTTCAACTTCGGCTACTACTTCTGCGCGCTCCTGATGCTGATCGCCTTCTACCTGTCGATCCGGATCTTCCGGTCGCCCTTCGGCATGATGCTGCGCGCGGTCAAGTCGAACCAGCAGCGCATGAACTATACCGGCCTCAACCCCAAGCCCTACACGCTGGCGGCCTTCGTCATCTCGGGCATGTATGCCGGCCTCGCCGGCGGGCTGATGGTGGCCGTCGACCCGCTGGCCGGCGCCGACCGCATGTTCTGGACAGCGAGCGGAGAGGTGGTGCTGATGACCATCCTCGGCGGCGCAGGCACGCTGATCGGCCCCGTCCTCGGTGCGGGCATGATCAAGTACTTCGAGAACATCTTCTCGCGGCTGAACGAGCGCGACCTCAATGCGCTGTTCGACTTCCTGCCCGACGGCCTCCAGGGCGTCGCCGTGTCGGTGTCGCAGATGTTCGTGGGCGACGGCTGGCTCCTGACACTGGGCCTGATGTTCATGCTCGTGGTGATCTTCCTGCCCGGCGGCCTCGTCGAAGGTGGCCAGCGCCTCTCCCGTCTCTTCCGCCGCAAGAAGAAGACCAAGGAAGGCGACCCCGAGCATCACCCCCAGCCCAGCCCCCATGTGGGCGAGTAAAGGAGCGTGCGAGATGGGTATCCTCGAAGTCAAGGGCGTCAACAAGCGCTTCGGCGGCCTGCAGGCGCTGGGCGACGTCAACCTCTCGGTCACCGAGAACTCGGTTCACGCCATCATCGGGCCGAACGGAGCGGGCAAGTCGACCCTTCTCAACTGCCTCGTGGGCAAGCTGATCCCCGATACGGGCTCGGTCATGTTTGACGGTCAGTCCGTGCTGGGCCGCTCTCCCTACGAGATCAACCAGATGGGGATCAGCCGCGTCTTCCAGACGCCTGAGATCTTCGGCGACCTGACGGTGTTCGAGAACGTGCTGATTCCCTGCTTCGCCAAGCGCGACGGCGCGTTCCGGATGCACGCCTACGAGCCGATGCTGGCCGAGCGCGACCTCGTGACCGAGGCCGAGGCCATGCTCGAGGAGATGAACATGCTCGCCAAGCGCGACATGCAGGCAAGCTATCTTTCGCGCGGCGACAAGCGGCGCCTCGAGATGGCGATGTGTCTCGTCCAGCAGCCAAAGCTGCTCCTGCTCGACGAGCCGACCGCCGGCATGAGCCGCGCCGACACCAACAACACGATCGATCTGCTCAAGGAGATCAACGCCAGGCGCGACATCACCATGGTGATCATCGAGCACGACATGCACGTGGTCTTCAGCCTCGCCGAACGCATCACCGTGCTCGCCCAGGGCTCGCCTCTGGTCGAGGACGTACCGGAGAAGATCAAGGGCCATCCCAAGGTTCAGGAGGCCTATCTGGGCCACGCCGCCTGACCGATTTTTCGTCCGAAAAATCGCCGCGAATTTTCGTACGAAAATTCGCTCCCCCAAAGGAGACCCGCGATGAACGTGAAGCCGGACTTTTCGAAGAACGCCAACCAGGCGGCCACCGCCCCCGCCTTCCTGTCGATCTACGACATGCACGCCTATTACGGCGAGAGCTACATCGTGCAGGGCGTCAACTTCAACGTGCACGAAGGCGAGATCCTCGCCCTTCTCGGCCGTAACGGCGCGGGCAAGACCTCGACCCTGCGTTCGATCGCCCGGATCGGCGATCCGCAGGTGACGCACGGCGAGATCTGGCTCGATCACCAGCCACTGCACCTGATGCAGAGCCACGAGGCCGCGCAGGCCGGCCTCGGCCTCGTGCCGGAGGACCGGCGGATCATCCCCGGGCTGACGGTCGAGGAAAACCTGCAGCTCGCCCAGATCGTGCCGCCCATCGGCTGGTCGCTCGAGCGGCTCTACGAGCTGTTCCCGCGCCTCGGCGAGCGCCGCAGGCAGGAGGGGACGACGCTGTCGGGCGGCGAGCAGCAGATGCTGTCGATCGCCCGTGCGCTGGCGCGCGACATCAAGGTGCTCCTGCTCGACGAGCCCTACGAGGGCCTCGCGCCGGTGATCGTCGACGAGATAGAGAAGACACTGACCCATATCAAGGAACAGGGCATGACCACGGTCATCGTCGAGCAGAACGCCGTGCGCGCGCTGGAGCTCGCCGACCGCGCCGTGATCCTCGAAGGCGGCCAGATCGTCTATGACGGGACGGCGGCCGAGGTGCTGGGCGACGCCGCGCTGCGCAGCGAGTATCTCGCGATCTGAGCCGCGCACTGCGCCCGCGAGGGGCGATGTGCGGGGTTGCCGCCCGCTGCCGGCGACGCGAGACTGGCGCGGGATGGGACCCGGCCGCTCCGGGTCCGGAATGGGAGGATGCCATGCCTGACACGAAGACGGAAATCGCAACATATCCCCCGTCGGAGGCTTTCGCCGCCTCTGCGCATGTCGATTCCGTGGCTTACGAGGAGCTGTATGCGGCGA
>OFET01000265.1_pt1 | contig 49207 bp, 47 predicted proteins | sample 1521211 | NCBI WGS metagenome assembly OFET01 (sample SAMN03766358, study PRJEB24113) | microbial mat metagenome | isolation source: enrichment culture HLUCC-A from microbial mat sample contains cyanobacterium...
ACATTCCTACAACAATGCAAATGCTTACGCCACTCCCGCCAACCCGTCAGACCACTGCCGGTGAATAATCCGGGCTAGATTGTTTCGTCGAGTGGGCGAATGGTGCGGAGATCGCCGGCCCGGAAACGATCGAACGAACACAACGACAAGGAAAGAGGACGACCCGAAATATCAACTGGAGGCTCAGAGCCTTGGTTTTGATGAGAGATGGGGCGCGTTGCCAACTGTGCGGGGCGGACGTGGCAAGCGGCGCGAAGCTCCACGTCGACCATATCGTCCCGTGGAGCAAGGGTGGCGAAACCGAGCTGGATAACCTCCAGATTCTTTGCGAGGCCTGCAACATCGGAAAGAGCGATCAGTCTATGCCCGACATTGTGTAAAAAGCGGCTGAGAGAGTAGACACGCTAAGGACTCGCTCGCACCTCTCAAGAATAAGGCGGCTTGTCCCTTCCGGTCGGGCTCTTCGTGAAAATCTCCACCCCGTCCTCGGTGATCGCGAGGGAATGTTCGAACTGCGCGGAGAGCGACTTGTCGCGCGTCACCGCCGTCCAGCCGTCGCCAAGCACCTTGGCCCAGGGCTTGCCCAGATTGATCATCGGCTCGATCGTGAAGAACATTCCGGGCTTCAGCTCCGGCCCCGTCCCGGCCTTCGCCGCATGGACGACTTCGGGCGCGTCGTGGAACAGGCGGCCGAGGCCGTGCCCGCAGAATTCGCGCACCACGCCGTAGCGGAACTGCCGGGCGTGGGCCTCGATCGCGGCGCCGATATCGCCGAGCCGGGCGCCCGGTTTCGAGGCCGCCTCGATCCCGAGCATCAGGCATTCATAGGTGACATCGACCAGCCGCTTCGCCTTGATCGCCGGTTCGCCCGCATAGAACATCCGGCTGGTGTCGCCGTGCCAGCCGTCGAGCAGCGGCGTCACGTCGATGTTGAGGATGTCGCCTTCCTTCAGCACCTTGTCGCCCGGGATGCCGTGGCAGATCACGTGGTTGATCGAGATGCAGGACGAATGCGTGTAGCCGCGATAGCCGAGCGTCGCCGGAACCGCGCCCGCATCGAGCATCATTTCGCGGATGCGCGTGTCGAGGCTTTCGGTCGTGACGCCCGGTTCGACGTAGTCGGCGATCTCGTCGAGGATGGTCGCGGCGAGCCTCCCGGCCCGGCGCATCCCTTCGAAACCTTCCTCGGTGTGGAGCTTGATCGTGCCGTCGCGGTAGACGGTGTCGGTGCTGTCGACGAGCTGGTATTCGGTCATTGGTCCTACATAGCGAGGGCAGGCGTCACTTGCGAGTCCCCGCGCCCGGTCGTCAGGGCGCGGCGAAGGCGGCGCGGTATTCGGGCCTTGCCGCGGCGCGCACCGCCTCGGTGACCGGCAGCCGGACCGTGTAGGGCCCCTCGGCATAGGGGCCGGCGACATAGGGCGCGGCGAGCAGGTGGAGCGTGTCGAACGCCCCGCCCCCGACGCTCGCCGGGGCGATCACCAGTTCATCGAGGGCCGGGCAGTCGGCGAAGGGATCGGCAGGTTCGGTCGATCCTTCGCCGCGCCGCTCGTTCTGCTGCGCGAGAAGCGCAAGGCAATAGGGCGCGCGCACCGCTTCGGCGAGCGCTTCGGGCGAGGTGAACAGCTCCATCGCGTCGAGCGCCGCGCCCGCCTCGCGGTCCCACACCAGCGCATCGAAGGCGAGATTGCCGTGCGCGCCGCCGCTGAACAGGCTCGCCTCGCCCTGGAGCGAGAGAAAGCGCGGGGTGTCGGCGACGACCTCCCAGCCCTTGAGGAACCCGCGCGCCTTGCACGCGGCACAATCCTCGCCCGCGAATTCGGCGAGCGCCTCCTCCCATTCCGCCTTCTGCTCCGCAAGCGCGGCCTCGCGACGGCGCGTCAGCAGTTCGGCGAGCGGGGGAATGGCGGACACCTCTGCGGGCCAGGCATAGGAGAAGTCGCGCGTCCCGCCGCCGCGTTCCTCGTTGTCCTCGAAATCGACGGGACGCGGGTTCTCGCCCGCCGCGACGGGGCGGATTTTGCCGCTTTCGCCGGCCACCGCTTCGGCGACATCCTCGGGCGAGGAACAGGCGGCGAGCGCAAGACACGTTCCCGCAAACCAGACCGGACGCATCACCCGTCTCCCTTTCGGACCGAATTGCGACGTGACATGCGCCGAAGCGCGGTTAAGTAGGCTTGCAATATGACCGATACCAAGGACCTGATCCAGCCCGATCGCGGCCAGGACGCGATCGCCATCCACCTCGTCAACAAGGACGGCTTCGACGATTTCGCGCGCTCGCTTTCCGCCGGCCAGCGGGCGGCCCTCGCAGCGCAGAAATTCGACGGGAGCGGCGGCCAGGTCGGGATCGTGCCCGATGGCGACACTTTCTTCGCGGTCGGCGGGGTCGCCGGCCCCGACAGCCTTTTGAGCTGGTGCATGGCCGCACTCGCCGAGGCGCTGCCCGAGGGGACCTATCGCCTCGAAGGGCGCGAGCCGGGCGCCGCGATGTTCGGCTGGATGACCGCGCAATACCGCTTCACCCGCTACCGCGCCGAGGAAAGGCCGACCGGCCCGCGCGTGCTGCTCACCACCGAGATCGCGCGGGCGGAGGCCCTGCGGGCGGAGGCCGAAGCCGAAATGAAGGTCCGCGACCTCGTCAACACGCCGGCCGAGGACATGGGGCCGGCCGCGCTCGAGGCGGAATGCGAAGCGCTGGCGAAGGCCTACGGAGCGAACCTCAAGGTGGTGCGCGGCGACACGCTCGAACAGGAATACCCGATGATCCACGCGGTCGGCCGCGCCGCCGCGCGCCATCACGCACCGCGCCTGATGCATCTCGACTGGGGGGACGAAAACGACCCGGTCCTCGCCATCGTCGGCAAGGGGGTGTGCTTCGATTCGGGCGGCCTCGACATCAAGCCCGCCTCGGGGATGCGCCTGATGAAGAAGGACATGGGCGGCGCGGCCCATGCGCTGGCGCTGGCGGGCCTCGTCATGGGAGCGGGTCTGAAGGTGCGGCTCCACCTCCTCATCCCGGCGGTCGAGAACGCGATCTCCGGTTCCGCCTTCCGCCCCGGCGACGTGCTGGCGAGCCGCAAGGGGCTGACGGTGGAAATCCACAACACCGATGCCGAAGGCCGGCTGATCCTCGGCGATGCCCTGACCCGCGCGAGCGAGGAGAAGCCCGACCTGATCGTCGATTTCGCGACGCTGACCGGCGCGGCGCGCGTCGCGCTCGGCCCCGATTTCGCCGCGATGATGGCCCGGCGCGACGCGACGGCGGAGGCCTTCCTCGAAGCGGGCAAGGCGAACGACGATGCGCCCTGGCGCCTGCCGCTGCCCGATTCCTACCGCGAATGGCTGGCGAGCGACATCGCCGACCTCGCCAACGCCCACCAGAACGCCTTCGCCGGGGCGAGCGTCGCGGGCCTCTTCCTCGACCGTTTCGTCGGCGAAGGGCTGGACTGGGTGCATTTCGACACCTTCGCCTGGCGGCCGGCGGCCAAGCCCGGCCGCGCCAAGGGCGGCGGGGCCTATGGCCTGAGGGCGAGCTGGCACGCGCTCCGGAAACGCTACGGCGGGTAATCCCCGGCGGCTTGCTTGCCCGCGGCGTACCTTGCGGCTAAGCGCGCGGCTTCACCCGGACCCCCGGCGAGCGAGGAAGAGCGACACAGGAATGGACGGCACGGCAGCCGACAGCGTGACGGACGAGACGGCCTATGACGTGCCAGACGGGGTGATCGGCCTGCGCGGCCCGGTCGCCCGGCCCGAGCCCGGCACGCTCCCGCTGCGCGGCGACCTGGCCCACATCGCGCTCGCGGGACAGCATCTCGCCGCGCATTACGTGATCCCTGAGGTCGCCGCGATCGGTCCGGCGGGTGCCGATCTGCGGCTCCACCCGCGCGAGGACAGCGAGGTGCTGCACCGCCTCCCGGCGGGCACGCGCTTCGAAGTGCTCGACCGGGCGGGCGAATGGGTCTGGGGCTGTGTCGGTCCGGCGGGGCCCAGCGGCTATTGCCGCGCGCGCGAGGTCGCGGAGGCGTGAGCGTGCGGGTCTTCATCGACGGTGCGGCGGGCACGACCGGGCTCGAGATCCGCGACCGGCTGAAGGACCGCGCCGAATTCGAGCTGATCGTGCTGGATGACGCACGGCGCAAGGACGACGGCGCACGCCGCGACGCGCTCCACGCCGCCGACATCGCGATCCTGTGCCTCCCGGACGAGGCGGCGAAGGAGGCGGTGAAGCTGGCCGAAGGGGCGGACACCCGCATCATCGACGCCTCGAGCGCGCACCGCGTCGCCGAGGGATGGATCTACGGCTTTCCCGAGATCGTCGGGCGCGAGGCGATCGCGAACGCCCGCTTCGTGAGCAATCCGGGGTGCTATCCCACCGGGTTTCTTGCTCTGCTCGCGCCGCTGGTGCGTGCCGGGATGCTGCCTGCCGACTGGCCCTACACCGTCAACGCGGTGAGCGGCTATTCGGGTGGTGGCAATGCGCTGATCGAACGGTTCGAGGCCGATCCCGCCGTCGCCTTTCGCGCCTATGGCCTGGCGCTGGGGCACAAGCACCTGCCCGAAATGCGGGCCTATGCCGGGCTTACCCATGCTCCGGTTTTCTCGCCGGCCGTTGTTCCCGCCCATCGCGGCATGGTGGTCGATGTGCCGCTCCCCGCCACGCTGCTGAGCGAGCGCAATTCAGCGCCGATGTTCGAGAGCGAACTTGCAACCCACTACGCGGCAAGCGAGGTCGTGACGGTCCGCCAATCGCCCGACCTGCCCGGAGAGATCCTGCTGCGGCGCGACGCCCTGCCGTGGGACGGGATGGAACTCGCCGTGTTCGATGGCGGTCCCGATAGCAATCAGGCCCGCCTGATCGCCCGGCTCGACAACCTCGGCAAGGGCGCATCCGGCGCGGCGATCCAGAATCTCAACCTGATGTGCGGCCTCCCCGAAACCGCGGGGTTGCGCCTGTGAGCGAGGGCGCTGCCCAAAATCTGGGCAGCCTTCGGGAAGGTCACGAGTCCTGTTGCGCCGCGCGTCACAATCTTGCTAATTCCTTGGGCACACCAAACGATTCCTTGCGCTATCGCTTGGGTCGGAAATCGGGCCGCGAGCGACAGGGGACGACGTGAAAAAGATCGAGGCGATCATCAAGCCTTTCAAGCTCGACGAGGTGAAGGAGGCGCTGCACGAAATCGGCGTGTCGGGCATCACCGTCACGGAAGTCCAGGGCTTCGGCCGGCAGAAGGGGCATACCGAACTCTATCGCGGCGCCGAATATGTCGTCGATTTCCTGCCCAAGAAAAAGCTCGAGGTGGTCGTCGCCGACGACCAGGCGGCGCGCGTGGTCGAAGCGATCGCGGCGGCCGCCAAGACCGGGCGCATCGGTGACGGCAAGATCTTCGTCAGCACGATCGAATCCGCCCTTCGCATCCGGACCGGGGAGACCGACGACGACGCGATCTGAAGCGCGATGCAAGGGCGGCAGGGCCGACGGAATGAACACAACCCCGCCCGCCGGGCAGGCTGGCACCTCTCCAATCACCAGTAACGAACAGTGGAGGCAGTGACACTATGGCAAGCGTGAATGACATCCTCAAACGGATCAAGGACGAGGAAATCGAATGGGTCGACCTGCGCTTCACCGATCCCAAGGGCAAGTGGCAGCACCTGACCATGGCGGCGAGCGCGATGGATGAGGACGCGCTCGAGGACGGGCTGATGTTCGACGGCTCCTCGATTGAAGGCTGGAAGGTCATCAACGAAAGCGACATGATCCTGCGTCCCGACATGGACGCGGTCTACACCGATCCCTTCTCGGCGACCCCGATGCTCGCGATCTTCTGCGACATCGTGGAACCGTCCGACGGGCAGGACTATGAGCGCGATCCGCGTTCGACCGCCAAGCGCGCCGAGGCCTACCTGAAGGCCTCCGGCATCGGCGACACGGTGTTCGTCGGGCCGGAACCCGAATTCTTCATGTTCGACGATGTCCGCTTCGAGGACGGCTATGCCGGCTCGGGCTACGCGATCGACGACATCGAACTGCCGACCAACACGGGCAAGGAATACGAATCCGGCAACATGGCCCACCGCCCGCGCGCCAAGGGCGGCTATTTCCCGGTCGCCCCGGTCGACAGCGCGGTCGATATCCGCGGCGAAATGGTCGCGACGATGATGGAAATGGGCCTCAACATGGACAAGCACCATCACGAGGTCGCCGCCGCCCAGCACGAGCTCGGCATCACCTTCTCGACGCTCACCAGGACCGCCGACCAGGTGCAGGTCTACAAGTATGTCGTGCAGCAGGTCGCCCATGCCTACGGCAAGACCGCGACCTTCATGCCCAAGCCGATCAAGGCGGACAATGGTTCGGGCATGCACACCCACATGTCGATCTGGAAGGACGGCGCGCCGACCTTCGCGGGCAATGAATATGCCGGCCTGTCGGAAACCTGCCTCCACTTCATCGGCGGCGTCATCAAGCACGCCAAGGCAGTCAACGCCTTCACCAACGCCACCACCAACAGCTACAAGCGGCTCGTCCCCGGCTTCGAGGCGCCGGTCCTGCTCGCCTATTCGGCGCGCAACCGCTCGGCCTCCTGCCGCATTCCCTACGGCGCGGGCGAGAAGGCCAAGCGGGTCGAGTTCCGCTTCCCCGATGCGATCTGCAATCCCTACCTCGCCTTCTCGGCGCTGCTGATGGCGGGGCTCGACGGGATCGAGAACAAGATCCACCCGGGCGAGGCGATGGACAAGAACCTCTACGACCTGCCGCCCGCCGAACTGGCCGAGGTGCCGACCGTGTGCGGGTCCCTGCGCGAGGCGCTCGAGGCGCTCGAGGCGGACCACGAATTCCTCCTCAAGGGCGGCGTGTTCTCGACCGACCAGATCGAGGCCTACGCCGAACTCAAGTGGGAAGAGCAGCTGCGCTGGGAAACCACTCCGAGCCCGGTCGAATTCGACATGTATTACAGCGCCTGACCGGCGACGCATCGCGCGCGAAGGGCCGCCCGGAGGCATTCCGGGCGGCCTTTTTCGTGGATTGCCTTGCGCGCCCGCCCTCGCCTATCGTCTCATCAAAAGGGGAGAGGGACATGAAGGCAGGCATTGTCAGCGCGGCGCTCGCCGCAAGCGTCTTCGCATCGTCGGTCGCGGCGCAGGAGGGGCCGAAGCCCGCCTCCCCCGCGACCATCGCCGCCCAGCGCGAATCGGCAGCTTCGCTTCCGCCCGACGGCACGCGGGATGCGGACTTCGCCCGGCGCGGCTTTCTCGCGACCCGCGCGGACCCGGTGATCCGCGATGCGAGCGGCCAGCCGGTCTGGAACCTCGATGCCTATGCCTTCGTCGAGGGCGAGGCCCCGCCGACCGTCCACCCCAGCCTGTGGCGCCACATGCGCTACCTCAGGCACCACGGGCTGTTCGAGGTGACGGACGGCATCTGGCAGGTGCGCGGCTTCGATCTTTCCAACATGACCGTGATCCGCGGGCAAGCCGGCTGGATCCTGATCGATCCGCTGACGACGAAGGAGGTCGCCGCCGCCGCGCTCGAGCTCGTCAACGCCACGCTCGGCGAACGCCCGGTCAGCGCGGTAATCTACAGCCACAGCCATGCCGACCATTTCGGCGGCGTGCGCGGGGTCGCCAGCGCCGAGGACGTGGCGGCGGGCCGGGTGGAGGTGATCGCGCCGGAGCATTTCATGGAAGAGGCCGCTTCGGAAACCGTTCTTGCCGGGGGCGCGATGCAGCGCCGCGCCGCCTACCAGTTCGGCGCGGGGCTCGGCCCTGGCAAGACGGGGCAGATGGGCAGCGGGATCGGCATGGCGGTTTCGCGCGGGACCATCACCCTGATCGAGCCGACCGACATCGTCCGCGCGACCGGCGAACGACGCATGGTCGACGGGGTCGAGCTCGAATTCCAGATCGTTTCGGGCAGCGAGGCGCCGTCCGAACTCAACGTCTATGTCGTGCCGCAGCGCGCCTTCCTCGCCGCCGAGATCGCGACCTGCACCATGCACAACATCCTCACGCCCAGAGGGGCCAAGGTGCGCGACGCGCGGGCATGGGCGGCCTTCCTCGACGAGGCGGTGACCGACTACGCGCCGAGGAGCGACGTGGTCCTTTCGAGCCATTGCTGGCCGCAATTCGGGCGCGAGGCGGGGACCGCCTGGCTGGCCGCGCACCGCGACAACTACCGCTACCTGCACGATCAGACCGTGCGCCGGATGAACCGCGGCGCGACCATGGCCGAGATCGCGGAGCAGGTGTTCCTGCCCCCGCAGCTTGCGGACGAATGGGCGAACCACGGCTATTACGGGACCTACGCCCACAATTCGATGGCGATCTACCAGCACTACCTCGGCTGGTACGACGCGGTGCCGGCCAATCTCCACGCCCACCCGCCGGTCGAGCGCGCGCGCCGCATGGTCGCCGCGCTGGGCGGGGCGGAAAGGGTGATCGCGCTCGCCGAGGGCGCGATGGCGCAGGGCGATTACCGCTGGTCGTCGGACCTTCTCCAGCAGCTCGTCTTCGCCGAACCGGGCAACGCGGCGGCGAAGGAGCTGCTCGCGGACAGTTACGAACAGCAGGGCTACCAGTCGGAAAGCGCGATCTGGCGCAACCAGTTCCTCGCCGCGGCGAGCGAACTGCGGAACGGCCCGGCCGAAAGTTTCAGCGCCCAGAGCAAGGACCTGATCGCCGCCGTGCCGACCGGCCTGCTGCTCGATTCCGCGGCGACGCGCTATGATCCGGACCGGCTCGGACGGGACAGGGTCACGGTGCGCCTCGATCTCGTCGATCGCGGCGAAAGCGCGCTCGTCGAAGCGAACGAGAGCGTGCTGATCGCGCGGATGGAGGATGATCGCACCGCGCCCGACGTGACCGTGACCGGGCCGCGCCAGCTCATGCTCGGGCTGCTGTTCCTTAAGCTTCCGCTGGACCGGATGAAGGCAGCGGGGCTGTCGGTCGAGGGGGACGAGGCGGCCCTCGCGGCGCTGCTCGATGCGCTCGATCCGATGCCGGACGGCTTCGGCATCGTCACGCCCTGACGGCGGACGGGGCGGCGCAGGCGTCCTGCGGCCCGTGCGGGACATCCCGTGACGCGCGGGGAGCGGGTCCGCTTTTCATTTTCCTACTCGGTCCTCCCGTGCCTAATTCCGCGGCCCTTGCTGACAGACAAGCGAAGGAGCCCCCTCATGACCGGTCCCGATCCCCGCCCCTGCCCCCGCAAGCCGATCTTCGACACCATCCGCAAGATGATCGGGCGGGGCCTGCGTCAAAGCGAGGTCGACAAGCTCGACAATGACATTGACGGGGCGATCGGCGGCGGCCTGGCCGGGGCGGACCGGCCTGTGCTCCGGGTCGGACCGGAAGGCATTGCCCTCATCAAGCGGTTCGAGGGCTGCGCGCGGCTCCGGCCCGACAAGCTCGTCGAAGCCTATCCGGACCCTGGCACCGGGGGCGAGCCGTGGACGATCGGCTGGGGCGCGACGGGGCACGATCATGTCCACGGCGGACGCATCGGCCCCGGCACACTGTGGACGCAGGCCCAGTGCGACGCCCGGCTCGAAGCCGATCTCGAGCGGTACGGCGCCGAGGTCGCGGCGGCCATCGGCAGCGCGCCCACGTCCCAACGCCAGTTCGATGCGCTGGTCAGCTTCCACTACAACACCGGCGCGATTGCCAGGGCGACCCTGACGCGCAGGCATCGCGCGGGCGACCATGAAGGCGCCGCGCGCGAATTCGCACGCTGGAACAAGGCGGGCGGCCGCGTGATCCGGGGACTGGTGAGACGGCGGGCCGCAGAGGCGGCGCTTTACCTGTCGTGAGCGCGGCGGCGCAGCGCCCGAGGGTCATGGGTCGGTGCGAGCGGGCGAGGCGTTAAGCGCGTCCCCGCCGTTCATCGCCCTGCCGTTTAGAGGCCGGCTATCGTTCAGCGGCACGATCCGGGCCGACCCGTGAACCCGCCGAGGGCGCGAGGGCGCCCGTTCCCGCATCACTCCGGCGAGGGAAAGCGCAGCGGCTGGCCATCCTTGCCCCGCCCGGCGGCGACATCGTCCTTGCCCGTCTTGCGCGGCGCGGTCGCCGCGGCGATCAGGCGACCCTGTTCGTCCGCGTCCATCACCTGCCAGCCTTCCCGCGTGAGGCGTTCGAGCGGGCGGTAGCGGACCTTGTACTGCATCCGCGGGGAGCCTTCGACCCAGTAGCCGAGATAGACATAGGGCAGGCCCTGTTCGGCCGCGCGGCGGATGTGGTCGAGAATGATGTAATTGCCGAGCCCGGCGCGGGTCGGGTGCGCGGGATCGTAGAAGGAATAGATCATCGACAGCCCGTCGCCCTGACGGTCTGTCAGGCAGGCCCCGACGAGCGCGCCGGGTTCGCCGTTCGAATCGGGTTCGCGATATTCGACGACATTGGTGGTGACGGGCGTGTGTTCGACCATGTCGGCATAGTCGAGCTCGTCCATCTGCGACATCCCGCCGTCCGGATGGCGCACGCCGAGATAGCGCGCGAGCAGGTCGAACTGTTCGTCGGTCGCCCAGGGCCGGCATTCGGTCGCGACGAGATCCGAATTGCGCTTGATATCCCGTTTCTGCGTGTTCGAGGGCCGGAATTCGCCCGCCACGACCCGCACCGAAACGCAGGCCTGGCAGTCGAGGCAGCTCGGGCGATAGGCGACCGTCTGGCTGCGCCGGAACCCGATCCGGCCGAGCGCCTCGTTCAGCTGGTCCGCATGGGCACCCTTGAGTTCCGTGAACACCTTCCGCTCCTGCCGGCCCGGCAGGTAGGGGCATGGAGCGGGACTGGTCACGAAGAAACGGGGAAAGCGGATGGGGGCCGTCACGGGTCTCGTCGGGTCCTGTGCTGCGGATGAATCGGCGGGGCTTCGTTAAGACAATCTTATGCCTCCTCCTTGGGTCCGGTAAAAGTCCCTTAACCACGAAACAGGGTGAATAATGGCTTAGTATGCACAACCCGGCGCAACAAACCCGACCATGGCGGATCGATCCGCGCCATGATCGCGCAAGGATCTTGCGGGGTTGGCGGGCGCTCGATCGGCGTCGCGGCGGGGTCAGTTCAGCTCGACGACCTGCACGGTGTAGCCCGCCTCCCTCAGCGCGGAGACGAGCTGATCGACCTGCGCCGCATCGCGCGCCTCGCATTCGATGTCGGTGATGAGGCCCTTCGCCGGGAGCGAGGTGAAGATGCGCTGGTGGTAGATCTCGATGATGTTGACATTGTGGGCATCGAACAGCCGCATCACCTTGAACAGCGCGCCGGGCCGGTCCTGCAGCGTCACCCGCAACCGGGCGAGCCGGCCCTGCCGGGCAAGGTCGCGCAGCAGGACATTGGCGAGCAGGCGCGTGTCGATGTTGCCGCCGCACAGGACGAGCCCGACCGACTTGCCCCGGAAGCGGTCGGGATAGCTCATCACCGCGGCAAGCCCGGCCGCGCCCGCGCCCTCGACCACGGTCTTCTCGATCTGCAGCAGCAGCGAAACCGCCTTCTCCAGCGCCGGTTCGTCGACCAGCACGATGTCGTCGACCCTCTCGGCGATGACCTGCGCGGTGAAGGCGCCCGGCTTCTTGACCGCGATCCCCTCGGCCAGGGTGTCGCCGCCGCAATCGTGCTCCTCGCCCTTGATCCGGGCGAACATGCTCGGGAACAGCGCCGATTGCACGCCGACGATCTCGATCGCCGGATTGAACGCGCGCGCCACGGTGGCCACGCCGGAAATCAGCCCGCCCCCGCCGATCGGCACGACGAGGCAGTCGAAATCATCCTTCTGCTCGAGCATTTCGAGCGCGACGGTCCCCTGACCCGAGGCGATCAGCGGATCGTCGAAGGGATGGATGAAGGTGAGGCCGAGCTCGGCCTCGATCTCGCGCGCACGGGCATAGGCCTCGTCATAGGTTTCTCCCTCGAGCACGACCTTGCCGCCGACGCTTTCGGTCTGCATCACCTTTACCGTCGGCGTGGTGCGCGGCATGACGATCGTCACCGGTACGCCCAACCGGGTACCGTGATAGGACAGGCCCTGCGAATGGTTGCCCGCCGAAGCCGCGATCACCCCGCGCGCGCGCTGTTCCTCGGACAGCGCCAGCAGTGCGTTCAGCGCCCCGCGCTCCTTGTAGGCGGCGGTGAACTGGAGGTTCTCGAACTTCAGCCAGATGTCCGCCCCGGTGATCTGCGACAGCGTGATCGAATGCATCATCGGCGTCCGCACCACCGCGCCGTCGATCGCGCGCGCAGCGGCACGGACCGATTCAAGGGTCAGGGCTTCGGGTCCGGGCGTCGCCGCAGAGGGCGCGGGATCGGGCAGGAGCTGAGCAGTCATGACCCGGCGATCCCTAGGCCCTGGGCTCAGGGAGGGCAATCGCTTCCTTGCCCAAACGCCCTCGCAGGGGCGTCCGCGCAATGCGTTGGCAAGCGCGCGGCGAGCGACTAGTCACCCGTTCATGAACCAGACCCTGCAGCTTGCCTTCATCGGGCTCGGCGTGATGGGCGGGCCGATGACCGGCCACCTCGCGCGCGCCGGACACCGCGTCACCGCCTACAACCGCTCGCGCGAACGCGCCGCCCGGTGGCGCGCGGCGTGGGCGGACGAAGGCCTTGCCGTCGCCTTCGCCGAAACGCCCGCCGAGGCGGCGCGCGGGGCGGATGTCGCCTTCACCTGCGTCGGCAACGACGCGGACCTCGCCGCGGTCACGCTGGGCGAGGACGGGGTGCTGGCCGGGCTCGGCGAAGGGGCGCTGCTGGTCGATCACACCACCACTTCGGCCGCCATGGCGCGCGAGCTCGCCGCGGAGTGCGCGGGGCGCGGCCTGGGCTTCGTCGATGCGCCGGTCAGCGGCGGGCAGGCGGGCGCCGAGAACGGCAGTCTCGCGGTGATGTGCGGCGGATCGGACGACGACGTGGCGCGCGCCCGGCCGGTGATGGAGTCCTATGGCAAGGCAATCGTCCATGTCGGCCCCGCCGGCGCGGGACAGACCGCCAAGATGGCGAACCAGATGTGCATAGCGGGCGTGCTCGCGGGCCTTAGCGAAGCCGTGCGGCTGGCCGAGGCGGCCGGGCTCGACCTCGAAAAGACCTACGAGGCGATTTCGGGCGGGGCGGCGCAGAGCTGGCAGATGGACAACCGCTGGCAGACCATGTGCGAGGGCCGCTTCGATTTCGGCTTCGCGATCGACTGGATGCGAAAGGACCTCGGCTACGCGCTCGACGAAGCGAAGCGGCTCGGCCTCGCTGCGCCCGTGACGGCGCTGGTTGACCAGTTCTATGCCGACGTGCAGGCCGCCGGCGGCAATCGTTACGACACCAGCGCGCTGATCACGCGCCTCCCCAAGGGTAATCCGACCAGGTGACCATGTTCCGCTCGCTTTTCGCTGCCACCGCCGTCACCGCCGCCGCCGCGCTGCTCGCCGCGCCCGCCGCCGCCGACACGCTCGTCCACAATGTCGACGGCGTCACGATCGGAGCGGAGGGCGAGGTCGTGCGCTTCACCGGGCTGGTCTTCGACGACGAGGGCGTCATCACCGATATCGTCACCCGCGGCGAGGAGCGTCCCGAGGTCGATTACGCCGTCGACGGCAGGGGCCAGGTGATGCTGCCGGGCATGATCGATGCCCATGTGCACGCGATGGACATCGGCTTTGCCGCCCTGACGCTCGATCTGTCGGAAACCGGTTCGCTCGAGGAAGCGCTCGATGAGATCCGCCGCTTCGCCGAGGAGAACCCGGGCCGCCCGTGGATCCTCGGGCGCGGCTGGAATCAGGAGAAATGGGGGCTCGGGCGCTTTCCCACCGCCGCCGAGCTCGACGCCGTCGTGCCCGACCGACCGGTCTGGCTCGAACGCGCGGACAACCACGCCAACTGGGCCAACAGCCTGGCCATCGAGCGGGCCGGGATCACCGCCGACACGCCCGATCCCGAAGGCGGGCGGATCGTGCGCGATGCAAGCGGCGCGCCTGCCGGCGTGTTCGTGGACAACGCGATACCGCTGGTCGGCAAGGTCGTGCCCGCCCCCCGCCCGGAAGACCGCGACACCGCCTTCGCGCAGGCGCAGCAGGTGCTGCTCGGCCACGGCGTCACCGCGGTCGCGGACATGGGGACGAGCGTGACCGACTGGATGACCTTTCGCCGCGCGGGCGACGCCGGGACGCTGCGGATCCGCATCATGGCCTATGCCCGCGGGGTCGAGGCGATGGAGCTGATCGCCGGCCCCGCCCCGACGCCCTGGCTCTACGACGACCGGCTGCGCCTCGCCGGCGTGAAGCTCTATCTCGACGGCGCGCTCGGTTCGCGCGGGGCCAACCTCAAGCAGCCCTACGCCGACGAACCCGACACCCATGGCCTGCCGCTGCTCACGCCCTCGCAGCTCAGGAACCTGATGAGCCGGGCCGCAATGGACGGCTTCCAGACCGCGGTCCACGCGATCGGCGATGCCGCGAACGAAGAGGTGCTGCTGGCGATCGAGGAGCTTTCGGCAAGCTACAGGGGCGACCGGCGCTGGCGGATCGAGCACGCCCAGATCGTCGATCCGGTCGATCTCGAGCGGTTCGGGCGGCACGGCGCGATCGCCTCGATGCAGCCGCTCCACCAGACCTCCGACATGATGATGGCCGAAGCCCGGCTGGGCGAGGACCGGCTCGAGGGCGCCTATGCCTGGCGCAGCATCCTGGAGGCGGGCGGGCGGCTCGCCTTCGGGTCCGATGCGCCGGTCGAGCCGGCCGACCCCTTCGCCGGGATCGCGGTCGCGATCAGCCGGACCGATGCGAACGGACGCCCCTTCGGCGGATGGCGCGCCAAGGAGACGGTGAGCCGCGAACAGGCGCTCGCCGGGTTCACCGCGGACGCGGCCCATGCAGGTTTTGCCGAGGGCCGTTTCGGGCGGCTGCTGCCGGGCGAGCGGGCCGACTTCCTGCTGGTCGATCGGGACCCGCTGCTCGCTTCGCCGTCCGAGATTCGCGAGACGCGGATCGCGCAGGTCTGGGTCGGGGGGAAACTGGTGCTCGAAAACTGAAGCACGGCTCATCCCGCCGCGCGGAGTGCACGCATTGCTGCACCGCGCCTGGGTATTGCCCCCTATACGGTTGATTCGCGTGCTTTCTTTCATCATTTGGTCACCACGCGCAGGCATAGGCTTGCGCGAAGGGTGCGGGCGGTTCGTTCGTTACCCCTGTGGCCGGAGCGGATTTCCCGGTCCGGCCGGGCGGGTGCCCTCGGCAAAGGAGTGGCTTTCGTGCCACGCCTTGCGGATAATATGGCCCCGCCCCGGTCGTGCCCGGTGCCAGGAAGGGCGCCAGTACGCAATATGTTGATAAGGAACCGTCATTCGATGACCCCGGCGGGACCCAGGTAGAATTTCGGGGTTGTCAAGCAGCTATCTCTGACGTAGGCCAAGCGTCGAGAAAGTACAGACGAGATCTCACAGGAGACGAATCGATGAAGTTTCGGAATATCGCTCTGGCTACCGCAGCGGTTTCGCTCGCAGCCTCGCCCGCCATCGCGGAAGCCGCCTTCGATCGCTCGATCGCTCCGATCGAGGGTGAAAGCGAAGTGGCCGGCGGTTCGGGCATCATCCTCGCCGTTCTCGCTGCCGCTGCCATCATCGGCGGCATCGTGATCGCCGCCGACGGCGACGACGACGACGCGGTCAGCCCGTAAGTCGCATCCTCTTCAGGATCAAAGAGAGGCCCTCGCTCGCGGGGGCCTTTTTTGTGCCCGGCCTTTCTTGTGCCCGGCCTTTCTTGTGCCCGGCCTTTCTTGTGCCCGGCCCGGCGCAGGGCCGCTGCGCCCGGTTCGGCAGCGCGGGGCGAAAGCAATTCGCATCGAGGCACGCGCTCAGCCGGGACAGGCGCCCGATGACCACCTGCGATGGCGCCCGGCGGATGGATCGAGCGACTCGCGCCGCTCTCGCCGAAAGGAATTTTCCCGGGCAGACAGCTTGCCCGTCAGACCCCGCGTGCCTCGCCGTTCCGGATCAATCGCGGCCCGCACCGCCCGCATCGGGTCCGGCGGGCGTCGCCTCGCCCTCGACACTCCCGCTCGCCGTCGCTGCCGCGGGCGTTTCCGCCTCGGCCTCGGGTTTCCCGCGCTTGCCCATGGCACGTTCCTGCACCAGCATGAGCAGCAGCGAGCCTTCGAACAGCAGCAGGAGCGGAATGGCGAGAATGATCTGGCTTCCCGGATCGGGCGGCGTCACGATCGCGGCCAGCGCGACCACCCCCACGATCACGTAGCGCCGCGACCCTGCGAGCTGCGCACGGGTGACGATGCCGGCGCGATGCAGCAGCATCAGCAGGACGGGCAGCAGGAAAGTCACCCCGAAGGCGAGGATGAACTGCATCACCAGGCTGAGATAGTCGCCCGCCGCCGGCAGCGCCTGCACCGCCAGCCCTCCGGCCTCGCCGCCGAAGCCGAGGAACCAGCGAAACGCCGTCGGCATGACCACGAAATAGGCCAGCGCCGCGCCGCTCGTGAACAGCACGGGCGTCGCGATCAGGAAGGGCAGGAAGGCCTTCTTCTCGCGCGCATAGAGACCCGGCGCGACGAAGGCCCAGAGCTGGTTGGCGATGATCGGGAAGCTGACCATGAAGCCCGCGAACAGCGCGACCTTGAGCTCGACGAAGAAGATCTCGGGCAGCTTGGTGAAGATCAACTGCCCCTCCCCCTCGGGAAAGGCATCCTTGAGCGGCTGCACGAGGAAGCCGAGGATCGGATCGGCGAAATAGAGGCACACCGCAAAGCCGATCACCAGCGCGATCACCGAGCGCACGAGCCGGGTCCTCAGCTCGATCAGGTGGTCGAGCAGCGGGGCGCGAGTCTCGTCGATGTCCTTGATCTGGAACGCCATGGCGCGCCTATTCGCCCTTCCGTCCGGCGCCTGCCCCGTCGCCCGGCACGCCCGATCCGGCGATGTCCTCGGCGGTGGGCGGCGGAGACGGAGACGGGGACGGCGGTGGGGGCGGGTCGTCGTGGGTCGGATGGTCGGCTGCCGGCCGCTCGCGGCCATCGTCGATCGGAGGCGGCCCGGTCATGACCGGCTCACCGGCGCGCGATTCGGCGGAAAGCGAGGTTCGGCGCATGATCTCCTCGTTCTGCGCCTTCCACTTCTTTTCCATGTCCTCAAGCTCGGCCTCGCGCACCATGGCATCGATGCCGGTGCGGAAATGGGCCGAAACGCGGCGGACCTTGCCGATCCAGCGCCCCGCCGTCCGCATCGCGCGCGGCATGTCCTTCGGGCCGATCACGATCACGGCCACGATGATGATCACCAGCAATTCTGCAGCGCCGATGTCGAACATGGGAAAGCTGAGCGCGCCTCCTTATCGCGGGCTCGTGGGTGCCGCGCCCGGTCCGGCCGGCACGCGGGCACGGGTTCCCGTCAGGAGCCGGTCTTCTCGCTCGGCTCGCCCGTGCGCGTCTCGCCCGCCGGGACTTCGTTCGCCGGGGCCTCGATCCGCTTGGCATTGGCGGGGTCGGACGGACTGTCCTCCTCGCTCATGCCCTTCTTGAAGCTCGAAATGCCCTTGCCGAAATCGCCCATCATTTCCGAGATGCGCCCGCGCCCGAACAGGACGAGGACGACCAGCGCGATGATGAGGATTTGCCAGATGCCGATACCGCCCATGATGCAATGCTCTCTTTCCGCCCGCCTGGGGCAATAGTGGCGCATATAGGTGCGATGATCCGCTTGTGCCAGTACCCGCTTGGCCCGCCCGCCAAGCCGCGCCGGTGCGTGGCCCTTACGCGTTCCCGTCTTGCGCCGGGTCCGCGTCCGCCGCGTCTTCACCGCCCCCGCCGCCGAAGGCCTGCATCGCTTCCTCAAAGGCTTCGTCGACGGGATCGAGCAGGCCGGCGGCGCGCAATTCGTCGATCCCGGGCAGGTCGCGGCGCGATTCGAGGCCGAAATGGTCGAGGAATTCGGGCGTCGTCGCATAGATCACCGGACGGCCCGGCACTTCGCGCCGCCCGGCCAGCTTCACCCAGCCTGCTTCCATCAGCACGTCCAATGTCCCCGCGCTGGTCTGGACGCCGCGAATCGATTCGATCTCGGCCCGGCTGACCGGCTCGTGATAGGCGATGATCGCGAGCACCTCGGTCGCCGCGCGGCTCAGGCGGCGAACCTGCTCCTGTTCGCGCCGCAGCAGGTGGGCGAGATCGGGCGCGGTCTCGAAATGCCAGCGCCTGCCGCGCTCGACGAGGTGGACGCCGCGGCCCGCATAATGCGCCGCCAGCGCGCGCAGCCCCTCGCGCACCAGCCCGGCCTCCAGCCCGCCGAGATGGGCCGCCAACCGTTCCACCGTCATCGGCTCCTCGGCCGCGAAGAGCGTCGCCTCGAGCGCGCGCTCGATCTCGCCCGCCGGCGGCGGACCGTCCCCCGCCTCCGCCTCCCCCTCGCTCACGCGGCGCCGTCCTTCACCCGGCGGATGCGAAGCGGGGCAAAGGCCTCCTCCTGCGCCAGTTCCGCGCGGCCCGTCCGGGCGAGTTCCAGCGCCGCGACGAAGCTCGACGCGAGCGCCGAGCGGCGCAGGGCCGGCCCGGCATGGGGCGGCAGAAAGTCACGGATCTCCATCCATTCGAGCGTCACGCCGAGCATCGCCGAAACCCGTTCGAGCGCGCTGTCCAGGGTCATCACCGGGCGATTGGCGACGTGGTAGATGCGCGGGGCGGTGCGGGCCTTGACCTGGCCATAGGCGGCGATCAGCGCATAGGCGTCGCACTTCCAGACGGTCCTGCGGTCGGTCCTGAGCCCTTCGGGCGCGCCGCGCAGGAAAATGTCGCGCCCGATCCGGTCGCGCGCCATCAGCCGCGCAGCCGCCTCCCGCATCGCCGAGAGGCGCTGGAGGCGCAATTGCAGGCGCAGCGCGAGTTCCTCGGGGCTCGGGTCCTCCTGCTCGTCCCTGGGCAGCAGCAGCGCGGACTTGAGATAGGCGAGCCACGCCGCCATCACGAGGTAATCCGCCGCGAGTTCGAGCCTGAGCTGGCCGGCGCGCTCGATATGGGAGAGATACTGGTCGACGAGGGCGAGGATCGAGATCTGGCGCAGGTCCACCTTCTGGCGCCGCGCGAGGTCGAGCAGCAGGTCGAGCGGTCCCTCCCACCCGTCGAGTTCGAGGATCAGCGGGACGTCCCCCGCCTTCGCCCCCTTCCGCGCGGCCTCGTCCTGCGGCCATTCGGCGGTCGGTTCCGCCGCGCCCGCGGCCTCCCCGGCGAGCATGAAGCCCGCGGGGCGCGCCTGCCCGGCGCGTTCGGGCGCGTCCTCGAGGCCGGGGAGCTCCCCGCTCATGCCGCGTGGCCTGCGAGCGCGAGCAGTTCGTCGCGCGCCGCGATCAGCTCCGCGTGCTCCGGCGCCATGGCGGCGGCGACGCGGGTTTCCGCGAGCGCGCGGTCGAGCCGGGCGAGCGCCTCCTCGCCCATCGCCGGCAGCGCCGCGCAGACGCCGGCCATGTCGTCCATCCTGGCCCAGCAGTTGAGCACCACGTCGCAGCCCGCCGCGATCGCCCGGGCCGAGCGTTCGGGGATCGTGTCGGTCAGCGCTTCCATGTCGATGTCGTCGGTCAGCAGCAGCCCGGTGAAACCGATTGCGCCGCGGATCACGTCGCGGATGATCGCGGGCGAGAGGGTGGCGGGGTTCTGCGCGTCCCAGGCGAGGAACAGCAGGTGCCCGGTCATGCCGATCCGCGCGGTCCCGGCCAGCGCCCGGAACGGGGCGAGATCGCGCTCCAGTTCCTCCGCGCTGGCGCGGATGGTCGGCATTTCGCGGTGGGAATCGACCATCGAGCGACCGTGGCCGGGCATGTGCTTGATGCAGCCCGCGACGCCGCCAAGGGCCAGCCCGTCGAGCACCGCGCGGCCGATCGCGGCGACCTGGACCGGGTCTTCGCCCAGCGCGCGGTCGCCGATGACGTCGTGTGCGCCCGGCCGGCGCAGGTCGAGCGGCGGGTGATAATCGACCGTGATCCCCATGGCAGACAGTTCGAGCGCCATCGCGCGCGCGCTCAGCCGGGCGGCCTCGATCGCGCTCGCCGGAGCGATCCGGTAGAGCCGGTCGAACGCCTCGCCCGCCGGGTAGTCCCCCCAGTGCGGCGGCCGCAGGCGGGCGACCCGCCCACCCTCCTGGTCGATCGAGATCAGCAGCCGTTCGCGCCCGTGGAGCGCGCGCAGTTCGTCGGTCAGGGCGCGAAGCTGGTCGCGGTCGACGCAGTTGCGTGCGAACAGGATGTAGCCCGCCGGGTCCGCATCGCGGAAGAAGGCGCGCTCATCGGCCGTGAGCCGGGGGCCGGAGCATCCGAAAATCGCCGGGATCATGGCTCGAGCCTTGCACCGGGAGCCCCGCCGCGCAAGCCGGGCCAGCTCCCGCCATGGGGAAAACGACGCGCTGCGGCGCGGCTGCGGGTCAGGGCTTGACCTGGCAGTCGAGCCCGTCGGCCTTGAGCGCGGCGCACAGCCTGTCGGCGCTCGCGCGGTCGGCGGCCAGCGCCTGGAGACGATAGACCGTGCCGATGTCGATCCGCCCCTCGACCACGCGGTAGCGCAGCCCGGACAGGACATCGGTGCGGCGCGACAGCTCGTTCCAGCCCTGTTCGGCGCGGGCGCGGCTCGAATAGGCGGCGAGCTGGACCGCGACCCCGTCCGCACCGGCGGCGGGCGCCTGCGGAGCGGCCGGTTCGGGCTTCGCTTCGGGCTTCGGTCGGGGCGCCGCGGCGTCTTCGGCGGATTCCCCGGGCAGCGGCGGCAGCTCGGCCTCCGGCGTCGCCACCCGGCCCTCGCGCGTGCCGCCCTCGCCGACGACCGGGGCGACATTGCCGGTCCCCTCGAACTGCTTGCCGCCCGGATCGTCGGGCCGCACCTTCACCGGGGTATCGGGCGCCGCGATCGTGCTGCCGTCGGCGACGAACTCGCCGTCCCCCGCCCGGTTGGTGAAATACCAGATGCCGCCCACCACCAGCACCAGCAGGGCGACGAGCACGGCGGCGAAACCGATCACCTGCGCGGTGTCAATGCCGCCCGCGTCCTCTTCCTCCTCGTCGGATTCGAGCCACGGCAGGCTGTCGTCGGCGGGCAGGGCGAGTTCCTCGCCGTCATCCCCGATCTCTTCGTATTCGGCCTCGACCACCATCACCTTGTCGCTCACCCTGATTGTCCGGTCCCCGATCGTCCCGATTCCGGAGGCCAGGGACGGCGCGTCACATGGACTCGACCGCTTCCACCCCCAGCACGTTCAGCCCGTTGCGGATGACTTGCCCGATCGCCGCGCCGAGGAAAAGCCTCGCGCCGGTCAGCTCTTGGTCCTGTTCCACGATGAACCGTTTTCCGGGCGAATCATTGCCGAGATTCCAGAAGGCGTGGAGTTCGGCGGCAAGGTCATAGAGATAGAAGGCGATCCGGTGCGGCTCGCGCGCGCGGGCGGCGGCCTCGACCTCGCGCGGGAAACGCGCCGCGAGCCTGACGAGCGCGAGCTCCTCCCCGCCCAGCCTGCCGAGCGCCTGCGGCGAGGGCGCAAGGCCCGCCTCGTCCGCCTTGCGCAGCGTCGAACGGATGCGGGCATGGGCGTATTGCACGTAGAAGACCGGGTTGTCCTTGGATGCCTCGACCACCTTGGCAAAGTCGAATTCCATCTGCGCCTCGGGCTTGCGGGTGAGCATGGTGAACCGCACCACGTCCCGGCCCACTTCCTCGACCATGTCGGCGATGGTGATGAAATTGCCCGAACGCTTGGACATCTTGACCGGCTCGCCGCCGCGCATGAGCTGGACCATCTGGACCAGCTTCACGTCGAACGGGATGGCGCGCCCCTGCCCTTGCGAAAGGGCGGTGACGGCGGCCTTGATCCGCTTGACCGTGCCCGCGTGGTCCGCGCCCCAGATGTCGATCAGCTCGTCCGCCCCGGCCGCCTTCTGCATGTGATAGGCAAGGTCGGCGCCGAAATAGGTCCAGGCGCCATTGCTTTTCCGGATCGGCCGGTCCTGGTCGTCGCCGAAGCGGGTCGAACGGAACAGCGGGAGTTCGACCGGTTCCCAGTCCTCGGGCGGCGCCTTGCCCTTGGGAGCCTCCAGGACGCCGTCATAGACGAGATCGTGTTCACGCAGCCAGGCCTCCGCCTCGGCGGGCTTGCCCGCAGCGTGGAGCGCGGCTTCGGAAGCGAAGACATCGTGGTGGATGCCGAGCAGGGCGAGGTCCGCCTTGATCAGGTCCATCATCCGCCCGGTGGCCTCGGCGCGGAAGACGGGGAGCCATTCCTCCTCTCCCGCATCGCGGAACCTGTCGCCGAGCTCGCGCGCGAGCGCCTCGCCGACGGGCTTCAGGTAGTCGCCGGGATAGAGCCCCTCGGGGATCGCGCCGATGTCCTCGCCCAGCGCCTCGCGGTAGCGCAGGTGCGCCGACCGGGCGAGCGTGTCGACCTGCCCGCCCGCGTCGTTGATGTAGTATTCGCGCGTGACCTCGTGCCCCGCCCATTCGAGCAGGCTCGCCAGCGCATCGCCCACCACCGCGCCGCGGCAATGGCCCATGTGCATCGGCCCCGTGGGATTGGCCGAGACATATTCGACATTGACCCGCCGGCCCGCGCCCATGACGGAGCGCCCGTAATCCGCACCCGCCCCGGCGATCGCGCCGAGCTCGCCGAGCCACGCGGCGGGATCGAGGCGCAGGTTGATGAAGCCCGGCCCGGCGATCTCGGCGCTGGTGACGGTGGGATCGGCCGCGATCTTCTCGACGATCCTTTCGGCGAGCGCGCGCGGATTGGTCTTGGCCGGTTTCGCCAGCACCATCGCGGCATTGGTCGCAAGGTCCCCGTGCGAGGGGTCGCGCGGCGGCTCGAGGGTGACGTTGGCGAAGGAGGTTTCGGGGGGCAGCGCGCCTTCCGCGACGAGCGCCTTCAGCGCGGCTTCGATCCGCGTCGCGTATTCGGCGTATAGAGTGGTGTGTTCCATGGATCCTGTGCGCTCGAAAAGGGGCGTCCCACCCGGAGGATGGAGGTCCCCGCCTTCGCGGGGACTCGCGAAAGTTTCAAGTGCGGAAAGCCGGGCGCCCGCAGGCGCGCCGTAACGGAGCGCAGGGGCAACACGCCGGGAATGCGGCCCGGATGGGCTGGCGAAGATGCTATCTCGTCGCGTTGTAGGCGAGCTGGTCCTCGGACAGCTGGAAACCGATCAGCATCTCGAACCGGGTCCGCGCGATCGCCGCCTTGACCTCGGGATCGGCCAGCGGGTCGAGCGCGGCTTCGGGATCGCCGGGCCGGCGGCGGCGCGTGATCCGCTCGCGGATGTCCTGGGGCAGCGAGGAGGCGGCGCGATCGACATAGCTCGCCGCCTGCCCGCTCGCGCTCGCGCGTTCCTCGCCTTCGGCGAAGTCCAGCGTTATCTCGCCCACCCGCTTGGAGACGACCGCGCTGCCGGCCCGCACCACGGTCACGAAATAGGGGATCGTGACCGTCCGGCTCCCGCGCGCGTCGGCGCGGCGGGCGACCACGTCGAAGGTCGCGGTGGTGTAGACCTTGTCCCCGCTGTCGTCGCAGGTCGCGCGCAGGTTGGTCATCGCCGCGGTCACGTCGAGATCGGCCGCGGTCTTGCCCCCGCCGGAAAACAGCGTCACGTCGCCGGTGTAGTCGGGAATGCCGACAGCCGGGCAGGAGCTCAGGACCGAGGTGATGCCGACCCCCTGGTCGACCACCAGCTCGCCCTCGCCGCGACAGCCCGCCAGCGCGGCGATGGCGACGAGCGCGGCAAGGACAGGTTTGCGTTGGAACATTGTGAAGAAGCCGTCCTCGAATCTGCCGTCCGGATCATGCGCGCAGGCCCGCCGCTCCCGCGGAAGGCCCCGTAAAGTCGCGTGAGCCCTAGCGATGCGCGCGACAAAACGCTAGAGGGAGGGTCATGAACGCGTCCTTGCCCGAAAGCACGCTCGCCGAGAGCGCCCCGCCCGCCGCCGACCACGCTGCCGATGCGGCCCCGCTCAACCTGCTGATCGCCGCCCCGCGCGGCTTCTGCGCCGGGGTCGACCGGGCGATCGAGATCGTCGAGCGCGCGCTCGAACGCTATGGCGCGCCGGTCTATGTCCGGCACGAGATCGTCCACAACAAATACGTCGTCGAAGGGCTCGAGGCGAAGGGCGCGGTGTTTGTCGAGGAACTCGACGAGGTGCCCGACGACGCGCCGGTCGTCTTCAGCGCGCACGGCGTGCCGAAATCGGTCCCGGCCGAGGCGCAGCGGCGCAAGCTGCTCTATGTCGATGCGACCTGCCCGCTCGTCTCCAAGGTCCACCGCCAGGCCGAACGCCAGATCGAAAAGGGCCGCCACATCATCTTCGTCGGTCACGAAGGCCACCCCGAGGTGATCGGCACGATGGGCCAGGTCGCGCCCGGCCAGATGACGCTGGTGGAGACGATCGAGGATGTCGACAAGCTCCCCTTCGACAGCGACGAACCGCTCGCCTACCTCACCCAGACCACGCTTTCGGTCGACGACACGCGCGAAGTGATCGAGGCGCTCGAATGGCGCTATCCCAATATCGAGGGGCCGAAGGCCGAGGACATCTGCTACGCCACTTCCAACCGGCAGGCCGCGGTCAAGGAGATCGCGCAGGACTGCGATTTCGTGCTGGTCATCGGCGCGCCCAATTCCTCCAATTCGCTGCGCCTCGTCGAGGTTGCCGAACGGCTCGGCACGCCTTCGAAGCTGATCCAGCGCGCCTCGGAAATCGACCCGGCCTGGCTCGAAGGCGTCACCACGCTCGGCATCACCGCGGGCGCCTCGGCCCCGGAAGTGCTGGTGCGCGAAGTGGTCGAGGCACTGGGCCGGATGCGCCCGATCGCCGAGGAGACGATCACCGCGGCCGAGGAAAAGATGGTGTTCAAGCTGCCCCGCCAGCTCACCGATTAACCCCGCGCGCGAGGGGCAACCGGGGGCAACATGGCGGTCTACACCCATCTCGGCGCGGAAGACCTCGCCCGGCTGACCGGCGAATACGATGTCGGTGCGCTGGTCTCGGCCAAGGGGATCGCGGAGGGCGTTTCCAATTCGAACTGGCTGGTCGAGACTTCGGGGACGGGGGACGGCACGCGGCGCTTCATCCTGACCATGTACGAACGCCGGATCGAGCTTGCCGACCTGCCCTATTTCCTCGGCCTGCTCGACCATCTCGCGGGACGCGCCTGCCCGGTCCCGCGCACGATCCACGACCGCGCGGGCGCCGCCTACCGGATGGAGCGGGGCAAGGCCGTCGCGCTGATCGAATACCTGCCCGGCGTCTCCCCCACCCGCCCTTCCCCCGCGCAGGCCGGCGCGGTGGGCGAAGCCCTCGCGCGGATGCATCTTGCCGGCCGCGACTTCCCGCTCAGCCGCGCCAACACGATGGGCTTTGCCGACAATCTCGCCATCCTCGAGCAATGCGGACGGGACGCGCTGGCCGCGATCCACCCGGAGCTTCCCGCACTCCTCGAACCCGCCCGCGCCGCCGCGGCGCTCGACCTTTCCGGCTTGCCGCGCGGCAATATCCATGCCGACCTGTTCCCCGACAACGTGCTGATGCTGGGCGAGGAGGTGACCGGGATGATCGACTTCTACTTCGCCTGCACCGATTGCCTCGCCCTCGACCTTGCGACGACCCATGCCGCGTGGTGCTTCGAGCCGGAGACGGGCGCCTATGATCCCGCGCGGGGCGAGGCGCTGCTTTCGGCCTACCGGGCGGTGCGCCCGCTCGAGGAGGGGGAGCGCCGCCTGTTCGGGCGAATCGCGCAAGGCGCGGCGCTGCGCTTCGTCGCGAGCCGGGCGGAGGACTGGCACGGCACGCCCGCCGGGGCGCTGGTCACCCGCAAGGACCCGATGGAATTCGCCCGCCGCTGGCGTTTCTATGCCGAACACGGGGAGAGCCTTCTCGCCTGATCCCCTTGCCCTCGCGCCCGATCCCGGCAAGGAAGCTACCGCGATGAAACGCCATATGAAACAGGTCGAAATCTTCACCGACGGCGCGTGCAAGGGCAATCCCGGCCCCGGCGGCTGGGGCGTGCTGCTGCGCCTGGGCGAGCACGAGAAGGAGCTTTCCGGCGGCGAGGCGGAGACGACCAACAACCGCATGGAACTGACCGCCGCGATCCGCGGGCTGAGCGCCCTGACCGAGCCGTGCCGGGTCGAGCTCTATTCGGACAGCAAATACGTCCTCGAAGGGATGACCAGGTGGGTCGAGGGCTGGAAGAAGCGCGGCTGGATCAATGCGAGCAAGAAGCCGGTCCGCAACGCCGACCTGTGGCACGAGCTGATCGAGGTCGCCGCGCGGCACGAGGTGACATGGCACTGGGTGCGCGGCCATTCGGGCCACCCGGAAAACGACCGGGTCGACCGCCTCGCAAGCGACGAGGCGGAGCGGATCGCGCGCGAAAACGGCGGGTAGGGCGCGAACGGGGGTTTCGTTCGGTCAGGTCACGCGCGCACACCCCGTTTCGAGCGACGGCGCGCCATGAAATGTCGTCCGTCAGCCCGCCCCCGCGCGCAACGTCCGGCAAGCGTCAGCTGTTGTCTTCGACCGGCGCGTCGGGGCCGTTCTTCTTGATCGAATCGATCGCGTTCTGCGCGCTCGATTTCGAGGAATAGCCCTGGGTCGAGAACATCACTTCGGAATTGTAGCTGAAACGCACCCGGAATTCGCCGGCCTTGTCCTTGTAGATCTCGAACTTGTGAGCCATCGGTCATCCCCTTCCCTAACCGTGTCGGAACCGGGACCACCATACAGATCGAAACCCCCTTGGCTAGCCGGTTCGGGCCGTTTTTTCCGTGTCGAAACGCGCCGGGCCATAGGCGGCGGGGTCGATCCCGGCGGTCATCGTGTCGGCCTCCTGCCCCAGCAGCAGCTGCGCCCCCAGCCGCGCGGCGGCGGGCGCGGTCTGGATGCCGAAGCCGCCCTGGCCCGCGAACCAGAAGAAGCCCGCGACCCGCGGGTCCGGCCCGTAGACCGGCAGGCGGTCGGGGGCGAAGCTCCTTAGGCCCGCCCAGCGGTGTTCGAGCGCTTCGATCCGCCAGTTGGTCACCGCCTCGAACCGGTCGATCGCGCGCGCGACGTCGATCTCTTCGGGCGCGGCGTCGCAGGGCTCGCTCGGCACCTCGTCATGGGGCGAGAGCCAGAGCCGCCCGTTGTCGGGCTTGAAATAGAACCTCCCGTTGATGTCGAGCACCAACGGCAGGTCGTCGGGCGCGGTGGGGGAGACGCGCAGCTGCACGACCGTGCGCCGCTTGGGATCTATGCCGAGCGGCCTTGCGCCCGCGAGCCGCGCGATCGTATCGGCCCACGCCCCGGCGGCGTTCACCACCCGCGCGGCGCGGAAGCTGCGCCCGTCCTCGCAGGCGATGCGCCAGCCGCCGTTTTCCGGCGCGAGGGACGCCACGCGCGCTCTCACGGCCAGCTCCACCCCGGCTTCCCGCAACGCCTTGAGATAGTGCTGGTGCAGCCCCGCCACGTCGATGTCGGCGCAGGCCGGTTCCCAGATAGCGTCGACCCATTCCTCGCGCATCAGCGGGACCCGCTCGACCAGCCCCGCGCGCCCCAGCCGCCCGATCGTCACGCCCGTCCCGGCAAAGCTCGCCATGAAGGCGTCCATCGTTTCGCCGTCCCCCGCCTTGCCGACATAGAGCGCGCCGCGGTCCTTCAGGAAACCGTGTTCGCGCAGGTAGCGGCCCGAGGGCAGGGTCAGCGGGACGACGCCCGGCCCGCCATAGCATTGTTCCCAGAACGCGGCCGAGCGGCCGGTCGAATGATAGCCCGGCGCGTCCTCCGCCTCGAGCAGCAGCACCCTGGCGTGGGGGCCGAGTTCGGCGGCGAGGCTCGCGCCCGCCATCCCGGCCCCGATCACCGCGAAATCATACGTGGTCCCGGTCATGGCGCCTCAATCCCGCGCTGGCGCGACCTCGTCAAGGAAAGCGGCGATGGCCTGCATCGCGCGGGCGCGGACCGGATCGACCTCGCGCAGGATTTCGTGCCGCGCTTCAGCGCCGAATTCGACCAGCCGCGCGTTCGGCAGGCGCTCGGCCGCGCGGCGGTTGGCGGCATGGCTGACGAGCTTGTCGATGCTGGTCGAAAGGATCAGCACCGGCGTGCGCACGGATTCGAGGGCGCCCGCGGCCTCCAGCCCGCGCCATGAGGCATAGGCGCGCTCGACCCAGCGCCAGCTCGCCGGGCCGATGACGAGTTCGGGCCGTTCGCGCCGCCACCAGATCTCGTCGGCATAGCGTTCGTCGTCATGGGTGAGGAGGGCATTGCGCGCCGCGGGCAGCGCGCCCGGCTTTTCCGACCATTTCCACGCCTGCCGCGCGGGATCGCCGATCCGGGTCATGGTCCGCGCGATCGCGTGGAGCGCGCCGAGCGGCAGCGGCGGCCCGTTGATGCCGAGCATGGGCGCGGACAGCACCAGCGCCGCGGGATCGACGCGGCGTTCGACCACGGCGCGCATGGCGAGGTGCCCGCCCATCGAATGCGCGGCGAGCACGTGGGGGCCCGGCGTCCCTGCCTTCCACGCGGCCCACAGCGCGGCGAGATCGTCTATCCAGTGGGCGAAATCCTCGACATGGCCGGTCACCGCGTCCCGCCCGAGCCGCCCGGAGCCGCCCTGCCCGCGCCAGTCGGAAGCCGTGACGCGCCAGCCCGCGCGGTGCCATTCCTCGAGCGTCTCGAGATATTTCTCGTAATGGTCGCCGCGCCCGGGCAGGAACAGGATCGAGCCGCGCGGCCGCGCGGGATCGGCGCCGGGCCAGTCGATCCGGCGCACTTCGTGCCCGTCGGGTGCCTGCCAGACGGTCTCGCGCGCATGGGGCGGGATCGCCCGGCGGTCGATCGGCGCCGGCCGTTCCGTGTCCCTGTCCCGAGAGGCCGCGCCCCTACCCATCGTGCCGATCCGTCGCCTCTGCGGTTTGGTTACTATTTGGTAAGCCCTGACCTGTAGCACAGCCTCGAGCGAAGGCCGCCCGGACCTGCCGGGCGCCCAGAATTCGGGGGCAAGATGCTTGATTTCATCCACTACGGGCTGCTCGCCGGCTTGGCAATCGCGCTGCTTTTCGCCGCCTTCACCGACATCAGGCGGCGGCAGATCGACAACTGGCTGAACGCCGCGATCGCGCTGGGCGCGCCGGTGTTCTGGTGGTCGCAGGGCCTTTCGCCGTGGCCGGACATCGCACTGCAATTCGGCGTCGCGCTGCTCGCCTTCGCGATCCTGGCGGGACTGTTCGCCCTGCGCGTGATGGGCGGGGGCGACGTCAAGCTCCTCACCGCGCTCGCGCTGTGGATCGAACCGGCGCTGTTCGTGCAGCTGCTCGTCATGATGGCGCTCGCCGGGGGCGTGCTGACCGTGGTGATGGGCAGCTGGCACCTGATGCGCCGCCGGCGCGAGCGACTCGCCATTCCCTACGGCGTCGCGATCGCGATCGGCGGGCTGTGGGTGCTGGGCGCGCATTACCTGCCCGAAGCGGGGCGCCAAGCCGCGCCGGCTGTCGTCGCGCACGGAGCAGCCGCGGTAAGCGCCGAAACCGCCGCGTCTTTTCCAACCGGAGCGGCTGCCGGGTCAACCCGATCTTAACCCTTCCGGGCTTACCCGTCGAAACCATACCCGCCCGGCGACCAACCCCGGGCAATTACTAGGGGGCTGACAAGCCATGGATAGGAAGAAGCTGGTTCTGCTGCTCGGTGCGCTGATCATCGCGGTCGGCACGGCATTCGCCGCGCGGAGCATGTTCGCGGGCACCGCGGCGCCGGAAGCGGTCGCTGCCGCGCCCGAACCGACGGGGCCCAAGGTGCTGGTGGCGCAGCGCGCCCTGCCCGCGGGCACGATCATCACCGCCGACGCGCTGGGCTACCAGCAGTGGCCCGAGGAACTGGTGCGGGAGGCCTATTTCCTCGACGGCGAAAGCGACGTGAACCAGCTGCTCGGCACGGTCGTGCGCTATCCCGTCACCGCGGGCGAGCCGGTCACCCAGGGCTCGCTGGTGAGCCCGGGCGACCGCGGCTTCCTCGCCGCGGCGCTGGGTCCGGGGATGCGCGCGGTGACCGTGCCCGTCTCGGCCCGCACGGGCGTTGCCGGCTTCGTCTTTCCGGGCGACCGGGTCGATCTCGTGCTGACCCAGACCGTCGAAGGCGACGGCCAGCCGCTGCGCGCCGCGGAAACGGTGCTGCGCAACCTGCGCGTGCTCGCCACCGACCAGTCGACCGAACAGGTGACCGACGAGAACGGCAAGACCATGGTCCGCGCCTTCCGCACGGTTACGCTCGAAGTCACGCCCAAGATCGCGGAGAAGATCGCGGTCGCCCAGACGGTCGGCACGCTGAGCCTCGTGCTGCGCTCGATCGCGGACAACGAGGCCGAGCTCGAACGCGCGATCGCTGCGGGCGAGGTGCGGATCCCGGACACCGCCACGCCCGAAGAGGAGGAGCGCATCCTGCGCGCCGCCCTGGGCCGCCCGATCGACACCGGCGCGACCTTTGCCACGGGCGGCGACGTCTCGCGCTTCCAGCGCTCCTCGATCCCGCCGAAGGATGGTGGCGGCAAGTCCGACTACACGCCGCCCGCGCCGGGCGTCTCGGCCAAGGTCGGCGGCGCGCCCGCCACCTCCGGCCCGAGCGTGCGCGTCACCCGCGGCCAGAACACCATCGAAGTCCCGGTCGAAGGCAAGATCACCGCCGCCCGCGCGATGCGCGGGCAGAGCAGCCGGGGCATCGGCGAGGCGGGCCGGACCGTCCCCGCCGCCGCCATGACGGTGCGCTGACGCGTGCCGCGAGGAGAAAGACGATGACCGGGGCACTCACGAACAAAACCACGGCGCGCGCAGGCCAGACCCCGCGCCCGAACCGGACCGATTTGGGGGGTCGAAAAATGACTAGCCGCCTGAGAAAGACTTTGCTGCTGGCGGGCCTTGCGCTGGTGCCGATGCTCGCTTCGACGATGTCCGCCACCACCGCGACCGCGCAGCAGGTCGAACGGCCCAGCCAGGAGATCGTGCTGTCGATCGGCCGCGGCGAACTCGTCACCGTGCCGGGCGCGATGACCGATGTCTTCGTCGCCAACGAGGCGATCGCCGATGTCCAGATCAAGGCGCAGAACCAGCTCTACGTCTTCGGCCGCGCCGGGGGCGAGACGACGATCTATGCCAGCAATGCCGGGGGCGACGTGATCTTCTCGGCCAACATTCGGGTCGGCAACAACATCTCGAGCATCGACCAGATGCTCGCGCTCGCCATGCCGGATGCCGAGGTGAACGTCGCGACCATGGGCGCCAACACGGTGCTGCTGACCGGCACCGTCTCCGCGCCCGAGGACGCCGCCGAGGCCGAACGCCTCGTCCAGGCCTTCCTCGGCGAGGAAGCCAACGTCATCAGCCGGATGAAGACGGCGACGCCCCTGCAGGTCAACCTGCAGGTCCGCTTCGCCGAAGTCAGCCGCAGCCTCGTGCGCGAGATCGGCGGCAACCTCACCCAGATCGACGGGTCGAGCGGCTTCCGCTTCGGCGTCGGCACGGGCCGCCAGCTCGGCGGGCGCGACCAGTGGCTGACGAACGGCCCGCTCGGCGTCGGCAACGACGTCGCGCAGTCGGCCTTCATCCTGCCCGACGGGACCGAGATCCCCGGCCCGGCGATCGATTCGAACGACGGCACCTCGATCGCGGGGCTCGGCCGGCTGTTCGGGATCGACACGCTCGGCGCGCTCGACCTGTCGGAACGGCTCGGCCTCATCACCACGATCTCGCAGCCCAACCTGACCGCGCTGTCGGGCGAGACCGCGACCTTCCTCGCGGGCGGCGAATTCCCGATCCCGGTCGCGCAGGGCCTCGGCCAGGTCACGGTGCAGTTCCGCCAGTTCGGCGTGAGCCTGTCCTACACCCCGACCGTGCTTTCGAACGGCCGCATTTCGATGCGCGTGCGTCCGGAAGTGTCCGAGCTGTCGACCCAGGGCTCGATCACGCTGAACGGTTTCCAGGTCCCCGCGCTCACCACCAGGCGGACCGAGACCACGGTCGAACTCGGCTCGGGCCAGAGCTTCATGATCGCGGGGCTGATGAGCACCAATTCGCAGAACGCGCTCGACAAGGCGCCGGGCCTCGGCGACGTGCCGATCCTCGGCAACCTCTTCCGCAGCCGCGAATTCCGCCGCGGGGAGAGCGAGCTGGTGATCGTCGTCACGCCCTACCTGGTGAAGCCGGTCGATGCGAAGGACATCGCCCTGCCGACCGACGGCTATCGTTCGGCGAACGAGCTCGAACAGCTGCTCGCCTACCAGAACCACGCCGGCCAGTCGGGGGCGAAGCGCCCCGGCCCGACCGCGGCGGGCGAGGACGCGCCGACGCCCGACGTCAGCGATGCCGACCCGGCCGCGATCGTGCCCGGCAAGGTGCCGCAACTGCCCAAGCCGGCGAAGCGCGCCGACGATCGCGGACGCGGCCGGACCGACCGGACCGCCGACGCCGCGGCCCCCGGCTTCAGCCTGTAACGCGAGAGGAAAGGTGAACCCCATGACCCTTCAACACCGCCGCAAACGGGCTTTCGCCCCCGGCCTTGCCATCGCCGTCTCGCTTGGCCTCGCGCTCGGCGGCTGTGCCGGGATGCCGACCAACCGCACGCTCTATTCGGTCAAGCAGCCGGTGGTCGAGCGGACCAATTTCACGCTCGACGTGGACACCGGCTCGGGCGGCCTGCCGATCTCCGAACAGCAGCGGCTCAACGGCTGGTTCGAGGCGATGGACCTCGGCTATGGCGACCGCGTCTCGATCGAGAACCCGGGCAAGAACCCCGCGGTCGCGGGCGCGGTGAGCGACCTTGCCGGACGCTATGGCCTGATCGTGAGCGAGACCGCGCCGACGACCGAAGGCTATCTCGAGCCCGGCCAGGCGCGCATCGTCATCACCCGTTCCGAGGCGCGCGTGCCCGGCTGCCCCGACTGGTCCGGGCCGGCCGATGCCAACTACATGAACGCGACGAGCCCCAATTTCGGCTGCGCGACCAACAGCAACCTCGCCGCGATGGTGGCCGACCCGCAGGACCTGCTCGAGGGCAAGAAGGGTGACAGCGAAACGGTCGTGCAGACCTCGAACAAGGCGATCGAGGCGCTGCGCGAAGCCCCGCCGACCGGCGCGCAGGGGCTCATGAATGCCACTGCGGGCGGTGCCGGCGGCGGCGGCGGCGGCGGCGGCGGCGGCGGCGGCGGTGCAGGAGGAAACTAAGCCATGAATGCTCCCTGGAAAAACGGTCTTCCCGGCAATCGCGATCCCTTCGCGGCCTATATCTGCGACGACACCGCGCTCGACGTGCTGCGCCCGGTCGTGATCGAGATGGGCTGGCAGCCGGAGAAGTGCAACAAGGGCGGCCTGAGGAACGCGATCCAGTCGCTCTCCGTCAGCGCGAGCCCGGCGATCCTGGTCGTCGACCTGTCGGAAAGCGGCGATCCCCTGAACGACATCAACGCGCTCGCCGAGGTGTGCGAGCCGGGGACGGTCGTGATCGCGATCGGCCAGGTCAACGACGTGCGGCTCTATCGCGACCTGCTTGCGAGCGGGATCCACGACTACCTGCTCAAGCCCCTGTCGGCGCAGCAGGTCCATGATGCGCTGGGCAATGCGCTGACCGTTTTCACCGCGCCGCGTTCGGGCGATGGCGACAGCGTGCGCCGGCACATCTCGACCGCGGTGGTCGGCACGCGCGGCGGGGTCGGCGCCTCGACGCTCGCGACCTCGCTCGCCTGGCTGTTCTCCGACCAGCACAAGGCGCCGACCGCGCTGCTCGACCTCGACGTTCATTTCGGGACCGGCGCGCTCGCGCTCGATCTCGAACCGGGCCGCGGGCTGACCGATGCGATCGACAATCCGAGCCGCATCGACGGGCTGTTCATCGAACGCGCGATGATCCGGGCGAACGACAACCTCTCGATCCTGTCGGCCGAAGCTCCGATCAACCAGCCCTTGATGACCGACGGGTCGGCCTTCGTCCAGCTGGAGGAGGAATTCCGCCAGGCCTTCGAGATGACGGTCATCGACATGCCGCGCAACATGCTGATCAACTTCCCGCAGCTGCTGGGCGACGTGAACCTCGTCCTCGTCACCTGCGAACTGACGCTCGCCTCGGCGCGCGACGCGATCCGCATCCTGTCCTGGCTCAAGACCAACGCCGCGCACGCGCACCCGATGATCGTCGCGAACAAGGTCCAGCCGGGCGTGGCGGAGATCTCGAAAAGCGATTTCGAGGCCTCGATCGAGCGCCGAATCGACTTTTCCGTGCCCTACGACATCAAGGCGGCGTCGAACGCGGCCAAGCTGGGGCAGGTCTTCGTCGATGCCAACCGCGCGAGCAAGGCGACCGCGGCGATCAGGCAGATCGCCGAACGCATCGTCGGCGCGAGCCAGGACGATCTAGAAAGCGTCGGCCAGGAGAAGAAGTCCCTGCTCGGCGGGTTCGACTTCAAGTCGCTGCTGGCGAAGAAGGACGCGAAGAAGGCCGAGGCGGAAGCGGCCGAATGATCCGCCGCGCCGGGGCCGCCGCCGCGCAAGCGCGCCGGCGCCCCGCCCCGCGGCCGGGCGGTCGAACGCCGGGTAGACACACGAGGCAGGAGCCGATGGCATGAGTTTTCTACAGACCCTGCTCGTCACGGGCGTGATCTTCAGCGTGCTGGTGGTGATCTACCTCGCCGTGCAGGGCGCGGGCGCCGGCAAGGCGCAGAAGCGCCGGCTGGAGGCGCTGCGCTACCGCCATTCCGAAAGCCTCGACGCCAAGGTCGAAAGCCAGTTCAAGCGCGCGGTCGCGGCGCGCAAGCCCAAGCTCTACCGCAAGGCCGGATCGGGTTCGCGGCTGGAAGCGCTCGCGATGCGGCTCGACCGGACCGGCAAGGGCTGGACCCTGTCGCAATATCTCTACGCCAGCCTCGGCCTGTGGCTCGCAGTGGCGGTGGTGATCTTCATCCAGAGCGGCGCGCTGCTGCTCTCGCTCGGGCTCGGCCTGCTGGTCGGCGCGGGGCTGCCGCACATGGTGGTCGGCTTCTTCATCAAGCAGCGCACCAATGCCTTCAACGCCAAGTTCCCCGACGGGATCGAGCTGCTCGTGCGCGGGCTCCGCTCGGGCCTCCCGGTGACCGAAACGCTCGCCGTGGTCGCGCAGGAAGTGCCCGGCCCGGTCGGGATCGAGTTCAAGGGCGTCACCGAACGGATCAAGATCGGCAAGACGATGGAGGATTCGCTCCAGGAAACCGCCGACCGGCTCGACATCCCCGAATTCAACTTCTTCTGCATCACGCTCGCGATCCAGCGGGAAACCGGGGGCAACCTCGCCGAAACCCTGTCGAACCTCGCCGACGTGCTGCGCAAGCGCGCCCAGATGAAGCTCAAGATCAAGGCGATGAGTTCGGAATCGAAGGCATCGGCCTACATCGTCGGCTCGCTGCCCTTCATCGTCTTCGCCATGATCTACTGGATCAACCCGGACTACATCGGCGGTTTCTTCGTCGATGAACGCCTGATGGTGGCCGGTCTGGGCGGGCTCATCTGGATGAGCATCGGCGTGTTCATCATGGCCAAGATGGTCAGCTTCGAAATCTGAGTTCGGGACGAAACACCATGATCGCACAACCTCCCGGACCCACCCTGCTCGGCTTCGACGTCATCCTCGTCGGTTCGATCCTGGCCGGGATCGCCGCCCTCGCCGTGCTTTTCGCGATCTACGCCGCGATCACGATCAAGGACCCGATGGCGAAGCGGGTGAAGTCGCTGAACGCCCGGCGCGAGGAGCTGAAGGCGGGGATCGTCAACTCGGGCGCGAAGAAGCGCACCAGCCTCGTGCGGCGGACCGACACGACCGACCGGGTCAAGGACCGCCTAAGCCGGATGAACGTCCTGCAGCAGAGCCAGGTCGCGGCGGTGCAGCAGAAGCTCGCCCATGCGGGCTACCGCAACAAGGAACTCGCGGTCGTCATCATCGGCCTGCGCGCGGTGCTGCCGATCGCCTTCGGCCTCGTTGCCGGGATGATGATCTACGTGGTCGAATACTGGCCCGACTGGAGCCCGATGACACGCTCGCTCGCCTTCGGGGCGTCGGTCTTCCTCGGCTACAAGGGGCCAGAACTCTATCTCTCCAACAAGGCGCAGAAGCGCACGAAGGAGATCCAGAAGGGCCTGCCCGACGCGCTCGACCTGCTCGTCATCTGCGCCGAGGCCGGCCTTACCGTCGACGCCGCGTTCAACCGCGTGGCGAAGGAACTGGGCCGGGCCTATCCCGAACTCGGCGACGAATTCGCGCTCACCGCGATCGAGCTGTCCTTCCTCAACGAACGCAAGATGGCGTTCAACAACCTCGCCTACCGGGTCAACCTGGAAGCGGTGAAGGGCGTTGTCACCACCATGATCCAGACCGAGCGTTACGGCACCCCGCTCGCCTCCGCGCTGCGCGTGCTGTCGGCCGAATTCCGCAACGAGCGCATGATGCGCGCCGAGGAAAAGGCCGCGCGCCTGCCCGCGATCATGACGGTGCCGCTGATCCTGTTCATCCTGCCGGTGCTGTTCGTGGTCATCCTCGGCCCGGCCGCCTGCTCGATCTCGGACGCGCTGATCAAGTAGCGCGCGCCGCACGCACACGAACCGGTCGGACCCGCCACGCGCGGATCCGGCCGGTTCGCGCGTCCGGGCGGCGGGCCTCAGCCTTCGGGCGGGTCTTCCGACAGGGCGATCGCGCGCTCGTAGATCCGCCTGAGCAGGCGCTTCATCTGCTCCTGTTCTGCGGGCGCCAGCCCTTCGAACAACTCGGCCTCGGTCGCGAGCGCGAGCGGCATGATCTCGGCATGGACCGCGCGGCCCTCGCCCGTCAGTTCGAGCAGGTGCGAGCGCCCGTCCGCCTCGTTCGCGGCGCGCGCGACGAGGCCGCGCTGCTCGAGCACCTTGCACGCCCGGTTGACCGCCACCTTGTCCATCAGCGTCGCGCGGGTGAGGTCGCGCTGCGTGCGGCCCACGGGTCCGCCCGCATCGCCGAGCACCGCCATCACCCGCCATTCGGGGATCTTGAGGCCGAAGCGCTTGCGATACCGCTCGGCGATCAGGCTGCTGACCGCGTTGGAGGCGATCGACAGGCGATAGGGCAGGAAACCGCCCAGTCCCCAGGGTTCTTCGCTGGCGAGGGCAGCGGGCGCATCGGCGGCAAGGGTTCTGGTCATCGAAGATGGTTTCTAATGAAACCACCACGTCATGCAAGCGTCACCTCGCCGCCGCCCGTGCCGAACCGCCCTCGATACGCCCGCCTATTCGTAGGCGCGTTGTTCCCACCACGGATAGAAATCGGGCATGTCCTCGCTCACCTTGCCGGGATAGGCCGGGGGGCGCTTTTCGAGGAAGCTCGCGATGCCCTCCTTCGCATCGGCCCCGCGCGAAAGCCGGTAGATCGCGCGCGAATCGATCTTGTGCGCCTCCATCGGGTGATCCGCGCTCATCAGGCGCCACATCATCGCCCGCGTCATGGCGACCGAAATGGCCGAGGTGTTCGCGGCGATCTCCCCCGCGAGGTCGCGCGCGGCGGACATGAGGTCACCGGGCGCGTGGACCGAGCGAACGAGGCCGCCGGCCTTCGCCTCGGCCGCATCGAACACCCGGCCCGAATAGCACCATTCCAGCGCCTGGCTGATCCCGACGATGCGCGGCAGGAACCAGCTCGAAGCGGCTTCGGGCACGATCCCGCGCCGCGCGAAGACGAAGCCGTAGCGCGCCGTCTCGCTGGCGAGGCGGATGTCCATGGCGAGCTGCATCGTCGCGCCGACCCCAACGGCGACCCCGTTGCAGGCCGCGATCAGCGGCTTCTTCGCTTCGAACAGGCGCAGCGTGAGGAGCCCCCCGCCGTCGCGGACCCGCTCGTCCGAAAGGTCGGCGACGTCATCGCCGCTCGCAAAGACCTGGCCGCCGTTCTCGGGCGTGAGGTCGGCGCCCGCGCAGAAGGCCCTTTCCCCGCTTCCCGTGAAGATCACCGCGCGCACGCCGTCGTCGGCATCGATATCGTCCATCGCCGCGATGATCTCCTCGCCCATGGTGCGGGTGTAGGCGTTCATCTTGTCGGGGCGGTCGAGGGTGATGGTGGCGATGCCGTCGGCCTTGCTGACGGTGATCTGGGTGTAGTCGGTCATGAATGCTGCTCTCCTTCCGCAGGCACGATGGCACGCCCCTTGCGAAAGGAAAACCTGCCAGATTGGCGAAGGGACGGAGGCGGGAGAAACGCCGCCCCAAGGATTGGGAAAAATCCCCGACCTTTTGCATCGCGGGCTCGGCAGCCTTCGCGCCGGGTTCCCCCGCAAGCACGGATTCGCGCGCTTCGGCAGGTTTGGCACGGGCCGTGCAAAGCGTCGGGCATCGAGCGGAGGCCCTCGCCGCCGCCGCAGACGAACGAGAAGCAAGGAGACCCGCCATGTTCACCCCCGATACCAGCCGCAACCTCATCGCCGCCGCCATCTCGCTTTGCATGAGCGCGATCCTCTTCGCCTATGCGATCGTCCCGGCAACGCCCGGCCTCGCCTGACCTCGCAAAGAGCCGCGCAAGCCCCCTTACTTCATGAAACCTCCCCCGGCCGGCCCCGCCGCCGCGCGCGGGGTGCGGCGGGGATCGGGACCTATTCCGCCGCCAGTCCGCCCTGCCCCTGCCGGACCTCCGCCTCGCCGCCGGGCAGCGCGATCCGCCACAGGCTGCCTGCCTGGATCGCGAACAGCGCCGCGATCAGGAATTCGAGCAATTCGTCGTCGTAATGCGGCAGGTGGTCCGACCAGTTGATCGGCAGTGGCGTCGGGGTGCCGAGCGCCAGCCCGGTCACCGCGTAACACGCGACCGCGAAGGCATAGAGCCCCGCCGCAAGCGGCGGCGCGACCGGGAATTCGAGCGCGTCGAGCAGCCGTCGCATCGTCGGCACATGGCGGTGGACCAGCGGCAGCACGAACAGCAGCACCGCCGTCACCGCTAGGCCGGGATAGACGAACAGCGAATTCGACCAGACGTTGTGGAGCGTGAATTCGCCCTGCACGTTGACCGCGGCGAGGGCGTCGGGCGTGCCGAAACCCACGATGCGTTGACCCCAGCTTATCTCTTCCCCGCCGACGAACACGAACATCGCGGCAAGCCCGACGAGCCACAGGGCCAGCCGCCCGCGGCCACCTCCGCGCGCACGCACGGCAAGCAGGAGGCAGGCCCAGGCGGCGAAAAGGTAGAGCAGCGCCGAGCCATATTCGAACGGCCCGTCCTCCACGAACAGACCGGTGAAAGTGGTCGCATCGACGAGCGCAAGCGCGGTGAGCGCCGCCCCACCGAGCGCGAACAGCACCCCGGCGGCGCGTTCGCCCCGCCCCGCGCGGGCGCGGCGGGCGAGCGGCGTTGCCTGCCGGGCCTCGAGCTGCACGGAAAGGCGGCGGGCCAGCGCGGCGAGCCTCCGGCGCGCGAGCCATGACACGCTCACCCCGATGACCGCGCTCCAGATCACGGCCTGACCGAACAACAGCTTGATCCCGCTCGCCCCGGTCAATCCCGCCACGACGTCCTGCAGCCAAAGCCCGGCCCCGATCCCGGCAAGGACCACCGCAAGATCGGTCACGTTATCACGCATCATCACCTCCTTCGACGCGGGCCGCAGCGCAGGGCCGAAAAGGTGAAGTGTTAGCCCCGTCAGGTAAACGCCGGGTAAAGGCGCGCTTGCACGTGGAAACGCTGCCTGCCTCGATCCGCTCAAAGCGGCGACTCGAGGGCCGGCGGGCGATCCGGCTCCGGCGGGGCCCGCTCCCGGCGTAAGGCAGCGACGCCTAATGCGCGACGAGCCGCGGCCGCCGCCATCCCGATCGATCGCGCGCCCGCGCCGCATCGCACCGGGCTGTCCGGGTGGCGCAGGCGAAAAGGCCCCCGCTGCCCGGCAGGCGGCGGGGGCCTTTTCCCATTGCCGACAAGCGGTCGGCAAATTCGTGTGGCCGACACGCGGTCGGCAAAGGGGGCCGTGCGGCCCTGTCGATCGCGCCGATCCTAGCGCGGCGCCATCCGGATCGCGCCGTCGAGGCGCACGTCCTCGCCGTTGAAATAGCCGGTTTCGATCATGCACATGGCGAGCTTGGCGTATTCCTCCGGCTGGCCGAGCCGCTTGGGGAACGGGACCGATGCGGCGAGCGCTTCCTTCACCTGCGGCGGGGCGGCGTTCATCAGCGGGGTGTCGAAGATGCCCGGAAGGATGGTGTTCACCCGGATGCCTTCCTTCATCAGGTCGCGCGCGATCGGCAGGGTCATGCCGACGACGCCGCCCTTGGACGCGGAATAGGCCGCCTGGCCCATCTGGCCGTCCTCGGCGGCGACCGACGCGGTGTTGACGATCGCGCCGCGATCGCCGTCCTCGGACAGCGGGTCGAGCGTCATCATGCCCGCCGCCGACTTGGCGATGCAGCGGAACGTCCCGATGAGGTTGACCTGGATCACGAAGTCGAAGGCGGAAATCGGGAAATGCTTGATCTCGCCGGTCTGCTTGTCGCGGCTGGCGGTCTTGATCGCGTTGCCGATCCCGGCGCAGTTGACCAGGATCCGCTCCTGCCCGTGGGCCTCGCGCGCCTTGGCGAAGGCGGCGTCGACTTCTTCGTCGCTGGTCACGTTGACTTTGCAGAACACGCCGCCCAGTTCGGCGGCGCGCTTCTCGCCCTCTTCCTCCTTGAGGTCGAAGATCGCGACCTTGGCGCCCTTCGCGGCGAGCGCGCGGGCGGTGGCGAGGCCGAGGCCGGAGGCGCCGCCGGTGACGACGGCAGGGGTGTTGGCAGATACTTCCATGGTGGTTTTCCTCTCAGATGAAACTTCGGCGAGGCCCCGCAAAGGCGGGGACCTCGTGCGATTTGGCGGGAGGTCCCTGCCTGCGCAGGGACCCGCGGGAGATCACACGGCCTCCACGATGGTGACGTTGGCGACGCCGCCGCCTTCGCACATCGTCTGCAGGCCGTATTTCTTGCCGTGGCGCTTCAGCGCGTGGACCAGCGTCGCCATCAGCTTGGTCCCCGATGCGCCGAGCGGGTGGCCGAGCGCGATCGCCCCGCCGTGGACGTTGAGCCTGTCCGGGTCGGCGCCGGTGTGCTTGAGCCAGGCGAGCGGCACGGGGGCGAAGGCCTCGTTCACCTCGTAGAGGTCGATGTCCTCGATCTTCAGACCGGCCCGCTCGAGCGCCCGGTCGGTCGCGAACAGCGGTTCCTCCAGCATGATGACCGGATCGCCCGCGGTGACGGTGAGGTTGTGGATGCGCGCGATCGGGGTGAGGCCGTATTTCTTGAGCGCCTCTTCGGAAACGACCAGCACCGCGCTCGACCCGTCGCAGATCTGGCTCGACGAAGCCGCAGTGATCTTGCCCTCGGGCGAGAGCAGCTTGACCCCCGCAATCCCTTCGAGGCTCGCATCGAAACGGATGCCTTCGTCGACCGTGTGCATTTCGGTGCCTTCGGGCGTTTCGATCTCCACCGGAACGATCTCGCTTTCGAAGGCGCCGCCCTGCGTCGCGGCGATCGCCTTTTCGTGGCTCGACAGGGCGAAGCGATCGAGATCGTCCTTGGTGAAGCCGTGCTTCTGCGCGATCATTTCCGCGCCCATGAACTGGCTGAACTGCACGCCGGGGAATTTCTCCTCCAGCCGCGGCGACTTGTAGTGGCCGAGCCCCTCCTTCATGTGCAGCGTCGCGTTGGAACCCATCGGCACGCGGCTCATGCTTTCGACGCCGCTCGCGATGACCACGTCCTGCGTCCCCGACATCACCGCCTGCGCGGCGAACTGGATCGCCTGCTGCGAGGAGCCGCATTGCCGGTCGATCGTCACCGCCGGGGTCGAATCCGGCAGGTTGGAGGCGAGCACGCCCATCCGCCCGACCTGCATCGCCTGTTCGCCCGCCTGCGTGACGCAGCCGGTCACCACGTCGTCGATCGCGTTCGGATCGATCCCGCTGCGCTCGACGATCGCGTCGAGCGACGCCGCGAGCAGGTCGACCGGGTGCACCCCCGCAAGACGCCCGCCGCGCCGCCCCCCGGCGGTGCGGACGGCTTCGACGATGTAAGCTGTGCTCATCTCTCTCTCCTTTGATCCCCTTCGAAAAACCGGTTTCGGTTTGGAACTCGCCTATGAGAGGCCTTCGCCGGAATCAAGCGGGCAAAACGGACCGGCACGGCGCGCGCGGCTTGCCAGCGCGGCGCACGGCTGGCAGGCACTCGCGCCGTGAGCACCATGGAGACGACGACGCCTCTCGCGGGGAATCCCGCGCTCGAGCGCACGCGCGCCACGACCGGCCGGCTGCGCCCGGCATGAGCGCGGCCCCTTCCCTGTCGGCGCCCGAGGCGATGGTGCGCGTCCGCATGGCGCTGCAGCGCGGCCAGCTGGCGCGCGCGCGGGCCATCGTCGAGGAGGCGCGGCGCGCCCATCCCGCCGATGCCGCGCTGGCCGATGCGGCAGGCGACATCGCGCTGAGATCGAACGACGCCGAGGCGGCCGCCGCGCATTTCGCCGCCGCCTGCACCAACGCGCCCGCGATGGTGGATTACGCGCTCAACCACGCGATCGCCCTGCAGCGGCTCGGCCGGCACGAGGAAGCGCTCGCCGCGATCCGCCCGCACGAGGGCGCGGGCCGCACGCTCGCGCGCTATGGCAGCGTTGCCGCGCTCTCGCACCGCGCCTGCGGGCGTCCGGCCGAGGCGGCACGCTGGTACGAGGCGGCGCTCGCCCGCGAGCCGCGCCATCCGCGGGCGCTCCATGGCCGCGCGCGGGTCGCGCTCGAACGGGGCGAAGCCGATGCGCTCGCCCGGTTCGACGCGGCGCTCGCGGTCAATCCGGGCGATGCGGACCTGTGGCTCGGCAAGGCGCAGGCGCTCGAACTCGCCGGCGACGTCGCGGGCGCGCGGATCGTGGCCGAACAGATCTGCGCGCAGGCCCCGGGCTTCATCGCCGCGCTGACCTTCCTCGCCGGGCTGAAGCACGCCGCGGGCGAGGCCGACTGGACCGCCCCCTTCGCCGAGGCCGCGAGGAAGGCGCCGCAGGATCCCAACATCGCGCACGCCCATGTCGAGGCGCTGGCCGGGCTCGATCGCGCCGAAGAGGCCGCCGCCATCGCCGCCGAGGCCCGCGCGCGCTTCCCGCGCGAGCCGCATTTCGCCCTGCTCGAGGCGGTGCATTGCGGCTCGGCGGGCGACTGGGACCGGGCCGAGGCGATCTTCGCGCGGCTTGCCGACTCCCGCCCGATCCGGTTCCGCAACGAGGCGCGCCACGCCCTGCGCGCGCGCGACCTGCCGCGCGCCCACGCCTGCCTCGACCGCGCGCTCGCCGCCGATCCGCGGGACATCGGGGCCTGGGCGCTGCGCGGGATCGCCTGGCGGCTGGGCGAGGACGCGGCATCGCGCGAACGGGCGGCCTGGCTGCACGGGCAGGCGGGGCTGGTGGGCTTTCGCGAACTGGCCGGGCGGGACGGGCTGGTGGCCGACGCGGCGCAGGCCTTGCGTGCGATCCATGCCCGTTCGACCATGCCGCTCGGCCAGAGCCTGCGCGGGGGCACGCAGACGCGCGGCATCCTGTTCCACCGGACCGAGCCGGTCCTTGCCGAACTGCACGAGGCGATCCGCGCGACGCTCGAGCTTCACCGCGCGGGCCTGCCGCCGCGCGACGCGGCGCACCCGCTGCTGCGCCACCGCGAGACGCCGTGGCAGCTGCTCGGTTCGTGGTCGGTCCGGCTGGCGGGCGGCGGAGCGGGGGGACAGGGCGATTACCACACCGCGCACATCCACCCGCAGGGGATCGTCTCGAGCGCGCTCTACCTCGTCGTGCCGGAGGAAGCCCACGCGCCCGTCGGCGAGGGCGAGCGCCCGCCCGGCTGGCTCGAAATCGGTTGTCCGCCGCCCGAGCTCGGGCTCGACCTGCCACCGCTCGCCACGATCGAGCCGCGCGAAGGCCGGCTCGCGCTGTTCCCCTCCACGCTCTATCACGGCACCACCCCGTTCGGATCGGCCGAGCGGATGACGATCGCCTTCGACGTGACATCCGCGGGCGGCCGCGAGACCTAACGCGCCCTACGGCAGGGACGCGGCAAGGAACGCGGCGAGGGACGCACCGCAAGCCACGTTGCAATGGTGCAGCAAACGCATTGCGCGATGCAGTTCGCGCAAGCACGTCACAGTGTTGCAACATGGCGACACCGGCGCCCGAAATTGGCGGTTTTCCCTTGCTGAGCTTTTCTTGGACACCCGGAACGTTCATTCCACTTCACAGGCGATTCCTGTTCGCTTGTTGCGCCGCTTCGTCGGCGCACCTTGCGTTGGAACCTTGCCCGACGTGAGAGGGGAGTCCGGGCGGTCCGTATACCGCCCTCCGCTCCATCGAGGAAATGGCCCGACCCCGGGATGGGGGGGCGGAAACGAAAGGGTACAGATTACATGAGAAAGTCCACGCTATTGCGTCTGAGCGCCGGCTCCTTTGCGGTCGGCCTCGCGCTGGCGGCCTCGCCGACCCTGGCGCAACAGACCGACCTCGAGGAAGAGGACGAAGCCGTCGCGCAGGATGCCGGCACCCGTCCGCAGCCTGCCGCGACCGATGCCCCGGCGATCATCGTCACGGGTTCGCGCGTCACCGACCCCAACCTGCGGCTGTCGAGCCCGGTTGCCGCGGTCGACGAAGCGGAACTGACCCTGCGCGGTACGAACGTCGCCGAACAGTTCCTGCGCGAACTGCCCGGCGCGGTGCCGAGCGTGGGCGCCCAGGTCAACAACGGCAACGGCGGCGCCAGCTTCGTCAACCTGCGCGGCATCGGTTCGCAGCGCAACCTCGTCCTGCTCGACGGTCGCCGCTTCGTCCCCGCGGACGAATCCGGCCGCGTCGACCTCAACAACATCCCGATCGCGGTGCTCGAACGGACCGACATCCTGACCGGCGGTGCGACCACCACCTATGGTGCGGACGCCGTTTCGGGTGTCGTCAACTTCATCACCAAGCGCGACTTCGCCGGCATCCAGCTCGACCTGACCAACCAGATCACCGAGCGCGGCGACGGCGAGATGTATCGCGCCGAAATGACGATCGGTGCCAATTTCGACGACGGTCGCGGCAACGCGGTCCTCAGCGTCGGCTACCAGGACCAGGCCGAAGTCTTCCAGGGCGACCGCGACTTCTCGATCTTCAACGTCGGTTCGTTCACCGGCACGGCGGGCGGTTCGTCGGCAACGGTCCCGTCCTACATCGTGTTCAACGGCCCGGAAGGCAGCGTGAACGGCCAGATCAACGACGAAGGCACGGACATCAAGCCGGGCGGTTTCAGCGGCGTCGACCTGTACAACTTCAACCCGCTCAACATCTTCCAGACGCCGTTCGAACGGTTCAACATGTACGGCGCGGCCAATTACGAGATCAGCCCGGCGATCGAACTCTATTCGCAGGCCGTGTTCTCGAAGCAGACCGTGTCGACCATCATCGCGCCGGGCGGTTCGTTCTTCAACACCTTCGAATACAACCTCAACAACCCGCTGATCCCCGATGCCATCGCGCAGCGTTTCGGCGATGCGCTGGGTCTCTCCGCGGCCGATTACGAGGCGGCGCGCAACACGCCGTTCGGTTCGACACTCCCCGACGGCACGTCGAACCCCGCCTACCGCACTTTCGACGCGCAGGTGCGTCGTCGTACGGTCGAAATCGGCACCCGCGATTCGGACTTCACCACCACGCTGTTCAACATGGTCGTGGGTGCGCGCGGTTCGATCACCGACAACATCGACTATGACCTGTTCGCCACCTACGGCGAATCCGAGCGTATTCAGCGCCAGTCGGGCTTCGCGCGCGCCGATCGCCTGCAGCAGTCGGTCCTTGCCATCCCCGATGGCGAGGGCGGCGTGCAGTGCATCGACACCTCGCGCGGCTGTGAACCGGTCAACCTGTTCGGCACACAGGGCAACCTCGGCAGCCAGGCCGCGCAGGACTTCGTGTTCAACCTGACCCAGCAGATCATCGACCAGTCGTCGATCGGCACGGTGCAGGGCTCGGTGTTCGGCGACCTGCCGATCACGCTGTTCGCCGACAGTCCGGTGAACTTCGCGGTCGGTGCGGAATATCGCGAATTCTCGACCAGCCAGGTTTCGGACGAAGCCTCGCAGACGCCGGGTGCGATCGTCGGCGCGGGCGGTGCGGACCCGAACTTCAGCGGTTCGTACGACGTGTTCGACGTCTACGGCGAACTCGTGGTCCCGATTCTCGAAGGGCTCCCCTTCGCCGAAAACCTGACGCTCGACCTGGGCGGCCGCTATTCGAACTACGAGCTTTCGAGCAACGAGTTCACCTGGAAGGCCGGCCTGACCTGGGAACCGGTGCTCGGCTTCTCGCTGCGCGGCAACTACCAGCGGGCGGCGCGGGCGCCGACCATCGGTGAGCTGTTCTTCCCGCAGGTCACGGGCCTCGACAACCTGTCGCAGGATCCGTGCGCGGGCAATGCGCCGACCACCGACGCCCAGCTTGCGGCGGTCTGTATCGCCCAGGGCGCACCGGCCTCGATCGTCAACAACGGCCTGATCGGTCAGCCTCCGGCGGGCCAGATCAACGTCACCACCGGCGGCAATCTCAACCTCGACACCGAACAGGCCGAAACCTGGACGGTCGGCTTCATCGCACAGCCCGATTTCGTTCCGGGCCTGACGCTGACGGTCGATTACTTCAACATCGCGATCGAGGATGCGATCACCTCGCCCGCCATCGGCGACATCATCCGGGGTTGCTACAATTCGGACAATCTCGATTTCGCGACCAACACCAACTGCCAGCTGATCGAACGCAGCGCCAGCACCGGTGAGATCGCGGGGGCCCAGAACGAAGTTCGCGGGGTCCTGCTCAACCTCACCAATCTGGGTCGCATCCAGACCGATGGTATCGACGTTCGCGTGAACTACGGCTCCGACCTGACCGACGACATCCGGCTCAACCTCAACTTCGAGGGCACCTGGACCAACGAAAACCGCTTCCAGGCGAATGCGGGCGACCCGAATTCGTTGTTCCGCGATTGCGTCGGCTTCTACTCGGTCAACTGCAACGTCCAGCCGGAATTCGTGTTCAACCAGCGCACGACGCTCAGCTTCATGGACGATTACTCGCTGTCGCTGCGGTGGCGTTACCTCAGCGGGGTCGAGCAGGAACCGGAAGACATCGCGGACCAGGGTCCGGCCTTCATCGGCGACTCCCCGGTCTTCGGCGAGGTCGATTTCACGCAGATCCCTGCGGAAAGCTATTTCGACCTGACCTTCCAGTGGGACGTGATGCAGAACGTGCTGTTCACCGCGACGGTAATCAACCTGTTCGACAACCAGCCCTCCGTGGTCGGTTCGGACATTGGTTCGACCTCGTTCAACTCGGGCAACGTCTTCCCGTCGACCTACGATCCGCTGGGTCGTCGCTACAGCGCGAACATCCGCTTCAGCTTCTAAGCCGAAGCCGGTTCGGCGCTGCCGGGCTAAAGGAAGGGGCGAGCCTCGCAAGGGCCCGCCCCTTTTCCTTTTCGCCGCCATTTCGCCCGGAGGCCCGCTGTGCTAGGGCCTTGCCCTTACCACGGAAGCCTGCCGATGTTCACGACACCCCTGTTCCTTGCCGCGCTCATCCTGTTCCAGGCCGCGCCCGCCACCATGGCCGAGCCCGCAACTCCACCCGAAACCGGCGCCGACCCCGCGACCGGACAGGTCGATGCGGCAGCCGAGGCCGCGCCGGACGAAGCTGCGAAGCCGGAAAAGATCACCGACCGTTCGCATCCCGATTTCGTGCGCTGCAGGACCGAAGCCGTCATCGGATCGCGCGCCCGGCGCAAACGGACCTGCATGACCAATCGCGAATGGGAACTGCTCGCGCGCCGGGGCAACGCCGCCGCGCGCGAATTCGTGGGCGACAACCAGCCCGGATTTCTGCCCGAATGACCGGATCGCGCAGGGACGCGGGGACGCTCGCCCAGGCGCCCTCGCCTTCCCGCCCCATCGAGGAAAAGACACGAGCATGACGACCTTTCCAAGGCTGCGCCCGCTGGCTGTCCTGGCCGCCGCCCTCCTCGCTGCGCCCTTGGCGTCGCTTCACGCGCAGGACGAACCCCGCGCGCGCGACCGCATCGCCGACAGCCCGCTCGTCGGCACGCTCGCCGCCTGCCGCGAGATCGCCGAGGATGCCGAACGCCTCGCCTGTTTCGACCGGGCGGCCGGCGCGCTGGTGGATGCGGCGGAAGGAGGCGAAGTGAAGGTCGTCGAGACCGAGGAGATCACCGAGGCCCGGCGCGCCCTGTTCGGCTTCTCGGTCCCCAGAGGCGGCATCCTCGCGGTGGACGAGGACGAAGAGGAAGAGGCCGACCGCCTGGTCTCGACCGTCGCCCGCGTGCAGCAGGCAGGCCGCAACGAATGGTTCATCTGGATCGCGGACGGCGGCGCGATGTGGCGGCTGAAAAGCAACTCGATCCGATTCCGCGCGCCCGAAGTCGGCGACACGGTCGAGTTCAAGCCCGCGGCGATGGGAACCTTCTGGGTCAGCTTCAACGGCCGCAAGGGCGTGCGCGGCAGCCGCGTCGAGTAGGCCTGCGCCCGCGAACGGGGTGCGAAACGGGAGCGCAACCGCTTGCGGCGCTGCGGCCTGGCGCTACCGTATCCAACGTCGTTGACCCGGGTGGCGCTGCGGAATCCCATCGGATCGGCGGCGAGCCTGCGCGACAGCCCGCTGAGGTCGTCGGCCTTGTGGACCCGGAACGGGCAGTCGCCTTCGCGGCCGGGATTGACGTGGACGAACAGGTGCTTATCGTCGCGCGAGACGGCCACTTGTTGACAACGTCGCGCAGCGCCCATACCCCGATCGGGACCGGCCGCGTGGTGCAATTCGTGCAAGCGCGTCACAGTGTTGCAACTCGGCGACACCAACTCCCGAAATTGCCGGCTCCCCCTTCCTGAGCTTTTCTTGGACGTTGTGAAGGTTCACTCAACCGCACAGGCGATTCCCGTTCGCTTGTTGCGCCGCTTCGCCGGTGCACCTTGCGTGGGAACTCTGCCCGACGTGAGAGCGGAAGCCGGGCGGCCCGAAGGCCGCGCCCTCCGCTCCATCGAGGAAATCGCCCCAACCCGGGATGGGAGGGCGGAAACGAAAGGGTGCAGATTAGCCTCTCTTATTCACGGCGATGCGGTTGGGCGCCTCTCGGCGCGAGCTTGACGCCACTGCTGCGTGCGGCGGCGTAGAGCGGGCGTGCGGCACCGCTGGCGTCTGTTTCACCGCGCTG
>OFET01000266.1_pt1 | contig 48772 bp, 44 predicted proteins | sample 1521211 | NCBI WGS metagenome assembly OFET01 (sample SAMN03766358, study PRJEB24113) | microbial mat metagenome | isolation source: enrichment culture HLUCC-A from microbial mat sample contains cyanobacterium...
TCGATCCACATGAACCACGGCGGCACCGAGATGGGGCAGGGCCTGTTCCAGAAGGTGGCGCAGGTGGCGGCCGACCGGTTCGGGGTGCAGGTCGAGCGCGTCAAGATCACTGCAACAGACACCGGCAAGGTGCCGAATACCTCGGCGACGGCGGCCTCGTCGGGGTCCGACCTGAACGGGATGGCGGTCAAGGCGGCCTGCGACGAGATCCGCGGCCGCCTGGCCACCTTCGTGGCCGAGCGGCAGCAGGCCGACCCGGCATCGGTGCGCTTCGAGGGGGGCCGGGTGCATGTGGGGGCCGAGAGCTATCCGTTCGAGGAGGTGGCGCGCGACGCCTGGATGGCGCGCATCTCGCTCTCGGCGACCGGCTTCTACCGCACGCCCAAGGTGGAGTGGGACCGGATCGGCGGGCAGGGCCGGCCGTTCTACTACTTCGCCTACGGGGTCGCGGTGACCGAGGCCGCGATCGACACGCTGACGGGCGAGAACCGGCTGCTCCGGGCCGATCTGCTGCACGATTGCGGCACCTCGTTGAACCCTGCGCTCGACATCGGCCAGATCGAGGGTGGGTACGTGCAGGGCGCGGGCTGGCTGACGATGGAGGAACTGGTGTGGGATGCGCGCGGCCGCTTGCGGACGCATGCGCCGTCAACCTACAAGATCCCGGCCTGCTCGGATGCGCCGCCCGTGTTCAACGTCGCGCTCTGGGACGGGCGAAACCGCGAGGAGACGATCTATCGCTCCAAGGCCGTGGGGGAGCCGCCCTTGATGCTCGGGATTTCCGCGCTGATGGCGCTGTCGGACGCCGTGGCTGCCTGCGGGGGCCCCGGCGCCCCCTACCCTGCGCTCGACGCGCCGGCCACGCCCGAGCGGGTGTTGGCGGCGGTCGAGCGGGTTCGGTCCGCATGAGCCTTGACGTCGCCGCCCTGCGCGCCGCGCTCGCCCGGCACGGCCGGGTGGCGCGCGTGGTGGTGGCCAAGGCGCAGGGATCGGTGCCGCGCGAGACGGGGGCGGCGATGCTCGTCTGGGACGGCGGGCAGGAGGGCACCATCGGTGGCGGCGCGCTCGAATGGGAGGCGGCGCGGCGGGCGCGGGCGGTGCTCGCGGGCGCCGCGGCCGAGGGGCTGGCGCGGCGGCCGCTCGGCCCGGGTCTGGGCCAGTGCTGCGGGGGCGCGGTAACGCTTCTGACGGAGTTGATCGAGGGAGCGCGGCTGGCCGAGATCGAGGCGGCGGGCGCCGTCTGGGCGCGGCCCGTCGGTGCGGCGGGCACCGCGCCGCTCGCCGTGGAACGCCTGCGGGCACGGGCACGTCGGGGGACGGAGATGCCGCAGGCGCAACTCGTGGAGGGCTGGATGGTGGAGCCCCTGCGCGCCGCCGCCCATGGGCTCTGGCTGCACGGGGCGGGGCATGTCGGGCGTGCGCTGGCCGGCGTGCTGGCCCCCCTGCCCGACTGGCGCATCACCTGGGTCGACACCGGGGCGGAGCGCTTCCCGGCCGAGATGCCGCATGGCGTCGACATGCTGGTGGCGGCCGAGCCGGCGAGGGCGGTGGCCCACGCGCCCGAGGACGCGCATCACCTGATCCTGACCTACTCCCACGCGCTCGACCTCGCGCTGTGCGACGCGGTGCTGCGGCGGGGCTTCGCATCGGCCGGGCTGATCGGCTCGGCCACCAAGTGGGCCCGCTTCCGCAAGCGCCTCGCCGGCATGGGCCATGCACCCGGGCAGATCGCGCGCATCGCCTGCCCGATCGGCGACCCCGCCATGGGCAAGCACCCCCAGGCCATCGCCATCGGCACCGCCGCCGCGCTGATGCGCGCGGTCGGTGCCGAGGCTGGGGCCGGCGACGGCACCCGTCCCGACGCTCGGGCGGAGGGCGGCGCGTGAGCGCGCTTCTGCAGGTGCGCGGCCTGTCAAAGGCCTATCCGGGCGTGGTCGCCAACAAGGACGTGGACCTGACCGTTCAGCAGGGCGAGATCCACGCGCTTCTGGGCGAGAACGGCGCCGGCAAGTCGACCCTCGTCAAGGCGATCTACGGGTTGGTGAAGCCCGACGCCGGCACGATGGCGCTGCTGGGCAAGCCTTACGCCCCGCCCGAGCCACGGGCCGCGCGCCGGGCGGGCGTGGCGATGGTGTTTCAGCACTTCTCGCTCTTCGACGCGCTGAGCGTGGCCGAGAACGTCGGGCTCGGCATGGAGACCCCGCCACGGCTGCGCGTGCTCGCCGCCGAGATCGCTCAGGTGAGCCGCGCCTACGGCCTGCCGCTCGACCCCGCCGCGCGGGTGGGCGACCTGTCGGCCGGCGCGCGGCAGCGGGTCGAGATCGTGCGCTGCCTCCTGCAGGAGCCGAAGCTGCTGATCATGGACGAGCCGACCTCGGTGCTGACCCCGCAGGAGGTGGAGATCCTGTTCGCCACTCTGCAGAAACTCGCGCGCGAAGGCACCTCGATCCTGTACATCTCGCACAAGCTGGAAGAGATCCGCGCGCTCTGCAGGCGGGCGACGATCCTGCGGCGGGGCCGGGTGGTGGGCACCTGCGACCCGCGCAGCGTGTCGACCGCGCAGCTCGCGGAGCTGATGGTCGGCACCTCGCTCAAGCGGCCCGACCGCGAGGGCCGCAACCGCGGGCCCGTGGTGCTGGCGCTCAAGGACCTGTCGGTGCCAGCGCCGGGGCGGTTCGGCACCGCGCTGTCCGGCATCCGGTTGACGGTGGAGGGCGGCGAGATCGTCGGCATCGGGGGCGTGGCCGGCAACGGACAGGACGAGCTCCTGGCCGCGCTGTCGGGCGAGCTGCCGGTGGGCCCGCGGATGATCGAGCTGGAGGGCGAGGAGATCGGCACCCTCGGCCCGGTGGCGCGGCGGCGCCTCGGGCTGCTCGCGGCGCCCGAGGAGCGGCTGGGCCACGCCGCCGCCCCCGACATGAGCCTGACGGAAAATGCCGCGCTGACGGGCTGGATGCGCGAGCCGATCCTGCGCCGGGGCTTCCTCGACTGGAAGGCGGCGCGCAGCTTCGCGCAGAAGGTGATCGAGAGCTTCGACGTGCGCACGCCGGGGCCGGGCACGGCGGCGCGGGCGCTCTCGGGCGGCAACCTGCAGAAATTCGTGATCGGGCGCGAGGTGCTGCAGCGGCCCCGCGTGCTGGTGGTGAACCAGCCGACATGGGGGGTCGACGCCGCGGCGGCCGCCGCCATCCGGCAGGCGCTGATCGACCTCGCGCGCGGGGGCGCGGGCGTGGTCGTCATCACGCAGGACCTCGACGAGATCCTCGAGCTGGCCGACCGCTTCGCCGCGCTCAACGCCGGGCGGCTGACGCCGCCGGTTCCGACCGAAGGGCTGACGATGGAGCGGATCGGCCTGATGCTGGGCGGCGCGCATGACATGGACGTGGCCCGCCCCGACGAGGCTCACCAGATCATGGAGAGCTACGATGCCCCGGCCTGACGACCGCACCGCCAGGCCGGTCGCGCCGCCCCCCCGGCACGCGCGCCCGCGCCGGCGCCGCGTTCCCGGCTTCTTTCTGTTTCAAATACGCACAGGCACGACGAGGCCGGCCCGCCCGGCACGGGGGCGACGATGATCGCGCTCGAGCGGCGCCCGGCCCCGTCGGCGGTGTGGCGCTGGGCCACGCCGCCGCTGGCGGTGCTGCTGACGATGGTGGCGGGCGGCGCGATGTTCGCGGCCCTCGGGCAGGATCCGCTGGTCGCCATCCGCACGATCTTCTGGGATCCGCTTTTCGCCGAACAGTTCGCCAGCTACGCCCGCCCGCAACTCCTCGTGAAGGCCGGCCCGCTCATCCTCATCGCCATCGGCCTCGCCATGGGCTTTCGCGCGGGGGTGTGGAACATCGGGGCCGAGGGGCAATACATCGTCGGCGCGATCTGCGGGGCGGCCGCCGGCCTCGCGCTCTACCCCGCCGACACGCGGCTGATCCTGCCGCTCATGGCCCTCGCCGGCGCGCTCGGCGGCTGGGCCTGGGCGATGATCCCCGCACTGCTCAGGACCCGCTTCGGCACCAACGAGATCCTCGTGTCGCTGCTGCTGGTCTACGTGGCCGAGCAGCTCGTCGCCGCGATGGCGCTCGGCCCCTTGCGCAACCCCGACGGCGGCGGCTTTCCCGGCTCGCGCAACCTCGCCCGGTGGGACAGCTCGGCCAACCCCGAACTCATCGTCGGCACCGGCATGCACTGGGGGGTCGTCGCGGCCTTCATCGCGGTGATCGCGGCCCACGTCATGTTCACGCGCCACCTCGCCGGCTTCCAGATCCGGCTGATGGGCGAGGCGCCGCGGGCGGCGCGCTTCGGCGGCGTGCGGGCGGGGCGGCTGGTGATCCTGTGCTTCGGCGTGTCGGGGGCGCTGGCGGGCCTCGCGGGGCTGTTCGAGGTGACGGGGCCTGCCGGCCAGCTCAACATCGATTTCGGCGCCGGCTACGGCTTTACCGCGATCATCGTGGCCTTCCTCGGCCGGCTGCACCCGATCGGCATCCTGCTCGCGGGGCTGCTGATGGCGCTGACCTATATCGGCGGCGAGCTGGCGCAGCTGACGCTCGGGCTGCCCGCCGCGGCGATCCAGGCATTCCAGGGGATGCTGCTGTTCTTCCTGCTCGGCGTCGACGTCTTCACCAACTACCGGCTGCGCCTCGGTCGGCGAAGGATCGCGTGATGGACCTCTCCTCGATCAACTCGCTGCTGCTGCTGGCCTCGCTGATGGTCGCCTCGACCCCGATCCTGCTCGCGGGCTTGGGCGAGCTGGTCGTCGAGCGGGCGGGCGTGCTCAATCTCGGCGTCGAGGGGATGATGATCACCGGCGCGGTCTGCGGCTTCGCCATCGGCTTCGAGACCGGCTCGGCCCTCTGGGGCTTCGCTGCGGCGGCGGCGGCGGGCGCGGTGCTCAGCCTCGTCTTCGGCGTGCTCACGCAGATTCTGATGTCGAACCAGGTGGCGACCGGCCTCGCGCTGACGCTGTTCGGCCTCGGCCTGTCGTCGCTGATCGGGCAGGGCTATGTCGGCGAGCGGGGCGTCAACGTGCCCGACGTGCCGCTGGGGCCGCTGGCCGATCTGCCGGTCGTCGGCCCCATCCTGTTCCGACACGACGCGGTCGTGTATCTCTCGCTGTTCCTCTGCCTCGCGATCTGGCTCTTCCTCTACCGCTCGCGCGCCGGCCTCGTGCTGCGCTCGGTCGGCGAAAGCGCCGAGGCCGCGCACGCGCTCGGCACCAAGGTCGTGCGCATCCGACTTGCCGCCATCGCCTTCGGCGGCGCCTGCGCGGGGCTGGGCGGCGCCTACCTGTCCCTCGTGCGCGTGCCGCAATGGACCGACGGGATGACCTCCGGGGCGGGATGGATCGCGCTGGCGCTCGTGGTCTTCTCCTCCTGGCGGCCGTGGCGGCTTCTGCTCGGCGCCTACCTCTTCGGCGGCCTGACGGTGCTTCAGCTCAACCTGCAGGCGGCAGGCGTGAAGCTGCCGGTCGAGTACTTGTCGATGGCCCCCTACATCCTCACGATCCTCGTGCTCGTGATCATCTCCTCCGGTCGGGGGCGGGCGGCGCTGGGAGCGCCGGCCGCCCTCGGGCGGAGCTTCCACGCGGCTGCCTGAGCCGCCACCAACAGGGAGAGACGACCCCCATGCTACGACGCACCTTCCTCGCCTCCACGGCCCTCGCCGTCGGCCTCGGCACCGCCCTGGGCACCGCGGCGCTCGCGCAGGACGACCCGCTCAAGGCGGGCTTCATCTATGTCGGCCCGATCGGCGACGGCGGCTGGACCTACACCCACAACGAGGGACGCCTCGCGCTTGAGGAAGAGTTCGGCGACGGCATCGAGACCGTCTACCAGGAAAGCGTGCCCGAGGGCGCCGACGCGATCCGCACCATGACGCAGATGGCGCTGTCGGGCGCCGACATCATCTTTGCCACCTCGTTCGGCTACATGGACCAGGTGCTCGAGGTGGCCGAGCAGTTTCCCGACGTGAAGTTCGAGCACGCCACCGGCTACAAGCAGGCCGACAACGTCGCCACCTACTCCGCCCGCTTCTACGAGGGGCGCGCGGTGCAGGGCCACATCGCCGGCTCGATGACCGAGTCGAACATCGTGGGCTACATCGCCTCCTACCCCATTCCCGAGGTGATCCGCGGCATCAACTCGGCCTACATCCACGCCACGAAGGTCAACCCCGATGTCGAGTTCCGCGTCGTCTGGGTCTACACCTGGTTCGACCCCGCCAAGGAGGCCGACGCCGCCACCGCGCTGATCGAACAGGGCGCCGACGTGATCCTGCAGCACACCGACTCGACCGCGCCCCTGGCCGCGGCCGAAGCGGCGGGCGGGGTGATCGGCTTCGGCCAGGCCTCCGACATGGCGGCGTTCAAGCCTTCCCCCCGCGTCTCGTCGATCCTCGATGTCTGGGGCCCCTACTACATCGACCGCGTGCAGGCGGTGATGGACGGCACGTGGGAATCGGGCGACACGTGGCACGGCATCGGCGACGGCATGGTGGGCATCGGCGAGATCACCGAGGCGGTGCCCGCTGACGTGCGCGAGGAGGCGATGGCCCTGAAGGAGAGCATGGCCTCGGGCGAGTATCACCCGTTCACCGGGCCGCTCAACAAGCAGGACGGCAGCGTCTGGCTCGCCGAGGGCGAGACCGCCGACGACGGCACCCTGCTCGGCATGAACTTCTACGTCGAGGGCCTGACGGGCGACATCCCCGAGTGACCTTTCGCGCGGGGGCCCGTCCGGGCGGGCCCCCGCGACCGACCGAGCCTGCGGGGCGCCATGGCGCGCAGCGACCTGGCGGGGCCGGCAGGCAGCCCCGCCCCGCGCCCCCGGTAACCGGCGCGCTCACGGATGACCGGACCGCCCCACGCACCGACCGCGCAATGCCCGCCAGTCGGAGTTACCTTACCGCGCACCGTGTCCAGCCCGAGCGCCGCCGAAGCGCCGCCCGCGTCGCGTCGAGCCGCGCCCCGGCGGCCTCCGGCGCGCGGGGTGCGGAACGGGTCCGCCGGCGCTAGAGCGCGCCCAGGCCGAGCGGCAGCACCCAGCGCACGCCGCGCGCCATTGGCACGCCCGCGGCGCAGGCGGGCGGCGCAACCGCACCGACTTGCCCCCGTTCGGCCGCGAGCGTGGCGGCGAGGCACGACCAGTCGGGCGTTTCTCGCTCCGCGACCCCTGGCCACGCCCCGTGATTGATGAAGACGATCTTGCGCGAGCCGCCCGGTGCCAGCCGCACCGCGCGCACGAGCCCCGCGTCGCCCGTGCAATCGTCGCCGCAGAGCGCCGCCATATCGGGGATGTAGCGCAGCCTGCCCCAGTCCGAGACCGAGACCACTGTGAAGGCCGCCGACCCTACCGGCAGCGCCTGCTCCGTCCCCAGCGCGGCGTGGAGCGAGGGAGCTTCGTCACCGAGGACAGCCACCCCCGAGGGCGGCCCGCCCCGGCCGAGGGCGAGCCAGGCGATGCCCGCGACCGCCGCCACCGCCACTGCCCCGAAGCCGATCCATGCCACCAGGCGCATTTCGCCCCTTCCCCGCTACTGCCGCGCCATATCGAGCGGGGCTTGACCTGCGTCAAGGAAGCCTGCCGCGCCCGGGTCCACGGGAGGGGCGACCGCCCCAGGAAGGAGCACCCGATGGACTGGCCCGCCTCCATGACCGACATGCGTACCCAACTGCGCGCGCTCAACAAGGCAATCCCCGACGCGACACGCGAGTTCGGCGAGTTGTCGAGCACGGTGAAGCATACCGGCGCCCTCTCGGTGCGCGAGAAGGAGTGGGTCGCCCTCGGCATTGCCATCGCCATGCGCTGCGAGCCCTGCATCGGCTTCCATGTCGAGGCGCTGGCCAAGGCCGGCGGCACCCGCGAGGAACTGGCCGACGTGCTCGGCGTCGCGCTCCAGATGGGGGGCGGGCCGTCGCTGATGTACGCCGCCAAGACGCTGGCCGCGTGGGATCAGCTCGCCGGCGAGCAGGCCGCCGCCGAATAGCGCCGCGGCGCGGTGCCGCAGGCGCGACGGACACATCGGCCCCCGGCGCGTTCGTGCATCGGACCGAAAACGGAAAAACACCATGGCCTTGATGCTTCGTCGAGTCAGCGCCGCGCGCGCGTTCGCGGCGCTGCCCTTCGCCGCCCTGCCCCTCGCCGCGCAACCGGCGGAGCCGGGGGCGCATTTCATCCTCAACGGGGATCTCGATGGCGATGGAGACGTGACGCTCGCCGAGGCGCGGCAGAAGCGCGGCGAGTTGCACACGATGTTCGACCAGAACGACGACGGCGCGCTCGACGCCGACGAATACGCCATGTTCGACGAGGTGCGCGCGGCCGACATGGCGGCGGACAGGGATGGCGGCCCGGCGATGCGGCAGGTCTCGGCCGGCATGGCAATGGCCGGATGACCACCGGCGACTTCGGCCCGCGCGCCGGGCGCGGCATGGGTCAGGGGCAGGGCCCGCTCCGCCAGCAGAAGCGGCCCGCCCCTCACCGCGTCAGATGGCCGCCCCAGGGTTGCCGTGCCGGTATCGCGCCTCACGGTGATGTGCGCGAAAGGAGTTGCCATGACCCGCCAAACGACCGCCGCCCTCTTCGTCGCACTCGCCTGCGGGGCAGTCGGCGCCGCACACGCCCAATCCTCCGACCTGGAGCGATTCGAGGCCGCGGCAGAAGCGATGTCGGCTCAGATGTTCGCCCTCATCGCCGAGGAGCGCCCCGCCGTTGCCGGCGCCCTTCCCGAGACGGAGTGGGGCCCTGCCTTCCGCAAGGCGGGCGCCTGCGTGCTCGATCGCATCCGCGCCGAGACCTCGGACGAAAACGTCAATCGGATGCTTGGCGAGCTCGAAGGGCTCGCCGCCTCCGACTTCGCATCGCTGGCCGAGATGCAGGCAGCCAACGAGTCCACCGGACCCGGCCTGCCCCAGGATCGGATGGTGGAGATCAACGCCGCCTGTGGAATGGAGGCGGCAATGCGCCAGCGGATGGTCGAATCGGGATTTCTCGAGGCGATGCAGCAGGGCCAGCAGGGCGGCTGAGCCTCACCTGGCCGGCAGCACGACTGCCATTCCCACGCAGCCCCGCTCCGCGAGAGCGCCGCCCGCGATACGCCCTGCAGCCTATACGCCCGAACGGCGGCACGCCGGGCCGCCGCTCCGTGATGCGCCGCTGCCCCGCGTTGCCGACCCGGCCGACGCGGAACGATGCGCCAGGGGGCGCACCGCGCACCGACCTCGCTACTCCGCCGCCGCCTGCGCCCGCGGCGTGGCCACGTCGGCACGGATGCGCGCGTTCTGCGGGTCGTAGGGGCTGTCCTCGGTGACCTCGGCGTCCCACAACCGGTCGAACATTCTCACCTGAAGGCGCGTGCCGGGCGCAGCGTAGTCAGGGCCGACATAGCCCATGCCGATCTGCTTGCCGAAGGCGACCGAGTAGCCACCCGAGGTGAGCCGGCCGACGCGGGCGTCGCCGAAATACAGGGCCTCCCGGCCCCACGGGTCGGCATCCTCAGGGCCGTCGATCAGGACGGTGACGCATTTCGAGCGGATGCCCGTCTCTTCCATCGCCGGCTTGCCGCGGAACTCCTTGGAGAGGTCGACGAAGCGGTCGAGGCCCGCCTCGAGCGGGGTTGCGTCGCGGCCCAGTTCGTGTCCGAAGGCGCGGTAGCTCTTCTCCTGCCGCAACCAGTTCTGCGCCCGCGCGCCCACGAGCTTCAGCCCGTGCGCCTCGCCCGCCGCCATCAGCCGGTCGAACAGGTGGTTCTGCATCTCGACGGGGTGGTGCAGCTCCCACCCCAGCTCGCCGGTATAGGCCACGCGGACGGCCATGACCGGCACCATGCCGAGCTCGATCTGCCGCATCGACAGCCACGGGAAGCGCTTGTTGCCCAGCCGCGTCGCCGGGTCGGCATCGACCACCAGTTCCGACAGCAGGTCGCGCGCGCGCGGCCCGGCGACGGCGAAGACGCCCCATTGCGTCGTCACCTCGTGCGCCATCACGAAGGCGCCGCCCGCCGACATGAAGTCCTCCGCCGCCTTGCGCAGCTCGTCGCCGTCATAGGCCGCCCAGGCGCCCGCCGACACGAGGAAGTAGTCGGTCTCGGCCAGCCGGACGACGGTGTATTCGGTGCGGGTGGTGCCCGCCTCGGTCAGCGCGTAGGTCAGGTTGATGCGCCCCACCTTCGGCAGCCGGTTGCAGGTGAACCAGTCTAGAAAGGCCGTCGCGCCCGGCCCCGTCACCCGGTGCTTGGCGAAGGCGGAGGCGTCGATCATGCCGACGCCCTCTCGGATCGCCTCGGCCTCCTGCCTGGCATAGTCCCACCAGCCGCCCCGGCGGAACGACCGTGCGTCGTGGTCGAAGCCCTCGGGCGAGTCGACGGGGCCGAAATAGTTCGGCCGCTCGAAGCCGTTCACCTGCCCGAACTGCGCGCCGCGCGCCTTCATCCGGTCGTGGCAGGGGGCGGTGCGCAGGGGCCGGCACGCCGGGCGCTCCTCGTCGGGATGGTGGAGGATGTAGACGTGGGCATAGGCCTCCTCGTTCTTGCGGGCGGCGTAGTCGGTCGTCATCCACGGGCCGTAGCGGCGGGGATCGAGGCTGGCCATGTCGATCTCGGCCTCGCCCTCGGTCATCATCTGCGCGAGGTAGTGGCCGGTGCCGCCGGCGGCGGTGATCCCGAACGAGAAGCCCTCGGCCAGCCACATGTTGCGCAGCCCCGGCGCGGGGCCGACCAGCGGGTTGCCGTCGGGCGTGTAGCAGATCGGGCCGTTGTAATCGTCCTTCAGCCCCACCGTCTCCGAGCTCGGAATCCGGTGGATCATGCTCATGTATTCCGCCTCGATCCGCTCCAGGTCGAGGGGGAACAGGTCGGCGCGGAAGCTGTCGGGCACGCCGTGCTCGAAGCAGGCCGGCGCGCCCTCCTCGTAGGGGCCGAGGATCCAGCCGCCGCGCTCCTCGCGCACGTACCACTTGGCGTCGGCGTCGCGCAGCACCGGGTGCTCGGGCTGATCCTTGCGGTATTCCACCAGCGCCGGGTCGGGCTCGGTGACGATGTACTGGTGCTCGACCGGAATCGCGGGAATCCGAATGCCCAGCAGCCGCGCGGTGCGCTGCGCGTGGTTGCCCGTGGCGGTCACGACATGCTCGGCGGTGATGACGGCCTGCTCCTCGGTCGGCACGAGATTGCCGCCCCGGTCGGCCATCTTCGTCACCGTTACTCGCCACTCGGCGCCCGTCCACTCGTAGGCGTCCACCTGCCATTTCCGCTCGATGGTCACGCCGTGCAGGCGGGCGCCCTTGGCCATCGCCTGCGTCACGTCGGCGGGATTGATGTAGCCGTCGGTGGGGTGGAAGATCGCGCCCTTCAGGTCCTCGGTGCGCACCAGCGGCCACCGCTCCCGAATCTGCGTCGGGCTCATCCATTCGTAGGGGATGCCCACGGTCTCGGCGGTGGAGGCGTAGAGCATGAACTCGTCCATCCGGTCCTGCGTCTGCGCCATCCGCAGGTTGCCGACGACCGAGAAGCCCGGGTTGAGCCCCGTCTCTTCCTCCAGCGTCTTGTAGAACTTCACCGAGTAGTCGTGGATGTGGGAGGTCGCGTAGGACATGTTGAACAGCGGCAGCAGCCCCGCCGCGTGCCAGGTCGAGCCGCTGGTCAGCTCGTCGCGCTCCAAGAGCATCGTGTCCCACCCCGCGCGGCCGAGGTGATAGGCGATCCCCGCCCCCACCGCGCCGCCACCGACGACCAGAGCCCTCACATGCGTCTTCATCGGTCCACTCCCGTTCCAGGCTGGACGGCAGTGTGACAGGGCCGGCGGTGCGCTCTCCGCGCACAGCCGACGCAAGGAGGGAGAAAAACGACAGCGGGCAGAATGCGGACGAAAGAGCCAGCTTGCGAAGAGGTTAACCCAAGGTAAAGAAAAGGCGTATCGACCGACGCGATTTCAAACGAGCAAAGAGATTGCCACGCCCCGTCGCCTTCCCCCGTCGCTTTCCCCGTCGCCTTCCCCTTCGCCTGCCCCTCGCCGCCGCCCTCTCCTGCTCCGCCGCGCCCGCCCTCGCCGACAGCTTCACCCTCACCGATCTCGGCGAGGAGCGACTTCAGCCTCGCCTAAGGCATCAACGACGCCGGGCAGGTCGTGGGCTACAGCAGCGCCGCCACGGGCTACCGCGCCTTCCTTTGGGACAGCGGTACCGGCCTGACCAATCTCGGCGACCTGCCGGGCGGCGCGACGTCAGCCGGGCCCAAGGCATCAACGATGCCGGCAGGTCGTGGGGAACAGCCAGGTCGCCAGCACCGGCCCCAGCGCCTTCCTCTGGGACAGCGGTACCATGACCGACCCCAACACCCTGATCGACCCCAGCCTCGGCTGACGCGATTCCGACGTCGGAATCCGGCCCCTTCCGGCCCCCGCGAGACGGCGGTCAGGCGGCGGCTTCCAGAACCTCGGCGACGGATTGCTCGACGGCCGAACCGAGGCGGTCGGCGATCTCGTCGATCTCGGAATCGCTGACGATGAAGGGGGGCGCGAGCAGGACATGGTCGCCCCGCACGCCGTCGATCGTGCCGCCCATCGGGTAGACCATCAGCCCCGCCCGCATCGCCGCCGTCTTGATCCGCGCGTGCAGCTTCAGCGAGGGGTCGAAGGGCGCCTTGCTCTCGCGGTCGGCCACCAGCTCCACCCCGCGGAACAGGCCGCGGCCGCGGATGTCCCCCACATGGGCGTGCTGGCCGAGCCGGGCGCGCAGCGCCGCGTCGAGCCGCGCGCCGGCATCGCGGACCCGCGGCAGCGTCTGCCCGTCGGTCAGCCGCGCAAGCACGGCGTTGGCCGCCGCCGCGGCCATCGGGTGGCCGAGATAGGTATGGCCGTGCTGGAAGAAGCCCGAGCCGGTCGCCACCGCGTCGTAGATCGCGCCGGTGCAGAGCATCGCCCCGATCGGCTGGTAGCCCGCGCCGAGGCCCTTGGCGATGGTCATGATGTCGGGCGCGACGCCATCCTCTTCGCAGGCGAAGAGGTGGCCCGTGCGGCCCATCCCGCACATGATCTCGTCGAGGATCAGGAGCACCCCGTGCGCGTCGCAGATCTCGCGGATGCGCCCGAGGTAGCCCTCGACCGCCGGCACCGCGCCCGCCGTCGCTCCGACCACGGGCTCGCAGATGAAGGCCATGACCGTCTCGGGGCCGAGGCGCTGGATCTCTTCCTCCAGCGCGTTCGCCGCGCGCAGGCCGTAGCCGGCCTGGCTCTCGCCCGCTTCCCGCTCGCGGTACTCGTAACAGGGCGCGATGTGATACCCCTCGGCCATGAGCGGCGCGAAGGGCTGGCGCCGCCACATGTTGCCGCCCGCGCCGAGCGCGCCCAGCGTGTTGCCGTGGTAGCTCTGGCGGCGGGCGATCACGCGGTGCCGCTCCGGCTCGCCGATCTCGAGGAAATACTGGCGCGCCAGCTTGAGCGCGGCCTCGACCGCCTCGGACCCGCCCGAGACGGGATAGACTCGCGCGAGCCCCGCGGGCGCATGGTCGACGAGCGTCTCGGCCATCGCCTCGGCCGCCTCGGTGGTGAAGAAGCCGGTATGGGCCCAGGGCAGCGCCGCCATCTGGTCGGCGATGGCCGCCTTCACGCTCTCGTCGGAATGGCCGAGGCACGAGACGGCCGCGCCGCCGCAGGCGTCGAGGTAGCGCCGGCCCTCGGCATCGATCAGGTGACAGCCCTCGCCCGAGACGGCCACGGGCAGCTCGGCACGGCAGTGGCGGGGAAAGAGGGCGGACATGGCGGCTCCGGCGGTGCGGGGTGAACGCGTCCGGTTTGGCACGACGCGCGGCCGGCGCCAAGATGCGCGACGTCGCGGGCGCGATGCGCGCCTGGAAACCGCCCGTTTCCGGGGGCAAGCGATGCCGGGCAGCATGCCGGGCAGATCGACCGCCCGCATCCCGCGCGGGATTGCGGCGGCGCGGGCAGCAGGATAGCGCGAAGAAAGATCGCCCGCCCGCCGCAGCCGACCGATATTGCCATGTCCGCCGCTCTCGACATCTTCCTCGTCGCGCCCCCCGGGCTCGAGCCTGTCCTCGCCGAAGAGGCCGCCGAGCGCGGCTTCGCCCCGGCCACGCCGGTGCCGGGCGGCGTTGCCGTGACGGGCGACTGGGCGGAGGTGTGGCGCGCCAACCTGGAGCTGCGAGGCGCGACGCGCGTGCTCGTCCGCGTGGCCGAGTTCCGTGCGCTGCACCTCGCGCAGCTCGACAAGCGGGCCCGCAAGGTCGACTGGGCGGCTCTGCTGCGCGCCGACGTGCCCGTTCGGGTCGAGGCCACCTGCCGCAAGTCGCGCATCTACCATGACGGCGCCGCGGCCACCCGCATCGCCCGCGCCATCGCCGACGGGGCCGGCGCCCCCCTCGCCGCGGATCGCGCGGCCGGGCCGGTCGTCGTCAAGGCGCGGATCGAGGACGACCTCTGCACGATCAGCGTCGATGCCACGGGCGAATCGCTTCACCGGCGCGGGCACAAGCAGCAGGTGGGCAAGGCGCCTCTGCGCGAGACGCTGGCCGCGCTGATCCTGCGGGCGTCGGGCTACCGGGGCGACGAACCCGTGCTCGACCCGATGTGCGGCTCCGGCACCTTCGTCATCGAGGCGGCCGAAATCGCGGCGGGACTCGCGCCGGGGCGCTCTCGCGGCTTTGCCTTCGAGCGGCTTGCGACCCTCGACGCCAACGCCTGGGCCGCGATGCGCGCCGCCGCGACCGTCGGAGCCGAGCCCCCGCGCGGCATCGCCTTCACCGGGTACGACCGCGACGGCGGCGCCGTCGCTGCCGCCACCGCCAATGCCGAGCGCGCCGGGGTGGCGGGCCTGTGCACCTTCGCACGGCACCCCATCGGCGCGCTGGAGCGTCCCGCGGGGCCGCCGGGCCTCGTGGCGGTCAACCCGCCCTACGGCACCCGGATCGGCGCGCGCAAGGCGCTGCACGCCCTCTACGACTCGCTCGGCCGCCGTCTCGCCGACGACTTCGGGGGCTGGCGCGTGGCGATGGTGACCACCGATGCCGGCCTCGCCCGCAGCACCGGCCTGCCGCTGGAGGAGGGGCCGGTCATGCCCCATGGCGGCCTCCGGCTGCGCCTTTGCCGGACGGGCCCTCTGCCCTGACGGGCGCGCGCCGGATAGCTGGCATTTTCTGCACCTGCTCCGGGTCTGCCCGCCCCCGATAACCACGGCTTAAGGCTTGGCGCTTATCCCGGTCGCCGAGCAGCGGACGGCTGCCGTCCGAAGCCCTGATACCAACCTGCGGAGAGCAGCTCATGGCCTATACCAACCCCACCGTGGCACAGGCACTTCCCTTCCCCGAGGAAGCCGCCGCGGCCATTCGTAAAGCGCTTGGAACGGAGTTCACCGTGACGAGCGAAAGCGGCGTCGGCAACGTGACCTATGTCGAAGGCGATACGTTCACCGATCCCGAGGGCGTGTCGTCCGTCATCATGTTCCAGGATACCGGCAACGGCGCCAGCTTCACCGATACGTCGGGAGGCACCCTCGACCGCTTCATCGCTGGCACCAGCGGCGACGACAACTTCACGACCGCCGGCGGGGATGACGAGATCATGCTCGGCGACGGCAACGACACCGTCGATGCCGGCGACGGCACCGACGCCGTGATCGTCAACGGCGCCTATAACCCCGACCGCGTTCAGGTGCAGGACGACGGCAGCATCGTCATCGACAACGGCAACGGCACCCAGGCGGTGGTCCGCAACACCGAGATCCTGCAGTTCGACGACACCAAGGTGGTCGTGGCCACCAACGTCAAGGACGCCGCGATCGCCCTGCTCTACGAAGCGGCCTTCGACCGCCAGATCGACAATGCCGGCTACAAGTTCTGGACGACCGGTGGAAACGACGATCTCGATGTCGCGCAGATCGCCGACTACTTCGCCAAGAGCACCGAGTTCCAGGGCCTGTTCGCGGGCACGTCGAACGAGGAATTCGTCAACGCGGTCTACCGCAACTTCTTCGACCGCGAGGCCGACGCGGGCGGCTTCGAGTTCTACACGCGGCTGCTCAACGAGGGCGTGATCGACCGTGGCGACTTCCTGGCCGACATCGCCGACAGCGGCGAAGCGCTGCAGCTCTTCGAGGACATCGTGAAGGTCATCGGCTCGAACCCGACCGACAGCTCGGACGACATGGGCACCGCCTGACCGCAGAGCCAGCTCGACACAGCCAGTGCCGCAGAACGCGGCACGCAACGGGAAAGAACGCCTGTCATCCATGGCCAGCATCCACTTCCGGCCGGCGCCCGACGAGGGTGCCTTTCCCCCGGCACAGACTGCGCCGCGAGACCTGCCGGACGTCCTCCATATGCCGCGCCTCGCGGACCGGGAGGTGTTCGCTCGCGGCGCAGTCGCTGCCGTTCGTCACGTCCGTGCATCCGACGCGCCTTTTGCCGCCTTCGCCAATCTGCCCGCGGCAGCCCGGTCGCGCCTCGCGAGCAGTCCGGAGGGCTGGAACTGGATCGCCGGGCTGCTCGAGGGCGCAGCGCATGGCAACGGGACACCGCACCCGGGGGCAGACCCGGAGGAGCGCGCGGGATCGCAGACCCTGGGATCGACTCGGGGTTCGGCGGAGCGCTCGGCAGGAATCGAAGCGGCGCCCACCCCTTGCGATCGGCGCGCAGGACAGGGTGCTACCCGCGATCCGGTCGGCCCGACCCCCGGTCTGCTCTGGGCAGAGCGAGCGCTGCAGGCGCAGATCGCCCACGCCCCCGAAGTCGCTGCGGGCTGGTCGCGCTATCTCGATTTTCTTGCGCGCACCAACCAACCGCGCAAGCGCGCCGCGGTCACCGCCCTGTCGCGGCGCGCGCGTGACCTGTCGACACCGCACGTGCGGGGCCCCGGTCCCCAGCCACCCGACGCCGCCGCCCGTGTCACGCCGCAGCCCGATGTGCTCGCGGATGTGCCCCCCGATGTCACCTCCGTGCCGCCCCACGCGCAGGACGCGCATCGCGTGCCTTCAAACGCCGCACACAACGACGTTCCCGATGCCGCGGCTCCGTGCGCCTCGCGGTGCTCGCGCCCACCGCCCCCCCCACCGCCCGCATCCGCCCTGCCAGGGCCGCCGGCGGCCCCGGCAGGGCGGGAGCCATCCCGGGGCGCCGCCCCCTCGCTGCCGGGCTCCCCGCCCGCACAAGACTCGTCAGCACAGCACCTGGCCGCATTGCCGGCTCCCTGGCACGGCGTCACCGTCATCGTGCCCGTCTACGGCGATCCGCGCAGCCTCGCCGCATGCCTCGACGCCCTCACGCAGACGGGCGGGCGCCGACCCTGGCGCGCCCTCCTGATCGACGACGCCTCGCCCGACCCCGCCATTGCCGACCTGCTCGCCGAGCGGGCCGGCGACGGGCCGTTTCACCTCAGACGGCTCACGCGCAACCGTGGATACATCGGGGCCGTCGCGGCCGCGCTCGAGCTGGCGACCGAGGGAGATGTCGTGCTGCTCAACAGCGACTGCGTCGTTCCGGGCGGCGACTGGATCGACCGGCTCGCCGCCCATGCCGGCGACGGCATCGGAACGGTGACCCCCCTTGCGAGCGATGGACAGGGCTTCGGCTTTCCCCTCCCGTTCCGCTCAGCGCCGGCCTTTCTCGGCGACCGTCTCGCACGGATCGACGCGGCGGCGCGCCACGCCAATGCGGGACGTTCGGTCCGGATGCTCACAAGCATCGGCTTCTGCACCTACGTCACGCGCGCCTGCCTCGACGCCACCGGCGGCCTCTCCGCCGAGGGCCTGACCGCGGGTTATGGAGAGGAGGTCGACTTCTGCCTGCGCGCGAGCGATGCCGGCCTCGCGCATGTCGCCGCGACCGACTGTTTCGTCACTCATCTCGGCTCGGCCTCGTTCCGAGCGGCCAAGCGCGCCCTCGTGCGCCGCAACGAGGCGGTGCTCGAACGCCGTTTTCCCACCTATTTCGCCCGCTTCGCCGCCCAGTGCGCGGCCGATCCCCTGCGCCCGGCGCGGGCGCGGATCGAACGCGCGCTGCTCGACACCGACGCACGCAAGGGAGGCGTGGCGCTCATCGGCCGAGACGCGGCCGCCCTCGCCGAAAGCCGTGCGGCCTGGCAGGCCCTGCAGGCGGGCGAGCCGGTGCGCCTGATCGAGGTCGACGCGCTCGCCGCACCCGCCACGACCGCCCGCCTCACCTCGCCGGGCCTGCTCTGGCCCCAGAACATCTCCTGGCGCCTGCCCGAAGACCTCTCGGTCCTCGCCGCCGATCTGGCCGCGCTCGGCCATCCCAGGGTTCTGGTCGAGCCGGCACTCGCGCCCCTCGCGGCAGGGTGGCTCGGGCCGCAAGCGTTCGATCTTCTGCCCGAACGCGCGGGCGAGACGGGAGGCGCGGCCGGGCCATCGCACCTTCCCGCCGAACTGCGCGCAGCCTGCGACGCAGACGGCTACGCGGGGCTCTACCTGTGACGGACGCGGGCGAGATCCTGGCCCTCGACGCGGGCTACCTCTACGGCTGGGCGGCCCTGCCCGGCTCGGCCGCTCCGCCCGTGATCGAGGTGCTCGTCGACGGGCTGAGCGCGGCGGTCGCGCCGGCCGACCTCGACGCGGCCGCACTCGCCCCCCTGCAGTCGCGCAATGACCTGCCCGCCGGCGCCTTTGCCTTTGCCATCCCTCTGCCGGCCGACCTGGTCAAATGCGCCCGCCGGATCGAGGCGCGCCTCGCAAACACCGCCCTCTGGCTCGATGGCGCGCTCACCGTTGCCCTCGCCCCCGCCCTGCGCTGGACGCATGGACTGCTCGGCCACGTGGCAAGCGACGGCGGCGCCCGCATCACAGGCTGGGCGCTCGACCCGCGACGACCGCTGGAGCCGCTCGCCCTCTCGGTGCATGTCGACGGGCTGCGGATGGCGAGCGTCACCGCCGACCGGCACGACCCCTGGCTGGCCAAGCGCGGCATCGGCTCGGGCTTTCACGGCTTCGAGATCGACCTGCCGGCACGGCTGCTCGACGGCACGCCCCATCTCGTGACGCTGGAAGCAGAGGTGGAAGGCGGCCAGCCCCTGCCCGTGCCAGGCTCGCCGGTCGAGATCTGCCACCTGCCCACGCGGCTGGCCGATCTCGTGCCGGAGGGGCCGGCCCGAGCCATCGCGGACTGGTACGATTTCCGCTTCGCGCGCGACCTGCCGGAGGCCGTCGCGGCCGAGCTCGCCCGCGCCCGCCCGCCCGTCGCGCCGCCCGCCGAGGGGGCGCCGCGGATCGCGGCGACCACGGCGGGGCGCGACGATGTCGCGCGACAGACGGTTTCCGCACATCCCGACCCGGCAGAGGCCGACATCCTCGTGCGGCTCCACCCCGACCTGCGGATGACCGATGACGCCTTCGCCGCTCTCGCGCGCGCCTTCGCCACCCCGGGGACGTGCCTCGTGACGGCCGACCACCACCGCGGGGAGCCGCCCGTCGTCCACGACGGCGGCGGCACCGATCCGCTCCGCTGGTGGGCGCAGGGCCTGCCGCCGCTCCTGGCGTGGCGACGCACGGCGCGCGACGCTGCGGCGGACCCGGCCCGCTTTGCGCTCGAGCGGCCGGCGGCCTGCACGCACCTCTCGCTCGCGCTCGGCACGCTTGCGGCCGGCGCCCGCCCCGAGCCGGCAGAGACGTCCCCGCCACCCTGCCTCGTGCGGACCGCGCGCGCCGGGACGGAGCCGCCGCGCCTCGCCCCCGCCGCGGGCGCAGGGGGGCTCGTCTCGGTCATCATACCCACCCGCGACAAGGCCGACCTGCTGGCCTCGTGCATCGACAGCATCGTCGACGACGCGCAGCCGCACGAGATCGTCATCGTCGACAACGGGTCGGTCGAGTCCGCGACGGAGGCGCTCTATGACAGGCTCCGCACCGATCCGCGGGTGCGAATCCTGTCGTGGGACAAGCCGTTCAACTTCGCCGATCTCTGCAATGCGGGCGCCGAGGCCGCGCGGGGCGAGACGCTGCTCTTTCTCAACAACGACGTGGTCTTTCCCGAGCCGGGCTGGATCGGCCCGCTCACCGCGTGGCTCACGGTGCCGGGCATCGGGGCTGTCGGCGCCAAGCTCGTCTGGCCCAACGACATCGTGCAGCATGCCGGGGTGCGGATCGGCCCGCAGGGCCTGGCCGACCACATCGGCACGACCTGGTGGCGCGACGAGCCGGGGCCCGACGATCTCAACCGCATCCCCCGCCTCGTCGATGCGGTAACGGCCGCCTGCCTCGCCATGCCGGCCCGCCTCTTCCGCGAGATCGGCGGGTTCGACGGCCGCCGCTTTGCCGTCGCCTTCAACGACGTGGAGCTCTGCATCCGTGTGCAGGAAGCCGGGCGTCGCATCGTCTGGACGCCGGACCCATGGGCCTGGCACCTCGAAAGCGCCTCGCGCGGCGACGACGACCTGCCGCACAAACGCGCCCGGATGGAGCGGGAGGCACGCTTCCTGCGCGCCCGTGTGGCCGAGTGGCAGGCAGCCCGCCGCGCCGGCGAACCGCACGCATGGAAGGACGCCGGATGACGATCGCGCTCCGTAATCCGCCCGAGCTCGCCCGCCCGACGGCGCTGCGCATCCGCGCCTGGGGCTATTCCGGCAATGCCGGACGGGTCGAGGCGACCTTTCCCGCCGCTCTCGCCTTCCCCCGCGCGATCCGTCACTTGACCGGGATCCTCTGCCGCCCGGCTGCCGGCGCCGGGGTCACCCTCTGCGCTCGTACCGAGGTGCTCGACGTGGGCGTCTCGCCCGCCACCCCCTGGGGCGAGGTCTGGGGGACGCGCCTGCGCCGCCCGATCACGGGCCTTACGCTCTGGCTCGAGGGCGCCGAGGCAGAGGGGTGGCGGCTCGACTGGGCGTGCTGCTTCCGCTTCCTCGGCCATTCCGACCCGGCCGGCCCGGGCACATGGCGCACCGGCCTGCACGGCAAGGACCCCCTGATCGCCCTGCGGATCAGCCTGTCGCCGCCCGGGACCGGCACCGCAGAGGCCGACGCGGCCGCCCCGCCCACCACCGCGACCCATCCGGAGGACGCCCGATGACCGGCCTTTTCGCCCATGCCACGCGGTGGCGGGCCGAGCGCGCGCTCGCCCGCGGCCGGAGCGACTCCGCGCTGCGGCTCTATCGACGGCTCGCGGGCCACCGCGGCGCCCACCCCTCCGACCGCCTGCGCTGCGCAAGGATGCTCGAGGAGCAGGGCGACCGGGCCGGGTCCATCCACCTGCTGCAGGCCTGGGTCGCCGAGGCGCCCGGACCCGAACTGCGCCAGCAGCTCGCCGAGGCGCTGATGCGCGCCGGTCGCCATGCCGAAAGCGCCGAGCACTGGGCCACGCTCGTCAATGACGGTGCGCTGCCGCCGGAGACGCTGCTGCAGCTCGGCGCCGCCATCGCCGACCAGGGCGCCGTCGGGCGGGCCGAGGGCATGTTCTCGGACAGCTTCCACGGCTCCGACGACCCCGAGCTGCGCTGCGCCGCCTGGCGCCACTACGCCGCGATGGCCGAGGCGGCGGGTCGCCACGACACCGCGCTCGAGCGCTGGAAGCTGCTTTCGGCCTTCGCGCCGCTGGAGGAAGGGGATTGGCGCCATGTCGGCACGCTCGCCGCGCGGCTCGGCGAGGCCGAGACGGTGCGCGAGGCGGACGCGCAGCTTGCCGACCCCGACGATCGCGCCGCCCTGCGCCAGCTGCTTGCGGACCGTGAGCAGGACTGGGCGGCGGCGCGCCGGGCCACGGCCGACCGCCTCGCGCTCGCCGCGCCGGGATCGGACGATGAGGCCCAGCTCTGCCGCAGCCTCGTGCGCTATGCCGTCCGGGCCGGCGACGACCGGGGCGCGGTGCGCGCGTTCCTCGACTTCCGTCGGCGCGACCCCGAAGCGGTGGCCACCGAGGCGACCGTCGTCGTACAGGCCGCGCAGGCGCTCAGGCGGATGGGCCGACCGGCCCGGGCCGAGGCCGTGCTGCGCGCCCATCTCGCGGCGCGCAGCGAGGGCGGAGAAGCCGCCGACCCGCGCGCCGACCTGTTTCTCGCGGAGTTGCTTATGGCGCGCGGTGCCCGGCTCGAGGCGATCACCGCCCTCGACCGCGCCGCGCTCGGTGCGCCTGACGCTGCCGCGGGCGCTGCCTCTCCGGCCCCCGCGCGGCCACCGTTGGAGGCGGCACTCGAGGCGCGGCGGATCCGGCTTTGGGCGCATATCGCCTCGGCAGAGGGCGCCCACCGCGAGGCAGCCGAGCTGTTCCGGGCGTCGAACGGCACGGGCCACGCCACCGAAGCAAGCGCCCTGCGCGAAGTCGAGGCCTGGGCCGCGCTCGGCGAGACCCGCGAGCGATCGCTCGCCCTGCGCCGCGGGCTGGGCCGCTTCCCGGCCTCGCTGGGGCTGGCACGGCACGCCGCCCTGTTTGCCGAGGAGGAAGGCGACTGGGAGAGCGCCGCGCAGGCCTGGGGCCATTGCGCCGAGCGCCATCCCGACGAGACGCGGGTCGCGCATCGGTTCGCCCTCGCCCTTCTCGAGGCACGCAGGCCCTACCATTTCCTGTCCGTGGTCGAGGCCCTCCCGGACGCGCAGCCGGTGCGAGACGACCCGCAAGGAGCGCAGACGCCCGGGGGGCGCGAGGGCGCCGAGGACGCCACGGGCGCGACCTTCGACGCGCGCCTGGTCGCGGCCTACCTGCGGCTTCTGCGCGAGCGGGCCGGGGGGCATGACGCCGATCTCGCGGCGCTCGAGCGGCTGGCCCGCAGCCCGGACGAACGCGCCGCCGTCGCCCGCTTCGCAGCGCGGGCGGCGCGCGCGCCCGTGGCGACGGCGCCTTCGGAGCCGGCCGCTGGCGCGGTCATGGCAGCGCGAGCCGACGCGGCGACGGAGGTGGGAAGCGGGGCCCAGACGTCCGCAGTGTCGCGCGTGCCGGCAGCAGCAGAGCCGCGCCCGACCATGTCCGGCGGGCTGGCGCCGGAACGGGCGCGTGGCGACCCGGGCCGTTCCATGCACGGCGCGGCGCGGGCTGCCGCCCATGCAGCATTGGAAGCAGGCGCGGGCGCTGCCGGACAGGCTGACCCCGCGCAGGCGCGCCAGCGGCCAGACGGTCGCGGACGCCCCCGGGTTCACGCCGACCGGGGCTGGCCCGAAGCGCCCCGTCCCCGTGCAGCGCCCGGCGTGCCCGGCACGGCGCCCGGTGGCGCCTGAAGACCGCCCGCCATGGCACGCTACCGCCTGACTCTGCATTGCGGCCTGCACAAGACGGGCACAACGGCCCTGCAAAAGGTGCTGCACCGCAATCGCGGCGCACTTGCCGCGCGCGGCGTCTTCTATCCCTCGCCTCCCGAGGGCGTCGGGCACAATCGCTTCTTCCGGGCCGCGCTCGCGCACGAGTTGCAGCATGCGCTCGAGGCGTTCTTCGTCTCCGGCACCGAACGGCTGCTGCTCAGCGCCGAGGACCTCTCGCTCCACCTCCTCGACCCCGCACGCGCGAGGGCGATCCGCGACACCTTCGCGCGGCTCTTCGACATCGAGATCATCGTCTATCTGCGCCGGCAGGACAGGCTCAAGGAGTCGGTCTATGCCGAGATCGTCAAGCGCCGGTTCACCGGGCCGATCGAGACCGACACCCACTACATGCTCGACTTCCGCGAGCGACTGGCCCGGCTCGAAGCCGCCTTTGGACGCGACGCGATGAAGGTGCGCCTCTACCCCGAGGACGCGCCTTGCCCCGCAACCCTCCTGGCCGACTTCTGCGCGGCGGCCGGCCTCGACCCCGCAGCGATGGAGACCGACGGCACCCGGCACAACGCGGCCTTCCACCGCCGCAAGACGCTGCTTCTGTCAGAGATGCCGGTGGGCGGGGGGCCGTCAGGGCGCGAGTTCATCCGGTTCCTCGCGACCTCGGCCGTGCCCGACGACGACGGGATCCGGTTTCTCGGGGCGCCGGATACCCACCGGGCGATCCTCGAGACTTACCGGGCGGGCAACGACGCGGTCGCCGCACGCTATGGCATGCCCGAGCCGCTACCCACTTTCGAGATGACGGAGGAACACGCGGCCTGGCGCCCGCCCGCCCCGATCACGGAGGCGGAACGCAAGGCCGTGCTGCATGCCTTCGTCGCCGCCGATTGAAGCGACGCCCGCCGTCGACCCACCGCGCAAGGCTCTTGCGAGAGCCTTGCCACGCGCCTTGCAAGGCGCGTCCCCGCGCGAGCAGCAACGCCGGCGCGAGACTGATCCACCAGAGACGGGGAAAGAAGCCCCGATCCCCCAGGAAACGCGCGAACAGGACGGGGGATCGGGGCATGTGGCCCGGCAGAAACGCCGAACCGCCAGGCTATGGCCGAACCGCGCCTCGCGGGAGGGGAACAGGAGACGACCCTGCCGCTGCCTTCGGTCCGTGATGTAAGGTCTAGCTGACAGAATCGATGTAAGCCTTGATATGGATCAACAGGCCCATTGCAATGCGCAGCCCCTTACGGGAAAGGGCCGCCCCGCGTGCGGGACGGCCCTCCGCGGCCAACCGAGACCGGCTGCGCTTTACTGCGTCGCGTCGGCGCTTTCGACGCCGCCGCCGAGACCGTGGACGTAGGCCGCCACGGCGCGGATCTCGGCCTCGCTCAGGCGCCCCTGCCACGAGGGCATCACGCCGAAGCGCGAGTTGTAGACCGTCTCGGTCAGCGTCTCGACGTCGCCGCCGTAGAGCCAGATCGCGTCGGTCAGGTTCGGCGCGCCCTGGACCGGGTCGCCGGTGCCGTCATCCATGTGGCAGGCGGCGCACTGCATGAGGTAGATCTCCTCGCCCGCCTCCGCGAGCGTCTCGTCGTGCTCCTGGTCGGAGATCAGACGCACGTACTGAACCACCTGCGCGATCTCGTCGTCGGTGAGCAGCTGGTCGCGCCCGAAGGCCGGCATCTGGCTCCACCGGGCATCGGGGTCTTCCTCGTTCCGGATGCCGTGGGCGATCGTGGCGTGGATGTCCTCGATCGTGCCGCCCCAGAGCCACGCATCGTCGAGCAGGTTGGGATAGCCCGCCGCCTGCACGCCCGCCGCGCCCGCACCATGGCACTGCGCGCACCAGGTGCGGTAGACGGCCGCGCCCGCGTTCTCGGCGTAGCCGAGCAGCTCGGGATCGGCCGAGATCTCGGTCAGCGGCGTCTCGACGAGCTGCGATCGGATCTCCGTATTGGCCTCCTCGAACAGCGCGATATCACGGGCCACGTCGAGACGGGTGTCGCCCGCCGCGCGCTGCCCGAGGAGGCCCTGCGTCGCCGAGGAGACGAGCGGCCAGGCCGGGTAGGCGATGGTGTAGCCCACCGACCAGATGATCGTGGCGTAGAACACCCAGAGCCACCAGCGCGGCAGGGGGTTGTTGTACTCCTCGATCCCGTCCCACGAGTGACCGGTCGTCTCCGGCTCCTTGCGCTCCTGCTTCACGGGTCTCTTGCTCATGTCCGAGTCTCCTTCCGGCTCTCCTCGGCATCGGGGACCGGGGCTTTCTCGTTGCGGAAGATAAGGTTGGCGCTGTCGCGATGTTGTTTCGAGGATCCCGGGCGGAACGCCCAGAGGATCGCCCCGCAGAAGAACACGAACATGAACAGCAGCATCCAGCTTCCGGCGAATTCACGCACGGCTTCGTAGGTCATGGCCGCCCCCTCACCGCGCCGGATCCGGCGTGAAGGTCGAGAAGTCGACCATCGTGCCCAGCACCTGGAGATAGGCCACGAGCGCGTCCATCTCGGTCACCTGCGGCTGCCCGTCGAAGTTGCGTGTCTGCGCGCCCGGGTAGCGCTCGACCAGGGCATCGGTCGCGTCCCAGTCGTCCTCGGGATTGGCCTGGGCCATGAAGTCGGAGCGGGCGGCCTCCATCATCTCGTCGGTGTAGGGCACGCCGAGCATCTGGTGAGTCTGCATCAGGTCGGTGATGTACCGCCCGTCGAGTTCGCGGTTCATCAGGAAGGCGTAGGGCGGCATGATCGATTCCGGCACCAGCGCCTGCGGCTTGATCAGGTGGTCGACATGCCATTGGTCGGAGTAGCGGCCGCCGACGCGGGCGAGATCCGGCCCGGTGCGCTTCGAGCCCCACTGGAACGGACGGTCGTACATCGATTCCGCTGCCAGCGAATAGTGTCCGTATCGCTCGACCTCGTCGCGCATGGGCCGCACCATCTGGCTGTGGCAGACATAGCAGCCCTCCCGGACATATATGTCGCGCCCCGCCAGTTCGAGCGGCGAGTAGGGGCGGACCCCGTCGACCTCCTCGATGGTGTTCTCGATGTAGAAGAGCGGCGCGATCTCGACGATGCCGCCGACCGTCACCACCAGGAAGCTGAGCACCAGCAGCAGGGTGGCGTTGGTCTCGATGATCTTGTGCTTGTCGATAAGAGCCATCTCGAGCCCCCCTTATTCGGCCGGCGCCGCGGCGGGCGCGGGCGCGGTCTGCTTGCGCTCGCCGCGCGTGATGGTGAGCCAGAGGTTCCAGCACATGATGAGCGCGCCGGTGAGGTAGAGCACCCCGCCGAGGCCGCGAACCACATACATCGGGAACTTGGCTGCGACGGTGTCGGCGAAGGAATTGACGAGGTAGCCGTTGGCGTCGACCTCGCGCCACATCAGGCCTTCCATGATGCCGGTCACCCACATCGAGGCGGCGTAGAGCACGATCCCGATCGTCGCGAGCCAGAAGTGCCAGTTGACGGCGGGCAGCGAGTAGAGCTGCGTGCGGCCCCAGAGCTTGGGCACCAGGAAGTAGAGCGCGCCGAAGGTGATCATGCCGTTCCAGCCGAGCGCGCCCGAATGCACGTGGCCGATCGTCCAGTCGGTGTAGTGCGACAGCGAGTTGACGGCCTTGATCGACATCATCGGGCCCTCGAAGGTCGACATGCCGTAGAAGCCCACCGAGATCACCATCATGCGGATGATCGGGTCGGTGCGCAGCTTGTCCCACGCCCCCGACAGCGTCATCAGGCCGTTGATCATGCCGCCCCACGAGGGCATCCACAGCATGATCGAGAACACCATGCCCAGCGTCGAGGCCCAGTCGGGCAGCGCGGTGTAGTGCAGGTGGTGCGGACCGGCCCAGATGTAGAGAAAGATCAGCGCCCAGAAGTGGATGATCGACAGCTTGTAGCTGAAGACCGGCCGCTCGGCCTGCTTCGGGATGAAGTAGTACATCATGCCGAGGAAGCCCGCGGTCAGGAAGAAGCCCACGGCGTTGTGGCCATACCACCACTGCACCATCGCGTCCTGCACGCCGGCGAAGACCTGCACCGACTTCGAGCCGAACATCGACACCGGGATCGAGAGGTTGTTGACGATGTGGAGCATCGCCACCGTCACGATGAAGCTCAGGTAGAACCAGTTCGCGACGTAGATGTGCTTTTCCTTGCGCCGCAGGATCGTGCCGAGGAACACCGCGAGATAGGCCACCCAGACGACCACGAGCCACCAGTCGATGTACCACTCGAACTCGGCGTATTCCTTCGACTGCGTGGCGCCGAGCAGGTAGCCGGTCGCGGCCAGCACGATGGTCAGCTGGTACCCCCAGAACACGAACCACGCCAGGTTGCCGCCCCAGAGCCGCGCCGCCGAGGTGCGCTGGACCACATAGAACGACGTTGCGATCAGGGCATTGCCGCCGAAGGCGAAGATCACCGCCGAGGTGTGCAGGGGCCGCAGGCGTCCGAAGTTCAGGTAGCCCTGGGCCCACTCGAAGTTGAGCGCCGGAAAGGCCAGCTGGAAGGCGATGAAGGTGCCCACAAGGAACCCCACCACGCCCCAGAAGGCGGTGGCGATCACCCCGTAGCGAATGACGTCGTCCATGTACGCGGTCTGGTCGACCGGCGCCTTGGGCTCGTCGGCCGTGCGCACGGCCCAGAGCATGAGGCCGCCCGCCGTCGCCATCACGATCAGCGCATGGACGAGGTAGGCCGCGTCACGCGCATAATTTGCCGCGATCGCCGCGCTGATCGCGATCACCCCAAATATGCCGATCTTGGCATAATCCCACATGATGTGTCCCTTGTTCGTTTGTTCTCGGCGCCTCGAATCCGGAAGGGACTCCTCCCGTTCGCACGCAACCCGACACCTCGCGGTATGCGGTTGCGTGCCGGGCCGCTGCCTTGATCTAGGTCAACGAAAGCGGGGGCTGCGCTTGCGGCAAGTCAAGGCGAATTGACACACCTTGTCCTAGCGTGCGAGCCGGAGGAGAAACGCAGGAAGGGCCTTCACATGGCATACAAATCGATCCTGACCGTCGTCATGGGCGGGACCGTGGAGGGATCTGCGCTCGAGGCCGCGGTGGCGATGGCCGAGGCACAGGACGCGCACCTCGAGGTGCTGGCGATGGGCGTCGACACGTCGGCGCCGGGCTACTACTACGCCGGCGCCAATGCGATGGTCGAACAGCAGGCGATCGAGCGCGCCCGCACCGAGGCTCAGAAGTCCGAGGGTGCGGTCCGCGAGGCGCTCAAGGGCGCCCCGGTGCGCTGGTCGGTCGTCTCGGGCGTCGCGCAGATCGGAACGATCCAGCAACTGGTGGGCGGCCACTCCCGCTTCGCAGACCTGGTGGTACTCTCCCGCCCCTACGGCGAGGGCAAGACGGCGGCCGACGAGGCGACCCTCGAGGCAGCGCTGTTCGCCGGTCACGTTCCGGTGCTGGTGGTCCCGGAGGGCAAGACCGTGACGGCGCCGCAAAAGATCGTGGTGGCGTGGAACATGTCGTCGGAGGCGATGGCCGCGATCCGGGCCGCGCTGCCGCTGCTGAAGGACGCGCAGTCGACCAACATCGTGATCGTGGACCCGCCGCGGCACTCGGCCGACCGGTCGGACCCGGGCGGCGAACTCAGCCAGATGCTCGCCCGGCACGGCGCCAAACCAGAAGTCTCGGTCATCGCGCAGACCCTGCCCAAGACCTCTGCCGTGATCGCGCGGCATTGCGAGGACCAGCAGGCCGACCTGCTCGTGATGGGTGCCTACGGTCACTCGCGGTTCCGCGAAGCGCTGCTGGGTGGGGCTACGCGCGACACTCTGGAATCGTGCGAGATTCCGGTCCTGATGCACCATTGAGAGCGACGGGCGGCCCCTTGGCCGCCCTGACCGCACCCGGCACAGCGTCAGGCCAGCATGCCGCCGTCGGTATCGTCGCCCGTCTCGTCGAGCAGACGGTCGAAATCGGGCACCGAGATGTGCCGCTTCGACGCCAGTTCGATCACCCCCTCGCGCTTGAGCGCCGACATCTGCCGGCTGACCGTCTCGAGAGTCAGGCCCAGATAATCGGCCATCGCCTCGCGCGTGAGAGGCAGGTCGAATTCGAGCTGCCCGCCGGTCTTGGCGAGCTTGAGCGAGGCATCGCGCCGGGCGATGATCGCCAGCAGCGAGGCGATCTTTTCCCGCGCCGTCTTCCGACCCAGAAGCAGCATCCATTCCCGCGCCGCGTCGAGCTCGTCGAGCGTCATCTCGAGGAGCCGCTGCGAGACATGCGGGGTCTTTACCATCATCTCTTCGAACGGCTTGCGGCGGAAGCAGCACATCGTGACATCGGTCGTCGCGGTCACGTCGTAGGCCGCCCGCTCGCGCCCCGGCCGCCCCATGAAGTCGGACGGCAGCAGCAGACCCACCATCTGGGTGCGCCCGTCTTCGAGCGTCTGAGTCAGCGTTGCGATCCCGGTCACAACCGAGGCCACGAAATCCATCCTGTCGCACGTCCAGGCGATGGTCTGCCCGGCCTGGAACGATCGATAGAACTTCATCTCCTCGAGCCGGGCCAGCTCGTCCGTCTCGCAACGGGCACAGACCGCGCGATGACGTATCGGACAGTTGGCGCACTCCATCTGGTAGGATTCGAGCTGCGTCGTGGGCATGGGCCTTTGCTTTCTTGATCCTGGTCAAAGCTGACCGTGTCAGGCTGGCTTAACGGTATGCCCATGACACACCTCTCGCAACTCGCCCGGATGGGCCTCTTTGACGCGCGGGTGCCTCGTTACACGAGTTACCCAACGGCACCGCACTTCTCGTCGGATGTCGGCCCCGCCCAGTTCGGCGAGTGGGTCGAGGCGATCCCCGAGGGGGCGGAGCTCTCGCTCTATGTGCATATCCCCTTCTGCAGAAGGCTTTGCTGGTTCTGCGCCTGCCGCACGCAGGGCACCGCGTCGGGCGCACCCGTGGCCGCCTATCTCGAGGTGGTGAAGCGGGAACTCGCGCTCCTCGCCGAGCGCCTGCCGCCGCGGGTTACGTTGTCGCACCTGCACTGGGGCGGCGGCACGCCCACACTGCTCGACCCCGACATGATCCGCGGCCTGACCGAGTCGATCTTCGGTGCCGTGCCGATGGCCGAGGGCGGCGAGTTCTCGGTCGAGATCGACCCTTCGGAGGTCGACGATGCGCGCCTCGACGCGCTGGCCGAGGTGGGCATGACCCGCGCCTCGATCGGCGTGCAGGACTTCGACCCCGAGATCCAGAAGATCATCGGACGCGAGCAGAGTTTCGAGATCACCGAGGCCGCGGTGAACGGCATCCGCGCCCGCGGCATCCAGAGCCTCAATGCCGACATCCTCTACGGCCTGCCCGACCAGAGCCAGGCCCGCATCACGGATTCGGTGCAGAAGCTTCTGTCGCTCGATCCCGACCGCGTGGCGCTCTACGGCTACGCCCATGTGCCGTGGATGGCGCGGCGGCAGACGCTGATTCCCTCCGACCGGCTGCCCACGCCGGAAGAGCGGCTGCAGCTTTTCGACACCGCGCGCCGGCTCTTCATGTGGGACGATTACGACGAGGTCGGCATCGACCATTTCGCCCGAAAGGGCGACTCGATGGCCGTGGCCGCCCGCGACGGCACGCTGCGCCGCAACTTCCAGGGCTACACGGTCGATACCGGCGTCGCGCTGGTGGGGCTCGGCGCCTCGGCGATCTCGCGCTTCCCGCAGGGCTATGCGCAGAACCGCCCCGGTACCGGCGATTATGCCAAGGCGGTCGAGGCTGGTAGCTTCGCCACCAAGCGCGGCCACACCTTCACGACCGACGACCTGATGCGCGGCCGGATGATCGAGCAGCTGATGTGCCGCTTCCGCACCGACCGGGTGGAGTTGCAGCGCGACTACGGCGCAGACCCGGCCGTGCTCGACCGGCTCTTTGCCCGGGCCGAGGCGGAGTTCGGCGCCTACGTGCATCGGGTGCCCGGCGGGCTCGAGATCCCGCAGGAGGGGCGCCCGCTCACGCGCATGATCGCCCGGCTCTTCGATGCCTACGAGCTCGACCGTGCGGGCCATAGCCCCGCGGTCTGAGCTCCGGCGCCACCCCCGTCGCAAGCCGGCGGACCACAGGATGACCACGCGCGCCGCGCCGCCCCGGCGGCGCGCCTTCTCGTGTGAGCGCCGGCCCAGTGGGGTGCCGTTCCGCTTGGCGGAAAGACGGGCCACCCCTCTGGACCCAGCGGCGTATGGCCGCTACGAGGCATTCTCGCTATTTGTCGCGCCTTCGGCATGGACATGCGCCGCGCGCGACCGATGTTTCGGCAGGTTTGGCAAGGGTCTCCCCGCAGGAGGATAGAGTGGACAGAACAAGCGCAGTGATCCTCGGCTTCGGTCTGCCGGCGATCTTGATCTTCGTCGTGTGGGCGACGGCCGGCTCGATCTACCAGACGACCTCGGCGCCGCCGCCGCGCCCCGCCGCGGAGCAGGTCGATGAGGCGTCGGAAGACACGGCCGCCGCCGAGGCCCCTGCAGAGGACGCCCCCGCCGAGGAAGACACGGCCGAGGCCGAGGCCCCCGCAGAGGACGCTCCCGCCGAGGAAGACACGGCCGAGGCCGAGGCCCCCGCAGAGGACGCCCCGTCCGAGGAAGACACGGCCGCCGCCGAGGCTCCCGCAGAGGACGCTCCCGCCGAGGAAGACACGGCCGCAGCCGAGGCCCCTGCAGAGGACGCCCCCGCCGAGGAAGACACGGCCGAGGCCGAGGCACCCGCAGAGGGCGCTCCCGCCGAGGAAGACACGGCCGAGGCCGGCATCGACCTCGCCGCGCTGGTCGAGGCCGGCGACGTCCGCTCCGGCTCGCGCCTCTGGCGCCAGTGCTCGGCCTGCCATGTCGCCGACCAAGAGCAGAACCGCGTCGGTCCGCATCTCGTGGACGTGATCGGCCGCGAGAAGGCGTCGATCGACGACTTCCGCTATTCCGAAGCCCTCACCTCGCTGGAGGGGTCCTGGACGGCCGACGAGATGTCGGCCTGGCTCGAGGACCCGCGCGAGTATGCGCCCGGCAACCGCATGACGTTCAACGGCCTCGACGACCCGCAGGAGTTGGCGGACATCCTCGCCTATCTCGCCGACATCCAGCTGCAGAACGGCAGCTGACGACATCGCGGTGCCCCGGTGGGTCGTCCAGCCGCCCCGGGGCCCCGGGGCACCGCGGCCACGCCGGGCATCAGCCGCCAGGCACACCACCGGCCGCGAACGCCCCAGGTCGCGCAGGCGGCGGTGCATCGACCCTTTCGCATCCTCCATTCCGCATTATCGCCGCGCCCCGCCCTTGAGGCCGCGCGTTACGATCCGCGGTGAAAGGTCCGGGTGCTGTGCGGCCGGCAGCCTCCCGCGGGCGGCCGGGGCGACGCGCTGCAGCGCCGCGCGCGGCGTCCAGCTCAACGGATCCGGGGCCGCGCGATGCGCCGCCCCGGACGGAGGCGGGAGCGCCCCCGGCACACCGGCAGGGGGCTCGGCGCGTCGCCGGGCCCAGGCCGACCCTGTCAGTCGAGCGTGCCAGTGGCCGAAAGCAGCGTCTCGCCCGAGTGGTCGTCGCCCCCGTCAGTGTCTGTCGACACCCACGCCGCGCCGTTGGCGCGGATCACCAGCCCGCCACTTCGGGCCGCCTCAGCGGCGGTGCAGGGCGCGGGCGGCGGCGTCCTGCGAGAGGGCGCCGATCTCGCTGCGGGCAATGCCGAGGTCGGCCAGCTCGCGCTCGCTGAGGGCCGAAAGCTCGCGCCAGGTCTGACGATAGACGGCGTTGTAGGCGCGGCGCTCGCGCAGCGCGTCGAGGGTCGTCTGCAGCAGGCGGGCAAGGGCGCCGTCGCGCTTGCCGGCGGCGTTGATGAAGGCCATGTCCTGTCCTTTCTCGAGGTCGGGGCGGCGCACCGAGGCACCGCTCGTCGGTCTCCCTGCCCCAAGAGTTGGACGGAATGCTGCAGTTGCACAATGACCGGCAGCGAAATGCTGCCATGCAGCATCCGCAGGGCAGCAGTCACCGGACCGTAACCTTTCCCTGGTCCGATCCGCCGACTGTCGGCCTCGCCCGCCGCGTCAGACCGACAGGCAGACGTATTTCATCTCGAGATATTCCTCGATCCCGTGGCGCGAGCCCTCGCGGCCAAGCCCCGACTGCTTGACCCCGCCGAAGGGCGCGACCTCGGTCGAGATGATGCCGGTGTTGACGCCCACGATCCCGTACTCCAGCGCCTCCGAGACGCGGGTCACGCAACCGAGGTCGTTGGCGTAGAAATAAGCCGCGAGACCGAAGATCGTGTCGTTGGCCATCGCCACCGCCTCATCCTCGGTGTCGAAGCGGAAGAGCGGCGCGAGGGGGCCGAACGTCTCTTCGGTGGCGAAGCGCATCTGCTGCGTCGCGCCGGCCACGACCGTCGGCAGGAAGAACCGCCCGCCATTGCCGTGGCGCGCGCCGCCCGTCAGCACCTGCGCACCCTTCTCCTGCGCGTCGGCGAGGTGCGCCTCGACCTTGGCCACCGCGTCGTCGTCGATCAGCGGGCCGATCTGGGTGCCCTCGGCCATCCCGTCGCCGACCTTCATGCCCTCCATGCGCCTGGCGAGCTTTTCGGCGAAGGCGTCGTGGATGCCGGCCTGCACGTAGATGCGGTTGGCGCAGACACAGGTCTGGCCCGCGTTGCGCAGCTTGCACAGGATCGCGCCCTCGACGGCGGCATCCAGATCGGCGTCGTCGAAGACGATGAACGGCGCGTTGCCGCCCAGCTCCATCGTCGCCTTCTTCACCGTGTCGGCGGACTGGCGCAGCAGGATGCGGCCGACCTCGGTGGAGCCGGTGAAGGTGATCTTGGCGATCTTCGGGTTCTCGCAGAACTCCTTGCCGATCTCGGGGGCGTTCGACAGATCCGACGGCAGGATCGACAGCACCCCTTCGGGGATGCCGGCGCGCGTCGCCAGCACACCCAGCGCCAGCGCCGAGAGCGGCGTCTGCTCGGCCGGCCGCACCAGGAAGGCGCAGCCGGCGGCGAGCGCAGGCGCGGCCTTGCGGGTGATCATGGCGTTGGGAAAGTTCCACGGGGTGATCGCCGCGGCGATGCCGATGGGCTGGCGCAGCACGTGGATGCGCTTGTCGGGCTGATGGCCGGGGATGATCTCGCCGTAGACGCGCTTGGCCTCCTCGGCGAACCATTCGACGAACGACGCGCCGTAGGCGATTTCGCCGCGGGCCTCGGCCAGCGGCTTGCCCTGCTCGGCGGTCAGGATCACCGCGAGATCCTCGGCCGCCTCGGTCATCAGGTCGAACCAGCGGCGCAGGATGGTCGCGCGTTCCTTGGCGGTGCGGGCAGCCCAGTCCTTCTGCGCGGGGCCCGCGGCATCCACCGCGCGCGCGATGTCGGCGCGCGACAGGTGCGCCACCTGGGCGATGCGCGCCCCGTTGGCGGGGTTCGTCACGGCGAAGGTCGCGCCGTCGCCCGCCTCCTCCCACCTGCCGGCGACATAGGCTTTCGTGGCGAGCAGGTCGGGGTCGGACAGGCGGGCCCTGAGATCGTCGAACGTGTCGAGCATGGTGCGTCTCCTGGTTCTGGCGGTCCGGGCGGCGGCGGCGAGGCGCGCGCGGGCATCGCGCCCTCTGGCGCCCGGTCTCGCGCCCTGCTTATCTTACGGCAGGCAGGCATGCGAGGGGCGATGGCCGACCCGACCGACTATGACAACGCAGATTTCATCCCCGACGGCCCAGGCTATTTCACGCGGTGGGAGGCGGCGGCGGCGGCATTCCGCGCGGGGCACCCGGAGGCACGCCTGGGCCTGCCCTACGGCGCCCATGCGCGCGAGCGGTTCGACCTGTTCCTTCCCGGCACGGCGCCCTCGGGCCTTGTCGTGGTCGTGCATGGCGGCTTCTGGCGCATGGGAGACCGCTCGATGTGGTCGCACCTCGCCGCCGGGCCGCTCACCCGCGGCTGGGCCTGCGCCCTGCCCTCCTACCCGCTCTGCCCAGAGGTGCGGATCGGCGAGATCACCCACTCGATCGCCCGCGCCTTGCCCGCGATGGCGGCCGAGGTGGGGGGGCCGATCCTGCTCGCAGGCCATTCGGCCGGCGGACATCTCGTGCTGCGCATGGTCTGCCCCGACATGGGCCTGCCGCTGCATGTCGCGCAGCGCATCGCGGGCGTGCTCTCGATCTCGCCGCTGAGCGATCTCGCGCCTCTCATCGAGATGCCGATGAACGCCGACCTGCGGATCGACGCGGCCGAGGCAGCGACCGAGAGCCCCGTGCACCACCCCGCCCCCGGCCTGCCGGTCGAGGTGCTGGTGGGCGCGGCCGAGCGGCCCGCCTTCATCGACCAGGCCCTCTGGATGGGCGACGCATGGCCCGCGGCCGAGGTGACCCTCGCGCCCCGCCGCCACCATTTCAACGTGATCGAGGCGCTCGAGGACAGCGACAGCTCCCTGCTCCGCCGCTGGCTGCCCTAGCCCGCGCCGAACCGCTCCGACCATGTGGGCTTGGGGTCGCCCGGCACGGGTCGGGCGGCGTGGACGCCGCGCGCCACGGCGCGGGCGAGGCAGCAGGAGGCCGCGTGCCCGATGAGCAGCGGGTCGGCTACCGGATCGGCCAGCGGGCGCGCGCCGGTGGCAACGGCGAAGACGAGATCACCGTCGATGGGCGTGTGCGCGGGCACGATGGCGCGGGCGAGCCCGTCATGGGCGGCCACCGCCATGCGCGCAGTCTGCGCCTTGGTCAGCGCGGCGTCGGTTGCGACGATGGCCAGCGTCGTCGCCTCGCGGGCTCCGCCCCCTCCGCTGCCGGGATCGAAGCCCTTGATCGGAGGGCGCCGCGACGGGTCGGGCGGCGTGCCGGGGCCATGCCCGCCGAACTCGTGGCCGAACTCGAAGGGCGCGGCCCAGAAGCGGCCGGCCTCGTCGATCGTGACCGAGCCGGCGCAGTTGACGGCCGCCAGCGCGCCTACGGTGACGCCGCCCTCCAGCACCGCCGAGGCCGAGCCGAGACCGCCCTTGAGCGTGGCCGTGACGCAGCCCGTCCCCGCCCCGGCGGTGCCGAGCGCGAAGTCGTCTGCCGCTGCGGAATAGGCATCGCGACCGAGCGCCGCATAGGGGCTTGCGCCCCACTCCTTGTCGCCGCCATTGGCGAGGTCGAAGAGGATCGCCGCCGGCACGATGGGCACCCGCACCGGACCGGCGGGATAGCCGCGCCCCTCGGCGCGCAGGGCAGCCGTCACGCCGCCGGCCGCGTCCAGCCCGTGTGCCGAGCCGCCCGCCAGAACCAGCGCGTCGACCTGCTCCACCAGCCGGTCGGGCGCGAGCAGGTCGGTCTCGCGCGTGCCGGGGGCGCCGCCCATGACGTGCACGGCGCCGGTGAAGGGCATGTCGGCGGTGAGCACCGTCACGCCGGTCCTGACGCGGTGGTTCTCGGCATTGCCCACCCGCAGGCCGGCGACGTCGGTGATCAGGTTGCGCGTGCCCGGCCTCATGCTGTCCTCATTCGGGGGCGATCCCGCCGGGGCCGGGGCGGTGGCGAACGCCGCGATGCACGCCGAGCCCCGTCAGCCGGTCGGACTGGTCGGGCAGCAGGCGGCCCTCGGGCACCGCCTCGGGGAACATCAGCACGCAGGTCGTGTGAAGGCCCAGCGCATCCTCCAGCGCCTGCGCCAGCTCGGTTTCGAAATGATGGGCGAGGCGGGCGCGCGGATCGCCCATGATGACCTCGACCTCGCCGAGATCGAGCCCCGGCATCGCGTCCTCGAGATGGGCAAAGACCAGCGGCTGGCTGTCGAACGTGCCGGCATAGACTGCGATGCGGGTGGCCTCGGTCGCCATCAGATGCAGCGCCCCCCGTCGACCTCGAGCACCGCCCCGGTGATCATCGACGCGCCGTCCGAGCACAGGAACGTGGCCGCCGACCCCATGTCCTGCGGGGTGGAGAAGCGTCCCATCGGGATGGTCGACAGGAACTTCGCCCGCATCTCCGGCGTGTCCTCGCCGAGGAAAGACGACAGCAGCGGCGTCTCGCCCGCGACGGGGGCGAGCGCGTTGACACGAATCCCGGCCGGGGCGAGTTCCACCGCCATCGTCTTGGTCGCGGTGATCATCCAGCCCTTCGACGCGTTGTACCAGTTGAGCCGCGGCCGGGGAGAAAGGCCGGCTGTGGACGCGACGTTGAGGATCGCGCCCCGTCCCCGAGCTTTCATCCCCGGCACGACGGCGCGGGCGGTCAGGTAGACCGACTTCGCGTTGACGGCGAAGACACGGTCGAAGTCGTCCTCGCGCACCTCCTCGAGCGGTCCGGGCGCGTGGGTGATCCCGGCATTGTTCACTAGGATGTCGAGCGGGCCGAGCGCCTCGTCGGCCGAGCGCAGCATCGCGTCGACCGACGCGCCCTGCGAGACGTCGGCCTCGCGACCGACGCCACCGATCTCGCCCGCCACCTCCCGCGCCGCGCCGGCACGGATATCGGCCACCGCGACGCGAGCGCCGGCCGCCGCGAAGGCGCGTGCGATGCCCGCGCCGAAGCCCGACCCGCCGCCGGTGACCAGGGCCACCTTGTTCTCCAGCATCCTCCGTCCTCCTCGGGGGCGAGCAAATCCCTTGAGAAAGGGATTTGCAAATCCGTTTCCAACGGATTTTCCCCGCGCAGCCGCGACGGTGGCGCGCAGCCTCGCCGGGCGTGCGGCAGGAGGTCAGCCGGCGCTGTCGGGGCGGGCCTTGGCCCGCGCCTTCTGCGCCTGGGCGGCGGCGCGCGCCTGGCCGATCTCGGCCAGCTTGGCCTGGATGCGGCCGCGGCGTCGGTTCTGGTAGGCGGTGATGACGGGCAGCGACAGCGAATAGATGACCGTCGCCGTGATCAGGCCGGGGATGATGCCACCCACCGTGTAGGGCAGGAACACGTCCCGGTAGAAATCTGCCAGCCCGCCCCAATGCGCCACCTCGGGGGTAAAGATCGCCTTGGCGTTGTGCCACAGATCCTCGAAGGCGCCCGAGAACTTCTCGCCCAGCCGCCCTTCGCCCGCCGCCGAGAACTCGCCGTAGAGCATCCAATTGCCGAGCCGCAGGCTGACGGCGGCGATGATCGGAAAGGTGATCGGGTTGCCGAAGAAGGTCGCCAGCAGCGCCGCCACCACATTGCCCCGGATCAGCCACGCGAAGCCGGCCGAGACGAGAAAGTGCAGCCCGTAGAGCGGCGTGAACGAGATGAACACGCCCGACCAGATGCCGCGTGCGATCCGGTGGGGGCTGTCGGGCAGTCGCCGCAGCCGGTGCTTGACGTATTGCGCCGCCCGGCCCCAGCCGCCGCGCGGCCAGAACGTCTCTACCGTGGCTCGCGCCCAGCTTCGCCTCTTGCGCCGCTTGAAGACCACGCGCGCCCCCTTCAGCCCGGCATCACCGGAGCGGTCGCGACAGGATCGACGCCGTTGCCGGCGCCGGCCGGCCCCGTGCCGCCGCCGTCGGCGGGCGCGGCCTCTTGCCCGGACCGGCGCAGGCGCGCCAGCTCGGCCACGTCGTTTTCCGCTTCAAGCGCCGTCATGACCATGTGCAGATGCTCTACGTCTCGCAATTCAACATCCACACGAAGTCGGTAAAAATCCGGCTTCGTGTCGACGAACTCGAGATCGGAAATGTTGGCTTTCTGCTCGCCGATCAAGGTGCAGATGCGCCCAAGGACGCCCGCGTCGTTCGACAGCACGATCCCCAGAGACACGGTGTAGACGGCCGGGTGCAGGCCCGAATGCCAGTGCAGATCGATCCAGCGGTCCGGCTGATCCTCGACGGCGACGAGCTGGGGGCAGTCGATGGCGTGCACGACAACGCCCTGCCCACGATAGGTGATGCCCACGATCCGCTCGCCCGGCAGGGGCTGGCAGCAGGTGCCGCGATGGGGGTGCTGCTCGGGCGCAAGGCCGAGCACGGCTCGCGAGGGCGCGACCTCTTCCCCCTTTCGGGAGAGGTCGGGGTAGAGCGTGTCGACCACGTCGCGCGCGCTCATCTCGGCGGAGCCGAGGCGGGCGAGCAATTCGCCGGCGTGGGGCAGGCCGAGCTGCTTCGCGGCGGTGGCCAGCGCCTTGTCGGTGGCCTTCTTGCCGACATGTTCGAAGGCAACGCGGGCGAGTTCCCGGCCAAGCTTCATGTAGCGCTCGCGGTTCTCCTCGCGCAGCGACCGGCGGATCGCGGCCTTGGCACGGCCGGTCACCACGATCTCGAGCCAGGTCGACTGGGGTCTTTGCCCCTCGGCGGTGATGATCTCGACCGACTGGCCGTTCTTGAGGCGCGTCCACAGGGGCACGCGCACCCCGTCCACCTTGGCGCCGACGCATGAATCGCCGATCCGCGTGTGGATGCCGTAGGCGTAGTCGAGCGGCGTCGCCCCCTTGGGCAGTTTCACCACGTCGCCCTTGGGCGTGAAGCAGAACACCTGGTCGGAATACATCTCGAGCTTGACGTGCTCGAGGAACTCCTCGCCCTCGGCCTCGACGAACCGCTCCTTGAGCTGGCTGATCCACTTGGCGGGGTCGACGGCGAAGCGATTCTCGGCGCGCACACCGTCGCGATACGACCAGTGCGCGGCCACCCCCGCCTCGGCTACCTCGTGCATTTCGCGGGTGCGGATCTGCACCTCGACGCGCTTGCCGTCGCGCCCAGAGACGGTTGTATGAATCGACCGGTAGCCGTTCGATTTGGGCTGGCTGATATAGTCCTTGAAACGTCCCGGCACGGCCTTCCAGCGCTGGTGGATGGCGCCGAGCACGCCATAGCATTCCTGCTCGGTGCCCGTGATGACGCGGAAGCCGTAGATGTCGGACAGACGGGAGAAGCTCAGCTGCTTTTCCTGCATCTTGCGCCAGATCGAATAGGGCTTCTTGGCACGGCCGAACACCTCGGCCCCGATGCCGACCTTCTTCAGCTCGGCCCGGATGTCGCCCGTGATCTTGTCGATCACGTCACCCGTCTCGCGCTGGAGCGTGACGAAGCGGCGGATGATCGAGCGGCGCCCGTCGGGATTGAGCACCTGGAAAGCGAGATCCTCGAGCTCGTCGCGCATCCACTGCATGCCCATCCGGCCGGCGAGGGGCGCGTAGATGTCCATCGTCTCGCGGCTCTTCTGCTTCTGCTTCTCGGGCTGCTGCCAGCGTATCGTGCGCATGTTGTGCAGGCGGTCGGCAAGCTTGACGAGGATCACGCGAAGATCCTCGGACATGGCCATGAAGAGCTTGCGAAAATTCTCGGCCTGCTTGCTCTCCGACGAGGTAAGCTGAAGATTGGTGAGCTTGGTTACCCCGTCGACCAGCCGCGCGATCTCGTCGCCGAACTCGCGCGCGATGTCGGTGTAGCGGGCGCGGGTATCCTCGACCGTGTCGTGAAGCAGCGCGGTGACGATGGTATCGTCGTCGAGCCGCATGTCGGCAAGGATCGCGGCGACAGCAACCGGATGCGTGAAATACGGCTCGCCAGAGTGGCGGGTCTGGCCCTCGTGCATCTTGTCGCCGTAGGCGTAGGCCCGGCGAATGAGGTCGCCGTCGCTGCGCGGGTTGTAGGCGGCGATGCGCGCGGCGAGATCGTCGGCGGACAGATGCGTCGTCGTCGCCGCCTCGTTGGCACGGATTTCAGCCGAGTAGGGCGTTACTTGGGCTCCTGCGCTTCCATGAGCTGCCGCAGGAGCATCTCTTCCGACATGTCATCGTTGTCCGGCTTGTCGGCGCTCTCGGATCCCATGAGCAGCGCCATCGAGTCTTCCTCCGGCTCGTCGACCTCGATCTGGGTCTGCAGACTTTCGATCATGCGCTCGCGCAGAGTGTCGGCCTGCTGGGTTTCCTCTGCGATCTCGCGCAGGGCGACGACGGGGTTCTTGTCGTTGTCCCGGTCGACGGTGATCGGGCTGCCCGAGCTGATCTCGCGGGCACGATGGGCAGCGAGCATAACGAGCTCGAACCGGTTGGGAACCTTGTCGACGCAATCTTCGACGGTGACGCGGGCCATGCAATCCTCCGAACGTGGGGAACAAGGGATCTAGCGCGACGACCCCTGCTTTGCAAGGGCGCGCGGCGGGGCAAGCGGGCGGATCGCGGCGCGCTCGGTCTCGGGCAAAGCGTCGCGCAGCGCCGCGGCCGTCTGGCCGGTCACTGGGTGGCGCCAGTCGGGCGAAATCTCGGCCAGCGGCACCAGCACGAAGGCGCGCGCCTGCAGCCGCGGATGCGGCAGGATCAGCCGGTCTGGCGTGCGGATTCGCTGCTCTTCCGCCGGCAGACCGGCCCAGAAGGCCCAGACCGAGCGGTCGGGCGCTACCGCTCCGCCGTGGTCGAGCAGGTCGAGATCGAGGGTCCGCGCGCCCCAGCGCGCGCTCCGCCGTCGCTCGAACCGCGCCTCGAGAGCGTGGAGCTCCGCCATGAGCGCTCGGGGCGAAAGCGGCGTGGCGAGCCGCACCACGGCATTGGCATAATCAGGCCCGGCGCCGGCGGGCACACAAGGGGTGGCATAGACGCGACTCGCCGCCGCGACCCGCCCGGGCAGACCTCCGAGGGCTGCGATCGCCTCGGCCACGGTCTCGGCCGGCGCGGCGCCGTCGCGCGGCAGATTCGCGCCGAGGGCGACATGGGCCGTCATATCGCGCCCTGTAACGGCATCATGACAACTTGCAGTTTCCCGCACGGCGCCCCATCCTTGGTGTTGTCGCGAGGCGCCCCGGCCCCGCCACCACTCATTTCGCACAGATGGGGCGCGCCACGCTTCGAGGAAAGGGGTTTTCCATGTTTTACCGCGACGAGCGTCTCGCGCTCTTCATCGACGGGTCGAACCTCTACGCCGCCGCCAAGGCCCTGGGATTCGACATCGACTACAAGCTCTTGCGACAGGAATTCATGCGGCGGGGCAAGCTCCTGCGCGCCTTCTATTACACGGCCCTGCTGGAGAGCGAGGAATACTCGCCGATCCGGCCGCTGGTCGACTGGCTGCACTACAACGGCTTCGCCATGGTGACGAAGCCCGCCAAGGAATACACCGACAGCCAGGGGCGGCGGAAGGTGAAGGGCAACATGGACATCGAGCTCGCCGTCGACGCGATGGAGCTCGCCCCCCGCCTCGATCATATCGTGCTGTTCTCGGGCGACGGCGATTTCAAGCCGCTGGTCGAGAGCCTGCAGCGCCAGGGCGTGCGCGTGTCGATCTGCTCGACCATTCGCAGCCAGCCGCCGATGATCGCCGACGAGCTGCGCCGGCAGGCCGACAACTTCATCGAGCTCGACGACCTGCGCGAGGTGATCGGCCGCCCCCCGCGCGAACACCGGGAGCCGCGCGAGCACCGCGGAGAGGTCTCGGACCGCGCGGACGAGAAAGAGCAGGAGACCTCGTGACCTGACGCAGAGGGCGCCTGCGCTAGCTCCCGACTTGTGACGACCGGAAGTGCCGCCGCCGACCTGATCGTGCTCTTTGCCGCCGCCTTCGGCGCGGCGACCATCCTGCCGTTCCAGTCGGAGATCGTGTTCGGCGCGATGCAGGCCGAGGGCGCGGTCGCGCTCTGGCTGGTCGTGGTCGTGGCGAGCGTGGGCAATACGCTGGGCTCCGTCGTCAACTATCTGATGGGTCTCTGGGCCGAGCGATTCCGCGACCGGCGGTGGTTTCCCGCCACGCCCGCCCAGCTCGACCGGGCGCAGCGCTGGTATGCAAGGTGGGGTGTGTGGTCGCTCCTGCTCTCGTGGGCTCCCTTCGCCGATGCGCTGACCGTGGCCGCGGGCGTCATGCGCACCCCTTGGTGGCTGTTCCTCGCGCTCGTAAGCGTCGCCAAGACGGGGCGCTACCTGATCCTCGCGGGCCTGCTCTCGGGCGTGCTGCCCGGGCCGGAGGAGACGCCCGTCGCGCCCGTCCAGGCGGCGCCCTCCGAGGCGGCGCCCGCCCGGATCGCGCCCGACTAGTTCGAGAACGTCACCGAGTCGGCATTGATGCGGTTGTGGATCTCGACCACCTCGCCGGGCCAGGTGCTCTTGATGAAGGCGAGCGCGGCGAGGATCTCGTCCTCGGTCAGCACGTCGCCGAAGCCCATCATGTTCGAGCGGTAGCCGCGGCCCACCACGGCCTCCGTCCCGCGCGTGGTGATGTCGATGAGCAGGGCATCCGCGTGGTGCCAGGTGTGGCCCGTCTCGTCATGCGGCGGGGCCGGCAGCAGGCCGGCCGCATCCGGGCTGCGCCAGTCGGGCACCTGCCCCTCGAGCTCGGCGCCGTGGCAGGCCGCGCAGTGGTCGGCGTAGATCGCCTCGCCCAGCGCGACGGCCTGCGCATCCTCGTAGGGGATGAGCTGGCCGAGACGTTTCTGCTGCCCGCCGCTCATCGCCCAGGCGGCAAGGCCGGCGGCGCCGGCGGCCCCGGCGGTCGCGACGACGGCAATGGTGGCGATCCTGCGCATGACGGCTCCTTCCGACGGATCGCTTGAACCGTCCGGCAGGAGGAAGGTGAAGTCACGCTCGCGTGAGAGGGCCGCAGCGCCGCTCCGACGCAGCCCGCCCGGGTGGACGCGCCCGCGCGCCTTCTCTACCTTGCACACAAAGGAGTTCGCCGCATGTCAAAGCCGCCTCTCGCCCTCTACCTCGCCGCCCCGCGCGGCTTCTGCGCGGGTGTCGACCGCGCGATCAAGATCGTGGAGATGGCGCTCGAGAAGTGGGGCGCGCCGGTCTATGTGCGGCACGAGATCGTGCACAACCGCTTCGTGGTCGACGGCCTGCGCGAGAAGGGCGCGGTGTTCGTGGAAGAGCTCGACGAATGCCCTCCCGACCGGCCGGTGATCTTTTCCGCCCACGGCGTGCCCAAGGCGGTGCCGGCCGAGGCCGCGCGGCGCGAGATGGTGTATGTCGACGCGACCTGCCCGCTCGTGTCGAAGGTGCATATCGAGGCGGCACGGCACCACGAGAACGGGCTGCAGATCGTGATGATCGGGCATGCCGGCCACCCGGAGACCGTGGGCACGATGGGCCAGTTGCCCGCGGGCGAGGTGCTGCTGGTCGAGACGCCGGACGACGTGGCGACGCTGGAGGTGCGCGACCCCGAGCGTCTCGCCTTCGTCACGCAGACGACGCTGTCGATCGATGACACGGCCGAGGTGGTCGACGCCCTCAAGGCGCGCTTTCCCGCCATCGTCGGCCCCCACAAGGAAGACATCTGCTACGCCACGACCAACCGGCAGGAGGCGGTCAAGGCGATGGCGCCGCGAATCGACGCGATGCTGGTCGTCGGCGCGCCCAACTCATCGAACTCCAGGCGCCTGGTCGAGGTGGGCGCGAAGGCCGGTTGCCGCTACGCCCAGCTCGTGCAGCGGGCGGCCGACATCGACTGGCGCGCGCTCGAGGGGATCGCCTCGGTCGGGATCACCGCCGGCGCCTCGGCTCCGGACGTGCTCGTGAACGAGGTGATCGACGCCTTCCGCGAGCGCTACGAAGTGACGGTCGAGGTGGTCGAGACGGCGCAGGAGAACGTCGAGTTCAAGGTGCCCCGGGTGTTGCGCGAGCCCGTGGGCGCCTGAGCGGCCCCCGGCGCTCGCACGCAAGCGCCGGCCGGTCTCGCCGCACCGCCTCCCGGCGTCCGGGGCGCGCTCCCGCCTTGACTCGATGCCTTTCGGCATCTCGCTCCGTTGGGCCGGCGCCGCGCGCACGCGCGGCGTGCCTGCGCCGCTCTGCACGGTCCGCATCGGGACGGACCGGCTGACAGAGCGGCGGGGACTCGGCCGCACCAGGACGCGCGCGCCGATCCGGGGCGCATCCGCCCCGGCGCGACCGCATTTCGCGGGCCGCCCATGTCGTGCGGGGCGGCGAGAGGAGCGCAGTCTGCGGAGCGCGGCGACCGCCCGGCGCGGTGGCCCTTCCCCTCGGCGCGGGAGGCGCTAGAAAGCGGGCCATGCTCAAGGTCTCCGACGTGCCCCGCTCCGCCCTCTTGCTCGGCCTCGCCGGGCTGCTGCCCTTTCTCTGGGGCGTGGCGACCATCCATATCGACCCGCTCTACGCGTTCGGACAGCGCAATCTCGGCGGGCGCTACGTGGCGCCCTTCGTGCTGCTGAACTACGGGCAGCTGATCCTCGCCTTCATGTCGGGCGTGATCTGGGGCTTCGCCGCCCAGGCCGAGGGCGAGGTACAGGCGCTCGGCTTCGGCCTGTCTGTGATCCCTGCACTCTGGGCCTTCTTCTTCGTGGGGGGCGGGCCGGTCTCGGCGGCGATCTACCTGATCGCAGGCTTCCTCGGCGTACTCATGATCGACTGGTTCTTCTGGCGGAACGGCCTCGCGCCCGCGTGGTGGATGGCGCTGCGCCTCCCCCTCACTGCGGTGGTCTGCCTCTGCCTCGCCGCGGTGGTGATCGGGTGAGCGGCGACCGCCAGACGCTGGCGCTCTACGACGCGCGGGCAGCGGAGTATGCCGACCGAGCCGAGACGCCGGAGCCGTCGGCCCGCCTCTCCGCCTTCATCGCTTCCCTGCCAGGGGGCGGGCGCGCGCTCGATCTCGGCTGCGGGCCCGGCGCGGCCGCGGCGGCAATGGCTGCGGCCGGGCTCGAGGTCGACGCGCTCGATGCCTCCGCGGGCATGGTCGCGCTCGCCCGCGAGCGCCACGGCGTCACCGCCCGGCTGGGCACGTTCGAGGAGGTCGACACCGCGCGCGCCTATCACGGCGTCTGGGCCAACTTCTCGCTCCTCCATGCGCCGCGCAGCGAGATGCCCGCCCACCTGGCGCGTCTGTCGGACGCGCTGGTGCCCGGGGGCCTTCTGCATGTCGGGCTGAAGACCGGCGAGGGGGACAAGCGCGACGGGCTGGGGCGGCTCTACACCTACTACACCGAGGCAGAGATGGCCGGGCTGATGGAGGCGGCCGGTTTCACGGTGGTCGACCGCGACGCGGGGCGGGAGCGCGGCTTCGACGGGGAGGAGGCCGACTGGTTCGTGCTCTGGGCGCGGACGGGCTGAGACGACTTGCCCCCGGCCGCCCGCTCGCCTAACCGCCCGCGCATGGACCAGACGCACCTTTCGGCCCGAGACGGGCACCGCACGACGCGACCGCGGGCCATGGTGGCCGGGCGCCCTGCCGGCGAGGCCCGCCCGTGACCCGGCTCTACGCCTTCACCGACGGGGCGTGCTCGGGCAATCCCGGCCCTGGCGGGTGGGGTGCGCTCCTGCAGGCCATGGATGGCGACCGCGTGGTGAAGGAGCGCGAGCTCTCGGGGGGCGAGGCGGCGACCACGAACAACCGCATGGAACTGCTCGCCGCGATCGCCGCGCTCGAGAGTCTGACGCGGCCCTCCTCCATCACGATCGTCACCGACAGCGCCTACGTGAAGAACGGCATCACCGCGTGGCTGCACGGATGGAAGCGCAACGGCTGGCGGACGGCGGCAAGGAAGCCGGTGAAGAACGAGGACCTCTGGCGCAGGCTCGACGCGGCGCAGATGCGACATGACGTCACGTGGGAATGGGTGAAGGGCCACGCTGGCCACCCCGAAAACGAGCGCGCCGACGCGCTCGCCCGCGCCGGGATGGCCCCGTTCAAGTAGGGGCTCTCCCGGGGGCCCGACCGGGCCGGGGTGCTCTCGCCTCCACCCGGCCCCCTGTGCCCCCCTGTGGGGCCTCGCTCCGTTGGACCCGGCGCCGCGCCGACGCGCGGCGCGGTTACGCGCCGGCGCGGGCGGGAGATGCGCGGGCGGGATGGGGGCTCGGCCGGGATGGGGGCTCGGGCTTGCCAAGGCGGATGCACGATCCGCCCGGGCACCGGTAGAGGCGACGGGGCGCAGCCGTCCGACCGCGCCCCGCACCGTGGATCAGGCGAAGAACTGGGCGCCGTTGGCCGAGATGACCGAGCCGTTGATGAAGCTCGAGTCGTCCGAGGCCAGGAAGGACACGCAGCGGGCGATCTCGTCGGGCTCGCCAAGGCGGCCGGCCGGAATCATGGCGATGATCTTCTCGCGCACCGCCTCGGGCACGGCCATGACCATCTCCGTGGCGATGTAGCCGGGGCAGATCGCGTTGGCGGTGATGCCCTTCGCCGCCCCCTCCTGCGCGAGCGAGCGCACGATCCCCAGATCGCCCGCCTTGGTCGCGGCGTAGTTCACCTGGCCGAACTGGCCCTTCTGCCCGTTGATCGACGAGATCACGACGATCCGGCCGAAGCCGCGCTCGCGCATCCCCGGCCAGACCGGATGGATCGTGTTGAAGACGCCGGTCAGGTTGGTGTCGATCACCTCCTGCCACTGCTGCGGCGTCATCTTGTGGAACGGTGCGTCGCGGGTGATGCCAGCATTGGCCACCACCACCTCGATCGGGCCCATGTCGGCCTCGACCTGGGCAATCCCTGACCTGGACGACTCGTAGTCGCTCACGTTCCACTTGTAGGTCTTGATGCCGGTGGCGTCGGTGAAGGCCTTCGCCTTCTCGTCGTTGCCGGCATAGGTCGCGGCCACCTCGTAGCCCCCGGCCTTCAACGCCTTCGAGATGGCCTCTCCGATGCCGCGGGTGCCTCCCGTGACCAGTGCAACACGTCCCATCTCTGTCCCCTTCTGGTGTTCGTTCGCGTTTGATCGCTACACAAACGCCGCCTCCTGCGCAATTATCTTGCGCAGGCGTCGCGAGCCACGATCGGACTCAGCCGCGCTCGACGCACATGGCCACGCCCATTCCGCCGCCGATGCACAGCGTGGCGAGGCCGCGCTTTGCCCCGCGCCGCTTCATCTCGAACAGCAGCGTGTTGAGCACGCGCGCGCCGGAGGCGCCGATCGGGTGGCCGATGGCGATGGCCCCGCCGTTGACGTTCACCTTGTCGGGGTCCCAGCCCATGTCCTTGTTCACGGCGCAGGCCTGGGCGGCAAAAGCCTCGTTGGCCTCTATGAGGTCGAGATCCTCGACCTTCCAGCCCGCCTTCTCCAGCGCCTTGCGGCTGGCGTGGATCGGGCCCACGCCCATGATCGCCGGGTCGAGCCCGGCGGTGGCGTAGGAGGCGATGCGTGCAAGCGGCTCGATGCCGCGCTTATCGGCCTCGTCGGCCGACATCAGCAGCACGCCGGCCGCGCCGTCGTTCAATCCGCTCGCGTTGGCGGCGGTCACCGACCCGTCCTTGGCGAAGGCGGGCCTGAGCTTCTGCATCCCCTCCATGGTGGCGCCGTGGCGGATGTATTCGTCCTTGTCGACCACGGTCTCGCCCTTGCGGGTCTTGATCGTGTAGGCGATCACCTCGTCGTCGAACTTGCCGGCCTTCTGTGCCGCCTCGGCCTTGTTCTGGCTGGCGAGGGCGAACTCGTCCTGCTGGTCGCGGCTGATCTGCCATTTCTCGGCGACGTTCTCGGCGGTATTGCCCATGTGGTAGCCATTGAAGGCGTCCCACAGCCCGTCCTTGATCATGGTGTCGACGTATTTGAGGTCGCCCATCTTCTGGCCCTGCCGGATCGTGGCGGCGTGGGGGGCGAGGCTCATGCTCTCCTGCCCGCCGGCCGCGATGATCCGGGCGTCGCCGAGCATGATGTGCTGCGCGCCCAGCGCGACCGCCCGCAGGCCCGAGCCGCAGACCTGGTTGATGCCCCAGGCCGCGCTCTCCTGCGGCAGACCGGCCTGGATGTGGGCCTGGCGCGCGGGGTTCTGGCCCTGCGCGGCGGTCAGCACCTGGCCGAGGATCG